>Ga0307517_10002557_pt1 | contig 28971 bp, 15 predicted proteins | sample 23_EM_MG_FD_194515 | JGI IMG/M metagenome (GOLD analysis project Ga0307517, IMG submission 194515) | Populus trichocarpa ectomycorrhiza microbial communities from riparian zone in the Pacific Northwest, United States - 23_EM | ecosystem: Host-associated > Plants > Roots > Unclassified | place... | reverse complement strand
TTTGTTTTTGTTTTTGCTTTGGGTTTTTATTTGCCATGGGATATTTCCCGAATGCAGCGGTTGAACCCTAGGAAGTGCTAGTCATGTACCTAAAATCATACCACGGAATTAACAAAAAAAAAAAAAATAAACCTCTATATTAGAATAACAATTTATCACCAGGAAATAAAAACTATATTTTCAGATTCTCTATATTTCAAGGTACTTGTGGCTTGATTCTCAGGGTAGTACCTCATTTATTTGTTGTGATAATCAAATGTAGATTTGATTTTCCAATGGTTTGTATGGGTGAGCCGGATCCCTGTCGTGAGCCACATCCCCGTAAATTACGTTATGTGCGTAGGATTGTTTGGAATTTCCCTTTTACCAACGATATGTACTTACCGGTGATTATATATATAGATTCCTCCTTGTTTCCCTAAACATCGACGTTATTCTAGGGGAAGTGACAGTTTCTCAGAGAAGAAGGAAGCTTGAAGCGATGGCGCGGGGTAATGGACTGGGCGATGCATACGAGGCAACCCTGGCCCGACTGAAGGCGCAGAAGGGAAATAAATCAGTACTCGGGTTGAACGTCCTGATGTGGGTATTGAATTCCCAGCGGCCATTACGCGCCGATGACCTTTGCCATGCCTTAGGAGTGGAGATTGGATCTGTAGATCTGGATACGAAAAACGTCCCAACATTAAAGACACTCCTATCTTCTTGTCTAGGTCTCGTCACCGTCGAGGCATCTTCGTCCACTATCCGACTGGTACACTTTACCCTGCAAGAGCATCTCTCGAGTGACCCGACCCTATTCCCTAGCCCCCACTCGACAATTGCGGAGGTCTGCTTGACATACCTCAATTTTAGAGACGTTAGGAATCTTCCGGCTTATAATCGCTTCAAGTCCCCAACAATGCCCTTTCTGGACTATGCTTCTTGCTATTGGGGGGAGCACGCAAGAAGGGGGATGACGAAAAATATCAAAGTACAAGCACTCAGGCTTCTTGATGGGTTTCATGAACATGTATCTGCTGCATTACTATTATTACGTTTTACTGAAGAGTCAAATTGGAGCCGAGATTGGGGTGATGGGAATGATGACTCGGAATTCACAGGACTCCACGGAGCAGCAGGCTTGGGGATCGAGGAGCTAGTTGCTGCTGTATTGGAGATGGAGGAATGTGAGGTTAATGACATGGATCGCTTCGGGTGCGCAGCTCTCACATGGGCAGCTGAAAGAGGGCATGAGGCGGTCGTAAAGATGCTGTTGGAAGAAGAGGATATCGATCCTGACCAGAAAGACACCGTTTGGAACCTAACGCCTCTCCTTTGGGCAACTTCCCAAGGGCATGAGGGGATAGTAAGGGTGCTTTTGGAACGAAGCGACGTGGATCCAAATGTGATAGAGCCCGCATTTGGCCGCACACCACTATGGGAGGCGGTTGAGGGCGGGCATGAAGGGATAGTCAAGATACTTTTGGAACGCGAGATATTAAATCCCAACCGGAGGGATAGGGATTCTGGTCAAAGCCCACTCTCGTTGGCGGCTAAGAACGGGCATGAAGGGATAGTAAAGAGGCTTTTGGAACGAGAGGGCGTCGATCCCAACCAGGGAAACACTTATGGTGGCCGAGGCCCACTCTCATGGGCAGCTGAGAGCGGGCATGAAGGTGTAGTCAAGATACTTTTAGAAAGAGAGGATGTCGATCCTAACCAGGGAGACACCTATTATGGCCGAGGCCCACTCTGGTGGGCAGCTAGGAGTGGGCAGGTGAGGGTGGTAAATATGCTTATAGCGCGAAAGGGTGTCCCTCCTGACCAACCAGACACCAAATATCGCCAGACGCCGCTCTGGTTGGCTGCTAGCAAAGGGCACGAGGGGGTAGCAAAGATGCTTTTGGAACGGGGCGACGTCAATCCCCATCATGTAGACACTGAATATGGTCGGACGCCACTCTCGTTGGTGGCTGGGGCCGGGCTTGAGGGGGTAGTAAAGATACTTTTGGAGCGAGAAGGCGTCAATCCCCACCATATAGACACTAAATATGGTCAGACGCCACTCTCGTTGGCAGCTGGGGCTGGGCATGAGGGGGTAGTAAAGATGCTTTTGGAACGGCACGACGTCAATCCCAACCAAGTAGACACCGAAAATGGTCGGACGCCACTCTCACCGGCAGCCGGGAACGGGCATGAGGGGGTAGTAAAAATGCTTTTGGAGCGAGAAGACGTCAATCCCCACCATATAGACACTAAATATGGTCAGACGCCACTCTCGTTGGCGGCTGGGGCCGGGCATGAGGGGGTAGTAAAGATGCTTCTGGAACGGCACGACGTCAACCCCAACCAAGTAGACACCGAAAATGGTCGGACGCCACTCTCACTGGCAGCCGGGAACGGGCATGTGGGGGTAGTAAAGATGCTTTTGGCACAAGGCGTTAATGCCTGCCATATAGACACTAAATATGGTCAGACGCCACTCTCGTTGGCTGCTGGGGCCGGGCATGAGGGGGTAGTAAAGATGCTTTTGGAACGGGACGACGTCAATCCCAACCAAGTAGACGCCGAAAATGGCCGGACGCCACTCTCACTGGCAGCCGGCAACGGGCATGTGGGGGTAGTAAAGATGATTTTGGAACGAGAGGACGTTAATACCTGCCATATAGACACTAAATATGGTCGGATGCCACTCTCACTGGCAGCCGGGAACGGGCATGAGGGGGTAGTAAAAGTGCTGTTGGAACGGGGCGACGTCAATCCCAATCAAGTAGACACCGAAAATTGCCGGACGCCTCTCTCGTGGGCGGCTGAGAACGGGCATGACGGGGTAGTAAAGATGCTCTTGAGGCGAGAGGGCGTCGATCACAACCAGACAGTCACGAATATGGCCGAACCCTGCTATCCTGGGCAGCAGAGAACGGTCATGAGGGGGTCGTAAAGCTAATTTTGGAACGAGAGAACGTCAATCCCGATCAGGCAGACACCAAATACGGCCGAACGCCACTCTCGTGGGCGGCCATGAAATGGCACGATGGGGTCATAAAGCTGCTTTTGGAACGACAGGACATCGATCACAACCAGGTAGTCACAGAATATGGCCAGACACTGCTCTCCTGCGCAGCGGAGAGGGGTTGTGAGGAAGTAGCAATTGCGCTTTTGGAACGCCCAGACGTCAGTCCCGACCAGGTAGACACCAAATATGGCCGAACGCCACTCGCGTGGGCAGCTGGGAGACGGCATGAGGGTATAGTAAAAATGCTTTTGGAACGACCGGACGTCAATCCTGACCGGGCAGACACCGAATATGGCCGAACGCCACTCTCGTGGGCGGCTGGGATAGGGCATGAGGGTATAGTAGGGATGCTTTTGGAACGAAAGGATGTCAATCCCGACCAGGCAGACACCAAATACGGCCGAACACCTCTCTCGTGGGCGATTAAGAACGGCATCCCGGGGTAGTAAGGATGCTCTTGAGGCGAGAGGGCGTCGATCCCAACCGGGGAGTCACTGTATATGGTCAAACACCGCTCTCCTGGGCAGCGGAGAAGGGTTGTCGGGGGGTGGTAAGGATGCTTTTGGAACGACCAGACGTCAGTCCCGACCAGGTAGACACCAAATACGGCCGAACGCCGCTCTCGTGGGCGGCTGAAGCGGGGTGCAAGAACGTAGTAAAGATGCTTTTGAGACGAGAGGATGTCAATCCCGACCAGGCAGACACCAAATGCGGCCGAACGCCGCTCTGGTGGGCGTCGGGGAGTGGGTGTTACTGGGTGGTAAAAATACTTTTAGAGCGACAGGAAGTGAACCCTAGTAAGCCAGACACTGAATATGGCGGAACGCCACTCTCCAGGGCAGCCGAGAATGGCCACGCGAAGGTGGTAGAGCTGCTTTTGGAGCGAGAGGACGTCAACCCCAACCAAGCTGTCACCAAAGATGGCCAAACGCTACTCTCGCTCGCCGCTGCGAAGGGGCGTGTGGGGGTAGTCAAGATGCTTTTGGGACGAAAGGACGTCAATCCCAATCAGACAGACACCAAATATGGCCGAACCCCACTCCGCCGGGCGGCCCGGAACGGGCATCTGGGGGTAGTCAAGATGCTCTTGGAACGAGAGGACGTCAAGCCTGACCAACCCGACACCCACTATGACCGAACGCTACTCTCGCTCGCCGCTGCGAAGGGGGGTGTGGGCGTAGTCAAGATGCTTTTGGGACGAAAGGACGTCAATCCCAACCGGGCAGACACCAAATATGGCCGAACACCACTCCTCTGGGCCGCCTTGAACGAGTGTGAGGGGGTACTCAGGGTGCTTTTGGAACGAGAAGACGTCAATCCCAACCAGATAGACATCGAGTTTGGCAGAACGCCACTCTCGTGGGCGGCCGGGAAAGGTTATGATGGGGTAGTAAGGATGCTTTTGGAACGAGAAGACGTCAATCCCAACCGGGCAGACACTAAATATGGCGGGACACCGCTGCCCCGGGCAGCGGAGAGTGGCCATGAGGGAGTGGTAAAGATGCTTTTGGAACGGAACGATATCCACACTACCACCCCAGATAACCAGAACCAAACCCCACTATCGTTAGCTCTCTCCAAAGGACATCGTGGAGTCGTTAGGATCTTATAGCGGCAGGCAATGTCGATTCCAACGCCATAGATTGCAGCGGCGATACATAGCTCTCGCCGCCTTCCAGGTTTGCTTGTATGTGATAGAGATGCATTTCCGGGATCATGACCATAGCACTGACTTTGTATACTTTAGTAGCCAGCCTGCGCGCTATTGGAAGACCCCGAGGAGCGGCCGAAGTTATTGGATCCCCGCAACTGTGTTTCCAAGTCCGCAGAGTGTGGCCCCCGCCTACCGAGCTCCCTATTCTATCTCAACACCCTTCCATCTTGCCCCAAAATCTCTAGTCCCTTTCAAGGAGAATTAATACCACCGCAATCACCAATCAATCCTCGCGTTTGCAGTCACTCTGCCCTTCCTCGTTGCCTCTCTTATTTCCCTTTTCTCTTTTCCCCCCTTCATCCATCATTCTGGTTTACAGACATACTCTTGTCCCACAAATCATTCCCATATGAGGAATGGGTGTAGGATAGACCTCTGTTGGCTTTAATGTAAATAGACTTTGACGCGGGTCTTTTTCTACATTCTTCTGGCTTTGGCGATATGCGTATTGTTTTTTTCTCTCTCGTTTGTCATTTTCTTCCCTTAGAGTTCTGGTTGGATGTCATGATTTCTGTGCAGTATGCGAAACTGCCGCTACAGCCGGAGGAGTTTTTTCCAGTCTTCAGAGTGCGGGTGGGATTTACAAATCCGAATCTGGAAAACATTCCAGGATTAAAGACACTCCTATCATCCTGTATAGGCCTTGCCACTGTCGCGATGTCCCGCGCGCGGTCCAGCGGGTAGTAGTGCACTTTACCCTCCAGGAGTACCTCTCCGGAGATTCGACTCTATTCAATGGTCCCCAATCAGCAACCACTCAGGCTTACTTAACATACCCCAATCTCGGATGTGTCAGACACCTTTCGCCAACTCTTCGCTCGGCCCCCTTCAATATGACTGCTTCCAGAAGCTTCGTTTTACCCGCGCGAGCACAAAAAGGGGATGAGGGATGGTCTCTCAATAATCTTGCTCCGGCTTCTCGATAGATTTGATGAGCATATATCTGCTCAAGTACTCTTATGGCCCTATAACCCACATGCACTTTCAGACATGGTGCATTACTGGAGGGGGGAGCAGGGGGGGTTATAGGACTCCACGGTGCCGCATATCTTGGAGTGATGTCGAGAGTTGCTGCAGTGTTAAAGATGGTGGAACGACAACCGCTTGCACGGTGTTGAATAGTGGCATGTCTTATCCGGTATGATCACGGAAGCGTGTCGGTTGTGTGACACTTACATGATTATAGGACTCATAGATATTTCCTTAGATACGATGTTGTGTATCGTGTGGCATTAGGGAGAGCATAGAGGAGGATTTCTCTGTTTTTTTGCCATAGAGTTCCATCGGGCAGGGGTGGAAATTCATCTTTAGGTCTGAATTCTATTGCGCGTTCAAAATCCTATCTATAAACCTTATCGAACCCAGTGACAAGTAACCAAGATGTTCACACGGGAGATACGGCTCTCGCATGCGTAGATAAAGGCCGGCGTGAGGAGCCGGTAAAGATGCTTCTACGACCAGAGAACGCCAGCCGTAACCGGACAGCTACCAAATATAGCCGGACACTACAGGTACACCCGTTGGTCGATAGGTGCTCTAGTATAAGCGGAAAGGGGCGGTAAAGACGCTTTGGGAACTAAGGGATGCCAATCCCAACCAGAGGAGCACCCAGTTGTGGGAAAAAATGTGGTTCACGTCTATGGCTGGGCAGACAGTATGATAGTAACACCCCCTCCTCAACGACAAAATCCCTTTATCTAATAATGGCAGAAGAGGAGAGTTAACCACTCCGGAGAGTGTAAACATGTATTTCCGGAGAGTATTTAAACATGTATTTGAATAAATTTCATAGGCATAGGTGAAGGCATTTTCTCTTAGAAAGCAAACATTGGTCGGTGGTTGTGGTTGCCGAACAGCTACCGGTGGTGTGAACTCCAACTTTTCCCACAACTGCACCGAATGTGGCTGAACGCCTCGGTCATGGGTAGCTAGGCGCGTGTGTAGGGGGGGGGTATCGCGTTAAAGATGTTTTTGGGATTCGAGGATGTCAGTCTCGTCCATGCAGACATCGAACATGTCAGAATGCCACTCCCGTCGGTCTCGATACGCGTACTAAAACGAAAAAATTCCGGTTAGTTTGTCTACCTCAGGAAGCACAAGAGGTACGAGCCACCAGTCATCGCTATCAAGAAATGCCGCCTGGAAAGAGAAGCCACGCAAGTCACAATCAATTCAACTCTCCCAAGCTAATCACCATCACCCAAGACGAACCCACAGAAAGGAAAAAATCTAAGCGAAAAAGAAAGCCCAAACTTGTCCGGTTGTCCGACTATCTAGGCATAGGTGATCCTCCGCTTATGCCTCCTTCCCGTTGCGCACTCTCCCAAAGATTTTTTCTCCTTTGCCCTTTGTCCGAAAAAAGCCTGGTGCTGTTGTCGTCGCCGTCGTGCGGAAAGAGAGAAAAGAAAGATGGTTTCCTTACAGAGCCTCTGCCCTCCCCCCTGTCAGCCAAGACTAAGCAACAGCCACCCTTGTAGTAAACGTGACAAGCCCAGCGTACTCGTTCTTCACTTCCCAAGCAAAGTCATATCATGAACCACTGTCCATGCTCTCTAAGTCATCCGCAGGCTATTATCGTTAGAAAAAGTCCTGTCAGTTGAGTTCAACTTGGAGTAAGTAGAGAGAGAGCGTGGGGGCCGGCTTTAAGACACGGAGAAGGCCAAAATGAGCCCATTTGATGTCATTTTGGCCCCTAAAAGCAAAGAAAATGACGGTTGTGGAGCGATGAGTCCTCTGAAATTTCCTATTCTGGCCTTTTCCGTGTCTTAAAGCCGGCCCCACGCTCTCTCTACTTACTCCAAGTTGAACTCAACTGACAGGACTTTTTCTAACGATAATAGCTAAGATATGCAAACTAAGTAAAGCCAGATTTCTCCCCCACAGTGCTCACCCCTGCCGAGTAGATGAGCGGACGGTAAAAATTCTTTTGGCAGTACCGGTAGTACAGTAGTACCGGTACACACCACCATGCCAGATAACCAGAACAAAACCCCCCGGTCGCTAGCCCCAAGGACGTGATGAGGCTGAAGGACCCTGCCCCAGTAGGGAAATACCGATTTTGTCGCAGCAGATTCCCGTGGCCATGCCCCCTCCTTGCAACCAAACCTTCCCGGCGCCCCGAACCCACACCATTGCGGCAGAGCCTCAAGTTCCAGTATCCTCTCAAGAATATCGGCGCCTTATCATAGTCTCACCCGATCAACCCCCCGATATTCGTCGCCTGGCATTGGGTCATCTCTCCTTTCGTTTACCTTTTAGCTTTGCTCGCTTACATCTTCCCCTCTTTGCTACTAGACACATCCTCTCATAAATGATCCCTGCGCGAGGACTTGGCACAAGGAGGACCTCCGGAGATCTGCATGTAAACAGACTTTAATGAGAGTGCTTTCTAGTTTCTTCTGGCTCAAAGCTTCTTCGCACATCCACTCCTTCCCTTAGAGCCTTTTTAGACTTGGACCAATGGTACTGCTCTTGCTCTTCATCCATGCTATTTCGTCCTTCATTAAGTGGTGCCGTAAAAACTCTTGTCGTTCCCTATCTCCGCAGGAGGCTGTATCACCGGATCTACAGCCAAGAAGTCTTGAAAAGGGTTAGTGCTTTCCTATGCGGGATAAGATCAGACATCTCAAATCGACGGGCAGCCGATTTATCTTCTTCCGCTAATGCCTCTCGGATTAAGCGATTACCAACAGTCCCTTTCCAAGCTCTCATACTCTGAGCCTAGTTCTACCACCGTAAAAACTTTGTGAAATCCATGTGGATACATGAACTCTTTAATCCCGATCACCCATGTCCATACCCTAGGACGAATATATCCAGAAAGCTATCGGACCGCAGAGGATATCCATGCAGCACCATTACCTTGCCTTTCGCCGCCGCCATCTTTTGCGCGACTCCCAACATACTTGGGGATTAAAACCCGAGAGATAAAAATAACCCTTGCCTCTATAGGGAACTTTACAGGATCGAATTATTTGCCATCTTTGCTGACCTCTCTAGTCATAAGATCCCTCTATGCCTGGGAAATGGCTATCCGAAAATGGAACCGGGTATACCGCATTTTCTGGTCAAGCTCGTTTTCACGCTAAGAGGTCAAAAGAAAGTACCGGTATGGCGAAATACGAGAGCTTCTTTGGACAGAGAGTTGTCTTTAGGGGTAAGACTTTCATAGGTATTTACCATGGGGAGTTAATTTTGAGACTTTTGCCCCTATCTACGGGGAACAACTAACCTGGAAGGGTTACTTTGTGAAAAATCCTGACTCACCTTATTCTGACAGAAAATGCGGCATTGCCGAGCGGATTACCCTGTGAATGTTGCTATCTGGGGCTGAGCCCCCGATGTTATCGGTAAGAGTAGAATGGTAGGAGGGATGCAAGTATTCTGGAACAGTGTGTGCTCTTGGATCACTCACGCGTTCTGCACAACCAATACCGCAAAAACTGGTCTAATTGGAAATGGAGCTAACACCGGAGGAGTCAATGAAGCGAGTTCGCCACCCTGGTGGCGCAGTTTGAGCACAGTAATTTTCGGAATACTCATGGTTAATTGAACCTCACTGAACTTAAAGTTCCTATAGGTAATGAAAAAAGAAACATCCCTCCAATGAGGAGTGTTCCATAATTCCAGTGAGTGGGCCAGAAGTGAGCCACGAAGAGTATTTCAAAGCATATCCCATCACTCACCTCTCTTCTGATATTCGGCTAAGTTGCTACTCCCTATTGTTGCGCCATATGCCCATCATCCTCACTTAGCGCCATTTCCAATAAGACCAGTTTTTGCGGTACTACGGCGCAGGCGTGCCTGGCTCTTATTAGCCTCTGATGCTGGCGCTCGGGGATATTACAGAAAGGCTTGGCGTACCGAGTATTAAGGGCAAATCTTTCTAACCCCCCTGGTGGGCCCGTTTGCCTCTCGGCTGCTTGAAGCACGGGATTCCGTCTGGTTACTAGATGAGAGTCGACATAAAATCTCTTTCTCTAACTAGAAATTATCGTTGGTTGGCCGAGTAGTTGGAGAAATAAAACAAAAAAGCGGTCACACACATAGTAATCTCTACCAATGAATTAAACTTCGCCAGACTTATGCTCGCACCCTGGTTTGACTGCGGTTTACACAACCGCGGTTTCCGGGGGTGACGTATGATACTCGAGTACCGTCCTGAGAGCAATGCTCCCTGCTAGGGTTTGGGCGCATAGGATGCATCGGCGGGGGTCTGGAAATGGTTGCTAGAATGCGTGAACAGACGGGCTGAGGCGAGACAGTAGCTGCCGGGCTATCGACTGTAACATATGATAGAATCACGCCCTGGTAATTTTAGCGCCCTGTCGTCGCTGCGCTGTTCTCGCTCCCATTATGCAGGGGAATCCTAAGCGCTCCAATATCGCACCCGGGTAGCAGACTCAGCACTCTGGAGGGACAAAGTGGTAAGGAAGTCGTTGAAAAAGTTGCGGCTTTTCCCTTTCGCGGCGGGCCCGATTTGGGATCCTGAATTCTGGCTTTTATTACTAAATTTATAATCTTTTCAAGTGATGATGAAAAACGCCCCTCTCGCAAATAAATTTCATCATAGAATGTGCGGCTCAACTAGGAAGAGTCCCGTTGACTACGGGTAGTTGTAAGCGAGGCTTTCATCACGTTATCTCCCTAGATAAGACATGGCTACCGGTACCATATATGCGAGAGAATATCATACTTGATTCGTAGCGATGTGAAGTTCACCAGCGTGATCATTTAAGAGAATCTCTCCTTTGAAATTCACAATGTACTCGAGTACTCGGGTAGGGATGAAAAAATCGGAAAACTTCTGGTGGCAAAACAGGGAAGAAGGGGATGATCGATGTGGCTGCGGGTGAAAAGCGATCAGGTTACGAAACATCTTAAATCCAGGTTGTTGCATAAAGTGACAGGATCCCCGCATCATGCCTCTTCAGTGTTGATCTAGGCTGGCTTCACAGGAGATAGTCAACGTTAGACTACGGAATAGCGAAGTACCGGTACTTCTTCCCTGAATCACCATCCGGTTTTCAGATGTCATACAAACCCGATTTTTTTCCAAAGTGCTTCCCTCTCTACTTCACTCCCCAGATCATCTTGCTGATCTTTTTTTCCGATTTTTTCATCCCTACCCGAGTATTCCTATATCCTTGGCATCAGAATGATTGGGCGGCAGCTGCCACAAAATAAACTAGTGAGACACGGAGAGTCCAGCGAGGCAGCACCCTCAGCTAGGCTTGGCACGCTTGCCAACAAATCTTTGTCATGCCTCGCTGAGGGTGCCTCTTAGCTGAACCCTTGCCCGGTCTAACCCCGCTTGTCTCCAGCTTTGCCCACAGGGGATATTGTAAGCTCCCCCATCAACATAAAAGATAGTTTCAACAACACGGTCTATAAATCCGATGAGGATGTACAGGTCATGCGCTGGCTCTCGCCATTGGAGCCGAGTGATAGGCATCATGGCGTGCGCACCGACCGGCTCGATGGTGTCGGGGATTGGCTTCTGGAAACAAGCGAGTTCCGGGAGTGGAGGAATAGTGAAGGTGGAGTCGATAAGGCTGTCCTGTTTTGCTCCGGGAATCCCGGAGTGGGCAAGACATATCTGAAGTAAGTGGCGGGATTCTTGGAAGGGGGCGGATATCACTGACGGCTGGAAATACTAGTTCCCTGGTGGTTGACAGGCTGTGCGATCAGGCAAGAAGGGAAGATATCGCCGTCGCATGCTTGTACTGCGACTTTCTCGCGCAGAAGGAACAGACAACTACCAACATGATGGGGGCGATTTTGAAGCAGATAGTTGGCAGGGGGGACATCCCGCAAGATGTACGCCAAGCATTTCAAGACGGGAAGAGGGAGGTTGGTGGCCGAAGGCTGCTGCTTACGGATTTGGTGCGAATGTTGAAGATCGCTATTGCTTCGCTACCCCAAGTGTTCATCTGCGTCGATGCTCTTGACGAATTCCTGCCGAAGGATCTTCCCGAGCTCCTTGAGTCGCTAAGAGATATCGTTCCGGAGTCCCCTAAGACGAGAATATTCCTTACTGGGAGGCCCCACGTCAAGGAAGTCATTCAAAGATATTTCACCAAAGCGGTTGTGATACCCATAAGCCCTAATCGGGGTGATATCAAGAATTATCTGGAGATGAGGTTAGACAGGGATGGTGAGCCAGAGGCGATGAACAATGACCTGCGGGCAGATATTGTGAGAATTATTTTGGAAAAGATGTCTGATATGTGCGTAGGAACATTTGGCATTTCCCCTCTATCAGCTATATATACTTACAAATGACTACAGATTCCTCCTTGTTTCGCTCAACATTGAGGCTATTCTAGGAGAGATAACGATTCGCCGGAGAAGGGAGAAACTGGAAGAGATAACGGGAGGCAATGGGCTGAGCCATGCCTACACGGCAACTCTAGCGCGGTTGAATGCCCAGAAGGGAGACAAATCGGTACTCGGGCTGAAAGTCCTAATGTGGGTGGTCTATTCGCAACGGCCGCTACGAGCCTCGGAGCTCTGTCATGCCTTGGGAGTGGGGATGGGATCTACAGATCTGGATCCGGAAAACATTCCTGCGTTACAGACACTGGTATCATCTTGCGTCGGCCTCGTCATGGTCGAGAAGTTTTCATCCACAGTCCGACTAGTGCACTTCACTTTGAAGGAATATCTCTCAAGTGATCCTACCATATTCTGTAGTCCTCATTCAACAATTGCAGAGGTTTGCTTGACGTATCTTAATTTTGGATCTGTCAGGGCCCTTTCACCAACTCTTCGCTCGGCCCCCTCAGCGATGCCTTTTTTAGAATATGCTTCTATTTATTGGGGGGAGCACACAAAAAGGGGGATGACAGAAAATGTCAAAATACTTGCACTAAGGCTTCTCGATAGATTTGATGAGCACATTTCTGCTCAACTACTGCTATTGAACAGTTATCGACATATACCCCGGGGTGCATTCTCAAAGCTGGTGAGAAGTGGACCCAGTGGATTTATAGGACTGCACGGGGTAGCATTTCTCGGAATTGTAGAGATTCTTATTCCTTTATTGGAGGTGAAGAAATGGGACGTTAACGCAGCCGACTTCATGGGAAACACGGCTCTCACCTGGGCAGCCCGAAGAGGGGGAATGGAGGTCACAGAGGCGCTATTGAAACGAATGGACGTCAATCCTAACCGTACAGATACCGAATGTGGCCAAACGCTACTCTCGTGGGCCGCCATGAGAGGGCACAAGGGGATAGTGAAAATGCTTTTGGAACGTGAGGACGTGGATCCCAACCAAGCAGACGAATCTGGGGGGCCACTGGCTTGGGCTGCTTGTAAGGGGCACGAGGAGATAGTAAAGCTGCTTTTAGAACGAGGGGATGTCAATCCGGATCATGCAGACACTGAATATGGCCAAACGCCACTCTCGTGGGCGGCTGATGGAGGGCATGAGCGGGTAGTAAAAATGCTTTTGGAGCGAGAGGACGTCAACCCAGACCGGGAAGACAAGTTTGGCAGGACACCACTGGGTTGGGCGGCTTCGACGGGGCACGAGAAAATTGTAAGAGTGCTTTTGGAACGAGACGACGTCAATCCCGGCCGGGCAGACAGATTTGGCAAGACACCACTCGTTTGGGCGGCTTCGGAGGGGTATGATGAGATAGTCATAGTGCTTTTGGAACGAGAGAACGTCAATCCCAACCGGGCAGATAAATCTGGTAAAACACCACTCGGTTGGGCGGCTTGGGGGGGCCACGAGAAAATTGTAAAGGTGCTTTTGGAACGAAAGGACGTCTGTTCTAATCATGCAGACATCGAATATGGCCAAACACCAGTCTCGTTGGCGGCCGAGAGAGGGCATGCAAGAGTGGTAAAGATGCTTTTGGAACGAGAGGATGTGAATGCCGACCAGGCGGACAGATCTGGCAAGACACCATTGGGTTCGGCGGCTTGGGAGGGGCATGAAGAGATAGTAAAGGTGCTTTTAGGGCGAAAGGAGGTCAATCCAGATCCTGTAGTCACCGAATGTAGCCGGACGCCACTATCGTGGGCAGCCGAGACAGGGCATGCAGGAGTAGTAAAGATGCTGTTGGAACGAGACGTCAATCCTGACCGGGTAGACAAATCAGGCAAAACACCACTCGGTTGGGCGGCTTGGGAGGGGCATGAAGAGATAGTAAGGGTGCTTCTAGAGCAAAAGGGCGTCAATCCCAATCATGCAGACACCGAATATGGACGGACGCCACTCTCGTGGGCGGCAGTGGGAGGACATAGGAGGGTAGTAAAAATGCTTTTGGAGCGTGAGGACGTCAACCCGGACTGGGCAGACAGATTTGGCAAGACACCACTTGGTTGGGCGGCTTCGGAGGGGCACGAGAAAATAGTAAAGCTGCTTTTGGAACGAGACGACGTTAATCCCGACCGGGCAGATAGATTTGGCAAGACACCACTCGGTTGGGCGGCTTCGGAGGGGCATGATGAGATAGTAGCGGTGCTTTTGGAGCGAGAGGGCGTCAACCCTGACCGGATAGACAGATCTGGAAAAACACCACTCGGTTGGGCGGCTTTGGAGGGGCATGAAGGGGTAGTCGAGGCGCTTTTGGAACGAGAGGACGTCAATCCAGATCATGCGGACACAGAATGTGACCAAACGCTGCTCTCGTGGGCGGCTGAGAGAGGGCATGAAGGAGTAGTAGAGGTACTTCTGGAACGAGAGGATGTGCACCCAGACCGGGCAGACAGATCTGGCAAGACACCACTGGGTTGGGCAGCTTGGAAGGGGCATAAGGAGATAGTAAAGGTGCTTTTAGCGCGAAAGGAGGTCAATCCCGATCATGTAGACACCGAATGCGGTCGGACCCCACTCTCGCAGGCGGCTGAGGGGGGGCACGAGGAGGTAGTAATGATGCTTTTGGAACGTGAGGACGTCAAACCTGACCGGGCAGACAGATCTGGCAAGACACCACTCAGTTGGGCGGCTTCGGAGGGACACGAGAAAATTCTAAAGGCGTTTTTGGAACAAGATCTTGCCAGTGTCAACAGGGAAGATAGATCTGGCAAGACGCCACTCGGTTGGGCGGCTTGGAGGGGGCATGAGGGGATAGTAAAGGTGCTTTTTGAACGAAAGGACGTCGATCCCGATCATGCAGACATCGAATATGGCCGGACGCCACTCTCGTGGGCGGCTGAGGGAGGGCACGAGGGGGTGGTAAACGTGCTTTTGGGCAGAGAGGACGTGAATCCCGACCGAGCAGACAGATCTGGCAAAACACCACTGGGTTGGGCGGCTTGGGAGGGGCACGAGGAGACAGTAAGGGTCCTTTTAGGGCGAAAGGACGTCAATCCTGATCATGCAGACACCAAATATGGCCGGACGCCGCTCTCACGGGCGGCAGTAGGAGGACATAGGAAGGTAGTAAGGATTCTTTTGGAACGTGAGGACGTCAACCCCGACTGGGCGGACAGATTTGGCAAGACGCCACTCTGTTTGGCGGCTTGGAAGGGGCATGAAGAGATAGTAAAGGCGCTTTTAGAGAGAAAGGATGTCAATCCCGATCACGCAGACACCGAATATGGCCGGACGCCACTCTCGCGGGCGGCTGAGAGAGGGCACGAAGGGGTGGTAAAGATGCTTTTGGAACGGGACAACGTGAATCCCGACTGGGAAGACAAATCTGGCAAGACACCACTCGGTTGGGCGGTTTTGGAGGGACATGAGGGAATAGTAAAGATGCTTTTGGAACGAAAGGACACCAATCCCAACCAAGCAAACATCCAAATTTGCCGAACGCCGCTCCCCTTTTCTCCGGAGGATGAATCTGACAAAGTAGTAGAGGCGCTTTTGGAACAGAATGATATCCGCCCCGCCATCACTGAGGACTTGCGAGGATCCTACGAGAACGGGAGGATGTCGACTCACACAAACCAAATCAGGGTGGCCAGCCCCCCCTCCTTTCCTCCTCCCAGGTTGCAGGTGAGTTTGTGGAGATACGATTCAGCGCTCATGGCCCTAATACCGATATCACTAACTTGAATGGTCAGGTTGACATCATACCGGCGATTCGGGTTGAGCGCCCCGGGTTACCCAACCGCCAAGGCTTTGTTTCCAAGCTCACAGCTCACCGCCCCTTAACCAATCGATCCTGGTGGCCCCGACCTTTTTCGATCCGACCTCGGGGGCTCTTCCACCGCCTAAAGAAAATAAGGCCCTAACAACCACTAATCAATCCCCTTGCTTGTTCTCGACTTGCGTTCTGTCATTACCTCTCCCCTTCGTTCTTTCGCCTTCCTCCTTCATATCCCTCCTTCCCTGTTACTAGATACATGCTTATTCCATAGCTATTCCTAGGTGGGGGGGGTTGCTCTGCGGGTCTTTTAGATGTGTAGGCATTTATAAGAATATTTTACTAGTCCCCCCTAGGTATCACTGTTTATCTTAATTCGGATTCTCTTCGCGTGTTCCTTGCTTTGGGGTTCTGGTTGGATCTGGCCCTATCGTCATATTCTCCCTCTTCATTCCTGGTGTTCCGTTCTTCGTTGACCTAGTATATGTCTTACATTTGCGGATCATGATGTATATTAAGGTACGACTCGTGGTAAGCAATTTGGTTGAATAGATGGGGGGTGAACTTGAACCCCGTCCAAAATTCGTGAGCAGCTTATTCATCTCCTCCGGGCAGTTCCATTTACTGGGCCAAGCAGCCAACAGTCGCCCCCTTCAGAGGCTGGAGTACTGTGGCGTGAGAAATTGTATTTATGACTATTCGCTTCATTTCATATATGGTTTCTTATTCACAGGTAGTTAGAGAGCTAGCATCGTGGATGAGAGCTGCTTGCTTCGGAGCACGTGATATGGACAGGGGGGGCAAGGTTATAAGTGGCTGTAAGTAGATTCATGGAGACAACAGGGAGAGCACGACAGGAAAAACGACGACAACCTCAACGAAGAGGCTTTTTCGGAACGTCATTGGGATTTTTCTTTCTTTCTTCATCGTGAGTTTCGTGCTTCTATCGACTTCGTTCTGCTTCCGGCTGTGTGAGCGGTGTTTGCCCATCCGGTAGTATCGATTTGTTTCTTTTCGTTTTTTTGTCTGTTGGTGAAATCATTTCCACTGTCGGAAGTGAATCTGCGGCTACCGACAGCCTTTTCTTTTGTGGCCCGGAATCGAAGTTTCAGTACCTAAATACTTTTTCCGCTATAGAGCATCAGGGGGTGTCCTAAATCGTCGAAGTAAAGTACGGGGGCAAAAAGATTCGTCCGATACTGGTTTTAGGGCCAAATTTGACATTTTCAAACCGACAATTCCCAACACCGTGTGCATGGAAACACTTCAAATCAATCCTCTAGCTAGAGAATCACAATCTATTCAAACTTGTAGAAGTAGAAGTACAAGGAACTAAAGCTGCTTCCATTGTTCATGATTGCATCAGCCTTTGTGAAAGTGACCTCAATTTTTGTATGGGACTCCATACAAAAAGGTACATGACAACCAATGCCCTTCTACTTAAACAACCATTTCTCCATCCCTTTGTGATATTTAAGAGTATTGTAACCCTCATTATATTATCTATGGGTTTTCTGGTGCACAGCCAAATTTTTGTGGATTCTCATAAAGATTGTGGCCTGGGGGAGGGTGGCGAAGTCGGCTACTTTTGGTGTAAAATGGGCATCGGACGAATCTTTTTGCCCTAGTACTGTACAACCCTAACCGAAACCAGCCAGGTATGATTTTAGTACCTGCAAATAGTAGCGCTAGGAGCAACTAAAGGGCGAGACCGGCACCGGTGTGGGCTATTTAGGCTAGATTCTATAAATGTATCAGGTTGTGAGCTCGCCTTATTTCAGAATATCGCCCTAGCGCGGAAATGACTGGATGGCGGTTGCCACGGGAGGAGCCACATCACGCCTCTTTTCTTCAGCCTTGTCGATAGAAAGTTTTGCCGACTCCCCTACTCACCCTACATATTGCTCTTTGAGACCACCTCTACTCTCAACCAACATTTTTGTTAGATCATAGCTTAGACTACACATGGGAAATGGGTCAGGTTCGAGGACAATAGTGCCAACTATGGCAACGCATAGGGAGTTACAACAGGTCCGTTCATGGACTAGCGTTGTTCACGAGCCGCCAAGAGACCTGAGTCTAGAGTGGCCATGATACCTCTACTAGACGTTTTTTTTAGTATCTGGACCGCTTTGCCAACAAAACCAACGCCAAGATTCCGGATACTAAAAAAAACGTCTAGTAGACACTGCCATTATCATTCAAAACAACCAACAATGGTATATAGCAAGGGACTCGAGTCGGCTCGTGGACCCCTGTTCGAGCCTAGTGACCACCTAGGCTCGAGCCCGCCCGGCTCGTTCACAACACTATCATGGACTCACGCCCTCCGATGAATCACCATCTACGACAATATCATTGTTGTCAAGGATCTGATCCCACCTGCCCAGCGGTTCTTCTGCTCCTCCACTAGCACATACTCCACAGAAAAACCGTTGCGAACCACTCTCCTAAAAACTAACAATCCAATCACATGCTTGCAGTCCATCAACTAATCCGACATCTGACCCCTCAAGCCGTAAATGTGATGACAATTCCCCTTCAGCGTCGAATAAACTCTTCAAAATAGGCTATGATCGATAGAGAGTGTATTGGGGTCTTGTCCGTTCTGTACTGCCAGCAGCGTCCTATATATACACAAAAACTCTTCTACACGAAAACCTTCCTCCTTTGTCCATCGCTCAAGCCCATTCTTCCATAACCGTCTCTTTCTTTCCAAACCACACTCTCAACTATCCAACGCATCTCGTCTCTGAATCCCTTGACTTCGTCTGAACTACATACAGAGTTCTCCCTTCCTTAACGTTCCTGATACCAGTGCCTGTTTCGCTAACATGATAGTGTGACACTTGATTGTTCCAACTTCCAACTAACCTTAGTTCCAAATCTTCAACACCTCCTAGTCAAGCCTCGCAATTGGGCCCGGGATTAGATCGGGTCGGGTTGGGCCGGGCCGGGGGTCAAAGTGTTTGGGCCGTGTCGGGTCGCCCAGGTGGCAAGCCCGGGTAGCCCGAAAAAGCCCGAAATAAAGCCCGAAGAAGTGTCACTTTTGTTTATCAAATCACAAGATATCACTCATATCTTCCAAAATTGCTGTGAACCTAAGACTTGTGTCGTCGCTAAGCTAGTATTTTGTTGAGAATTTTTTTCAGCCTCACATTTTTAATTACCCCTTTTCATCCCAGTCGCGTAGCTGAACTTTGATTCTTGACAAGTGATCTCTGTTGAGGAACAAGATTTCGGAATATCACAAGCAGGGTTCCGAATAGTCCGACCGGTCAAGTCTTGGAGGCGGGACCGGGCTGACCAGTCCTGGTGATGGCGATGACTGGACCCGACTAACTTGGGTGGTCCGGTCCAGTTTGAACTGGTCCCAGACCAGTCTTTATAAAAAGATCGCATGAGTCTGAATGGCACCAAGCCCAACACTCGCTAAGAATAGAAGTATAGCTATACTAGGATCTTAAAGTCGCTTGTCACGCTATGAATCAACAGCCCCTCAATACAAGTTGATAGAATATCCTGGAGAGGATGATATGCGGTGGAAATACAATTACCTGATGGATAAGTCGCATCCAATACCAGTATTGTGGCATGTGGTCATGTAATATCACTCACTTAGTGAACCAAAAATGGTTCGATACTCAAGAACCTATTTTCGCCACCCCTAATCTAAGCGAGGCACTATCTCCACCATATAATTCATGGAAACAATAAGTTTAATTAAGAAAAGCTTTATTTGAACGTAATATATAGTGATGAAAATAGCATATTGTATTGCTTGGCAGGCCTGGTCAGACCAGTCTTGGTTAAGTCGGTTTCAATAATCCTGACTGTCCAGTTGGTCTAATTTCCACCATTGGACTAGACTTGACTTTCGACCTGACTAGCTAGTCCAGTCCAGTCTTCCGCCGACCATTCGGAACCCTGATCACAAGTCTTGATACTGAACCATCAATACTATCATTTTCTTTTCTTTTCCATCATTCACGTCATGGTGACTAACTCTCATTCAACTCTAATCACCTGTTTTTCCTAGAATCAATGCAGCTTGAAAGTCTCTCAAGTTAACATCTTTAAATAGAATTGGATTGATCCCTGTTCATGAATAGTTTGGGCTGTTTGGGCGGCCCGGGCTTTTTTGGGTCGGGTCGGGTTCGGGTCGGGCCCGCCATGGTTTGGGCCGGGCTTAAGAATTTGCGGCCCGGGCCGGCCCATTGCGAGGCTTGCTCCTAGTGTGATTTCTCCATGTTCCCAAAACATCTCCGCTGCAGCTAACCCTTAGTCCATACATGCCATCGCTTCAACTTCCATACCTCCAAGACAATCTCCAAACAAAAGTTCTCCTCATCCAGACATTTGTTGTAGTAGACGTGTCGTAGAAATGGAACCTTCGTGAATATTCTAACAAATATTGTAACATAAACATCCAGCAAAACAAATATCACCAGATCTAGCTAAAGAAAAACAAAAGATTTTCTGCGTGGAAGGGGGAGAGATAATGGAGGAGAAAGTCTTGATCTTGATTCTATCATCCCACTCAGGAGGAAAACTAATGTCCTTAAATACATAACTCAGAAAACTTTTACATTCTAGCTTCTTCCTTTCCTAGACCGCCTTTCCCTACGATAACATTCGCTGCATCCTTTCTCCCTCTCTCCAACCTCCCCTGACCGCTTCACGTCCATTCTCTCCATTTCTTCCGCTTCATCTCTCTTCCATTCCTACCGCTTCTTCTTCCCTTCCCTTCCCTTCTTACACACTTCTTCAATACGCACACAGCTCCTACTTGGTTCACCGTTTTCCATATTATTCGTGTTTGTCCTTTATGCGAGAAGTGATGACTTCCAGAGATGTAGTCGTGGTTCTTGAGATATCCAGATTTGACTATCAATCAAAGCGCCGGTGATTCATAATACTTGCAAGCGCTCGCAAGCGGCCAGTCCAGCCGGGCTTGGTACCCAAGCCGGCTGGCCTGGGCTTTTTTCGTGGCAAGCCGGGCCGGACTGTGGGCCACAGTCCGGCTTTGAGTGCCTACCTGACCTGGCCTAGCCAGACTGCAGATGTGTTCGTATATGATTTCTTGATTCTCTCAAACACGGTTTCCCTCTCCCCTCGAATACTGCTTTCAGCTCTCTATGTTTTCCACACTCGTTACTGGTTGAAACCTAATGTGCGTTTATTCATTGTTCCTTTTGTTCCTCTGAGGTTACTTCTTTGATAGTCTTTGGTTTTCTTTGTGGAGGGATAGCAGTGGTAATGGCTGAACTCAGCCACCGTACTATATAGCTGAGATATGTCTTTCTTATTATTCAATTGATAAGCGTTCTCGCAACAAGAGATCCCAACTACTTCTATTATCACTTGTTCGTCCAAACTGCTGATCGCAGATTGCAACAGCAGATGTTGAATTTTTGATTATTGTCTGAGTCTTCCATTGTCCTCAAACAACGGCTTTGTCTAAAGCGTTTCTTTCCTATATCATTGCGCTCTATTGGGTTGCATCTTTTGTGGTGGTGAGACATCATCAGTTGGGTCTTGATTACTGAGCGGCTATTTTTGTATCAGCTAGGCTTCATTGCGCTCTCCAGGTTTGGAGGCGTGCACTCAGTTGGAACTTATGATGCGTTCGGGGCTGGAGACAGGAAACCGGTTACCTTTCATGACGGATGAGGTCACCTACATTCTCTATATATGTTTGGCCTTTTGGCCCTTCTCTTTGGATAATAAGTAAGAATGATACGGCGAGCAGAAGTTGTGCAAAGTCTTTACTGTTCCGCGTTCACATATTAAGGCACAATTACAACAGCAGATATATGCAGGCTTTCGAGTGATAAGATGTGATTGTTAATATAGGATATAAGATTTTTGGTTTGAGTGTGTATTTGCTGGGGGAAACTAACAATGTGAAAGGAAAGACCAAATGTGCAATCGCAATAGGTTTGTTGGAAACCATGGCATGCTGTTCGCCATGCTCTCATGAGAGTTTTTTTGTTGTTCGGGTGGCTTCTGGGAAAGCACTCTGGCTTCGGGCATGTGTTTATGTTGTTTTTTTCGGGAAAGCATTGCGAATGCAGGGCTGCGCAAGGGTTTTGCAACCGCACAGCTTCCGGGAAAGCGGTGAGAAAAGCGGGAACGCTATGAGCGCAGCGTGCAAGAGCCGGGGGCAATGGGCGGTAGAGGTTTGTTTTTTTCTTTTCTTAGCTCGGGAGTGAGTAAGGGGAAGGGAGACTTAGCAGGAATAGCACGGGCATGTGTGATGGCTCAGAGATGGATAGCAAGTCCCTGTGGTTGGTATATGTCTTTTTGCCATTAGCTGGCTTACTGTTGTTGAGAGAATTGTCGTTGAATAAGTCAACTCCCCGGCTCCTAAGTGTGAGATCGTGTTTCGTGTAAGAACTCTTGGCGTTTCACAGTCGCCGTTTCGCTTCCTGTCGACAGTCAATCCACGTCCAAAAACGCTCTGTTGAAGATGATGCTTCCTTTAAACGACAATGGCGGCAACAAAAAGGGTGATAAGGGGAAACAGCTATGATTTTGTTTGGTTTAGGTTTGAATATTGAATCAATATCTTCAGGTATCTTCCGATATGTCAGCATCTTCAGATATCCACATATCCACGGTGTCTTCAGATATCCGCGGGCATCCTCAAATATTTTGCGTGGACAAAATCAACTGATCACGCGGGTGAGAGTGGCAACGCGTCTCTTACAAAAATCATTACCACCAACAGGCGCCTCATAATATCATACCTTCTATTTTTTTATTAATGCTGATGGATGGTATACTAAGCACTGACTACTACCATGTATTGAAATTATTTTTACTTATTTTTCTTGGTTGGGTTGGGGTGGTTGTATAGAGGAGGTTGACATCACAGCGAAAATTATGAGCATTCGTTGATCGGTTAATTTTGTTCACCCACAATCTTTGCAGATGTCAGCCACCCGTTAACAAAATATTGACTGTTCACATGGAATATACCAGAAGCCGCCAGGCACCCATGAAGCCTGGTCTACAAAGCCCAGGTCAGTTTCACTTTGTCTTGGACTGGTCACCTGAGAACCCTTGATCTCGCCCACAGTTCTTAGTGACAATTTATTGGTGGCGTATAGTGGACTATTGGTTTAGTCACTGCGGTGTGAAAGCAATAGAGTGCGCAAAAAGAATAGATTCGTATCTAACGAGTGAAAGAAAGACAATAATGAGAGAATCATAACGGAGAAGAAACAGGAATGATAGGGTTTCTTATAGAGACAGAACGAGCTAGAATCAAGGAGACAAAAAAGGAGAGACGTAAAGGGAATGTAGGAAATCCTCCACTGTCTCGCATGTCAAACAATCCCGATACTAATTGAGTGTCATAGTTGATAGCTAGTGCTAGTCTGTTTTATATCCGACATCTTATGTTTCTGCTAAACTAGTCAAACACGCAAAGGAATTTTTCAAAACACTAGAAGGCTCCAGTGAGAGCGAGAAATGCTAGGACCAGCCGTAGTCAGTTTCAACACACTCCCCAATCGAACTATGGAATTCATGAGGGTTATTGGAAAACAAGGGAAATCAGATGTCGAAGGTTCTGAGGACCAAGGGCTTTGGTGAGAAGGTCGGCAGGGTTGTCTTTGCCATTAACGAAATGGAGGTCGAAGTCACCGCTGGAGTGTCGCTCCCGGATGTAGTGATAACGCACGTCGATATGCTTCGAACGACGGTGCATGGTAGGGTTTCGCGTGAGGAAGTGTGAGCTGAGGTTATCACCGAGGAGTACTGGTTTGCTGTTCGAGTTTTGAGTGCTGATGCCGATGTCCTGGAGAAGCTGTCGTAGCCAGAGGAGGTTTTGACAGGCGTTTGTCAATGCGATATACTCAGCTTCCGTCGTTGAGAGGGCTACTATAGGTTGTTTGGTACTAGTCCATGCAATTGGGCAGTTATAGTAGTATGCAATCGATCCAGAAAAACTGCGCCGGTCGGCGAGAGAATTTGCAAAAGAGGAATCACTGTACATGCGGAGTGGGTGAGTGAATTTCAAGTTGCCCCCTTTTTGGTAATTCAGACAGAGGTCAATTGAGTGGGAGAGATATCGTACAACCGATTTGGCAATGCGCAAATGTGTTTCTGATGGGTTGGTTAGGAATTGACTAAGGTGACATACAGTATGGAGAATGTCGGGTCGTGTGATTATTGCTGCGTAGAGTAAACTTCCAATAAGCGACTGGTAGGCTGTCTTAGGGGCTTCTGCTTCCCCTTCCTGGCGTGGGAGGAGCTGCTCTGAGGGCGAAAGTGGCGTTTGAATATTCCGAGATCCGGATGGCAGCCAACTGCGAATAAGCTGGCCGATATATTGTTTCTGGCTTAAATGTACAGCCGTGCGAGCAGTGTTCCATTCGAGTTCAATAGAGAGGAGATAGCGTGGTAGTCCCATTACCTTAACTTTGAAGTGTGAGTTCAGCCAGTCCCCGAAACCATGTTCTGCCTCCGCGATATAGAGTAGATGGTCAACGTGCACTCCCAGAAACTCGGGACCTTTCAGGTTGACAAACAATGCTGGATCCGCTTGCGAGCGACGAAATCCCCGAGTGGCTAAGACCTTGCCTAAGGTATCTGCCCAGCACCGAGCGGCTTGCTTGAGACCATAAAGGCTTTTTCGTAAGCGAAGAACCTTTCCTGGAGTAACGTTAACCATTAGCGGAGGTGTTAGGTAAATCTCTTCTTCAAGTGGAGCGTTAAGATAGGCTGATTCGATATCGTATTGCAGCGCCATTAGCCGATTCTGAACACAGTGTGCTAATAGTAGGCGAATCGTATCAGTTCGTATAACTGCGGCAAAGGTTTCATCGTAATCGATTCCAGGTACTTGTGCAAACCCTTTTGCTGTCAGTCTAGCCTTATACTTTACCAGCACTCCATTCTAATCCCTCTTTTTTCATAGAACCCACTTTGTTCCAATAAAGCGTGCCTGTGGTGGTGGAGTAGCCTCCTCCCACGTGCCATAGCCTTGAATAGCTTCTATCTCTTTCTGTAGTGCCGCGTTCCATTCCCTCTTCTCCGGTCCGTTCAAGGCCTCTTGTACAGTTGGTTCGTCTGAGTTCTCGATGGTTGTACGCATGAGAAGGGCATATTCAGCTGAGAGCCCAAGTCCGTACCGATTAGGGGGTCTGCTAACTCTTCCAGCACGAGTTATAGTTACTTCTCGGTCCTCTGGTTCAGCGGTTTCCATAGTCTCTTGTAAGCTATCGGGCAAGGAGCTAACAGGACTCGAATCACGGGAAGGATCTTCTGTATTTGGTCTCACAGGAGACTCCGGTGGTTCATCTGCAGGAAATCCTCCGACAATTGAGCGGCTTGGATCGAGCCTTGATGGTTCAGGCACCTCAGGAAAAAGGGCAGGATAGCGTTCTCGTAGTTGGGCGGCCGTGAGTGGTTGAATGGTGTTTGTGTCCTGGCTGGACATATGAATTGCTTTGGTAACGGAAGAGCCAGACGGTCCAGGAAGCACTGGCGACTGGCTAGCAGAAGGAGAGGCATGTTCGGTAGCTGGATAAGGAGTACAATCGATCTCATAATTGATGCCGTCAGGGTTGATTTCTGTATTGGGTTGGACTACAGAAGAGAGGTTGTGACGTGGTTTGAAGTCTCGAGCGATCCGGATCTTCCTCCCTTCAGGTATCCAAAAACGAAATTGGTTTCGTTCTTCCCCATATCCCACAAGAAATGCAGCCTCCGACCGTGGAAGCAGCTTGCCTGCTATATGGCGGCGCTCCTCTGGGATGTAGACGTACACTGCAGTGCCAAAGGGTTGGAAACCGGTAAGAGATGGGCTGCGCTTTGTGACGATGGTATATGGTGTTGTGCCAGTGAGGGAGGCGTGTGGAATACGATTCTTGGTAAAGGTAGCATGGGCTACTGCTTCGGCCCATAGAGTTGATGGTAGATGGGAATCGAAGAGGAGTGCTCTTGCGGAGCCACATATCGTCCTATTGAATCGTTCTGCTGTACCGTTGGTTTCGTGGATGTATGCTATGCTAAATTTCTGCTGTATGCCCAAGGTACTTAGTTGTTCTTTGAACTTAGTCGAGGAAAATTCTCCTGCATTGTCGCATTGGATTTTCTTAACCTTGACGTCATATTGACGCTCGACTAGTTGTATTAGCTCCATCAGGATCTTCGGAGCCTCATCTCTTGTGCGGAGGAATCTGACTAGGCTGTAATGGCTAAACTCATCGATAAAGGAGATGAAATAGCGGCTGCCTGTTGGTCTCTCGTGGCTGAATGGGCCACATATATCTGTGTGAACGGTTTCGAAAACATTCTGGGCTTTAGTAGTTCGGACTTTGGGAATTGTGCGTACAAATTTCGCCTTTATACATGCCTCACAGGCGAAATTACCCTCTACCTTAGGTATTCCACCCTCAGGAATATCGTCCATACAGCCTTTCAGCGAGGAAAAGGCTGAAGGAGGAAGGTGTGCAAGTTGACGGTGGAGCTGCATGACGGTAATAGCAGTGGTCTCCTTCTTGGCTCTGACAATCTCTAATCCTCCATGTGGGATTGTTTCCAAAGCGAGGTTTCCATCCTTATAGATTTTCGTTCCAGTAACATCACCAATCTTCTCTGCTCCCGCCTCGGCCATCTTTCTCCACGATATAAGGGAAAAGCGTAGTTCTGGTATATATAAGGTATCACATAAAGTGATTCGGTTTAGTGTCCCGTTGGACAGTTGTGCGTTTATTGTTGCTGTACCGATTGCAGAAGCGAGAACTTCCTTGCCATTCCCAATGGTAACAGATGATTCAGTAGGCTGGACATCCTCTAAGAGGCTCAGGTTGTCCGTCATATGAACGCTGGCCCCACTATCCAGAATCCAGGCCCCAGGTGGAAATCGTGAGTCGGTAGTTGGAAAGGCATATCGTCGGTAAGCCTTTTGATCTGTATTTGCTGCTTGGGCAGTTGCTGCCGTTCCCCCTTTTTCACGCTTTTTGGTTCTGCACTCAGACTCCAAATGCCCCATGCCTCTGAACCCTTTCGATTTACAGTACCCACAGATCTTACCATCCCGGGCTTGATCAGATCTTCCTTTCCGACGGTCTTGCCTTCCACTGGTGGAGAGGAAAGCCGTATTGTCACACTGTGTTTGTGAGGCAGTGGGGTAAAGGTCGAGAAGCTTGTTACAGATATCCGTATATGTAACAGTGTCCTTGGTGGTAAGGTTATCGATAACGTTATCCAAGGTGGTGGGCAGCGAGGTGATAAAAAAGGCACCCTTTGCGATTGGGGATGATGCAAGTGGAAGGAGAAGAGACTCAAGTGTCTCAGTAATAGTTGAACTAGGCGGTGAGGTACTTGCAGTGGCAGTCGAGGAGGCACTGGCAGTGGTGGTAGTAGTTGTGGTGCTACTGGTCGTGGATGAGGTAGTTGCCTCGCTGGTGCGTTGAAGTAGCCGGTCCCAAAGCTCATCGAATTGCTCGATGTGCGAGGCAATTTCCCGTTTATTGGAGCATCGTAGTGTGAGGATTGTCTTCATCAGCGAGTGAAGGGTGGTGGTTGTCTTTCGATCAAATTTTTCTTCCAGCCTTTTCCAGGCTGTGGTTGCATCGGCGGCTGATGAGACAAGTGGCATTAGTCCTTTATCAACATTTAGAAGGAGAAAGCCCTTCGCCCTCTGTGAGGACTGCATCCATTTAGTTTGGGTACTGAGATCCGCCGGTTTGGTAGTTTTTCCGTTAACAACATCCCAAACACCCATGATATCTAGAAAGGTGATTGACATGGAGCGCCAGGTGTGAAAGTTCGCCGTTCCTCGCAGTTTGTCGATCTGCGGGATGCCTATCGATTTCGTTCCGGTGGTTGTTTCAGTCATCGTGGCTGTGGAAAAGAGGAGGTATATTCGTCGGCGGTATAATGATCGAGTTGCTGATTGCGCAGGAGCTATCGGGGGTTTAGAGCGCTAAACCCGGGCTCATAACCTGACAATTTATTGGTGGTGTATAGTGGACTATTGGTTTAGTCACTGCGGTGTGAAAGCAATAGAGTGCGCAAAAAGAATAGATTCGTATCTAACGAGTGAAAGAAAGACAATAATGAGAGAATCATAACGGAGAAGAAACAGGAATGATAGGGTTTCTTATAGAGACAGAACGAGCTAGAATCAAGGAGACAAAAAAGGAGAGACGTAAAGGGAATGTAGGAAATCCTCCACTGTCTCGCATGTCAAACAATCCCGATACTAATTGAGTGTCATAGTTGATAGCTAGTGCTAGTCTGTTTTATATCCGACATCTTATGTTTCTGCTAAACTAGTCAAACACGCAAAGGAATTTTTCAAAACACTAGAAGGCTCCAGTGAGAGCGAGAAATGCTAGGACCAGCCGTAGTCAGTTTCAACACTTAGAACGATTGGCCGCCTAACCAGGCTTTGGGAGATGCACCTGCCCCAGCATCACAATCACCAGCTGTCATAAATAACACGGGATCAGACGCCCAATATTGGCATGCGCTTGTTGAAGATTCCAAGTCATCTATTGGCCCAAACTCCACTATGCAATCATTGTTCAGAGACGTTGCTGCCTGCAAAGTGAGTATGCCCCCCCCGGTTTCCGGGGGTACTGACAATGGTAGAGTGGAGAATATATCATCGATCACCCCCCGCCCTATATCCTTTCGTCAGCCAAGTTGTCGGGGTATTGTCCGTTAACAAAATTAACCGTACCTGAAGGTTCAGTTGCAACACAACTCCCCTCGCGACCCCTCATTTTCAACACCACCTAAAGATATTCCTCTGGATCAAATATTGTTTCCTACTATGTATTCTGCTACGTGCTTACATTTCATGCCTTCCTTCTTCCGATTTTCATGATGGTGGGGTTGGTGGGGGAGTGCTGTTATCATGGCTAGAGTTTTTCCATTTCGTTGACGCACGGTTAATTTTGTTAAGGCACCATGCTATTGGACGGTGCAAAAATCCACAGCTTCGAACATTGGGTGCTCACACATTCTACTAAAAAAACCCAGATGAGGGATATCTGTTCAAGCGTCCTTCCATATCTGGTATGGTTGACCGCAGGGGGGTATGTCAGCCGGGGATGTGGTGAAGAAAATAAACAACAAACATAGTACCATAATCGTGAGAATGTATATTCCGCATATTCACCTTATCCCCTCAAGATCGTGGACTAACAACTAATCTATATACACAACATTCCCAGCCTTCTGTA
>Ga0307517_10002556_pt1 | contig 28973 bp, 31 predicted proteins | sample 23_EM_MG_FD_194515 | JGI IMG/M metagenome (GOLD analysis project Ga0307517, IMG submission 194515) | Populus trichocarpa ectomycorrhiza microbial communities from riparian zone in the Pacific Northwest, United States - 23_EM | ecosystem: Host-associated > Plants > Roots > Unclassified | place... | reverse complement strand
ATAATAAGTTATTCTACACTTTTATATCGTTACCAATACCTCGACGATCTATACCGAAGCGAACCATTATATCTAGCCTACATTACTCGTGTCTTCTTAACGAGTTCTCCGATATAATTACGATTAACGTCCTAGCTGTCGGAATACCTCACGCCGAAGCTACCACCTAACATGGAGTTTACGTTATAAGCGCCTGGAATGTCCGGCGCACAGTGTGAGCCGGGAGAGACCGAATGCAAGGTGTTTTTTTTGCTGATGTCCGAGCTTATGCACTTAGGTCTCTGCTTCTGTTATTCATCTTACTGCATCTCTCCTACGGCAATGTCTACTGATTTCCAGATTACAAGGAATGGCTACAACTGTTGAGGCAATTCCCATTGTTGGAAATATCACCAAGCATAAGCACCGAATAAATAATGAGAAGCAAGAAAAGGTTTGTGTTTAGATAAAGTGTGGAAGACGAAGAAAGAAAAGAAAGGGGAACGAGGCACGCAAGCAAATACCAGATGATAACTTGTGTCCAGGCTAGCATGAGGATGAGTGCAGCGACAGAAGTCGTAGATAAGTAATCACCTTTTTCAACATCAATTTATGTTTTCTAGCCATCTCTCAATATTCCCTAAGCACACAGAATACCACCCAATTGATGAGAAGCCTTCTCCACCCATTCCTCGCCAGAAATCAGAGATTCGGTGCTTGGCTGGTGATCATACCAAATATTATTGCTCCTTGAGGCAATTTCTCCTCCAGCCAGGCTTTCTCGCGGTTGCTAGCGTATTCTTGTTCTGCCCGACTTTTGCCCTATATCTGGCCTTAACGTACGGGGAAGGACACGTTCGAACCGCGCTGACGTTTTGTGGAGAACCTACTTATTTTTTTATCATAACTACCGTAAGAACTGGAATAATTGGACCTGACTTTAGGACGTTGGAGTTCCCTTTGTTGGTATGGTCTGACTATTTTTTCTTTTTTTTCTTTCTTAAGCTCGGTCTCAGGAGGTCACTTTTCGCTGTGCGCTCGCCCCCCTATCCAAGAGAGGGAATTTCGAACGTCTTAGCGTGAGGTCCAATTATTCCAGTTTCTACGGTAGTGTAAAGGTGACCTGTTATCTCCGGTGTTCTTCCGCTTGCCCGCAGTTCGCGGGGTACTTTTGAATCACGTTGCAGATTTCTGGAGCATTTTCAGCTGTCCATTCAACACGGTTATGGATTCCGCTTAATCTTCAGCTCCCTCTGCTCCCGTAACTTGGGAAATAGAGGGCATAATCCCGCAGCTTGGAAAAAGCATTTGCTAGGATTATCGCTATTGTTTGGTAGCGAGTTTTTCACGTGCATCTTGGATACAGGAATTGGGGGGGGTTGTTATCCTCCCCCTACCGCAGATGGACGCTCAGCCCCTCTTGTGTTGCCAGGGAATCTTATGACCGAAACTTATTGCTCAGTCATCAGAACCTAGTTCTTGACAAACCCCTACAACACGGTGAGCCGATGATTATGTTCAACATTTCGGCGTCCATGACAAGGATTAATTTTGAGCCTCACACGAAAACCCTGCATCCCAGGGGTTAAGGTACGGTAGCCCTTCAAGAGTGTGGTTACATTCGACTTTGTTTCCAAAATGACGTTTGCGAGTCCTCACCGATGCTTCGTTTGGCAGGCTAATCCCTCCTGGATGATAAAGCCTGAGGGAAATCACAAAAGACGAAGCGAAAGAAAGTGCGATCGCAATACACTCTAAGCGGAGTGGTGAAAGATAGAGGAACGATGAACTAGATGGCTGCTCTCTCTCTAGCGAAGGACAGGCCTGCAGATATATCTCTCCGTTTCACAACAAAACACTCCGGAAACTCAACACACTCTAAAGAAACACACGCAGCTAACAAAACCTGATCCCTGATGATAACAAACAGTCTAGACCCATCCTGATATCCCGTGATCCTCCGTTATCCTAAGGCCTATGCCCTGCCGGTTTGCCAACTCCCGTATGCCTAGGGACATAGTGTATGAAAGAAATAATGAAACCAAATACCCAACACCCATACCCTATGGCCGGAAACATCAACAAAACCATAAAAGAAATATCCTATGCCTAGCGGCATAATATTATGATGTGAGAACAACGACCTACGGGAGAATCCCTAACCGCCGGAAATCAGAAAGCCCCATGCCCTATAACCGTATCTCTCCCGACCTCCTATCCGCATATCGTGCATGTATGATATATCGGCACAACTGCCTCACCGCATGCCCGATAAGCAGTTCAAACTAGGCGTCCTTCTAGAAGCACTTCCAGCCTTCTCCAACCGGCGCACCATAAGCTCTATTCTCTTAATGACCCGACCCGGGGGTTGGTACCTCACCTATGACTGTGCTAAAAGCGGATACCTAGTAGGCCCTTAATCACGACCTTCCAAAACCTGCTTGAATAGCCTAGTCGGAGAAACTTGGTCTGTTCGCAATAACAAAGGTGCCCGGTCAACTAATCACTCTCGCCGAGAAGTGACTGGCGGCGCCCAAACGCATGCAGGTAGAACTCAAAGACTCATATTCACCAAGATTCTAATCTCGTGATCAGAAAGTTCAAACCCTCCGTTGCCTGCTAAATTACCGCCTGGACTCGGTGACGCCCGAGTAAAAGTAGAAGCCCAAAGGCTTGGAACGCTCTTGTGCCGATCTCGACCGGTCCAGATCTTAGCCCTGTACTCGTAATTCTCTGACGTTGGTGAACAACAACTGGTATTGCCTAAGGGCAAAAGGTCGGCCGGAGCCTCAAAATTTTGGTGTATGCAATAGCAGTCGTGTCCACAAACGTCAGTGAATTACGAGTACCAGGTGTTTTCATAGTAATAAAGTTTGAAGAACAGGCCCACTCTTTACTTTTCCCAGGCACGCACTGGAAAAAAATTAACGTACAGGTACTCGTACAGTCACTTTCTCTTACCTCATGAACCCAGAAGAAGAGAAGAAAAGTCCGAGATTTTTCGGAGGGTTTTATCTTTTTGTTGCTATGACGATATGGTGCATACAGCTATCATATTGTTCTTCTTTGCTAGGTACTTTTTTTCGGAGAAGGGAGCTTGGAGTGCTTGATTGCTTGCTTAAGTTATCTATTCCAGTAATATCTAATGTAGCCTACGCAATTTCACTCTTGCTGTCTTGGTGTGTTATCAAGGTGTCGTGATACATCGACCGGCACAATACTAATGCGACTCCGTTGTTTGGCAGTTGCCGGAAGCGAAAATGATCTTTTCAACTTCTCTACCCAACATAAATTTAGTACCATGAAACCATGATATCTCCCACCCCCCCCCCATTGCGGTATGTAGACTCCCGAAGAGGCACCAAGGCACCCCGATCTCCCCTGGCTTGTAACATAACATTGACTCGGGGGTTGTCAGAAGCTTCGCTCCAAAGAACCAGACACACTATGAATTACAGAGTTCACTGGTTCGCTAAGTGCAAATTGAAGCGAAAACCTGGAAAAAATAAAAGGGCGAGGGGATCTGCAACCACTTGCCCGAAACCCTCCTTGCGACCCACTGGAACGGTGGAAACTTGAACTATTAAACCATGTGCTATCTCGCTAGGCCTCCCTTCCTGGTAAGGCCTAGAAAATTTAATATCTCTCATCCCGATCTCGGCAGGAGGAAGAGGGCTACGGTACATTTTTGCGGTGTTTTTAGCCTACATTCCCGTGAACGGAGTTCGTAGCACACGGCTCAATTACGGTATCCAAGTTTCTACAAGCGCGGTTCTGTACTAGTACTCGAGCTGCAACTACAGCCCAGACCACCTTCCAACAAAACAAGCAATTGGCGAGCTCAGCCACGTTCGCCTGGTTACACCCAAAGAGCGGGGTGGAGAGTGAGTTCTCCCGTCTATCCCAAAAGCTTGACTGTGCCTCGAGGGGCAAAGGTAAAGAAACAAGAGATTCGCAATTGAGAGCCCCTCAGTAACGAGACTTCACAGGTAGTCATGTGCCACCAATTGTTTGACGGTGTTTTTTTGGAAGCCGGGAATCCTCAAGTATATCGCGGCGATCTACCGTACTCCAATAGCCGAGTACTAGTACTATACTCGAGTACGATATCCCTGTAAAGCCCTCGGGCTATCTTGCTCTCCCACAATATCATAAATTTATCCTAGCTTCTCCCCCAGTCGTTGCTCACAAGTGTTGGCGAGTAAGCCGAGCACACATCGAGCTGAATGTGAACCAAGCACCGCAAGTGAAAGACACATGGTGCAGAATCTCCCTTGCAGAAAATGCTTGTTCCCAATATGTGCACCTATGAGAGGAGCGGTGTGCTGGGCTTACGCGCATCTTGCATTTATTTCAGCCCGAGAGCGCCGTTGTCGTTGTGGGACAACAACGATTGAGGCTCCAGCTTCACTAATTTTCGCACTATGGAGCGGGGATGGACCGTGTGGTTGAATTGTGGAACGGCAGGGCGAATGGGTGTGCTGGGTGGATTTTGTGTGGAAAATGCGGGGTGAGTGGCGTGGGCGGGAGAGTCTCAAGCTCTAAGCCCCACGGGAATTTTCCGCTAGACCTCGAAGCCTTGTGTCGACGGGCCCTGAAGGAACACTAGTCTACGGTATCCGCCTACCGTAAACACGCATTTACAAAAGGTCCAAATAAAGTAAGATATATTCAAAAGAGAATAGACAGTTCTCGAGAGTAATATCTAAGGGAGATGCTGATACCTTAGCAATTGCTGAGCCTGCATAGGATCACTAGAACTAAACACTCCACCCGTTCAACTGGGGGACTCTTCGGCCGCAGGGATTACTCAACTTTGGATGACAAAGGCCCCTCAACAAAGCAATTCCGAGGTATGTGGATGGACTACTAGCAGAGGTTAGGAATAAGATAATCGAAGCGGATTTAAAAAAGAAAGGGATATCAGGTGACATAAGAGTTCGAAAAAGACAAAACACAAGCGATTGGCGAGATAATACTATTATCCCTCCAATAATTACTATTAATCGCGCGGTTGATATGCTGCGACAGTAATTCAAGTATGAATTGGTTCCTTCCTGAGACATTAACCTATTATTAACTCATTATTGGTAATCTAAAATGAACCAGTGAGGCAAACTCCAAGGCGTCCCACGACATTCATCGCCGAATTACAAGTCCCAACCAAGTATGGCCGCTCAGATCGGTACGGATAATTTGCAATACAAATCTCTGATCACCGCCTTTCTGTACTTCATTCCTATTAATACCTTAAAATCTCGTATTATTTCCACTATCTCCATAGCAAGGGTTAATCTCCAGTCCATTAGCAATAGGTTTAGTCAAACAGGTTACCAGAATTGCGAATGCCAGTTAATAAGTTCCAACACACTCAGCCCACTCAGACATTACCGTGTGAGGAAAACACTAATCTTTTTTAGAGGCTTTTTTTATATCTTTGAGTGGGAAGATTACCCCCCACTACGGGGATAATGGATTATGCGAGATTTTACGGTAGTAGGAACGAGAAAATTCTTCCTGAATAGAATAATATGGTCTCCGGCGGGGGGGCATGACGAATACCCGCTCGTAACGAACGAGGGTATTTGGCGAGCGAACAATTAATTTGTCGAAGCAGCCCTGCTCGTCACGCCTCTACTGAAGACTGCACAATTCGGTATTATTGTATGTTTTCTAATAACCTCATCATCGGAGGTCCCGCAGTACTGGTTTCCAGTAACCAGCTTCGCCGGTACCTTTTAGGTTCTAGGCCACCGCTCCCGTTCTGGGGAGAGGGTCCAAGACCCCCCCGTCGGCTATCAGCTGAGGGGTGACACACGCCGTTCCGATATCCAATCAGCGCACACCTTTTGCTTTGAATACAAAATTTCCTCCCTTCATTGACCGGCTCATCTCTTCAAGGAAGAGCAGACCTTGCGCTATTTAAAAAACCAGGATAAGCAGCATCAAGCGGCATGACCTACTAGTATTTCTGGGCGTAAATCGCGACCCAACTGCTTCGTTCTATAAAGGGGATCTTCAGGTACGGTAAACTGCCGATCCTAATACATTACTTGTGGGCAAAGGTGCGCTGCCTAGATACTGAGTCAAAATAGGTATTCGAACGTGTTAATGTACTGAACCCCGGCTCGTTCCTGTGATATGTATCCGCTACAGAAGCTAGGCATAATATGGTGTTCCAATCCTGATTTTATTTTAGGAGGGCGGAGCTCCGTGAATCGTGACCTGAAGATGCGAATTGCTCAAGATATCACTTGCTCGAGAAACCTGGAGTTAGGAATCACTCGGTTCAAGCCGCAAATAAAGTGCTCTAGGCCAAATTTTTCAACGCTTGGTCACTGATGCGGAAGGTAGATGATATTAGCGGCGCCCGTAAAATTGCAATTGAGCCCCAGAACTCAACTATGCGGCTCGCAAAAACATGGTTGATGGCCAAGTTTCCAGGGTAAGCCTCGGATCCCCGGTCTAGGGCGACATATATCCCCAGCTACCTACAATCCCGGAATCTCATGACGGGGGTAGTGCATAAATGTTTTCCATCAGATCGCGTCCAAGGACATGCACGTACGACTCTCTCTCTTTTTTTTTCCTTCTTTTTTTTTCTTGTACCAAGATGTCCAGTCACCGGTAGGCCCATGGGTCAAGCCTAGTGACTCATGGGACCTTCTTTATTCAACCGTTCTCGAGTGATAGGAACTTTCCTAGCTGAAAATTGTAGGCTCGCCGATTTTGAGAGAACAGTGCTCAAGCACGCCGGTTCCAAATCATAGCCGGCACAGCCACTTTGGTGGTTGGGTGCGGTTTCTTTTCTTTTCTTTTTTTGTTGTTTGTATTCTGGCACGCTAAACGAATAAGACGGCGACGTTGGATTTAAGTTCCACGAAATAAACGGTAGCGCTGCGCAACAGCACACTTCTCCTGTGGCGGCGTCACGAGTGATATCCATGATCAACCTCTCAATACTCACCAAAGCTTAATAGCCAGCCAACAAATAACTTCATTCACCTCTCGCCCTGACGGGGTGCTCCGCTAGATACTGGAGACATTGAGCTATCACATTTATCCGCACTCATCTCCTTGGCTCCGAGTTCGCAAGTATGTTGAACCTCGCATACAAGCCACGGATATGGCTTGGCGACGGGTAAGCAATCCTCCGGTATTTCAGATACGGCAAGGAATCAACGCGTAGGAGCAAAAAATAATAATTGTTGGTGTCAGGGCATCCCCGCATGAGGCGCATTACGAGCACTCCATACTCTGAGTGGGGAGAGGAGGAAAATGTGGTGTTGGAGCTGAGTCTTCTCACAGCCCGTCTCTCTCTCGTGGAACGGAGCAGAGCCTGGATCGCTGGTGACCCGGCACTGGGGTTTATGATTTGCTTTGTATGCGGCACTGCCGTTAAACCAGCGATTATAGTGATTTAGGCTAATTCTAATTGCTAGGGTCAACATTTTTTGCTAGACTGAATCATGATCACAGATCAACTGACGTAGGCACCTTATGCGTCCTGCTTTAGAGGCTACGTTCCCAGATCCGTGCCTGATGCACAAAGATTTCCCGACCGCAGTAGCTCGTGTGTCACAAAAGAGACGCGCCGATTCATGAGAGAGGGTTCTGCCAGGCGTCCGTTCCAGACTATTGGGTCATGGTGCAAGTGCACTCTGAGTGGTCAATATGTTAGTGCCAACCACCTTTTAACTACATCTGCCTTGGTAAATTGGAAACGGGCAGCGGGTGGCAAATAGGCAAGCAACTTGAGCCTCCACTCATATCTCGTGGCCCAAGCTTTGGAGGATGTCAATGTTACTCCACTCCTAATATTGGCGAGACGGCGATTACATGGGCCGACTGGAGAATGACTGCATATTGCGAGCTAGGCGTGAGAAAGCTTAATGCATAGAGGCAATGTTCCTAGGAGAGACCCCAGGGAATGGATGTATGGAACTTTTTTTTTCGCGTGCCGAAAGATCAGGTCTGGCCCTATCTTCTATTTCTATTGGTCGAGTGCAAAGAACCGTGTTAACTACAGTAAGTGTAGGATCTGTGGTAAGATTAGCGGAGGGGGCGCAAACTTGGATTGGTGACAGGCTGTCAGTGCCGTCGGAGAAGATTCCTCAGCCGCCAAAAATATACTCTAACTTTAGGGAAGTGCCGACTATGTTTAAGGCCCAGTAATCTATCTTGGAATGAACATCGGTGGTGGATATGCAGGTCCCATGCTCTGTCTGTCAATGATTATTGGCTCTAGTTGGGTATTGGAGATATACAGATCGAGTTGTCGTAAACCCCTACCCACACCTCCCAGTCCGACTAAATCTGAAACTGACAACTCTATTCTGGGACTTAGGGCGATGTCTGCTGCCTGGCTGGTTATGTCATACCGAAAGCAGGGATCTGCTAGGAACATCGCAAGAGGTACCGTGCCTGTTAGTGTGATTCAGAGTATACCCTTCCTCCATCATATTGAACACGTCGAATGGACCCTATAAGAGGCTAGAATCCTGTCAATAAGGTCCTCCTCCAGCCCAAAAAACTATATCATATCACCACTCGACTCAGCGCATACTCAGAATATAACACTCATCAGACATTTCGACACATTGCTTTCCGACCCTCCAATACTCCAGAACTAGGCCGCCGCCAAAGGCGAAGACCACTGGGATCTAGATTTATTTGCAGTATCCAGTAATACGTCAATATTCACCAACATCTTACAAAAGCGCTCCAAAACCCATTGAATCACCACCACGCATGTCTGGTTATAATCACTATGGCTCCTCGAGTGTTTCTACGCCGATGGACGAGGACGAACGCGAATGGTATGGGATCTCAGACCCAAAGGAACGCAGGAGAGTCCAGAACAGGATCGCTCAGCGAAACTATCGTGAGAAGCAGAGACGCAGGCTTGCGGAGCTGGAGCATCGACTGGCGGAAACAAATGTTAGAATCAGCAATCCAATTCTGGAGCCTTCTAACTTTTCCAGAGAATATGCCGAGCATCTTCTCCAGGACCCCCAATCTGGTGACAACAGCTGGTCCGCCAGCCCTAGCTTCCCTATTGCCAGCACTATGGAGCGCAGCTACAGCCCTTCCCCACGGCCAAATCCAGTCATACCCGTTTCTTCGTGGTTAGACGCCACGAGGCCAGTCCAGAACAGCGAACAGTTCCTCGCACTTCACATGTTGAAGCTCTCCAACGCGATTGAAATCCACCTGCGGCATTTGAATATCAGTAAGGCGCAGCTGGCGAACCCACGATCATGGTCACCGTTCGTAATATACCGCGACGCCTACGGAAATTGTCATGGCCAAGGTTATGAAATAGAACAACTTGTAAATAGCATCCGAGTCAGCATGCCCGGCCTTACCCCCATCGACCTTCAAAAGTCAGTTCCCCACCACCCATACATAGACCTCATCCCATACCCGGGCCTTCGCCGCACCCTTCTCGAGATCCTCCGGGAGCATCCCAACTCTATAAATCAGGTAGAGCTTTGCTACGACATCGAAAGCGGAGGACTGAGACTTTGGGGACAGTACTCCTGGCTTCCAGACAGCTACGAGCTAACAGTTGAATTCGCCGCGAAGTGGGGATTCCTCTTCCGTCGCGACCCAGAAGCCCTCACAGCGACCAATTTCTGGCGCCGCCAGCGCGGGGAAGCTCCCCTTCGTCACGAACACTTTGGCTCCACGCATGGCCATGGATACCGGGGGGGGTTCCGAGATCTGAAGCTGGTTGGACTATTGCGGGATGATTTGTAAAGTGCAACATAGCCACTCCTTATGACGCTATCGAACCACCAAACCTATATCTCAGATTGACGCCAACGCTGCCCACAGGTTTTTTTCACCGGTGCGGTTTTATCCAGCTCACGTATCATTCTGATTGATAGGAATCGAATCCGATGCAGCGCGAGAATTGAACACCTATCATCTCCCCTTCATCCGCATAACTGAGCCTCCACAGCCCACCTCGCTGCGATACGGGAAAATTGCGACGTATGATATGAGGGCCCTTGTGGGCCGTTGATAGACCTAGGAATACTCCTACCTGAGCCATCAGTCGCCCAGGTAGGAATCAAGGCCCAGTCTCGACGGAATGTTTCCACCATCCTCCTCCTCCGGATGACTCATTCGATATTCGCATTGTTTCTTTTTTTAAAAATAAAATAAAACAGAAGGAGAGAAAGCTATCACGAAAGAAGCCATCCCTATATACATCTGCAGTGCATATAGGGCCTGTTTGTCTGTGTGTTCCTGGAAACAGATAACTGGCTTCGATTTCCTCAATAGATTCGACCTTCTTTTTATCCCCTTCCAAAAATCGTACTATTGGCTTTTTTGCGGGCTCCTTCGGAATTGCCGAGCATCCGGCTTCAGGAAACCCCGGATCTAGGCGCTGATTCTGAATCCCTTCTTTCTTTCTTTCTTTTGCCTGTTTTTTTGAATTTTTGAATTTTGAGCTTCGCATCTTTGTATTTTTAGTTCCTGAGTTTGTTTTCGCCATTTTTTTTTTGCCTTCTTTGTTTTGCTTTGTTCTAGAGTACTCTAATAAAATCGGTTAGCCGCATATATATTTTTTAGTAGGATAGATTCCAATTTGTGAATTGATTGTGGTATCATGTAGTTACCTTATTGCTTCTGGTAGATCCGTGGATTTATTGGAGATTGGTTGATGTGCGTTGATGGGGGGCAACGACGAAGTCTTCTTGGGGTGACATGGTGCCAACCTCCAGGTGAAGGGAACCCTAACCCAGATTCTGGCCCGCCGGCTGCCCAATAACTTTAAGGGTGGTTTAGTAACCAGATAGAGGCCAAAATGCCAAAAATGCAGCCTTTCGAGCTATTATATTTCCACATACATCTTGAAACTCGGCTTTGAATTTTTTTTTTTGAAATCTTTTAGCAGTCTGAAGTATAATTTATATTTATTTCAGTTTTTTATCCAGAGTTTGTAGAGAGCTGCTGGCACATGAACTCGATAATGTGTGTTACAATACATCTGCCCCACACAAAAACCCCGGTCTTGGCAGGTTCCTTGAGGACATGGAGATTTTCTACTCTTCACTATTATAGGGTAATCGAAGGGAGAAGTCCCACACTTTTTTGTATGGGTGCCAGTATTGCAAATTAATTTTTGAACATCTTTCCATGCTGTTTCGTCACTTTAGTGTTTCGGTAATGATATCTCGAAAGCTAGGAATTTTGGTGTGTTTTAGCTCACATCAGGTTACTAAACGACCTCAACTGCCCCACACATGATTTGCATGATTCTCCTTACCCGGGGGGCAGTGTTGGATGACAAGAGAGGGCTATGGAGTATGATAAAAACTTATGCGGACAAATTCTTCTACACAGTAACGTGCTCTTATATAAGAATATTGAGCCCCAATACGAGGCAGCGGCAAAAATCTTGATAGCGCTAAGGTCAACTAGTATCTTACCAAACTAAGGATTGAATCATATACCATCACTCGTATTTTGGTTGGATTCGACTTCAAGCTGTGGCAAATTACCAAACCACAAGAGAAGGCATTATAAGGTGAGGTACATACAGTAAGCTTACCGTTTGTCGTCATCCAATTATAATCTCGGATCTTAGTGTGGTACTCATATCATTGCCAAGAATGCCGTAAGGGGGAAGAAAATAGTAGGACAGGCCCGATCACAGACCAAAAAGTTCCTGTTGGGCTGTGCTGTTGGGGGTAATTTCAAATCAAGCAGTTATAGATTGAAATTCCTCTGAGAAGAACTTTATAAAATTTATGTAGGTGATTCCTAGATATGAGTGAAGCCACCTAGGCAATGTGTTGAATTTTAAATATTTTGGGCGGCTGATGATTATTCGGAATACCCCTGTTTTTGTAGGGAATCCGGTTGTCCCACAATTTTCTTCACTCGTATGATGCTAATCCTAACAGGTATTTTTCACAATCAGTTCTTCGGGGTTCTTAACCCTTCATTTTTCTTAAAGTTAAATCCACAGAAGCCCCATGAAAAAGTGAAAATGCACAGAGAGAAAGAGAAATCATGGAGGAATTTCAGCACTGGTGGTCTTTGTGAAATCGATAATAAGGAACCCACAAAAAGGACTGGAGAGTTCATACATAGTGTACCCAACTTCGTATACTAGACTTTGTTTAAGCAGATACCAAATATCTATCATTGTGGCGGCGGACCCCAAAGGCTAGAGGTTATGCTGCTTCGACGTGACTGGAACACATTAGATGGAAGAGGAATGAAGGGCAAGAATATGATGGAGCAACATTAACTGCGATGAAGATTGCAAGCTATAACTGAGCATTCTCATAAAACATACTACCATCCCACCCCATCCACCGGACTCTGGTGTCCCGGGAGCAGAAACTCATAATTACTGAACACCAAACAGACCGAGTTAGACAGGGAGTTGAAGTCAGTGTTCCCAAGTGTCCAGTCCGTCAGTCTTCTGCGTAGGACGGGACGGACGCCAAATTTGCAGCCCTTGGACGAGACGGACGCCAAATTGTAGTCCGTCCTAACCCATGCCCGGGACGGACGGCCGGGCCCTACAGGTGTCTCAGTTGAATTGCTATTTTTAAATTTCCGAACCGGGAGTCTGTGCTTGAAGAAACGAAACATCTTTATTACAACGCTATCATCATATTTGGGTATCATGTATCAAATTTTCTCATCAATCAACCAAGCTGTGTACTCATATCCGATCCCAGTTCTGGGCACCCGGAACCTGCCCTAGTTTCCTGCCTAATATTACCGCTCTGTCCTCCAAATCCCCAAGCATATTTTCTTCTCTTATCAAATGTATGAAGTAACAGCTAAGCGGATAGAGCAATCACACATTATGAATACAGTAAAAACTCCTGTCGTTTGCTATCTCCGGATCCACTGCCTAGAAGTCTTCAAAAGGGTTAATGCTTTCCTATACGAAATAAGATCAACCATCAGGACATTATTAAATCTCATTAACCGACACACACAATTCTATTAACCTGTCAAACTAAACCTATTATAAGTTGACGGAGATAGCGAATTGAATGTATTTTACGGTATTTTTATGAAATACCTACAGGTGACGCCCGTCCTGATTCAGGACGGCCGGGCCCTGCATATGACGCCCGTCAATTCCAAAGACGGCCAGGCCCTACCGGAACTTACCATTTCCAGAAAGACTGCAGGGCCCGGCCGTCAACCTACAGTCCTGCAGTTAATATCGAGGACGGACGCCTTGCCCGGCCGTCCATACCAACCCCGCCCGGGACGGACGGGACTATTGGACGCCAGGGCCCTGCAGTCCGGACGGGACGGTTGGGAACACTGGTTGAAGTCGGGTGCGCTATGATAACATATACCAACATTACCATCTCATAGGAGACGATTCGCCCAATGTTCTCAAAGGTCCGGGGGGGGGGGGGGACTGCCAAGCGCCCGGACGGGACGGGACGTCAAAATGCGGTCCACACCCGTCCTGGAAACCTCAGGACGGCCGTCATTGTGGAGGACGGCGGGCCCTGCAAGGTAGGACAAATTAGCGTGGGGGATTGCAGGGGACTGCGGGGGACTGCGGGGGACTATGTATGAATCCTATCGACCGCGTTTCCTTACACCTTCCCCGAGCAGATACAGAAATTCATCGAATAATATCTAAAGAAAGCGAATGCTATCTGGTAGAGATAAATTGGCGTAGAACCTTTCCCATGATATACGGCAAGGGAAGGACATCAAGCAGAACCCTTGATATTGTCTATGGTGGGATTAACTCTGACGTGAGTCGGATGGAAAGCACCTTGAAGGAACTGGAGTTCTATTCACTTGGTCTTCGTTCTTCCTCTGTTGTCTGAAATTGATGTCCACTTTTATCCTTTCGTTTTACACCCATTTTCTGCTCAGCTTTAGCGGTCAACCTTATAAAGCTACGAGTTTCATGTGTTAAAACACGCCTGTGAGACTCACATAATTAGTGAGGCCACGATCAGATCATGATCGAGCAGAGCATTCATGATCTGATCGATTTGCTCGATCATGGGTACTACTCGATCATGCTCGACTATCATCGAGTATACTCGAGCATCTTGAATCATGAACAATCACTCTTGTAACCTGTTGGAAATATCGCGAACACAAGAAGAGATTCATATTGCAATTAAGTGTAAAGAACAGCAAACGAAAGATAGGAAAGGAGAAAACTATGGTGACGGAAGAGAGAAGCAAACATTACTGGCTAACCTTGGTAAAGGTAGAATTGAACAAGTGCGGTGAGTTTTGTGGCCAATACGTAATCACTTTTCCAACACAACCTTATTAATTGGTGATGCGATGAACTTATATACCAATCACTCTAGATCAGCCACAAACTACCATGATACCTAAGTGAACGATAGGGTAGAGGTCTTCTGTTCTTGTTATAACACGGGTGTAAATACTGCTAATCCATATTGAGTGGATATTTCCTACTTAATAGATACAAAATCGATCCTGCTCGAGCATAGTCGACGATAATCGACTATACTCGATTATGCTCCAGCAGTGGCTCTGATCGATCACTCGATCAGGACCTACCCATTTGATCGATGATTCGATCATGGGGTCCCTTCGATCAGATCATGATCGAGCATACCCTCCGTGATCTGCTCGATCATGATCGTGGCCATCACTTCACATAATCGCATACCCATCTTGCAGTCTCCATATTGCTAGACTTTCGGGGTGGCGGGGAACATAGGATGATGTAAGCAATCCGGTCAGGGATTGCTTACTAATTGGGGTTGGTTCCAGAGCTGTGATGAAAAATTTCCCAGCCAAACATAAAACCTTTTTCACGGGGGATGGCGGGGGTACAGTCCTTTGCGCCGGGGCGCAGGGCAAGTTTCGAAAAAGATGGGACGGGACCGCTTAACGCCGTCCACCGCCGTCCGCCTTCAGGACGGACCAGTGTTCCCAACCGTCCGGGGGGACTGCCAAGAGCCCCGGACGGGACGGGACGGCTATCTGTAGTCCGTCCGGGGCGGCCTAAGTGCAGGACGGCCGTCTTTGGGCCGGACGGTGGGCCCTAGAGGGTGAGACATTTTAGTTCAGGGCAGGGGTGGACGGCGGGGGACTATTGAGGACTGCCGGGAAAGGGTGAGGATGGCTAGGGACGGTAGGGGACTACGGCGGACGGCAGGGGACCGCCGGGGACTGCAAGAGTGATGTCTCATGATGTGAAAAGAATTCGTTTGGAGGTGTATGATTTCAGCTTGGCTGGTACAGGAAGTCCAAGCGCCGGGACTATAGTCCCCTATAGTCCGTCCGGTCCTCACCTTCCCGGGCGTGGTCCCTCCTAGCACCTCCAAAAAGACGGACTCTGAGCCGTAGTCCGTCCCGTCCTCCCCCGAAGACGGGCGGACTGGACGGTTGGGAACACTGGGACGGACAGACTACCCCGTTGAGAACACTGGATTCGCCTACGAAGCTAGATGCTGGAGGACAAGTTCGTTGAGCAACATGACCGGCAAGGATGCGAATGAAAGCAGTGGCCGTTATTTCTACGAGGCAGTGTCACACTGGCCTCAAATTGCACTGTGGTTTGCGGCTTTGTGGGAGCGTAGCAGCCCTATCGCATTCCAACCACTGCTAACTACTAACATGAGCTGTGTTGGGCTTTATTATTTATCTGGTTAGTTTTGACCTCTTCTAGCTGGAGTAGTATTTTCACTATCCCCTGATATCCAGCACTAGCGGCACTCAAGAGGGTATCTGGCTGCAAGTGTGTGGTTTGTTGGGATTCATGTTCTCACACGAGTAGTATTTTTACCACCCCATCTCTATTCGAAGGCCATACTTGAGGGCTGTTTGGCCGCCGTTATTTGGCTCGCCGTGGTTGACTTCTTCCCACTCAAGAAGTGTTTTGCCAGCACCCTGAGACCCACCAAGAATGGCAAACATGAGCGGCGTTCTGTTGGCGTTCCTTGGCTTACCGGGGTTTGCCTCTTCCCACCAAAATATTATAGAATTTTCACCCTCCGGAATGTCCAAAGGGGGAGGCAAACTAGAGCGGTGTTCAGTTTGTACTGTGCAGCCCCCCAGCAAAAGCCATGTTGAAATGGGATTTACCGTTGCCTGTAGAATGGGCCTTGCCTCTACACGGACACTAATTGTGCAAAATCCCCTTTCTTGGCTTACGTAAATCTCGGCAAAAGGGAAACCCCGTTGTCCGGCTACTTTTGTTATACGGTTGCGCAAATATTAGTCTAAGGGCGGGGCGGGCAAGTGCATACAAACCCCTCCCATAAAGGCGGATAGGGGAAGGGAAAGAGAGATAATATAAAGTGCGAGTATTTCCGGTGCCAGAGAGAAGAGATGTAACATAAAGTTAGTTAACTCAAGTGTGATGACGGTCGGAATACAGTATGCACATAGTTTAACCAGAATTATTCTTACATGCTAAGTGCTTGGGGTGGGATCTTTGAGATAAGGAGCGGGGGCTGCCTATTCATGAAGGAAAATCAGCCCACTAAGAGGACTTTGGTCCCTCAAATTAGCTCCAATTCCCTCAGCTCCGGTATCCTGCCCTAGCTTGTCAAGAGCGATCGCGCAGCTCACATCGCTAGTGGATGTCGAGTTGCAGGAGTGGTGGTGAATGCATTTCATCCGTTTATCCACCGCAACCTTTCTCGACAGGAGCATTGTGGTTGATGCTCATTCTGGGCATTATGAGCTCAGACCCTCTCCCTTGCTGGGCAAGGGAAGCTTTGACATTCTCCGGGCATTAGTGTTCAAATGATACTATACTCTACGTTAAATTCTAGCCGCAAAGCGCAATATCGGGGAATGATCTATTGCGCACTGCATCTTGGATGACGGGTAGCAGAGCGGTTTTCCATATGAGTTCCTCTGGTGGAAAGCCCTGATTAGTGAAGTTATCTCATTCCAAGCGAGTTTCGGCGTGATTTGATGACGGTTGGGTAAAAGACTTAGAGGTCAGATTTCGGTATTAGGTGGGGGGGGGGTCGCATTTAAGACAATTCTAAAAAAGTGGTTAAATCAGATCTACAATATTCCTACCCCACAAAACGGACAAATAATCAGGTACCGCGGGCAGTCAAATTAATGAGAATACTTGCATTTCGCAACCAACTGCATGCCCCAGCTTAATACTAACAATATTAATTTGGGCAACCTTAGCAACCAAAAATAAAATACACCTAGCCTTGCTCCAAGAGCGAAAGGGTGCTGCTGTAGGGGTTGGAATTGGCCGTATCATTTGCGTCTACTCGAGTAGTGGCCACCGAGGGAAGTACCTGCACTGATTTTCACGATGATGTGATACCTGGTTGCGAGGTACACGTGTTCGCCTTAATTTGACACCCCGCGGTACTCGGGGGTTGAGTTGCGATTGATGCAGACTCTCCAACCAAAGACAGTTCATAATGGCAAACAGTGTGAATAGGGTGCACCCTTGTTCCCCGGTTATCTCCTCTCTAACTAATCATAATAGCAACGGAATGTGAGGCAAGGTTATTCACCGGCCCACCCAAAAACTCTCTGGCTTATAATACTATAATACAATTCCCTAATAAATGCCATATCCTAGATCGGGGCCATTTATATGATACATTAAAAAAGATGTCCTCCGAGGCACAAAAGCTTCGCCGCCTGTTGTGCAAGTAACTCAACTCTTAATGAAGTAGTAGTTCTAGGTGATATGCCAATGTCGAAGCATATGGTAAGAGGTTGGATGAACTACGATCATGTGAAATTAGCAAATTTCAAAATATGTACCAGAAACCTTGAGTCCTGCCCTCCAACAACATCAGGCATGGACTCACCTTCGATGAAACGTGACGAAATCCACCATCACCACAGAACAACCATATCATCGGCCACCTTCATTACCCACGGCACTACGTTTTTACCATACCCGTGGCTACATACCTTTCACCTCGGAAGCAACTCGGATAAGTACAAGGCAGGATGTGGGGGTGAACTAATTGGTTGGAAGATTCGGCAGGTGCAGGAAGTATGCAAAAGAGGAAGGTTCTTTCATGACAAGCATATAAGGAAGCCGGTTCTTCTATTTGTTCCTCCACCTTTTACCTATCTCACACGCAGTTTCTCTGCTTTATCTTTTATCTCTGTTGGTCATTTATTTCTTAGTCCGTTGTTATCTTCAACTTCATTCTGAGAAGGCACTCCCTGATCACATTTTTCCTAACAATAAAAGGCTTGTGTCGTTCGGGTATCGAGGACTGGATCCACTGAGCCCCATCGAACTTATGGTTGTTCAAGACTGATCCTCGAGTGGATTACTGCGCTTATCTCCGTATTTCTCTTTAAACTCTCCCATTCCTCCTCAACCGGACACTCCCGTGTTAGGAGAGGCACCTCTCGGCGAAATCCGCTCCGTAAACAGTGGAGAGATCTATCGCGCTCCCGAAATATCTGCAATGCATCTCAACGGTCGGTCACACTCCGGAAACTACACGTCCCACCAACAGTTTGGGCCAGATACCGGTATTGTACCTGAGGGAATACAAGTATGATAGAGCGGGGAGATAGAGGCGCTGCAGGGAGATTCCGTGGTAGGGGGTTGTCGGGGATGATAGGAAAGAATAGAGATTCAGTGGCAAAATAATTAGGACGGCAGTAATTGAGACCAAGAACTCATGCTTGATATATGGGAGTCAAGCTGGCCAAGAGCGAGGCCTGTCATAAGAGTTATACAGTAGGGTATGCACAAGGTTCCACAAACAGCGCTGCTTTTCGTCCGCCGGTGACCTGGGGTTGTCCCCCGACTCCACCATCCATCACACACAATGTCCTAAGCGGCAAAATCCAGAAAATGTCGCAGTCTTTCAAGAATAATGCCAACTCTCTGAACACTACTATCATTAACTATAAAATTGCCGATGAGCGATTCAACATAGTTCCCTGGCGATCCCCTCTAGAGCCTAAGTTACGGCATCAGGCGATCAAGGACATCCGGATGGAGAATATCGGGGAGTAGCTCTTACAAAAGGAGGAATCTAGAAGCTGGTGCACGAGGAGTGGAGGATGGGAATATAATAGCGCAGTTTTGTTTTGCTATGATGATCGAGGGGTGCTGGTAAGACTTATATTAGGTAACAAAGGCTACCGTCAATGAAAGGGAGAAAAGGGCAAGTGATTACAAGCTGTGATATTAGCTCGTTGGTGGTGGATAGCTTGTGCGATTATGCTGCCGGAGAAAATGTGGTGGTTGTATGTTTTTATTTCGATCGCGGCGCCCAAAAGGAGCAGTGACCAACAAGTGTTTTGGGGGCAATACTTAAACAGAATGTAGGAGGACTAGATGAGGTACCGGGGGAAATAGATCCAGTGTACGGGATCGGAAAAGGGTCATTAGTGGACATGGACACCGCCCATTCTCATGCTATGAGGAGGCTGTAGACGACCGCTTCCGAAAAGCCAACATTCATTTGAATTGACACTCGCGACGAATGTCTAAAACTACATTAGGTCAAGCTCCCTGGTTCGCTGAACCAAATCCTTCAAAAGGCTCCGGGTACTGCAATATTCGTGAGTGGGAGACGCCGCATCCAGGCCGAAATCAGGAAGCGTCTTGCCGGGATAGTAAACAGTGTATCCATCACTCCTTGGCGGGACTATATCATCAGTTATCTCCATGGTAGACTAGATGAAGACACAATCCCGGATGCTATGGAAAAGAATCTAGAAGCAGATATCCTGAAGGGAATACCGAAAAATATTTCGGAAATGTCCATACAGGCACTGGCGCTGGGAGGGTTACTTTAAGTTGTCTACTGACATCTATATGTAGATTCCTGCTAGTCTCGTTGAATATATATGCCATGTTACAGGAAACCACAATCCACCGAAGGGGACAAAATCTCAACGCAATGACAGATGGCTTGGGGCTGCGGGATGCTCATGGTGCAACTCTAGTTCGGATAAAGAGACTAGGTGGGAAGAAAGCTAGGATTAGCATGTTCTCCTTGATGTGGATCTCTCACTCGGAGTGGCCCCTGAAACCCGATGAACTGTGTCACCCCCTAGCAGTGAGATAGGGGCCACTGAATCTTAATATCGACAAGGTCCCTTCAATTGGGACACTTCTATTCTGTGGTCAAGGGCATGTTGTGGTAAATAATAAGGCTCCTATAGTCCGGTTAATCCACGTTACCCTTCAAGAGTACCCACAGGCTCTTGTTGAGCGTTTTGGTGCAGCTCATGTAACAATACTAGAGGAAACCCGCTTAATTTATGTTATTTTCAGCAGGTCAAGGCTCTCTTGACCAGTCTCTCTCCCGGTCTCCAAAGCACCCCCTTTCTCGAATATTCTTCTTTGTATAAGGGGGCCGACGCGAAGCGGGACCTTTCGAATTGCGAAAAACTACTTGCGATAAAACTATTTGCTGGCTACAATAACCAAATACCTGCTAATATCATCTTAGAAGCACAGGAGTACTATTCTCCAACTATTGATTCCGCTAATCATTCGGCTAGTCATTCCCCATTCAGTGGTCTACACGATGCATCCCTTTTTAGAATTGTTGAGATCGTGGTTGATTTGATAGAGGTGGAAGATTGCGATATCAATAAAGCAGACTGCATTGCTAATAAACCGGTCAGGTGGGCTGCTTGAAATGAGCCTGTGGGCACGGTTGAAATACTTCTTGGATGGGATGGCCCGACGCCGGATGTGGGCGGCCAAACGCCACTTTGTTGCGCTGCGCAGAACGGGTATGAGGGGTGGTGAAAATGCTACTCGGACGGGACGATGTCAGCCCTGGCAAACCAGATAACCGCCGCCGAAGACCACTCCTACGCGCTATACAAAATGGGATAAGAGAGTGGCGAAAATCCTACTCGAAGGTAACAACGTCAACCCCAGAAAGCCTAATAACCGCAGCTAAGCCCCACTAATACACAGCCAAACCTAGCCATACCCCCGGCAAGGCCTAACCCCAAGGGGGCATCGCCACCCTTCCTATCTTCAAAATAAGCGGTCTACACGCCATATACGGAAGGACTACAACCGTTCAATAAACACGTCCACAATCGCAATTCGATCCCTCCCCAATTCCCACTCAACCGCAGCTTAAATACTACTCCCTATTCGCAGTGTATAAGATTTGACTGCTGTGCCTGTACCTATTACCAGCTTAACTTTACGGAGGGCACAGTAATCAGGGTTGGGAGGTAAAGGTAGATGTGGGGGAGTTGCCCGGACCGAAGAATGTACTGTTGTTGGTAGTGAAAGTCTAAGAATGTCTTTAACAGCCGCACTTGTTCTTGGTCAGGATTATCCACAAAAAGAGTTAGGCGCCATCCCTTCATTTATTACTATCACAAGAGTAAGCAGAAAAATGAAGACCTGCATCGAGAGAAATCAGATCTTGGAAGTGATAGAACGATCAAGATGATTTTCTCACATCTCATATACACTCATGTTTTGGCTACTTATTGTTTAGTAGTGGCGTGTGGACAAGCTTCATCACGATGCCTTCCATATAGTCCAACCCTATCATACTCCTAGATTTCGGTCATTGCACAGTTTATTACTTCTTGTTTGACATCACACTGCTCAAAGTTGTGTACTTATTTTCTTATGAGTTAAGTGACTGTAATCAAGAGTCTGGTAATGGGGGGGGTATTTCTATTGTATTTACATGAACCCGGTGTGCCTTGGAACTTTCATCGTATTCCCATTTTCAACTGCCTTCTGGGTGTGGGTCCTCTTTCTACCTTTGTTGTTCATTTGTTTTATAGTTATAGTATTCTTATTTCCGACTGCCTCCTTTTGAGGGATTAATCTGAGAACTATAAAGAAATTGAGAAACAATGACCATGCATAATTGTTCCCGATGCAGGGCAGGTTTTGTACTAGGGTAGTATGACATGGTACGTGGCCTATTAGGCAGCGGCCAAATTTATGTGATAGTGGGCCTTGGCACAGAAATGCTTTGCATATAAATATCACCTTCCTGTATTCTTCTCTAACAATGAAAAACCACATAGGGATCAACCGGTCAATTTACAATATTTCCCTTGCTTCTCCATTGGTTCAAGTGCTTCAGTCTTTGTCTTATCCTTGTGAAACCTTTTAGGCAGTTTAGCTACAGAGTTACTTTCCACAAGTCGATTGACTAATTTACTGTGAGGTTATGCCGCAAGCGACAGGAGGGCAATACGGTATCAGCAACACATCCTCCACCTGGGGGAATGTAGTGAAATAGCCCCACAACACCATCCATCACAAGTGGCATAGAAGGTGGGTGCTAGATGAGGCACAGTATACACTCTCTAAGTGACCTCATATCTAATTCCAGGGGAAACAGGAAGGGAAATGAAAATAAAAGTATTGAGAGAACGGAGTTAAAAGATGAGGTAAGGAAAATCTATTGTAAATCAGGAACTAGGATGGGTTTAGTAATGGCTTCCACGCAAGATTCTGGTGGTGGGTGGACATCACAAAATATTTAACAAATAAGTCTTTTTCTTAGAGCTTGTTTGTACAGGAAACTTGAAAATCAAGTTAATATGTTGCCAGAACCAATTGGTACAACAGCGATTTCCCTGTAGTTTCTTTAGTAATTAATTAAGTGTGGGATTGTAGGAGAGAACAAACATTGCAAAATATTGAACAGGTAAGTTTTTTTGTTCATACTTGATTAAGGATAGTAAAAAGATGTGGCTGTTTGGGTTGCTGTAAAACTATTAGATTCCCTTTTCGTAATTTTCCCATGAATCCAACTGGATTAGGAACAGGTAGGACCAGCTTCTATAGGAAGTTCAATCAAGTGGGTTGATATATTCTGATTCAGCAATGCCTTCAGGGTGGCTTTGATGGTTTCACCTCGCTTCTCACAAATTGCATAAACTCCATGTATACAGCAGTAATACTGCCAGGGGTTACCCCACCACTACTAGCAGTAATACTACTAGTTGTTTCTATTTCCTCTTAGCAGACTCCATTGTAGCATAACTTTATGAGGGTGTTGGTAAGCTTGATGAATAGGGTGGTGAATTTCTTGGTGCCGGTTGTGAAATCGCAACCAAGACTGCTAGCATGCTAGTTGAACACATGGATGGTTTTCTGTTTTTCTACTCTGGTTAGTTCTAGGCTGCTAACTGTTTTCAAGCAATTACTATACGTAAAACAACTTACTAATTTTTTCTATAGTCTATGGTGGAAGCCCATACAGCTTTTTAAAGACGTCAAGTTCTTCTCGGACGTCCCGTCCTTCCTAGAGCGAGAGAACAAACTCAAAACATCGCCCCTAGTATTTGAGGACATATTTCAGTTATTGATAATATTTCGATCTGCTGTCATCTTGTTCCCCATATAATTTGGTTTATAAGTAGTAAGAAACTGATTTCTGATTAGTTTATATGATTCACTTGCGGGTGTAAGTGTGCCAATATGTTCTTCCATCCTCTTGGGAGACAACTTGGATGCGGTTTTGTGCTGCGTAATCAGCATTTGATGAGATGAAATGGCTTTCGCATCAGACTCATTTAAGGTCTTAATAGAAGATAGTGGATTCTCGAATTTGATACTGAGATTGATGGTTGTGGAATTGCCAACAAGATTCTCATTTACTTTCTCAACTTGTAGTTTCTCAGTATGCAGAAAAGCCTTAAAGGTCTTTTTAGGGTCTTGCTAGATATTTTGCCTTATTAAGATGTAACATTTGGCTATTAGTATTGCTTCAGACATCTGTTCAGCATATCCTGGTTGCCTAATAATATCACCGCTAGTACAGGCAACATTTTTCAGAAGATGGAACATGATAGAAAAAGTGGTATGACTGATGACATGGAAATGCCCTGTTGTAGTAGTCAAACCTTGGAGTCCCTGAATTCTGATTTCTTGCCAGTACTTGGCTCGCTTCAAAGTTAGTTGAATGGTAGTTGGTAGAAGGTGTGTTTTCAATTTTGTAAGGTTGGTGGAACAAGTGACTTTGGTACCAGTGGTTGCTGCCCGCTGTTAGGTGAAAGGTATGGTGCCAAGCATTGAAAAGAAATCAGCCTGTCACAAATGGTGACTAAGCAAGGCATATTTCAAATGACTAACCTTATAACCCATGCGTTTCATGCATGTGACTCACATGAGTACATGACTTGTTTTAGGGGATTGGATTGATTAAAAGTTATAATATGCATAGACTCATATGAGTCAGCTGATGCATCTCACACTATGACTCACATATATGAGTCATAGAAAGAGTTAGGGTTAGGAATCAAGTCAATTGATCTAGAGACAGAGTATAGTACAGGACCAGACCTACTGTCAGAGCAGGTACAGTGCAGGGCAGGAGCCAGAAAGGCAATAAGGGAGATCACAGCTGCTCTAGTGGTAGAGACATCTGAGATGAGGGAAATCACAACTACCAAACAACTCCAAAAGATGCAAACCAGGCCTACATCAGGCACAGTAGTGGGTACCACTACTTGTCTAGTAGTACCCAGGGAGCAGCTCAGAGGAGACATGTTACCAAGCAAGTCCAGCAACTTTCCTACAACTGTGACCAAACCATACCGGTAAAGCCAGATGGAGCCCCCCTATGAGTGGGAGTACCAGGCACTACCTACTGCGCGAAAGTAAACAAGAAGGAACAAGAGTAGAAGTGATAACCCTGGAGTAAGGAAAATAATATTTGTTACATGAGATGAACAATGGATAACAAGATGAGGAAAATGATAAGAAATATAGGAGAAACCTTTGAGAAAGCAAAATGGAGAACTACATGAGAAAGACAGTGAACCAGCATACATAGTAAGAAAACAAGGTCAAACAATTGAATACAATAAGAGTAAGGAAGGAAGAGCAGGCAAAAACATTGTAGAAAAAAAAGAAAAAAAAGAGGCTATTGTGCAGGATCATTAGCCCTTAGGAGGATGGACATGGTAAGTGCCCAGAAGTCGAGTATTATGCATGCCTTGTCCTAGAGCCGTTGGTTGAGTAGAAAGACCACAATAAGGTACTTGATACCAGGATCGAGAAGCTCACTATCAAGATCCAGGATGAATTGTTGTTCTTCAGTGAGGCCTGGATCAGGATAAGGCATACCAGTAGTATGACCTGTATCAAATCTCTCTCCACAAATACACTGTCGTCCCCTGCCAACGACACCACGACGCCAAGCGAGAAAGTGGGCTTGGTATGCTGCAGGTGCTGTCAGTACAGCATCACAATCCATTCCAGGAATGGGGTCTGTAAGGAGACTAGGTGTGCAAATCTGGACAAGCTTAGGTGACTTGGAGACTATAGATCGTATTTGATTATACTTTTGGAGAATTAAGTCATAGAGAATCTTCTCAGAGAGAACAGGAAGAGAAGTCTGTTCAAGGTTATCAAAATGTGGGGTGAATACTGCTGGCTGATTGAGAAATGGGTAGAGGAGAGGGTGGTGGTTGCAGACCGCTATCCTGTAGGAGGTCTTGGGATACCAGAGATTCTTCTCTAGGATTGCCTGCAATGGATTATTCTTGTCCATACTAAGAAAATGAAGGTCCAATTGAGAATGAAGGTGTTGTGCATGATCCATGAGGGGTTAGGGTTAGGAGTTAAGTGTATTGATCTTAGAGACAGGAACGTAGCAGCAAGCTCACTAGGTATACAGTCGACACGAACACAACCAAGTCTGAAGCATAACACCGTAAGTGAGAAGACAGCTGCACAAGCGGCAGAGACATCTGAGATGAAGGAAACAACAGCAGAACATCAGAGGCGGGTAGGTATAAGGCCAATACCAGGCGCAGATGCGGGTACTAATACGTAGGTATTAGTACTGGGAAAAGAATCGAGAGTCAGCAGGAGAACTACTGGAGCTGAGACGAGTCTGAGCCAATAAGGCCTACTCAGAGGCATGCGTGATCAGGAGTACAAGGCCCTACACTGATGGCCGCGTAACAGGAGAAAGAGAGTACGTTAAGGAAGAGAAGAACACAAGAACCTTTATTGAAAGAAATAGCAGTAAAGCAATACAGTGCAAGGAGTGCGTTCATAAATAAAGAGAGGGCTTTTATGGAATCACATAGAGAACATATTGATAACCTTTGCGTAAAGGAATAAGAAAGAACACACCAGATACTAGATCAGTAAGTAAAAACGTGTCAGATAAATTGAAAGCAAATAAAAGGAAGAAATAGATCTTGTAAATCAAGCATGGAAATTATAATCTGAACAGCGATAAGTGTTATATAATGCACGATATGAAAATATACTGGTGAAAGTAAACAAAATAATCAAGATAGAAAATAAAAGTCAAACCAATGTTTGTATATTTTTGAATAGTGCCAGTACTAATGGTGGGGAGCCTTAGTCTTTAGCAGATTGGACATTGTGAGTGTCCACGCGTTGAGAATATTTCGTGCCTGGTTCCAGAGTCTGTTGTTGAGAAGATAGCCCACAATAGTGTACTTGGTATTGGGATCAATGAGGTAGCGGTCGAGTTCATAGATGAACTGTGGCTCTTCAGTTAGGCCTGGATCAGGATATGGCATACACTTGGTATGTCCACGGTCAAAGCGTTCTCCACAGAGGCATTTGCGTCCTTAGCCAAATACACCACGTTGCCATCCCAGGAATTGTGCTTGATCCATCACAGGGGCAGTAAGGACTACATCACAGTCCAGGCCAGGTACTCTGTTGGTGACCATGCTAACTTGCAACAGCTTTGAAGAGTGAGGACCGATACTAGAACGGATTTGAGTAAACTGCTTGGTTGATAGTTACTCAAGCACAGTATGACGGAGAAGAGTAATTGGTGTGTGTTGAAGGTTGGATGGATGTTTTGTGAATGTGGGTGGGGGGTTTAGAAACAATGATAGCGGTGGGTTATGTTTGTGAATTCGCATGCAGTGATTGGACTTTGGATACCAGTTACTGCAATCGAGAATAGCCCTTAGGTGATTTGAAGGTGACATGGTCATGAGATGTAAATAAAACCTGGTAAAGAGATCTTGGGCTCGATCCAGAAATGGCAGTAGTCCTAATAGGTGGGCAGTAATATGAGGCCGTCTGGCATTACCTCCAGCAATCCAAGTGAGGCAATTGTTGTATGCATTAGTGTGTATTATGCATTCTTGAGCCTTGCGATTGCGTTGGTAATTGGGATAGAGTAGTGGAAGAGAATATTCGAGGGTTGGTAGAAGAATGCTTTTGAAGATGTTTAATCGTATCCGTGGGGCCCAGGTGACAGAATACCACCGCATCGCAGCAACGCAACTCGTAACTCGTTAGCAGAGAAGATTTGCTTGTTCCGGGAAATCAAGTCCTTTAGGCTGAAACATGACTCGTAAATACTGGTAGGAAGTGACATGGGGAATAGGGTGGTTGTTGAGAGTAAGCATATGGGGTAGATAGGTATGGAGAGGTTGATTGGTAACCATATAACCACACTTTGGTATATTGAATGCCATTCCATGCAAATCCGCCCAGGAAGAAGCCTGGTTCAATAGACTCTGTGCATTGGTTATGGTAGGTGCAATGAGGACTCGATCATCGGCAAAGAATAAGGATGAAGGAAAGGTAGGTTGACTATTCCAATTGAGAGACTGTAATAGACTATTGATAAAGCCGTTGAATAATAAGGGAGAGAGGGGAGATCCTTGGAGCAGCTCACATGTAGGACGTTGTTTTTGAGACTTACAACCATTGACAATAAGTGAGTATGACATGTCCCGATACATGAGCTGATAGACAAGTTGCAGTACCACAGGATTCATCCCTTGTTCTTTGAGTTCTTGTTGCAGGTATGGCCAGCTGACACTATCAAAAGCTGAGGCAACATCCAGGAACATGATATGCCGTGCTGTATATGCTTCAATCAGGTGATGCAGTGTCAGAACATTGGTGAGTGTTGAGTAGCCTGAGCGAAAGCTGGTTTGGATACCAGAGTAGGCCATATGTCCTGATGGTGAGACAACAGGAAGGATAAGTGACTCAAAGAGTTTCCGGAATAGACACTTAAGGCTAATTGGACCCGAGTTGGTTGCAGTATATGGCTTGTTTCGATACTTGCATAAGGGGTACACAAGGGCTTCATTCCATCGGGCTGGTGTTTGTCCACTCAATAAACATGCACGGTAGAGTTGACAGATGTTGGGGAAAGGTTGTTTCAAGCAAGTGGCGTAACATGACAACAGTAATCCCATCACTCCCACAAGAGGAGGTGCTGGACATTCGACCAAGTTGAAACTTGATTTTGTCTGTAGTAACGGTATCAAGTAGACCAGATCCAAGCAGAGTAGCTTCATCAAATGTGGGCATGGAGGGATGTGTGGTAGAATAGAAGATAAAGGTGTATTTAGAGAGTGGGAAGGCGAATTTGGCTCATGATCAGGTCGTATAGCTTGAAAATTGGGGATCTGATCTCTGGTATCGAATATTGTGGAATAGTGGTCAATGCACTCTGCCATCGGTGTTGCCGTTGACGTAGCGCTAACCATATTTAAACCTGTAGTGGATGTCCGTTGGGCCCTCCTGACAAGTTGTATGCCTGATTGCATATCCAATTGTGTTGCAAGCCTTTGCGCACTTTCGTCTTCCTTTTTTCTTGCCTCTTCGGGCTTATATATACCCAGGACAGTCTCTGCTACACCTTGTATTACGGAACAGAGAAGACCATCAAGCATGTCAACATCAAAGGCCTCAGAGCCCTTGAATCTGGTAAACAAACTATCCATCAGTGCCCAATTCTTTTGAAATTTCTGAACAATTTCAGGCTTTCGTAGACGCTGAATATGAAAGCGGATTGGGCCAGGGTATTACCATAGCGGGAATAGCTTGCATAAATTAGGCGCGAGGTATATGCCACCATAGGGGAGAGCATATATCCGAACCCAAGCTTCCTGAGTAGGGACTTCCCGGAGGCATCTGGGAGACTACTCAGGAACCTCAAAGAGTTCATGTTTCAAGATATGGCTAACTGATTGGAACGATGATTAGAGAACCAGTTCTCTACTCTTACTAATGCATACGCATTATGCATTGATAGATGAGTATCGGA
>Ga0307517_10002555_pt1 | contig 28980 bp, 15 predicted proteins | sample 23_EM_MG_FD_194515 | JGI IMG/M metagenome (GOLD analysis project Ga0307517, IMG submission 194515) | Populus trichocarpa ectomycorrhiza microbial communities from riparian zone in the Pacific Northwest, United States - 23_EM | ecosystem: Host-associated > Plants > Roots > Unclassified | place... | reverse complement strand
AATGTTCATAATTAAGACAAAACTTACTAGTTTTATGCAATTAAGCCCCTTCTAAAACTTAATTGAGATCCCCTAAGTCTAGCTCCTCTTACAGAGTATCCCTTGTTTTCCAATTTGTTCTATTTAGTCCCTAATTAAGCCTTAAATTTTGATCATCTTCAATTTAGTCCTTGGAAAAGTTCAGTACAACCCCCAATATTGCGAGCCTTTTGCAGAAAGCTCCTTATTCTTGATTGTTTTTCAATTTGGCTCCTCCTTAGCCTTCAAACTTCAAACATCTTGTAATTGAACCCCTGATTTTACCAATTTAGTCTTTCAAAGTTTCAATTGTGTCTCTAATCTTTGCTAATTAACCTGAATTGAGCCTCCAACCTTGATTTTTTTTTCAATTGAATTCTTAATTAAATCCATAAAATCCATTAGAAGTTTAATTAAGTTCTTAAACTTAATTAATTCTTTCAATTTTGGTCAAGTTTGGATTTCAACCTCAATTTTCTTTCTTTGTTCATCCCATCTTGTCAAAATATCTCGATCTGGCTATTCTTCTAGCATTTTGTTCTATTATAGCTTAAAGGTCTATCTCCTCGTCTCCCAATAATATTTTCGGATTTTTTATTTTTTGGATTTTTTAAAAAAAAGTAAAAATACGTATATATATTATTATTTAAAAATTTTAAGGGTTCAAAATTAGGTTATGACACTCAATACAGAAGGAAAGGTAGGTGATCTTTTGTTAATGTATATGTCTTATAGCCAATTAGGTGGTTATCGTGGCATTGATTTTATTCATGCAAATATATATATATATATATATATATATATATATATATATATATATATATATATATTGTTATTTATAATAGAATTTTTCATAATCAATGAGTCTAAAGTAAAGATAAAGTTCTTAGGATAAAAAAAGGTTTGCAAATAAAATTATAAGGTGGTTATAGTTAAAAGGATTTCTATTGCATCAAAGTATTATTTTTAAATGTTCATAGTCAATGCTCTATTTAAGACTAGTTATTAATTAGAGTTATTGAGGTTGGTACATTATTTGTTTTCTTAATAAAAGAAACAATTCTCATCAATTGAGATATGAAGAGATACTCAAAACTAACACGTAGGTGCTTGTTAAATGTCAAGTACACTAAATTGACTCGTATGAGGATTTCATATGGAGAGATTACTCATGTTTATGGAATGACTCACATGGCAATTGTGTAACTTATACTTGAGACCATCAAGTTATCTTATATCAGAAGTGTTATGTTTTGATCATTACTATACGTTGATTTGATCAAAGGTAACAATTGGATAGATATTAGGTATAACATAAACTATATGAAGGTATTAAAATAATCAATAGAGGATTCACCACTTTAGGTGAATTAAGAAAAATAGTCCATATATTCTCGAATAATATTGATTGTGAAATCCTTTTGTATTATGGAATGAGATTTGAAAATAACTTCAAATTTTATTTAAAGAATCAACAACATAGTTGTTGAGAACAAATATGATTTGACACACTCTATATTCAAATGTTTAGATCAAAATATTCTTTATGAAGGAATAATAGTTACACTAAGAAACTGGACACTAAAAAATTACGTCAAATAACATTTGATATTTCTAATATTTGGACGATCATAACACATTGTTGAGGTTGCACTTGATTTTTAAATATAAATCAATCAATTTAATTTATTTAATTTTATTTTATTTAGGATTATAATTTATATTTGGGTCAACATATCAAGAACATAATAGGTCACGCACGTTAATAATTATTGATAAGAAATTAAATTGGAATTACTAATTAAGTATCGAGGACTTGAACGTAATTAATACATAGGATTATAATCTAGACTTAGAAAAATCAAGTAGAGATTTGAATGCATGAATTTCTAACTATTTTGAAATAAAATAAATAATATTTTTCAGATGGATAAATTAATATAATCTTCTTCTTTCTTTCTTTCTTATCATTGATAGGAGAAAATAAAAGATAAGTAGCATGGTGAATAAAGAATCAACGATAGGTTTTCATTAAATATTGATCAATATGTTATAAATTGCTAATCAAAGCTTCCCCTCCAAAATTGGTAGCTTTTGGTCTGTACAAGTACTTCACATAGCGCAACTAAGCTTATTATGTTTCCATTAATAGATTATTTATTTTGAATTGAAGAAATGCAAAGCAAGTTTGGAATAAATTGATTGCAGGCACAGGACAACCTAACCTACGATTCCTTAATAGAGAAGAGAGGCTACGACAGTACACTAGTGCAATAATAACAGTAAGAAGGACATATCATGGACACAAATGGCTTTAAAACTAGGAAAAGAAGATACCTAACCTCCCCCACCAATTAGAGCTAAGAACCCTCCCATCTTAAAATTCTTTACCTTGCTGCTCATCTCCAAGTCTTTTCTCTACTTCATTAGGAATTCATCTTCCTTCACAACCATAAAAATTGCCACAAAACACCAAAAACCGGATGTTGTCACTCCTAGAGTGCCAATTGTTATTTGCCACCAATGAAGACCCCGAAATTAGTATATCATCCCCCTCCCCGAACCCATTTTCTATGGTGGTGCGCTGCCATCTTATGTGCCCTCCTTACAACTGCAGTAATCATAGCCGGCATCATCGTCTTCGTTGGCTACTTGGTAATCCACCCAAGAATTCCGGTCATCAGCGTTGTCGACGCTCATCTCCTTCATTTCAGCTATGACGGAGCAGGGATACTTGTGACGCAAATAAACATCGTGGTAAGGTCCAAGAATGACAACATGAAGGCTCATGCTAGCTTCTCAAATTTCAATCTTGAACTGTTCTTTGATGGGATTAGAATAGCAGTGCTGTCAACTGCGTCTCCCTATGAAGTAAGAAAGAACAGCTCTGTTGATTTTAATTATGACTACACCTCGGATCCTATACCATTGAATCCCAAGCAAATGGATGATGTTGATGCATACCTAAAAGAGGATGAGGTACGCTTCGATTTGAAAGGAGGTGCAAGAGCTCGCTGGAAAGTCGGGGTTCTTGGATCAGTTGGCTTCTGGAGTCACTTGAATTGTCAGCTACATTTTCATCCATCAAATGGAAGCTACATATCCAGACGGTGCACCTCCAAGGCTAAATGATTTCTTTCTTTCTTCCTCTTTTGAATTTGGATGTCTGTCCTTAGTTTTCTTTTCTCCTTGATTTCTCATGTATATGTTAGCTTCTTCTTTTTATTCCCTTCCTTTAGGAAAAGTACAGGTTTAGTGCAATAATAATAAGGTCAAAAAACATAAACCGCACTTCCATTTTTTCTTCCTCCCATAACTTAACTATTTCTACAATTTCCCTTACAGAGAGAAAAGGTGTTTTATTCGATGAATTGTAATTACCTGCTTTCAGATCAGTATATTGAAGCCCGTTTCTTCTTTTATTTCTCTCTTTGGTCTTGATCTTGAAACTAGTTACGAATGTTCATCTTAAAAACTCACTTGCGAACATTTGGCAAGTGATGTAAGAAAAACATCAGGCAAGTGATGAGTTAGAATTAGAAGAAAACGAAGAGAAGGGGATCTCTCTCTTACGCCTCATATGGGGCTAAGGTTACAATGGCGTCAGCTCAAAACTCCACCACATGCTGAAGCCAAGGCTTGGTAAACAAGATTTTGAGAGCAATAACTGGGAAGCTTTTTTCCTTCCATTAATTTCAATATATATATTATTTTCAGTGCATATTACAGTGAACATCTAAACCAAACACGTGCCAACACACATATACGTAAAGCTGAAGGGAGAAGGGGGTCGTAGGCACAACTTTTTATATGAAGTTCACAGTAGCAACCTAACAAGTAATACAGACACAAAAAGCAAGTGGAAATATCTGCAAACTTGTGAAAAAAGAATTTCCTCTTCCTTTTTCAATTGTTTTCTGGTGATCTTTATTATTATTATTAAAATGGATATCCGATCAGCTTGCATGTATCTTAACTAATCTTACAGGATCCTGAAACGACTCAAACTCATAATTATTAAAAAGCAAATCCCAAACCTAATCAATTAAGTTATCTGTCAGGATTATTTTCTGGTGATTTCTTTTTAGGCAGGGAGTATGCTTTTCTAGTTGCTTCATGGTGGCCTTAGCTCTTCTCTAATCTGAAGTTTTGCTTTCTATGTCTGCCCATGTTTATTAGGCTAACTACTACTAGATGGGCAATGCTGGAAATAGTGGGCCTCCAGGTACTTACTTATGGGCTACGGCTTAATACACGTCACACATTCCATGGGCAAAGTGTAAAGTATGCTAAGCAGGCTGAGCTTGAGAATTATGTGGCCAGAAAATGTAGTTCACAATTTGAAGAGTTGTGACCCAAGTGTAACGACTTTAAGATCATCTTGTCTACAAGAAGTTAATTACTAACTTGTACATCGTGGTGGCATATATCAAACCAAAGTTTTTGGTTTAATTGTGTTCGGGTTAGCTAAATTTTATGGCTCAATAATAACCTTGAACATGTTCAAGTTCTTCAAATATTCAGGTCTACGGGCTGTCGCTGAATCTAGGAGGCAAACCAGTCAAGAAAAAGCTTAAATGGATGAGGACGGATGTTTTGCTCAAAATTAAAGAGAAAGTGACAAAGCAATAGCATGTTGGATTCCTCGAAGTTGTGGAGTGTCTCACTAGGTATCAAACATGGTTGCAGTCGACAAGAAAAATGCCAAGACCTAGATTTGTGTTGACTATCGTTATCGCACTTCAATGGATATTATGATGGTGAAAAAAAAAAACACAATGAAAAATTAAAGGCGTTACATAATAATTAAAAAAATAGAGGATAGTTATGTTTAAGAAAAAAACAATGTTACCTTTACAATATTATTTTTCACGAAGATTACCATTACAATGTGTTTTTTTCTAGATTTATCTTCTTGATTGCTGTCAATTATTCTAATTTTTTTTAGTCTTTTTTTGTTGTCTATCTACCATCGTCGTAAGTTTTATCGCATCCTCAAGGAAGATATATGGCTTCAACTCAACAATATTAGCAATATCCTTCCTCAACGCACCAATACTCCTAACTAAGGTTTGTTTTTGGGTTTTATCAATTCACAACGTATCATTAGTAGCTCAACTCCATCAAACACTCTTCCATACTTAAAAAACCTTGTTGCAATATCTGAAGTCTTATGTATAACTTTTGTTTGTAGTAATCAGGTATAAACCTCTTTTTCATCACCCTTTTCATAGTCATCTAAGTGGTGATATTCTTTTCGTCATCCCTTCTCTCTGGATTTTCAAGTTCTTCCACCATAACAATGCATAATCAGTAAACTCCAATACAACCACCTTACACTTCTTTTTGTCAATATATTCATACCAATCAAACACCTTCTTAACCTTTTGAACTCACTCCAAGTACTCCTCAAGTGAGCTACTATGTCTAAATGATGGAACGTTAAATTTAATTCCACTAAAAGGGTGATTATTCTGCCTTCTTGGTCTACCCCTTTCGTCAGCCTTGTCATCCCTATTCAGCTTCAATTCAGCCTTTATGACATCATTTTGTTGTACCCTCCGAGCTTGTCTTTATTGAGGCTGCAAATTGTTTCTTTGTATTATTTGCATGAGGGTATCTATTTTATCATAAATTCCTGTCATTTATTCCCAAATCTCGTTATGAGATCATTACAACCTAATAATTTGCACTTGTTCCAAACTGATTCCCCTTAGAACTTCATCTCTTTCTCCGGTCATAGTATATCAATTTCCTACAATTCACATACAAATTTGAACAACAATGTCTTTCAACTCAGATCACAAATTTAATGAAGAATACGAATAGTCACAATCAACAAGAGAAAAGTCATTTCAATTGAAATCTAATTCAAAGAAAACAATTTGTTTTAGTCCACATCCTTGATATTTCCAATCCCAATCAGCCACATACAAAGTTCCAAATCAGTTCTGAAACCTTGGCTCTGATACCAAGATGATGTGCCTTAGCTTCCTGACACTTACAAACTAGCAAACTGATATGAAGATAAATGAAGGTAGGTTTGGTTATATGTTTTTTTTCTTATGGTGTTTATGCTAAAAATTACATGATTTGTAATGGATATGAGGGATAAAGTCTGAATGAAACTCTTTGATAAGTAAGAAATTCCATAAAGAAATTTCTATTAGGATAAAGACGCCACACTCTTTGTGATTAAGAGTAATGAGTCTGAATTGTTCTTCAACCAATCCAAAAATAGATGAGCAAAGAACAAAATTCTCTAAATGAGAAGTTGAAAAGTTTTATATTATTTCAAAAGTGCCTAAAATTTGGTATGAAACATCATTATATACTTCGAACAACACTCCAAGTCTAGAAAATACCAAAATGATATAAATCAGACTCAAATAAATAACTTTGTTTAGAAAACTAGACAAATAAGTAGATCATGTTTATGACTTAGAACACACATAGACACACAAAAATTAAAACAACCATAACTTTTTGTACAAAACTTCAATGCATGCATGGTTGGACAAACGGGAAAGATGACATTATAAACTTTAAAACCATGTAGAATAGGCTTATATTTCAATGCAATAAAGTGGTGAAAAATTCAAGCTCAAATTGGTCCATGAGCTAGCAACGAACCCAAACTCTCTAAAACTCTGAAATCATGACTCAAGTCTTATTTGAAAACAAAAAAAATGTATTTAAACCATTTTTATTCAGTTTACAAGCCTCCAAACTCATCAAAGCTTCAATCACGCTAATTTAACTTGGTAAGGCACTTTGTACTTGTTTCGTCCGAGCTTTTATCATTGGACCATCTGAATGCTCATACATATTAGAATCAGCCTCTTCCATGTTAGAATCATGATATATATCACTACAAGTCTAGATTCACAACAAAAACCTTTTGTTATTATTATTATTTTTATTTATAAAATAAAGAGTCACATGTTAATCGCTTCCATCACCCATTAGGTGACATCATAGGATAACGACTAGTGATGATTCATTTATCTTGGGTTGATTTAATGAATATTAAAAATTGTTAAAACACAACATAAATTGCAAGGAAATATATGATAGCTTGAAATATTTTCACGCAGTGAAAATAAAGTCACATATTAAGATATTCTATTATCCATTCAACGAGATCAAAGAATAACATCTACTAACGGTTCATTTATCTTATGTTAATTTTTAGATAATAAAAACAATTAATACACAACACAAGCAGATTGTGAGGAAAAACACAATAGCTTGAAAAATATAATAAAGTCATGTGTTAATCAATTTTATTATTCACTGAGCAACATTCAAGGATAATAACAATTCATTTATCCCAAGTTTATTTTATAGATAATAAAAATAATTAATACACAACATAAATTGTAAGGACAAATGGTTAGTACTAAGCTATATTGATTCATAAAGGAAACCAATTGGTTTACTAAATATTATGCAAATCAATCATTAAGCTAGAAGAATTCACATTAATCATAGACCAAAGTAACCCATTACCAAAAAAAAATTATTTATTAGTTCATATTGTAATTGATCATAGAGATTTACTATGCGAAACTACACAAGTACACATCTAGCGTGCTAATATCTAAAACTAAGAAAAAACATTTGATTGCTTTTAAAGTAAGAGTAATAAATAAATTAAAAACATGTAAAGATGAATATGTAAATAAAATAGTAAAAATAAATAAACACATGAATTTTAAAGAAAACAAAAATTTTAAGAAAGTAAATTGCATAAAAGATAAAATACAAAGCTATAAATAACTCACATAGTAAATTTCAAGCTAAATTGCAAGAAAGATAAATTGCTAAAAAGCTTGAAATAAACTTGTATTGAAGTTATGTGCTAAGGCAAGCCAAAGAATTACAATGAGATGTGTTTTCTTAAATACTACTCTTTAACCCTAATTCTTATCCTACAAAATAGAAAAATAATCGACCTTGAGTTAAACTTGAACAAAGAAATCATTTATTAAGACATTAACTCTTAGTCTATCTTATACAAGGAAATAAGTAGCCTAATGCTAAAAAGACCTCCACCATCTGTTAAACCTAAACAAAAACTCTTTCAACATATATCCAATAGTCATTTAGTATACGAAGCCTTTTATGCCTACTAAGTAATTCTTAAATTTTTAGTCATCTTTACCTAATAATTTTTAGCAATTTTTTTGTTTGAAATATTGGTCTTTAGACCTGTTATAATCATGCCATAAATCTTCCTATCAAGAAATTCATTATAACATTTCAACAGAATGATAATATAAACATATTCTTTTGTTTATTTTGGGTATTAATAATTCTATAACCCTTACCCCTACCTAATGGTGTGTTCCTTATAATTAGTATGAACTTCACTAAGGGTTTGCCGAAAACACATGTAAAGCAAGTTATTAATTGTAATATCCCACATTGACAGGTGAGGGAGTGGTAGTTGTCCTTATTAAGAGTGTTGGTTGCTAACTTATCATACACATTTGGGGGGGCCAAATTCAGAAGTGGGCTCGCGTCACCAGAAACAAAACTGTGAGGGCAGTAAGGCCCAAAGCGGACAATATATGGCAGGTTGGGCCGGGCTGTTACATTTGGTATCAGAGCCGACCTCACTAGCTGTCCGGTTGTACCGACATGGTCATCGGGTTCCTTAAGGAGGTGGATTGTAATATCCCACATCGGCGGGTGAGGGAGTGGTAGCTGGTCTTATTAAGAGTGCTGGTTGCCAACTTGTCATACACGTTTTGGGGTGTCAGGCTCAAAGGTGGGCTCGCGTCACTAGGAACAAAACCATGAGGGCAGTAATGCCCAAAGCGGACAATATATGGCAGGTTGGGCCGGGCTGTTACATTAATTGATGAGAATCAACAAGCATTATCAAATAATACATTAGAGGTGTTAATTAGATCTGTTTTAAAGAGCCAAGAAGATTAAAGAGATATTTAATAGGCTAATTCAAAATATTTGTACCAAGTCAAGTGTCAAGATGAGTTCAAGAGATGATCATGCTTTGATTAATATAGTCCACACATGAGAAGGATTTGATAAAGCCTAGTTGCTTGCAAACTAGGTAATAAATCTTGGTAGCTTACGGATTGGACAAAGAGAGATGATTTTAGGCTTTTTTTTTTCTAATACATAGTTTTACGCTGACAATTATAACTTTTTATTCAACTATTGAATTAGGTGGAATTCTGCCAAATAATTTTAAAGGCCTTGTTTCCTATATGGTTAAAATCTTAAAGTGATTAAACATTGGGAAGGCTTTGCGATTAAGCCTAGAATCTATTGTGCATGAATTGTATTATTTTTCTAGTTGTTTTGATTATTTTTCTATTTTATTTAGAACTCTTTTGTTATTTTACAGTCTTATTTAGGATATTTTAACTAGAGTAAATTAATAGAGTTATTTAACTTATATTTAGAGGTTTTTTTCAAACTTTGTTTATTCAAAAATAATATTTTGTATGTGTGAGGTTGCTCATACTTTTGGTTATTCATCAAACTCTTCAAAACTTATCAAAGATAATTTTAGTTTTTGTGGCATTCATCCAAATATACTATATTTTGTTTTTGTGGCATTCATCATTATACTTACATTTTTTAATTCTTTATAATTAAAGAGTTGAGATTTTCATCCAATAACTTTGGTTCAAATAATTATTGAATCAAATTTTCAATCTAATTTTAGTTTTTGTAGGTTGTTTTTTATCTAGATTGTAGATTTTAGAATTCTTTCCCTTGAGATTTGTATCATTAATATTGATCCTCTTATCAAATGCATTCATTTTATGAACTTGTCACACCTTTATAAGTTGTTATGATGGCTCACGTGTTATTAGATAATATATTTAAGCTACATGAAATGCCTGATTCAGTAGTGAGTGATCGGGACCTCATTTTCATCAATAGTTTCGGAAGGAGATAATTTCTCTCCATGGGATAGACCTGCATTGCTCCATTACCTACCATTCATAGACAAATGGCCCAAACAAAAGTTCTACATCGTTTTTTAAAGACTTATCTAAACTGTATGGCTGGTGAGAAATCAACCCAACAAGCTAAATAGTTATCTCTAGCAAAATGGTGGTATAATACCAATTTCAACTCTACCACCAGGACCAAGGGCGAAATTAAAAGGAGGCAAGCAGGGCCCAAGCCCCTGCAAGACATTTCAATTTTTTTTATTACTTAGTGATTAAGTGTGAGAAGGTGTAAAATTTTTTATTTTAAATAGATGGACCCTTCTTATAGTACATATATTTGCTATCCTTTGACTTTAAAACTTTTTATTTTATTATACCTACATGGAAATAAAGAAAATATAAAGTCATAAATAATTTTTTCAATTGAATGGACTTTGTTGTCTTCTCTCCCTGCAACCCTAATATAAAAGGTAAAAAACAGAAATAAGAATAAAAATCGCAAGCAAAAAGATTGAAGTAGAGTCACCAATTAATTCATCTCTCATCAAACAAAACAACGTAATTGGACATCGATAACCCAAACTTAAAATCTATTTTTGTTTTGTTTAGGATGTTTGTTAAGAATTTGATGAGGTTTTTTCTTAATTCTTCCATTTTTGCTTCTTTTTTTTTTTTTTGCTCAGATCTACTAGTTCTACCAATTCTTTTTTTTTTAATTCTTGTTATAGTGATTTTTTTTCTAATTAATTAGATATGTTTTATTGGTTTGTTTTTATTATACTTGGATTTTTTTTATATTTTTTTTTAGCAGAGCCACCAAAATTATCAATTTTTTCTCACAATATATGTTTTGATTTTAGGTTGAACCATGAACAAAATAAGAAGAATTGATTTTTTTTTTGAAAAAAAAAGGGAAAATATTGATAACTTACAGCCTAGTAAACCAAATCCAATGTGTAATATTGAAGTTATGGTTGAGCAGCCCCAATGTACTTCAGTTTACAAAGAATCTACATTGATTAGTGAGCAGCCCCTTACTAGAATCAGCATTGCTCATTTAATTGGAAATTCAAGCAATCATCCTCAAATTTAGGAACACCCGGTTAATCAACAAGATGAAATTCGAAGGGCATACATTAATGTGGGACCATATCAACCTTTGATATCTTAATATTCACTGACTGGTGAAAAACATCCTCATCGATTTTAGTCTCATTGGTTCAAAAGTTATCAGTGGATTGAATATTCAGAGAAAAATATTGCATTTTGTTCCCTTGCTATTTATTTCCAGGTAAACCATCTAGAAAGCCACGATCAAACACATTTACTGTTAAAGGATTCAATTGTTGGAAGAAAGTAAATGATGGGGAACGGTGTGCTTTTTTTTACTTATATGGGAAAATGTCCAAATTCAGTTCATAGATTTGCTACCAAGTGCTTGGAAAATTTGAAAAATCAGGCATGTCATATTAAGAAGGTAGTTAAGAGGCAAATTACTCAAGAAAATCTAAACAATCGATTGCGTATTAAAGCTTCAATAGATATTGTTTGTTGGCTCACATTTCAAGCATGTGCTTTTAGAGGGCATTATGAACGTCCAAAATCAAAAAACCAAGGTAATTTTCTTGAAATGATGGAACTTTTAGCATCATACAATGAACAAGTAGGTGCTCTTGTTTAGGGTAATGCTCCACAAAAGGCTAAATACATCTTACATCAAATTCAAAAAGAAATTTCGCATGTCTTTGCTAGAAATGTTCAGTCTTCAAATGTTCATGAGATTGGTGATGCAAGATTTTTTTTAATTATTGATGAAGCTCGAGATGAATCTAGAATAGAGCAAATGGCCTTTGTTATTAGGTTTGTTGATAGAAGTGGATTTATACGAGAATGATTTTTAGATATAGTTCATGTCAAAGATACAACTGCTTCAACTCTTAAGAGATTTCCTTTGTTTTATCTCATCACAATCTTGATGTTCAAAATATTAGGGGCCAAAGGTATGATGGTGCTAGTAATATACGTGGAGAGTGGAATGGTTTGCTAGCTTTATTCATTAATGATTGCTTTTTGCATATTATATACATTGCTTAGCTCATCAATTACAATTGGTTCCTATTGCTGCAGCTAGAGAAATATCTAATGTTCACACTTTCTTTCAGAATTTGATTTTTATTATTAACATTGTTAGTGCTTCTTGTGAGCGTAATTATGAATTACAAGCTTTTCAGGCAGCTATAATTGAACATTTAGTTGATATTGGGTAAAGGAGTTAATCAAGTAGGTGGTTTGCAACAACCTGGAAATAACAGATGGAGTTCGCACTTCAAATCAATTTGCAGTTTTATAAAAATGTATAGGGCAACTTGCTTGGTTCTTGAAAACATTACTTTAGATGGATCTACTTATTCTCAACGTGGTGATGCGGCATTTTCATTGAAGTTGCTAATATCATATGATTTTGCATTCATCTTATATATAATGAAGAATGTTATGGGAATTACTTATATGTTTTGCCAAGCCCTGCAACAACAATCTCAATACATTTTAAATTATATGCATTTAGTGACTACCACAAAGACTTTAATTCAAAAGTTCCTGATAGAGATGCTTGTTTTTCTAGTGTGGGACAATCTTGCTGTAAAATAAATCAGTAGCAGTTGAATATCACTACCGAGTTGATATATTTACAGCTATCATTGATCAACAATTGCAATAGCTAAATAATAGATTCAATGAGCAAGCAATCGAGCTTCTTAAGTTGAGCACAACTTTAGGTCCTAGAAATAGCTATAAATTATTCGATGTTAAAGATATATGTTTACTTCTTGACAAGTTCTATCTTGAAGATTTTTCTGACTAAGAAAAAATTATTTGAAACTTTAGTTGCATCATTATGAGCTTGATGTACCCAATCATCCAAAGTTAAAGAACATGCCTTTCATTGCTAATTTATGTCAAGGATTGGTTGAAACAGAAAAATCAACAATTTATCCACTCATTGACATGTTGATTCGGCTTATTTTGATTGTTCCTATTGCGACAGCAACTACTAATTGAGTTTTTTTATCGATGAAGATTGCTAAAACAAGACTTCGCAATCGAATGGAAGATGATTTTCTTGCAAATTATTTGATTGTCTATATAGAAAAAGAAATTTCTGAAAGATTCAAAATTAATATGATAATCGATGATTTCTATTCTATGAAAGATCAACAAGTACAATTAAAATAAATATGTAATAATCATTCTTTATTATTTTTTACTTTATTTCAAAATTTATCAAACATAAATAATGTTTCGTTTTAGCTAATGTTTCTTAAATACTTTGTATGTTTATATTTGATAAGTATAAAGACCAATAAAATTAAAGTGATTGATACATTATAAATATGAAATTAACTTCATCGTTTTAACTCAATTTGGTATTGCTCCAAACCTCTTACCTTATACAAAGGTCATTATATATTTGTATTAAGTTTTTTGAATAAAACTAAATAAAGTAGTTTTTTTTTTACAACTCATGTACAATAAATTAAAAAAACTATTATATCTTGTTATATTAATTTTGACCTTCTAACAAATAATCCTAGCTCCACCCTTACCAGGACGACTACATTTTAGGCACTTTACAACTATAGACGCCTTTACATTCTCTAAATTTCAAAGGATTCACCCATGGAACCAATCGAGAGATTACATATTGAAGTAGAGTATTTGTTACAATCTTGAAGGCAAGACATTTAATGGCATGTTATTTTGTTATGGTTGATCGTACGAGAAAATACATTCATTATATGAGCTTGTCTCACTCTTATATATGTGTTATTTTTGTGTGGCTAATTGTTTATGAATGGTAAACATTTGAAGGCGAGTTAAGAATAAAAATGATATGCTGTCTTTAAAATATATGTGAGGTCGTCTAAATTCGGAGACCTTATACTACCTTAATTATTTACTTTTGGTCTTTCTTTTTAACATAATAGACTTTGTGTTTTGTTATTTATAGGGGTTCTTACCTCTCTCTCCCTCCTTCTTCTTTCTTTTCCTCGATTTTGTTCTTTCCATCTTCGATGATCCTATTCCTATTCAATCAATTACAGATTTAAGTCACTCCATATTAAGGTTGTACCAGATCTCATAAGCCACATAGCAAAGAAGGATTAAGGAAATATTTAATGGTAGTACTTTCTATTTTCTTTTTGCAAAAGCTGGTGAAGTCTAGTGGAGCCTAACGAGGTGGGTGAGGATGTTTCCTGGGTGTGTGTGGTCTTATTTGGTGGCTCACAAGGACGTCTCAACATGGCTGGTATTCAAACAAAAAGGGAAATTAGCATGTTTTTCTAACAATACTATAAAGATTGAATCTTTTAGAAAAATAGCAAGTACTCATAAGAAAAATCAAGATCAAGAAACTAAAAGGACTATAAAAATTTAGACCTTTCTAATAAAAACTAACATACATATGGTTAGATTATTAGGTCACAAATAACCATATGATAGACTGCGAGATAGAGATTTTCCTCTGATTGGTTGAGTCGGTTGGCAAGCGAGCTCTCTAGTCTAGTCTTCTAGGGTCTAAAACAGGGAGTGAGTCAGTTTTCAAGGGGAGACAACAAGTTAACAATCCAGTTTCTTTTCACCAATCTTGTGACTTAGCTCATTTCTTTTTTTAAGATTAACGTGGGTGTCTGTATCAGCTTGCGTGCACCTCAATTAATTTTACGGGTGAAGTTAACGACCATGTAAACCTTCAATGACCATGAGATTTATGAGACTCGAACTAATGACTTCTAGAGAATAAATCCAAAATCTAACCAGTTAAACTATATCTTTTAGAATTAACTTAGCTCATTCCTTTTTTACATAAGATAGAGGAGAGATGAAGAGGGATTTGCAGTGATTTGCTATTAGTGGACGTCAAATATGTGTATTTAAGGAAAATAAAGAATGAACGGTGGAGATTTGATTGTTTGGAGATGTAGATGGTGGATGAATTTTATTTTTATTAAAAGATTTTTATTTTTTATTTTTATTTTATTTTAAATAATAAACAATAATACTCCCAACCTGATCAAACCTGAGTGAAGTTTTAAAACTATAAGTTACAGATGTTCGGATGTTTTATGGGTCCTAATGTCTTTGATTATACAATTGACCACGTGTCTTGTTTAGCATCATTAACTAGTAACTTTTTTATATTATATGTATGCAACTACCGTTTAGTACAATACTACAATTAATTGGTATATGTAATTAAGATGTGGTTTAAAACATGATAAACGAGATTTGGGTTCTTATATAATTGCTCAATATTAAATATTAATGTAAATATAGTGTATATTGCTGAAAACGTTTGTTGTTAGATATAAATATAGTTTACATTTAAGGCCTAAATAAAAATAGTATTCATTCATTTTTTTGGGTTAAAAATTTGTTAAAAGCATGTTCTTTAACATAAAAACTATAACATGAAATATTGAAATATTTACAACCAATTATAGATAAATAAAAAAATTATTCTAAAAAAACTTTTGATAGAGTTAGCAAAAAAAAATTCAAAAGCTTTTTCCGATAAGATATTGTGTTCTTTCTAAATCATTTTTCTCTACTTTTATTTTTTGTGGTTATTCTAATTTTTACTTAGAGAGAAAAATGAGTTAGTTTTCTAAAGTTTTCTTGGGTTTAGTGTTGAAGTCTATTAACATTGAGTAGCATTATTAGTGAATCCTATGAGATACTTTGCATTTATTGCTTGTATTGATTGGTGGGAAAAAAATTATATCAATGATATAAGGATATAACTCTTATGACAATCATATATTTTTATTGTATCATTTAATAAATACTTCAACAAGTAAGATTGATTTGATTTTTTCATGTTTTTTTAATTATTTAATATCTTTATATTTCCATGCTTGTTTATTTTTTTTTATGTTGGTTTGTATGCATGCTTATTTTATTCTTAGTAATTCATTTAATATAATATTCAGGTTTATTATTAATTAGTTTTTATGTAAATAAGTTTATTTTTATTTATCTTTGGAAAAATAAATTATTTTATTTGAATTTAAATCCAACAATCTTAAAAAAAAAAATCTTTAAGGTTTAATTATTTTAAAAAAATTGGTTTAATTAATTGGGAAGGTTTTATTTAAATGCAAGTGAGTATTTTATTGTTTATGTTTTGTTTTCCAAGTGTTCCTTATATAATTCATGTGAATTTTATTTGAGTATTTGTATTTTTATTATTTCTATTATTTATTTATTTATTAATCAAATAATTTTGAATTATTTGATTAAAGAAAATAATGAAAACTTGTAAAACCCATAATAAATTGTGTAAATTTCAATCGGATAAAATATTATTTAAAAGAAAGTTTTCATGAATTAAGGTGAAAATTCTTAGAAAAATAGAATAAAACTAAGTAAATTAATGTATGAATTTGTGTGTGAATAATATCTACTAACAGTGTAAACCCCTCATTTAATCATGAAAGTTTTTAACAAAAAAATGATGAAAATTATGAGTATAATTTTATTTCGATTAGGGGTGAAAGTCCCCATTAAATTAGCTTGAAAATCTCGATGAATTAAGTAATAAAGAATTACATAAAATATACCGATAGTTAGGTAATTTACATAAAATAACACAAAGACAATTAGTAATGATATTATTGTAAATAAATGAAAACATTTCCTCCATTTTACTATTTAAGGTCAACGACTAGCCATGGAAGGAAGAACAACATTCCTCTCAATTTCTTCCAAAATTTATGTTTGTTTCTTCCAAATTGTGAGCTTGGAGGTGATTATGAGTGGTTTTTCTTGAAAAAACTAATCAAAGGTAGAATTGGTAAGAGAAAAAAAGTTAAGGAATTGGAAATTCTAATGAGAGAAAGCTTGGATTTTGAATTGTTAAGAACTTACAAAATTGAGTTTAAATTTGGTTGGTAAGATGTTTTCTACAATATATTTCATTGTTCTAGTTGTTTTGGTATGGGATCACTACTAAATTTTAACAGTTTTACCAACAGAATTTTTTATCGGTATTTACATTAGCAATCCGTCAATACGTATGTTACCCGACAGACTCACGAAAAGAAACAGTCCGTCAGAAAAACTCTCATCGGTAATTTATAGACTATCGGTGAATCTGTTGATAATAAATATACTGGTGGATTTATAAACGGACAAAATGCACCAATTATGAGTCAAACCAAAACCAGGAAACTTTTGCTTACCAGATTAAAAACCAAACACAATGTCATCGTATTCCGACATTATGCTATACAATTCTTCACCTAAAAAAATAGCGGTTCAACATCCCTTTCAACTCTGCCAACAAAGAATTCATTGCTGAACTTGTGATCCATTGGTAAGAACAATTGGTGGCAATAAAAAAAGACAATTTATCATCATTTATTAGCGTAAATGCCTTGTTATTTTCCATACAGTATGGGCATGCTATTTCATGTGTGCTCCAGCTAAAACCATTCCATAAGTTAGAAAATCATTGATAGTCCACATCAAAGTTGCCCTCATAAGAAAATTATGTTTCGTCGATATATCATAAGTCAACGCGCTGGGAGACCACAACTGTATCAACTCATCAATCAACGGTTAAAGACAAACATCTATATTTTGGCCTCGACTATTAGGACTGGGTATGACCATAGATAAAAACATGAACTCCAACCTCATACACACCCTCAGTGGCAAGTTGTAAACCGTTAGTACAACCGGCCAACAAGAATAAGGAGCAACAAATCATTGATAGCCTAAAATGAACGCTCTTTGATTCAACTGAAAAGTGAAAATGCATGTTGTTAAAGTGTTTCCATGCTTCACCATCGGAATGGTGCACCATCACTCCATCAACCGTATTATGTGATTGGTGCCATATCATGTGCTTAGCAGTCTTTGGTGACATGAATAACCTCTACAGTCTAGGTGTGATTGGGAAGTATCTAAGTTTTTTATGTGCTACAGGTGTCTTTCCCTGCCAGTTCTGGGTTTATAACAGGAATTCCCACATGTTCTGCACTCGATCAGCTCAACATTTTCAAGGTAGTACAACATACAGAAGTTTGGACACATGTCAATTTTCTGGTATTCTAGACCGAAGGGTTTTATCATGGACTTAGCAGCATAAAAATTCTCTTTTAGCCTGTTCCCTTTAAGTAAAATGTTTTTCGCCCATTCGACAATTATGTTATAAATGGCCTCACTTAACCCATAATCCGACTTGATGGTAAACACTTGTACAACGGCTGATAATTTATTGTGATTTATGCAATCATCTCATAATAGTTCATTAGAATCTTTGAAAAGATAAAAAAAAAAAAATCTGGTTGCGTCTGCATTAGGTTCTTCATCTACGATTAGACATTGATCGGCATAACCTTAATTCATTCTCATCGCATCCATAACCGTAGTCCTATAAAGATTATTGTTGTCAATTTCAACTCCATGCACATTGCTAGCACTACTATCCTTTCTACCATGGTCTCATGAGGAACAAATGATTCTCTGTGTGCATACCAACACAAGTATTCCTCTATGAACCCTTTGTATAAAAGGTGTATTGTTATAACATATAGATAGAGAAACTTTTTATTTTGACACCTCTTGCACGGATACCTAATACCGCCTCCACAAATATTTCTCGGAATAGATGTTGCGTAATTAATAAAATACTGAACCTCATTACAATAATCCATCATCCGCAATCCTTTGGGTGAATCCTTGTACATTAATGAACGATCATCCATGACTTATATATATATATATATATATATATATATATATATATATATATATATATATATAATGATGACAACAATATGTATTAATTAACTATGTTAAGTAAATAATCAACCTATTTTCATAGTTCTCTTAATCCATTATCAATTATCTACGTAGATACAAATTTGTAAGCATTAATTTATAAAAATTACAACTCGGTAATAAAATTAACAAAATATAAAATGGACATGCTAAACAAGTCATTATTTATATCATCACAACATATCGAAGTCGGTAATTCGACATAAGTTTCAACAATTTACAAGCAAATATAATTTTATAAAATCTAAAACAAATCTTAACATATACAAAATCATGTATCCATACAACAAGTTTGTTTGAGAAAAACCAATAAAACAAGTAAACACTCAATCAAAATACATATACTATAAAAAATATGCAATAAAAAAATTGACATTTCAAAATTGTTTTCAAATTTTAAAAAAAAATGATAGATTTACTTACTTAATATGAAAAGTCCACAATAAAATTGTTGTTGTGACTAGAAAAGTCGAGAAAGGATGGAGGGTGGAGGGGCTGTTAGTTGTAGATTTGGAAAGGGTTGGTTTAGTTGTAGAGGGGAAGAAGGAGACATAGGGGAGGGGAGGGTCGATGGTCAGTTCAATATTAACTATTTTCGATGAATTTACAAACAGAATGTTTCCATTTGTCTATTTGTCGGCAATTATGTCAGTATAAATAACACGTCACTATATGGCTTTTCCAGTTTGAATCCAACTATAATTTCATCTAAAAGCATCCACAAAAAATACATGTCATTGTACTTTTTGGTTTTTTAAATTTCTTTTATTCCGACTGTAATCCCCTCGGTATTTACTAACAGACTATTTCTATCGATAAATACCTACGGATTTAGCAATGGAATAAAATCGGTCAGTGATTTCATTTGTATTTGTAGATTTTTTGGTAATGTCTAGGATACCTAATGGCTTGATATTGTCACAATCTTATTATGTTTAGAATTCAAAAAAAATCTAAATATAGAAATAATATTGTTAAAATACCAATAGATATAGTGTATGTCTATCTAAAAATAAAGGTGAAGGAAAACTCTAATTGGAATATTCTTGAATTACTAGAAGCTTAATATATGTTATGAACTACATAAGACTGATTATTATATACTCAGTTAGCAAGCTAAGTAGATTTACCAATAATTGAGTTTTGGATCATTGAAAAGCAATAAATAGGATACCTCAATACTTGAGATACACTTTGACTATAGGTTACACTATATTGGGTACTTAACAGTACTTGAGGGATATAACAATGGAAATTAGATATCTTGTATTATTAGATATCTTAACAGTACTTAACCATAAATGGATATGTTTTTAAATTCGGTAAAAAAAGTCCTATATTAAATATCCTCTAAGAAAATATGTATTAGAAGACTCATGATGAAATCAAAGTTTATTGATCTAGATAAAGCTAAAAAGGAAGTCATGTGATATTCCATGCTAGCCATTCCATGCTAGCCAAAGCCAATACCAATGATTTGCATCTATTGCAAAATCAAGTCAATAATTGGAAGGACACAAAATAACATATATAATGATAAGTCTAGACACATACATCAAAGATATAATACAAATAAACAATAGATCTTGAATGAAATTATTTCTTTTGATCATGTAATGGTTAAAGAAAAATACTATGAATTCGCTTACCAAATGTTTAACAAGAAAGCTCAAATATAGTTCATTATGGAGAATAAGCTTGAAGCATTTAAAGATGAAAGAGTGTTGTGATGGTAAACTTATCTAATTGACTATAGATCTTAAGATCTAGGTTTAAAGAGAAAACTAATTCATGTGTCACTCTTGATAGCACTAAAAAATAACAATTTCCTATATTTTTTATAATGAAAAAAGATGTTGGGTATAGTATGACAAGGATGAGTTGTACTCTAAATGATTCATATATCTTGGTTTACCTTATGGAGTATTGCAGAATAATCTTGTTGAGAGATCACCAATATGAGTAAGAAATATAATCGTTTTTATGATAATTTCTACATGCTAAATTCTCTAATTACTCATGAAACCAGATGATATTCAGGGCCAAAATAAATATAATTATGAGAACTAAAAAAATCCCAAAAAAGAACTATGCAAGTACTATTGTTTTTATTTACACAAAAAATTGAATAGTTCAAGACATTATATTTACTAACTTTCCAAGTAAATCTGATAGTAGTTCAATAAGAAAGACTCAAAACAAAAGGCTATCTATCTTGATATAATAACTTATCATTTCATTTTTCCTTTACAATTTTAGAGTGTTTAAAATGATTAAGAAATTGATTTTAAAAAACATTTAATTTAGTTAGGAAAAAAAAGACGAAACCAACCATAAATCATTGTCCCACACTAATAAAAAAAATTATTTTTTTCTTTTTTAAAGCCTATATATAAAAGCTTTTGTTAGTTTACTGAAAATAAAAAAATATATATTATTTTTAAATTACTTTCCTCAACTTCTGATTTTTATGATTATTCCAACTTTTATGTAAAGAGAAAGAGAGCTGGATTTTTTATAATTATTTTTTAAAGTTTGCTTACTAAAGAAGTAAATCAACACCAACTCTGTTTATTTTTGCGTTTTAAAAGAATTTTTTTAAAAAAATTAAAATTTAAAATTTTTTACTTTACTTCAAATTAATTTTTTTTTTGTGTTTTCAAATCATTTTGATGTGCTGATATTAAAAATAATTTTTTAAAAAAAAATTATTTTAATATATTTCTAAATAAAAAATTCTTTAAAAAATAACCAAATTCAAAACAATTTCTAAATAATACATTCGAGTGTGTTGAATCGTGAGATGGCATTTACTATTTGCACCAAATGGCAGACCATTTTTTATATAAAAAAAAATAATTAGTAAAACTCTTGTGTAATCACCGTTGTATCATTTAATCTACACTTTAACAAAGAAGCATGATTTTGGCCTTTCTTCAAAACTCATGCATGGATTTTAACGGTTTGTTTTTATATTTTTAAAAGAAATTAAAATATTTTATTTTTTACTTTAAATTAATATTTTTTAGTATTTTCAAATTATTTTGATATTTGATGTCAAAAATAATTTTTTAAAAATAAAAAAAATATTATTTTGATACATTTTCAAGTAAAAAATACTTTGAAAAGAAACTCCAATCACTTCTCAGATGGCATTGGCATCGAAAATTAGCTCGGAAAGAGCTCCTTCTAGATTTGAAAATGTTTATTTTTCCAATCAAAAACTCTTGTCTTATGTAATTTGTTTATTTTTTTAATATCTTTTTTATTAGCATGCGAGTTTAATTCTTTCTTATATGTCTATTTTATTCTTTATAGCTTGTAATTTCATGTTTGATTTAATATTAGATTTGAATTATTAACCGTCCTTTATTTAAAAAAAAGAAGTTTATTTATCTTTGAAAAGCGTTTATTTAAAATAGAACAGATCCACAAAAGAAAATAATCTTCTCCATTTTCAATTTAAATAAATTAAATAATAATTAGTGAATCAATAATAATTGAGAAGGGGCTATGATAGAGTCTTCAAAGTATTTTAACCGTCTCTGTTATTATAATTTATCGTAGGAATAAATTATTACAGAGAGGAAAGGATATTTGTACTGGTTCCGGCAGCAAACTGAGTGGTCGTAAGGCCTACCGAATTAAATGCCAACTTTATAAAATGGAACTACCACCTTTTCTTTTATTCACTTCTGACTCTGTTTTCGTACAAGCGATTATTTCTTTCCCAAATTACTCCTGATTAATAAGAATTTTTGAGTTGCAGTTTAAAAATATAGCAAAAATAAAAAATTCTAGGGGGATGCTCTTGAAATAAAATATAAATCTATAAACAAATTTATTTTAAAAAACAAATTATTCTATATATATATATATATTAATTTGTTTTTATTAATATAAATATATGGGTTAGCTTATGCGTAATTCAACTAATTTTACAAGTTCTAAAATTAATAATTATATATACTTTTAGTTATTCTGAAATTTATAAAACTTTAACTGATCAGTATTTTGCCATTCTTGGTTCATATATCATGTCTAAGGAAACTGTTTATATATATAAAATCACAAATAATTAACTTAAAACATAAAAGAGAAAATAGCTGTTAAATATTCTTATGTGCATTTCATGCATCAAGCAAGAGTCCACGATGTAGCTGATGATCACGCGCACGTGCATGTAGGACCCCGACACTCGGCGGGAGACTGAAAGAATGGCACATAACGCAATTTCCATGAAATCCAAGCCTATTTGCGTATTATTCGTTGATGGTTGCCGGCTCACTGAACCGGGTCGGCAAGAGACACGTGTCGAAATCACGCTTGTCTGTACCCTCCATAAATAACCCTCATCCCACTCAAATCGAGTAGTCTATAACTAGGGTTGGTTTTTTGAAATAATAATAAATTCAGAAATAGCTAAGTGTATTTTTAGTCGTGTGTGAAAACCGATCAGAGAAGGAGAGACGATTTACTTACCGGCGGTCTCTGATTCGCTTGGTGCAGGTCGGGAACTGATTCGGCGATTTGATTGCCAGATGGCTCGACATGACTGGTTGTTGTGGAAAAAGAAAAGGAAGGAAACAGGAAAAAAAACAAAGAATAGCGAATTGGATCCCGCCTTGCATCAACTGAATCGGAGGCCGCGGTGAAGCAGAAGCCGCCGCCTAAGAAGCTGGATCTCTAAAGCGTGTTTTTATATTTCAATCGGATCTCAGGTCTTATCTTATTATTTTTTATTTCTATAAATCTTGAATTCATTTCTTACACCTACAGAAAATAAACAACTATAGATCTTGCGTTTCTTTTGGCTGAATCAAATCAAATTGAATAAGTGTTTCTTTTAGCATCTTAATTCTCAATTTAATTTACGAATTTAGGCTAGAAAACTCTTTTCACTATTTTTTATTTTATTTTTGAAAAGTCAAGGCTTTGCTTAAAGCTACTAAGCTGTGAAATCTGGTTAGCAAATTAATATTATCATCTATTCTGTGAGCTGCTGGGATTTGATTGTATTCTAGCGATTGCTATGTGCGGTGTGATTTTCAAAATTCGTGGACGAATGGAAAACTGGGCTGACCAACCGCTTCCATACCTGTTGCTTTCAATTCGAGCTGCTTAGTCTTTCTTTGATATACCAACTCATTCAAATCCTAGCATGGGTGGGTAAATACATATTTTCAAAGGATGTTAGTTTGCAATTTTTAGATCTAATAGATGTGGGTACAAAAAAGGAGGAGTTAATGGCAATTTGAAAACAACGTAGAAATATTGAGTTTGAGGGATGCAATCTTTTTTAATCTTTAATCTTTTGGTTGCTAAGGTCTGAGGATGAGCCAAACAATGTTTCCGATTTTTCTTTCTTGGAAATCTGCTGACTAAACAAGAATGTAATAGATTTCAGTGTTTTATTCTGAGGATCACACTCTTGAAATAATGATCTAAATGCTGAACCTCATGTTGAACAAGTCCTTGAGATTAAACACCTGCAAGGAATTTGTGCTTTCTAGCTAGACCGTAAAGTTTTTACCCTGACTACTATTTGGCATATGCAAGTATATGGAAGATGCTAAAAGGGTGGTGGTTAGGTGTCTGGGAGAGAGGCTGAGGAGAAAGGTTGCCAATAAACACCTTAGTCACACCACACTGTCACTCCACTTTGCTGTTCTTGTCTGTGTGTGTGCCTGCTTCAGTATCTTTAAGAATTTATTTTGGACCCACCTCCCAATAATTCCCATTTGGAAAAGTGTAGCTTTATATTGAAACCAAGCTTCAATCGCCTCTTCTGGAAATGTCCCTTTCGCTCCAAAAGTTTCCAGGGAATAAATGCTGAAGGCACCACCTATTGGAGAAAGCCTTTATTCCCACTTGTTTAAAACCTTGCTTGAATCATCAAAATTCCTTTATCGTTTCAATTTATAGTTCGCCATTTTAGTTCGAGGACACAATGTAGTGAAAAGCTCAAGGAAATGATATTGCACTTGTATTATGGATCTGTTCATTATTTATATTCGCTATTTCTTGTGTGCAGTTTTTGAGAACATAATTTTGGCTCAGTTGTGTTACATTGATAATGGTTCTGTGAAAGGTGTAATTCGGATAGAATTGCTAGCTATCAACTGGTAGGGAAGGAATGTGAGTGGCGGTGGACTACAATTTGTGAAGTTATCTCTATGTGACTGATATTGGTGAATACTGGAATGCCAGCAGCTTCTCACCCTGTTTTCAAATGCTAGTATGTATCTGAACTTTCAGCATTCAGTGTAACATGTCATCTGCCCTTAAGTTAGTCCTTTTGTTGTGAAGTCAGAAACTTTACAATTACATGTCTGAATTATTTTTTTGAACTTTTTCCGCATCTCGGAGAACTTCTTGTGCCCCGCTTCGTAAGGGCATTTTGTGTAGCTGAGAGAGTTTGCTATATTTTAATTGTATTCTTAATTAGTTCTATGATATTTGTCTTGTCAAATTTAAAGGTGATGCAACTGGATTCTTCACATCAATGTTGTTAAAATTGCCATTTATGTAAAATTATAATTTTACAATATGTATCTAATATGTAAAATTATATTAAAAACTTAAAAATTAGAAAACTCGGTCAAATTTGATCAAACTCGACAAAATCAATAAATTTAGATTGATTTTACAAGTTTGAAAGAAGTATAAAATTATATAATCTAATAATCTGTATTTTAGCATTTTGATTGTTTTAAATTTATATCCTGCAAAACTTGTGCAATCTAATAATCAAAGCTTGATTTTGATTATAATTGTTTTAATGATATAAGTTATTTGTGAATTTTATTTCCATAAAATGAAAATACTTATTCATTCTTAACAGTTCTTTATATAAATTATTAATATATTAATTGGTATATTTCTCTGTTTTAGTTGACATGTTTGACTCTTGGAGTAATTAATGTTAAATGACTTATTAAAATTTGAAGAAACTTATTTCTTGTAAATGACGAATTAATTGTGTTGATTTGTTTAAAAAATAAAAAAACCAATTTGAAAAGAATAAAGATTTTTGAATTTTTCTATTGTTTATTTTATTTTTATTATAATTGTGTTATATTGTCAATTATTATTTAACTAAAATTGTTAATATATAATTAGTTAAAATATAAATTTTATGATTTTACTATTTGAATTTATGAATATTGTGTACTTCATGTCATTCAAAAAAAAATATTTTTAAGGTTCTTGCTTAACATCACAAAAAAAAAAAATGTAAATTTTCAATCCCTTACAAATCGTTGTATAGCATAGGAGTTTAAACAGTTTTGGAATACAAGCGACGTCATACAGTATTAGTTGGACCAAATCTATCATTGGTACATGTACAAAGAGCAATGCAATACTAGAATTGTAATTTTGTAAGTAGAGAAAAAAAAAAAGGGTCAAAATAAAATTAATTCATACTATTATACTAGAATTGTAATTTTGTTGTAGAAATCTTGAAGAATATTAACATATCAATATTGAGTTATTGTAAAATTGAGGACATTGACATCATTATTCTCAATTTATAACAATCTCTTCTCTGTGATAATTCTTCAATTTCTTATGTTTGTGTTTGGAAAAAAGCAATTGCTCAATAAATTATGATTTGATAGTAAAGTTCATATATTTAAATTGATGAAGAGACAACAAAGATATATAAAGCTAATAAGTGTGGTTTTTTCGCTGTTAATTAAATTTTTGTTCACTTTCTCGCATTTCACTGTAGATTAGATCTGTGAAAATTTTGAATTTGCTCCTCGAACTTCTTTTTTTGCACAATTGAGCCCTTTTGATACCAATTTTTTTTTCACTCTTTTTTGGGTGGAGGAGAGAGAGTGGTTGCCAGATTTGAGCTTAGAGAGAGAAAGTTGTCATTTGAAAAGATTTAGGCCACTAAAACATACAATTTTTGTGTCAAAATGTTCCATATAATGAAGGGGATTAAGATTAGGTTTTTTTACCTTAAAAACACCTAAAAAAACATATCTAATCTCGAGAAGATTTTTGTTTTGGGTTGATTTCGAGTTTTGGGTTAGTTTAGAGGTCATGGTTTGGTTTAACAAAGTTCCTAGGGTGTTTCCTAAGTGTCTTGGGTCAAAAACAAGTTGAAAATAGGTTTTTGAACGGAAAAAACCATAAGCCTTGTTTTTCCGGCCACCTTAGTGGCTAAATTCTAGGATTTCAAAACAAATGCATTGGGACCGATGACATGTTGTCCGACCTTTTAACTTAAAATAAATACAGGCCGTGTGCATGGCCTTTTTATTTGGTTTAGGCGCATGGCTTGTCCTCATTTGTTTTCTATTTTTAATTTTTTTAAAATTAATACCTGATTTATATGATTTTTTTTAAAAAAATTAAATTAATATTTTAATTAATACCTCTTTCTCTATGATTTGTTTTCTTATTTAGTCTTTTTTTTAATAGCGAATATTTTTAATTTATTCAGTGTGTTTAATTTGTTAAGAAGTTAGAATAACCCATATATAATTTTTTTAAATGTATTTTATTTAGATTAAATATTTGTTTTTATAATTGTTTGAATATGTACAGCCATGTATAATATTGTTTTTTTTTTATTAAACAAATTTTATGTGTGTGTCGATCTCTATTATAAATTGATTTTAATAAACAAATTTATTAAACACAACCAGTTAAATAACTCTTGTTGCGATGATAAATATCTTGATTTGTCTCTCAATTTTTCTACTTACGTTTTTATTCATCGTTAATAACTTTTTTTTTTATTTATTTACACAATAGTTCATGATTTTATTTAATTAGATGCTTACATAAGTTTTTTTATTTACATTTACAAATTTTTTAATGTAAAAAAACATGTTAAAAAATTCTACATGTTTAATTATAGCTAGAAAACACATATATAATATCAAATCCTTTTTTTCTTACATTTGAAATTAACTTGAAATTATAGCTAGAATGTAGTATAAATAAGTGTTCATTGTATCATGCGAGGGAAATCATTGCTAATTCAAACAATGTTTTCCTCTTTTTTTTTGGTCCCTTGGATTTTTATGCTTTAATCCCTTAATTGTTTTTCTTCTTATTATTCAATCCTTTAACAATGCTTTGATTTGTAATTGGTCTTGGATTACTTGTTTTTAATGCCTGCATATAGGGAACTCAGGATGTCAATGAAATGTTTCGTCGCTCGTTTAATGCATGGTTTGGTGAAAAAATAATAAACTATTTCATTGATTTTATATAATTAGAAGAAGTTCATGGATTGAATTTGAAGCTTAAAAAAAATATTCATTTCTATGTTTTGCCAAAATCAGGGACTCATTTGAACGATCAGGGGGAGTTTATATCCCTTTTTAATTTTGGCCCCTCAACTCTCTCCTTTTTTTTCTTCTCAATTTAATTCCTTAAAATTGTTTTTATTTAAGATTTTACTTGGATATTTTTTTGGTTGCCTTGATACGAGGATCTTGCAATTTCGAGAGAAATTTCTAGGTCTAGGTTGATGCTTGATTTTGCAAAATAAAATAATTCTTAGCTGATTTAAAACATTAAGAGTTAAGAGATCAAAATTGAAACTAAGACAAATATGAAGACTGCAGTAAATAGATAAATGAAATAAGTTGGCGTTGGCGTGTGCAATGCACGTGTTAGCGGGTGAGAGGCGTTTGTCATGTTTAGATGTTCCATGCAGCGTCTCTCGACGGCCATAAACAGGCTTTCACGATGGAATTGGAAGCAATGCATTGAGATCTTCCATCTAGAACGACGTGTGGCGGCAATAATGTGGTGGTGGTTTGGCTCTAGAGAGTCTGTTTCCTTCTCATTCCTCTTTTTTCTCTTTTCTATTAGAGATTCGAGCCTAGTCTATGAAAATCTAAAGGTATCATGTTATTTTTTTTATCAAATTTGATCATCAATTTTTTAATTTTCTTTTGTAGTTTTGAATTCCTTTTTGAATTGATTTTTTTTTCAATCTTGTCCTTCAATATTTTGTTTAATTTAATTTTGATATCAAATTTGGTTATAATTTTTTTAATGATATTTATTTTGTTTTGAATCATTTTTTAATTGAATTTTGTTTTTAATTTCATCTCTTAATATTTGATTTGATTTCATTTTATATCAAATTTGGTTCTCATTATTTTAGTTGTTATTTGATTTTTTTTTTTCTGAATTTCAT
>Ga0307517_10002554_pt1 | contig 28997 bp, 35 predicted proteins | sample 23_EM_MG_FD_194515 | JGI IMG/M metagenome (GOLD analysis project Ga0307517, IMG submission 194515) | Populus trichocarpa ectomycorrhiza microbial communities from riparian zone in the Pacific Northwest, United States - 23_EM | ecosystem: Host-associated > Plants > Roots > Unclassified | place... | reverse complement strand
GAAGGGTTTGCGCCTCGGGCGTCCGACGCAATCTGTCCCTTTTACACGACAGTGTGGACAGGCATGTCGCGCGGGAGAATGAACACTTGATAGCCAAACTCATAGATTTGTATGTTTTGTTGACGCGCTCTCAGACATAGCGCTTAGAGATTACAACGGAAAAACAACTTGAAATCTGTGACGAGCCCGAGGCATCGCTACGAAATTTTGGCTGACCGCCCAAGCCAGCCCCCACCACCACCAGGCGGCAGGAAAGTTTTTGGAGACGGTGGATGAATCGTACACAACAGGGAAGAAGGGCAACCCTGCAGGTCCCTGGAGACAATTCTGAAGTACCAAGCGCCCCAATGAATGTGGGTGCCCCTCCTTCGGCCTCGCCCATTTGATCCGCTCCGCCCTTACTACGACCGCGTCTGGACCACCATACTATCGTAGAAGCCAATCGCACGGGAAGAGAAATGCATTGTGAATTGATGTTGACGAAACCTATGATAAGTACCGAAAAGCTACCGACGAGCGAGAAAAAAAGAAAAGAAAAAAGGAAATGATACAAAGACACGAAACGGCGACAAGCAAAGTATTCCTTCAATCAGAACCACCCCCTCCCTCCAGAGTCCACCAATTTATCTCGTCCTGATAATACCCGCACTGATCAACTTGTTAATCTTGTCCCGGACGATGGGATTCTTCATGTGATCCTGGAGGGCGGCAGGGTTGCCCTGAGCTTGTTGCAGGATCGACTGCATGACTGGGTCGCCCATAATTTGCTGTATATAAAATTCGTCAACCATAGTAGGAAGGAAAGCGGGGACAATGGGAAGGAAACACGAACAGCAACTTCCGGGTCACGCATGGCTCGTTGCATGACATCATCATCCGATTCTCCTTCTCGTTGAGCGAACTGCGCCTGCTGACATTTCCAGACTTGATCCTGGATCTCCTTTGTGTGCGCCTTAGTTTCGTCGTGCTCGGCGGCTTCTTGTACGGCTTCGATGGCCTTGACGTAGTCCCGCATCGTGTACAGGATGTGTGACTTCCGGATGTACGCCTTGACTGCATGCCACCGACCGTCAGTTAATCCGACGTCAAGAATCAGGGAGCCCGAGGAGTGTCACTCACCGAACTTGGGGTCCACCTTGATAGCAGTCTCAGCGTCCTTCAACGCTTCCGGCAGAGCTACCAACTTGGTATACGCATTCGCTCGGTTATTGTATCCCCTGGGATCATCCGGGCCCCTCTTGATACTTTCCGTATAAGCCTTAACGGCACCAGCGAAATCACCCTTCTTGAATAAAGCGTTTCCTTCTTCCCTAGCCTGAGAAGATTTCTCCGGGTCGATGTATGCAAGCTTCTCGGCTTCGACCTTGCCGCGCTCAGTCTCACGAAGTTTATTGAGAATGTCGGGAGTTCGATGTTCTGCGAGAGATTTGTTGAAGTACTTGATGGCAGAAGGCAAGTCCCCGGTCTTGGTGTAAGCAGTTCCAATACGCCCGTAGGCCTTAGCGATGAGCTTGTAGTCCGCCCGGATCTGGGGAGGTAAAGGGATTAACTCGCATGAAACATTTTTCGCCAGGATATTGCTCACCCCGCGGCCTTCTTCGACAGCCTTCTCGCAAGTCTCGATACACTTTTCGTAGTCACCTTGTTCGAAGTAGACGGCTACGGAAACCCATAGTTAGAACCGCCTGGAATATGACTAAGGAACTCCACACACCTCCCAAGTTGGTCAGGAAAGTGACATCCTTTGGCCAAACATCCCATGCCTTGGAGAAATGAGTGATAGCTGCCTCGAAATCTCGCTTCTTGTAGGCTTCAGCCCCGAGCTTTTTCTCAGCCTCAGCCTCTTTCCTCGCCTTGACCTCTTCGTCGTCTTCGTCGTCCTCCATCTCAACGTCCTCCTCGACCTTTGCAGGTGCTGGAGGAGGAGTGGGTTTCGAGGATGAGGCCTGAGTGGTCGGGGTCTTTTGAGGCGGAGGCGAAGTAGGTTTTGGGATTGTCCCTGGTACAACACCGGGAGGGAGATCATCGGAGCCCTCCGGACGGCTGAAGCCCTGCATGTCAATCCCCATCATCACCCCAAGGACATCGATCATCCTAGGATCCCCAGATAACATGGTATCAGCCAAGGCCGGGTTGGCTTGGATGAGTTCGAGCCTCTGCCTGAACGAAGGATCGGCCAGGTGTTTTGCGGTTCGTGGGTTGGTGGCGAGTCTTCCGAGAAGATTGGGATCGGCGAAGTACCTGCCGATGCCGGGGCCGTCGCCACCAGAGTCGTGTGCTACACGAGGGAAGAGTGTGAGAAGGGGCCGGATGACGATTTGGGGTTCAGTTCTCGTCCCAGACCTTTTGCGTCTTGGACCTCTTTCAGTCCTTTCCTGAGAGCAGGACTGTCCTCCAGTTTAAGACCCTCCTCGTATACCGCGATAGCTTCATCGTATTGTCTTGAACCGTGGAGGGCAGCACCCTTTCGAGCATACCCTTTCGACCACGAAGGATTGATTTTAATGCACTACACCGTGCCGTGAAGGTCAGCCGAAATCAATCCTCGATCGAAGCGAGGCCGAAAGGTTACTCACCGCCTCGGCATCCTCCAAAGCTGCGGTCCATTGCTTGTTGCCAGCCTTTGCAGCACTTCTGTTCGAGAACAGAACGTGGTTCTGAGAGTCGAGTTCGATGGCCTTGGTGAATAGCGCGATGGCGGTATCGTAATCCTTGGCCTGAAAGGCTTTGTTTCCTTGATCTTTGAGTTCGTTGGCCTGTATAGTTTTATCAGTAACCCACCTCAACGAGGTTGAGGGGAAGAGGGCGCACGGTTGACATGGTTTTTTGAACGGGAAGGTGACCACCAGAAATGAAAGCCCCGGTCGCTTATATCCTTGCCGAAATTGGATAGCGGGAATCTTCCAGAACCTTCGGGCGTAAAGGAGTTCTCGAAATCGCTGATGTAATCGATAACGGTAAAAACCCTCTTTGTTTTTCGTCAAACCCCTTTCAAAAACAAAGCAAAGTAACGCGCTCTATCGGAGGACAGGACCGGGTGTCAATGCGACTGTGGCCGTTTGTCGTTTGCGATCCTGCTGGGCAAAGGAGGGCGACGGGTGGACGGACCGAGCCCAGATCTGTTTGTTTGGTCTTGTTAGGATCCAAAGCCAATAGCTTCAACGACCCACCTCCCCCATGTAGTCCACCTCGAAAAGCTGGGTAGGGACCTAAAATAAGCCGCGGGGGTAATGCGAAAGCAGCCAGCGAGACAATGACAGTAACTAAGAGTCCTCGCTGACTTTCTTCTTTTTCTTCTTGCTCTTGTGCGATTTCTCTCCATCCACCTCGTCCTCCTCCCTCTCCTTTCGCTTCCTTTTCTTCTTCTCTTCCACTGTAGGAGCTGCACCTTCCTTCGGAGGTACAAACGCTTCGGCTCGTTCCGCCCGCCGCTTGTCTGTAACCTCTTCTTGCTAGATTCAGAACAGGATTAGTGGTTGACGAAAGGACCAGTTTTATCCCACCCACCTTTTCTTTCCGACGCTTGGCTTCCTTGGCTTCTTTCTGATGAGGCTTGAGGAAATACTCTCCAGATTCCAATTGCAGATCGATCTGCGAGCAAGCTACCTCAGCTTCGTCTCAAGAAAAGGATCCAAGGTTTGCTCACCTTCCGTGGCTGTTGAGGGGGTGGGAACGGAGTATAGATCTTCTTCTCCTTCTTGGCTGCATTGATGGGTTCTAGCCCTGCAGCCTTCCGAGCTTCGTTCTTCTCCACCAGTTTCTCATTCTTCCGAGCAGTCTTCTCGGAGGTCTTGAGGTGCCGTTGACGGAACTTGGGTAGGAATCTGTCCCAGGACTCGTTGGCAAGCTTTGGGTCTTTCGCGAGCTCTCGTTTAATCATCAATTCCTGTAAATACCATCTTCAGCGACCGTCGAAGAGAAAACTTTTGAGGGATCGTACCTTTATCCGATAGATTGGATGGATATTCTTCATGCAATCGAGGACAATCCTCCTAACCTCCTTCAAACCCTTGTAAGGACCCATAGCGCTCACGGTCGTCCCTTGCACAAGAACGTAACATTGCGTCAACAACTCGATAGCCTGGAAACATTCAGTAAAGCCCTCTATCGGTCATTCTCAAAGGACCGCCCGTACCTTCAGAGTGCTTCCGTCCGGTCCAATGATCCTCTGTCGCCTCTTCACAAATCGTTCCTTATTCGAGACGGCGTTCCCAATCTTGATTATGTCACATGCAACGGCGTCGTTCAGGATTTTGACCGCTTGGACGACGTTTACGCCTCGGGCGAGTAATTTGATCAAGTCACGGGCTTTGAGGATAATGTACGGATCGTATGTTTTGCGGGTAGTCCGTACCGATATGGAACCGTGGATCAAATCAAGGGTGCATGCAACTCCCTGTTCGTTCGGCACATTGGTCTGTTTGGTCGGAAAAGAGCGGGTATGGTGGGCGTACGTATGTTTCCAAGGCTTTCGTCACAGCACTCCATACTCCCCGCAGATATTTTTCACGATACTTTGGGAAGAGAGTGGCAAATGAGGATTCCTCGAGGAACACTCCTCGCTTGTTATCTTCCGGTTTGAATAGGTCAACCTTCCACTAATTGCCACGATTTAACGAGGAGTTTCGCGGTACAATGAGACAGCCCCTACACTAAACGGACGGTCAGTTTTCTCCAGCTGGGCAGGTGATCGAGAGGGTGCTCACTGGTCAATGTCATCGGTGTCCCATGCTGTTGCAAATTTCTTCAATCGCCCATGTCTCCTCCAAGAATGCTGAACAACATACGCTTTTCTTTCCTGTGTCGTTTGTTTTTATTGACCACAGGAGTAGCCTCGTTATCGGACATGAGGGGAATTTACAAGTGAGGTTCAAAGCCAAGGTCACGTCTTCCGCTTTCGGATTGCACGCCCACTCTCACCTCGACTCGACTCTTGTTCCTCCTCTTTACCCTCCTTCCTCAAAATACATGGACATCGTAGCTGAATCCACCTACGAGCCCGAATTCGACAACTCGGAACCGCTCGAGCTCCCTTATGATGATTCCACTGTCGCGGTTGGATCCCTCCCACCCGACCAATCCTTCGCCTCACGAATAGGCAAGACAAAAGTCTACCTCTACTCCGAGAACGATGTGGCATCGAGACTCGGCAAGGTGCGGTTTTAACTTGGACGAAACTTTCGGTAAACGGGCCTGATATCAAGAATCGGCTCTCTCGCGTTCTCTTTCATAATCTGTGCATGTCGGGAAGCGTAAACACGCGTCTGAAGGGGACGAGGTGGAGGGGGATGAAGTTGAAGAGGACGAGGATATGGATGTCACCACGGGTAAGTAACCACGAATGTCCCCCGCTTTGTCATCCCGTTCCCGTCGCGCTCATGTTTCATTGTTCACAGACGAATCGCTACGGCCAAATGCTATCCTACTGCAGGGGACATCCATCTCAAACCTCCCAACCTCAAACATATTCGCATACGTGGGGCATTACGACGTGAAACCCATTGGGTTGGAGTGGATCGATGACACGACCTGTGTCTTGGTCTTTCAGACCAAACGCACGGCTGTTGCTTCGCATGCCCGCTTGCTCGGATCGGGCGAGGAAGAGCCTGATGTTTTCGGCCTTAGCGCGGCCCAGCCTGTCCCTCCAGGTGTCTCGCCTCCCAAGTCCAAGTCTGGAGATGATGTGGCTATGAGAGGCGAATCAGACTTATTTGGTGGGATCAGGATGAGGTGGGCAAGGAAGGACGACTTGAAGCAGAAAGGCGCAAAAAGCCAAAGCAAGTTTTATCAACGGCACGGAGAGACGGCGGGAAAGGATGGGAGGGGCTTCTTTGATGATCCACCGCCGAGGCGGAAGCGGACGCGGACGAAGCGGGGACGGAAGGAGGCGGATGAGGAGATCAGGGCAAGACTGGACCAAGACCTCGAAGCGTTTGCCGCTGGGGAGGACGCGTCTTTTTCCAAAATGCGGGCAGACAATATGGAGGAGCAGGGGAGGTCGGCGGTCGTGATCGAACTTCCCAAAGCCGAGGGTCGGCGTCGTCCTCCACAGGACCCTCGCAGTTCAGGGCGTCGGCGAGGCGAAGGTGGGAATCCCCGCCCTCGGAAGAGCCAGCAGGAGTTGGACGATGAGTTGGATGCGTTCCTCCGGGCAAAGGATTGATATCGGGTTTCTTGGGCCTGGTATATACTGCGCTCCGACGGATGTACATTTTTTCCGCTATTACAACTGTTTGCGATTCGATGGACCGTTTTCCGTGGGGAGCGGCCCAATTTGCCATCCAGCTCTTGACCGCAATGGGGCCCGGCGTCCCGACGTCTCGGTATTGGCCGGTTCGTACGTTGGCCCTAGGCAGGTTGGGAATTCTGTTTCCCTGTTCAATTTTAGTCTACAGGGTTGCAAACGACTCAAGTACTCAAGTATTCAATATTCATCGTTCACGCCGGGGATATGTCGTTAATCTTCCCGAGTGGCCCGGCAAAGGGAACGAGTTACTTATGCCCAGAGGTCCTGGCGCCGGCACTGTGCGTCATCCCGGGATGCCGAGCCCCAATACGATCAAAAGGTCAGAAATAAATTGGGCCGTACTTTGTGGAAAACAGTCCATCTAAATGCAAACAACTGTAGTCGAGCTTGTGAGACTCTACGTAGGGCGAGGGGGGTCAAAAACTTAGCTTAGACAGCGAACGTTTGGCAATGCTTATTGCTTATCTAATCCCCGCAAGTTCACTCCCGCAATGCGAACGTTCGGTCGTGTTTTTTTTCCGTCAAGTTGGAGTATACCACAGAGTGAATAGTGTGTGCGCGTATAAAAACCCCTCGGATCTCGCTCGACGCCGCCATGAGGGAAACCCCTCATAAAAATCATATTCTCGCTTCCACTCTGCGGTTTTTTAAGCGAGATTCCAGCCCACCGGGTAAGCCGAGGTGATAGGACGGGCGCTGTGGCTGTTTTTTTCTTCGCGCGCCCTTTCGCAGATTTATCACCGCTCTCTCCTTCCCACTAGACCACTTCCCACCCTCTCTCTCCTTTGCTCCTCAACGATGAAGACTTTCGCATCGCTTCCCGTTTCTGTTTTCACTCTCTTCGTCACCCTTTTGTTCGCTCCCTGGACGATCGCCACCAGTCAGTAACGGATCGTCATCACACATACGGACCACCTGTATTGACCCTCTTTTCCAGCGTATTTCAATATCCAGGAACCCCAGCCCGGGAGGCAATGGCAAAATGGCGCAGCAAACCCCCTTCAGTGGAAGAAGGGGCTGTTGGACGACATCCCATATTTCGATATCGAGATAGGTCGACTGTCCGTTGATGGAATCCTCCTTGTTGCCACGCATGGTCTGTCTCGTTTATTCATTCATTTCCCTTCCCTGCTGACACCGACGGTACCTTTTCATCGATCCCTCTGGTCTTCTATAGTTCCCGCATCGTTCACTGCTTTGAACATATACTTTGACAAGGTTCCAACGGGCGATGACTATTACTTGACCTTCATGAACCACACCCACGGCGCCACTCATACCGTCTCGCCCAAGTTCTCCATCGTCGACAGTGTGCCCGCGGATAAGGGGACCCAGCCTGGGCCGGTGGCTAATGCACCGACGGTTACCGTGTCGGGTGCCCCTAACCCAACTGCCACCTTCGCCACGGAATTCCCCGATACCGGTTCGACCGTTTCATCAGTTGGAATTCATGGTTGGGCATCTACCGCCCTGACGGTCATGTGTGGTATGTCTGCTGGTGCTTTCTTGGTGTTTGTCTAAAGGGAAGACATGATACCGAGAGGTAAGACCAGCGATGTGGGTTATGAGGTTTTTTCGCTTTGGAAGTTTACAATTTCTCCCCATATTTCTACCTATTTCTTCCCGGCGGACTGTCTCAGTAGTAATCAAACACAATTATGTAGATAGAATGCGCACACTGCCGTCGCCCCCTCCAGCTTGCTCCCGGGTTGTTCGGGTGTCAGATCTGGACCCCCTGCGGGTCACCCGATGCATTTCGATCTTTTACTCTTTCACATCCAAACATAAGTCCAAGCTGATGGCAAGGTCGAGCAAAGTTGGTCCTGTTGGACGAAACTGCCCCGCAGGCTCTGACGATAACGAGGCTGGACCATCACACATTCGCCTTGGAAACCCCGACGCTCAAGATGCTTTCTCAAAATCGGAGGACAGTGGCAGCGAAAGCGGAGCACAAGACTGTCCTGTTCACGGTGACGTTGGCGGGGCGGGGGAAGGCGAGGGTGACCTCGACGGATTTGGGGACGGTATGGATCTCGAGGGTTTCTCTGGGCCCAAGGAAAAGGTTGTGAAACCTTTGACGCCTGAGGCCCTCGCTGCGTTCAAGGCTGCGAAGGAAAAAATTGGGGTCATCTACATCTCGCGGATACCGCCTGGTATGAGGCCTACGAAGGTCAGACATCTGATGAGCCAGTATGGCGAGGTAGGGAAGGTGTATTTGCAGCAGGAAGGTGGGTATGTCACGATATTGTTCCCAATGTGCTTGAATTTATTTGGCGCGTCCGGTTTTTTAGACGCAAAGAGGGCGTATCTCAGACGAAAATATACGTCGACGAAAAAACCTCACTTTACTGAGGGATGGGTCGAGTTCAAGGATAAAAAAATCGCTCGGTCAGTCGCAGCTATGTTGAATGCGACACCGATTGGGGGGAAGAAGGGTACGAGGTTCAGGGATGACGTTTGGACCATGAAATACCTCCCCAAGTTCAAATGGGACATGTTGACGGAACAGATTGGTAAAGTTTTTTCGCTCATTGGCGAGATAGGGAATTGACGATCTTAGTAGCACACGAAGCGGCGGTACATCAGGCTAAACTGCGTGCTGAGCTCTCCCAGTCCAGGAAAGAGCAACGCGAGTATCTGAAGAACGTGGAACTCGCGCGAGTGCTCGAGAAACGGACAGAGAAGAAGCTGGCGGAAGGAAAGGAGCCCCCTCAACTCAAGCGACTACAGAACGCCGCACCCTCGGAAGACCAACCGAAGAAGAGACGAAAGTCGAAACCAAAAGCCGAAGAGGGCGACTCAGCTCGACTTTCCTCTGTACTTGACAGTGTTTTTTGAAATGGAGCGTGACAGATTGAACGGTGGGAGATGCCCGTGACTTTTGTGACCGATACCAAAAGTCGAAAGGGGCCGCTCGTCAAAATTTTGTCTTCCTCCTTGACGAACTTGTTATCGGAATACATCTTCAGTTTAAGCCAGAGTCCTTTACTACAAAGCCTTATCCCCATGCGCATGAAAGAGTCGCTGCCCAGTCGTCCTCGCGGTCCTCCGTTTGAATCTCCGCCTGAACTTGGCGGCCGGCAGCGCAGGGATGGATCGCCAGAATCGTCGCGAGACACGACCAAGTGAGGAGTGAGCCTCGTGTAACGACGCACAGAGCCTTTTCGTGTTGCGTTTCCGCCGTGTCTCCTTTTCTCCACCGTCGAGGTCTGTGCTCTCATCTCTTCATCCTCGCCATGTCTTCAACTCGTCTTACGTGACCTGGGCCAGACCTTCGTCGTCTGTTAACAACTCTCTAATTACGACTCCTCCGTCTGTCTAAACTACACAGTCGCCATGTCTTCCTGGTCTGCTCCCGTCTACCCACGCCGTTCACGTTCCCGTTCGCCCTACCGCGGCTACGCTGGTCGTCCACCTTACCCCGATCCTTACGGTGGTGATCCCTACCGACCGGAATGGGATGCGTACGATAGAGATAGGTGGGCCGGGTACGAAAGGGAAAGAGGGCCGTATGATTACGGTAGACGCGGTCGAAGTCGAAGTCCAGACGACGGTATGTCACCCCGTTTTCACCCACCCGCTCCTTTTGCCCCGGCGTCGTGGCTTGAATTCATTTCCTCTTTCTTTCAGGAGCTGGCAGAAAACGTCGGAGGTCAACATCTCCATGGGACCGCGATAGATACGAACCGCGTCCCAGGTATGACGACTACGGTATGTTTACCTTTCACCCCCGCCCCCATAATATAATGAACCGAATTGACATTTTCCGCAGACCCGCATCGTGGGGGATATTCCCCCAGAAGGTCCCACCACCCCTCCCGGCCGACCCCACAAGATCCACACACGCTCGACTACCCCGCATCCCTGAAACAGTACGCTGAATGGTTCCGATACTTCTTCCCCCAACAAGCCGCCGAAGAAGATAGCCTGGACAAACAGGCCGAAATCGAGGCAGGAGATGGCTCAAAGCCTCGGAATGGGATTCGATCAAAATGGGAGAAGTACAAAAAGGATTTCGCCTCAAACCAGGTTCGCGTCCTTTTCATTCTTTTCTTGTCACACCCCTTCTCGTTCCGGTCGCCCTTGTCAACAATGGAGTCATTCTTATTCTTCATTTATCACGTCATACAAACCGCTCGTTCCTCATTGCTGAAACGTTGGCATCTCTCTTTCCCCATCTGCTCTTGTTCACGTTGTAGCTTCATCGCATGTTTGAACATCACCGGAAGTCGCCCTGGTTCGCGGAGAAGTACGACCCGTCACCGGAGTTTCTCAAGCTTCGTGAGCGTTTGAGGAGGGAAGGCTGGAAAGGGAGGATCAACGCCTTCATCTCTGACCTCGAACAAGGGAAATTCGACCCCGGTCAAGGCGAGGCTGAGTCTGACGGTGTTTCGAAAGAAACCACTTCAAATGGCGCGTTTGGCGAGAATGCAGACTCCGCGATTGGGCCGGCTGGCGCTGAGGATGCGCCAAATGTTGGGGACGATGAGATCCCAGGTGAAGAGGAAGATGGTAATGAAAATGAAGGCGGGAAAACCACCACAAACGGCAGGTATCCAAAGAACACTAGGGGTGACAATCGCGGTGAAGAATTTTCTGTGATGCCTGAGGGAAGTCAGGTCATGATACGTACGATTCCACCTGATATCGGAAGACTCAAGCTTGAAGAGGTCTGTCTCGTGTCTTTGGCGATATTACTGAATAGGACTGATACGTTTCCGCTTTCATTTACTGTTTCAGGCTTGTAAGGTTGTCCCCGGCTTTGTGTACTTGGCTTTGGGTGATCCGTTACAAAAGCGCAACTACTACCGCGCAGGGTGGATCAAGTTCATGGAAGATGCTGACATGCCCGCGGTCATGGCCGAACTGGCGGAGAAAAAGGTTAGGAATCTGTTTCGCCATCTAGTGCAAAAAGTGTGTCTAAGGTTCTCCAACAGATCGAGGGTTTCAAGCTACACCTCAGCCACAACCTCAAGCCCTTCACCAACCGCATCCGTTATGCTCCAGAGGTCGCCAGTAGGCCCGATCGCCTCGCCAAAGACCTGGCGAATGCCAAAACTCTTGCGTCATTGCTTGAAGATGAATACAATAGAGTCAGGCGGCCTCCACCCCGTGATGATGTCCCTCCACAAGACGGCTCCTTAGGTTCCGGCGCCCAGTCAGGGCTAACAGAAGACGCGCACATGGTCGACGTTAGCCTGGACCAAGATCCTGATGAAGATGCTCCGAAAGCCAGGGGCAGCGAGGCCGCGGAACGACGTATCAAAAAGGTCATCTCCGAGCTGAAAGAAAGCGGCGCCGTGGATGTGATGAATGAGAGGGAGTTTGAAGCTAACAAGGTAAAGTTTCATCCACTTTTGGTTGTCGTACTCCCCCCACTCTTCTCCCTCTCCCCACACGTACCGCTTTCCTCCAATACATCCCTCCCCCTTGACAAGGAGACCACTATACTGATATCTGCTTTGTTGGCACTCTCGTTTGGACAGGACGCCATTGCGTTGGACCTGTACATTTCATACCTTCGAGCAGCGTTTAACACATGCTTTTACTGCGCGGTTGTTACCGATCATGTCGAAGAGTTGCAAAGAAAATGTGTGAAGCATGTGAGGAAACCGATGTCGAAAGCCATGATCGAGGAAGTGAGAGCTGCCACTCTCGTCAGCGACGAGAGGGAGGCTAGGGAGACAGAGAGCAATGGCGACCAGCGAGACGGTGACGAAGAACCCACAGGTGAGAAACCGAAGGTGTTGGAAGAGAAGGAGTTTGGAGGAAGGTTCAGGGACAAAGACGTTACACGTGCTGGTCAGTCCGCCGCCCTGTCCTTTCGTTGCTTAAACCACCGGTTAATGACGTGTTCTTCCATTTAGACATCAAGTGGCTCGAGTGGTTTGATTCCAAGGTTGCCGTCCTGATCAACAGGGATGGCGTGGATCCTCGAGATTATGGAGGCAAAGATCAACAAGAGTGGGTCCATTCATAGACATGTCGCGGCTCAAGTAATGAACGGCAACGCCCCGATGACAGGGAACTCGTGCTTGCCGCAGAACCATACGTCAGACAGGAGGGTGAAGGAAAATTCCGATGCAAGAACTGCCAAAAGTTGTTCATCGCGTCCTCCTTCGTTGAGAAGCATGTTGCAAACAAGCATCCAGAGCTCCTGAAGCATCTCGATGACGTGGGCGGATTTCATTCCCTACTCTCGTAAAAATTACTCAACGTTTTGATTTGCGTTTTAGATTCCATACTTCAACAACTTTGCAATGGATCCGCACCGGATCCAGCCCTTCACTCATGCCCCTACCAACATCGGCAACGGTGGGCAACAGCCACCCCCGCAGGCTTTTGGTCTCCAAGGGCATTCGTATCCCCCGCCGGATTACGGTCGGCTGCCACCGCCTCACCACGGGTATGGTGCCCCGATGCCTCCAGTTGGTTACTGGGAATACCATCAGCCACCTGGCTACGGCTCGTATCCTCCCCCGCCACGGCGACTGAGCGATCGAATCAGTGGCTATGCCAAGGATCAGTCCGAGGGTTCGGGATTGCCCATCGCGCCTGGCTTACCCGCCAAACCTATTGGGGTTGACCAGGCTTCTGGTAATAATACCCGAAGGGGAAGTGGGGGTCGTGGCAACGGACCTCTCCCTCCCCCGCCTGCCAATGCAAAGGAGGATCCTCGAGCGTCCGCTGGGAAGAAAGTCAGCTATCACGACATGGATTTGGTGGCTGAGGGTGATGTCGAGCTGAATTATTGAACCAGGATTGTATACGACACGATGTTTTTCTCTGTCATTTTCCTTCCTTTATCCATCTCTATTTCTCCCCTCCCCACGTCTCGCAGAACGATAGTCATCTTCCTCCCAACTCCAACTCCAACTGTAGCATTCGAGCACTGACCACGATAATGCAAACCGACTTTGGTGATCACAAAGTCGATATCCTTGGGAGCGCACAACAAGCACAACTGATCCCGTGCTGTGTTTCAGAAAAGTAACTGATGCCCTCAACTACGCCACCACCACGAGGCAAGTGCACGCCTCTGGGATTCTCGTAATTACAATCCACGATATCATCGATAGCGAGATTAAAAGCGCGTGCACCGGTATGCGCGGACGAACGGGACCGGGTTCCTTATGGTCCAAGAGGCTTTGTTCTTCCAAACCTCTGGCTCGTCAGACAGGCCGTGTGCGCACATGCGCACGGCTCGAGATCCACCCGATCCAAATGCCAATCATGTCGCATTGAGCTTAGTTCGCGATCTGATTCGGGAAAGCGAGGTAAATTGATCGTGGTTCGGTGAGTTTGCTTAAATCTACCGCTAGTGCGGTAGGATTCACGGGAGGTAGGGAGAACCCAAAGATAGTACAATCGCAGAGATTGTGCGATGGCCCAGACGTTGGGGCGATTGGATGGAAACTTCCCGGAGGTCGAGAACGTCGAAAAAAAAAAAGAGGACCAAGTCTCATGAGAGGGATGGGGTATCACCCAACGAAGGTTAAATTAGCTATTTCACAGGCATCTGCTCGTCCCCTCCACTTCCACCCAGCCCACCACACCTTCCCCGCGAGGAGTGGATGGAATATGAAGGTTGATGAAACAAGGGAGGCGATGGATGTGAGATGAAATTTGGTCTAGCGTACGCAGCTCGCGGCTTTCTGAAAAAGTCGCTGCCCTGGTGGAGTTTCTGGGTCCCGATATCCCAAGCTGGTCTCCGAAGCGCAGGGTCCAGGATTATGTATGGCTGGCCTTGATGCTTCAGAGCGGTGATGATGGAACAGGAGAAAGGGTGACGGCATTTAGTCAGTGGCCCGGTTGACGTACAGAATGGCCTACGTCTTGGGTCCGCTCATCCAGTGGAGCGACCGGGCGGACGAACGTACGACTGGTCCCACGACGTGCAATGGGCGATGCCTTTAATCGGCTGCGGCCGCGGGGGGAAGGATGCGGCATGCCTCGGCTCGCGAGGCAGGCCAACCGACAGGGTGGAAGATCAGGTCTGAGGGCAAAAAGGTAGTGAGACAACCAAGTCCGGCAGGGGAACCGAATTGTAGGTTCGATGTGACTCTGTCCCAAAGGCACCCCTCTCCCGGAAATAATGATTCTGGCGTGCAGGTGTGAGAAAGTGACACGGGGCGAGGAGAAAGGCGGACGGGACCGCTTGGCTTCCACGTGCACACAAGGCCATTTCCTCTGGATACGAGGGCCCGCTGGTGGGTCGCTGAAGCTCAACTCAGTCGAGCCGACAATAATTTCCGCCTCGCCGGGGGGGAAAGGGTTCGTTGGATGCCAAAGGGCCAAGAAAGACGGAACTCCTTCCGGTGATGGGATCTAGTTCCGCCGCCTGGTACGATCAGGGGATAAATAAAGCGTCGAAAACGAGGCGGCAGGAGATTCTAGGGAAGCCTCGTCACATTGCGAACAAAGGAATTGGGATCCCATTTCATGAACCCACCCCAATTCGCACCCATCATCTGCTGGCGATACGATTCCCATGGAGAATGTCAAAATACGAGGTCAAGAAGGAAAAAGCAAACACCTGCTGGTGGTTCGTTGAATGGAAATGGCAAGATCCATCCGGGGGGGTCCTTTGGACGTGGGGGGGACTCGAGTATCGGACCGCAGGCGAGACGTGAGCCAGGAGGGGGGTAGCGAAGAATGAGAGCCCCAGATTTTGAGATTCAATCGTGCTTAGCGGTTGATACCCGCCTAGGTCACGCGGCAGGCGGTTTTGCGAGAGTGGGTGGGCGAATGCAGTGCAGTACCGCGCGGTCAGGGAAAGTCGGCCTCCGCCTCTTGTCGGGCGACCCGTCTCCTCACGAGGGCGCAACGCATGCCGATGGTCCCCCAAGCCAAGGGATGGTCTAGAAGACGAGGCACGCTGACGTGTTATTGACTCAAGTCTTTGGCTTCCTCGTTCTACTTCGGGAACGGGGCAACTGAACCTACCCGGGCCGAATTTGCTGACTAAGAAAATGATGTGCTCCCACGCCCTCTCCATTCCACGAGTTTGCGAGAACGGCGTCTCCACCCCACTGAAACTAAGGTTCTCGGCTCCCGAGGAGGGAGAAGCCAAAACTTCGGCGGTTCAAATGGAGAGCCCCGGTCTCGACCAACTTTGAGCTAAAATCTAAGTCGCCCCCCCGTAATTTTAGACCAACCAGAATCCAGTGGCGCCCGCAAAGTTTTCTAAGCGCCTAGAAGCACGACTGAGAGAGGGGTGGGTTTTTGATTGGATGGTTTCCGGCATAGCTTTGTCGCAGGATCGACAGATCGATATCGTCATCTTCCATCTCATTCACGATCAGGCCGTTTTTCTGTGTTGAATTGAGATTCTGTCACCCCGTTTCTCGCCGCCGCCACCTGGCATCCGAGAACGTGAGATGTTTGTTGGTTTCCTCCGTTGATGTCCTTTTCAGCAACCACCCCTCCTCGTTATCTTATCATCCTCTCGCTGGAAAAAAAAAGCCCCCCTCCAAACATCGCGGCAAGATAACGAACCGACCGCTCGGTGAGTGGGTTTCTTCACGTTCGTCCCGAAGTCCCCCTAGAAGATGAAATCTGCCAACTTAGAACACATCACCCGTTATCCGTTTGCGTACGATTTGTAATTCGAGCCAGACTTCCCTGCTCGTTCGTGCCCACGGCGACTCACCTAACTTTAACCGTCAGAGCGCCACAAAGCCTGGGAGGAGGGAGGAGACATCGGATCACTCCATACGCCACATCACCGCGCTTGAAGGGTGCTTTGAGTATAGAGCAGCCGGAGAACGCCCGTGCATGCTTATATAGATTGAATAGTATACTGAATGACCAACGGGGAGGAACGGAAATTGGGTTTTCATCTGAGCGTATCCATCAAACGTTCAAGGAATCCCAGATTTCGAGTTGTATTGCTGTGCAAGAAATCTCCCCTCCCCTCTTCGGCTAACTCTTGCCACGCAAATATGGTACGTGAAATGTCGCCTAGGTGGGGATCTTCCATTCTAGTCCTGGAAATGATATCGAATGTTGACTGCTTTGATGCTGCGAAGCTTTAAGCAGCCAGAACGCGAGAGTCTCACGCAAATCATATGCACACAATGTTCAATGGTATATATATATATGGTTTCTTGACTCTTGACATGCGCACGACTGAAAGACTAGTCAATTGCCGAATGAATGGCTCTCTTGCGTGCAAGGCTTTTGGGCGTCGGACAGGCACGGTAAATTCCTTCCTAAGTAGGTTCGGGTAACCCCTACAATGTACACTCTCCTCCGGTAATCAATACGTACTGACTGACCAGAAGTTTGTCACAGTCTCGAGGGTATGCGGCACGTCGGGTTGAGGAACATCAGGCGGAAGCGCTCTTCACCGAAATGAGCCTTCAAACGATCAACCGTTCTAGAGCTCCTTCGACCGGAGTGGCATGAGGGGGTGCAGTTTCGCCTCTTGTTCAAGACATCCCCAATTGGTTACATCGAGTCCATCCTCCCTCATCTCGCTTATTCTTATCGGTCCCATCGACATGGTCCAGGGGAAACAAGAATTAGAGGGGAGCACGCAGGCCGGCAGTACTAGTAATGGCCGGCGTGTGAGGATTAAACGGATCTGTCCATTCGCACATTCATGTGAGAACTGAGTTTGGAGGGCGCGTTGCCAAGCGGTTGTATTCATTTGAGCAACTTCCTGCCAGCACACTGCCGGCTCCTCCACCGCCTTGAGTGGATCTCACCTGCTCGCGAGGCCAATCGAGCACTCATTTCACATTGCGGGAAGGCAATCGCACTCTTGGGTCCGGGGCCAGTTATGTAATCGTGAGTAACCCACCGCCAATCAAAACCTGGCCTCGCATGAGCTCATCATCTTGCTTGTGAACTACAACTCGTTTCCAGAGCACATTGGATAATCAAGAACCCAGAACCTTCGCCGCATTGACTCTTCACATGTCGAGGTAAATGATCTCGGTCCGCCCTGCACGCTGCCAAACAAAATGATATGTTGGGCTCGCTCAAACAGGTTTGCATCTCCGCGGTTGTGGAAGTTTGGACACAACCGTTCTGCTGATCCGGAGCGGAGACAGGTATGAGTTTGAAGATTCCTGTTCACTTCACCCTACTTGTTCCCCTTCGGCCCAGTATCCTTTCGGGGAACTGGCCATTCAGTTGTGGCTCACCCCCTCCTCGCTTTCCAAGGTCCCCGATATAAAACCAAGATCCCTTCCAGCGATGGGGGTCATCACTCTCTCGCACCAGATTCAACTCTTCCGTTTGACGTTCGCCCTTATCGTAAACTCCCGTAATTTTACCCCTGGTTCGCCAACTTTCCCAGCGCCCTCCTCCATCCTTCCTGTCCTTGTACACGACGTTGTAACTGTCCCACCGCAATGGACAAAATGGTATCGTATGATGCCATCCTCTTCCCAGCCGACGAGAGGGCTCCTCACCTCGTCCCTCTCATGACGAGCAACGCCGTCTCACTTCCACCACTCGGACCATCAGGATCCCAACATCCCTCATCTCCCATGGCGAGGACTCCGCACCCCGAAATGTACATGGATTTCATTGCCGAAGGGGTCGGATCTCGAGCCTGGCAGAGCCATGTTAGTTCTCATTCCTTAACATTTTTGCCTGTAACCATTCGCCCCCGGCGTTTAATCTTCTTTTTTTCCACTCTAACTTTTTTCATTTCCCTTGTTTCCCTTGTCGTCTGCCTTATTCGCTCCCGCAGTAGTGTGGAGCGATGATCCCCCCCCCCCTCTCTCTCTTTGATATTTTTGTCTTTTCTTTTTTCCCGATTCGCTTAATTCTAATCGGAAAAATCTGACCCGTGACCCGCTCCTCTTTCCCACTCGATCTGTGCAGGTCATCGAGATGCTGGACGGGATGAACAAGAAGTTCGCAAATCCCTACGTGATATTTTACCCTGTGTTGTCGCGGGATGGGATGCCGTTCCCAATCAACAAGTGTCTCAAGGAGATCCAAGGTCCGAACTACCGTGAAAACATCGCCTGGAGGGGCAACCTCGTCATTGCGAAGTATCGCGATGAACAGGCCTTGACCCTCATGGACGCAACCATGGCGGACTTTCCTTTACTGAAGAACTACCTGTCCACACACTATTCGCCGGTGGTTTCTGTAAGTCCTTTCCTTCTTTCATTCCATACTTTCTCCCGGACCTCCCACTCCATCACGTCGTTCCCCCGTTTTATTTTGGATTGCGTGAGCTATTTTTTCATGTACTAATTCGCCTCCCACCCCGCCCGCGTTCTCCCGCTACATCTACACGGTGTCACAAAAACATGACATACACACAGGCCCCATCTACTGCGTCTTAAGCGTCACATCCCCTCGGAGTCTCACCGGTTTGGAAGCGGCTCTCGGTTTTCTGGTTTAATGGAGGGTGGTGGATTCAGGGAGGAGTTGCAGGCATTTCGTTATTGTATTCCTCCCACTAATGGGGTACGCAACCATGAGCATTAGAAAAGCATGATCCATACATCGCATCTAGACGCATTGTAATTTTATTCCGCATTCAATGTATTTATCATGTCGTTCGTTCCATTCGCTTCAATGGTTTCTGTTCCCCACCCTCTCCCGACTACAACAGGCGCGGTCGTGTGTTAGTTGCAGAGATTATATTAATGGATGAATAGAGACAGACCCCGGCGATGGAGCGCGGGAGGTAAGCAGAACAGCAGACGCGGACGGAAGGAAACCAAGGTCGTGGGGGTGGCATAATGTGTTTGGTTGAACATCGACTTGAACTTTACAACTCCTCGCGTAAAGTCTCTCCCATTGACTCGCCTTTCTTCGGAGCCGACCAGAGGTTTGGTACCTCCTTCGCTTCCTTTCCCTTGTTCTTCTCTTCTCGCGAAGTCGCGGGATTACCATCTCCAGACTTGGGAGATTTGCACGGCGCCGGGATCGGACTCATCGGATCGATAGGCACATGTTTTACTGTGCCGACTTTGGGGTAGGTCTTGTGGTCTGCGAAGAACTGCTTCCAGTGGACCAAACCCTACGGAGAATGGCAATCAAAGGTCAGTTGAGCGAAAAAGGCTGCGAGCTAGGGAAACGCTAAGAGGAAGATGAATCTGTGGCGCCTTCAAGTTCCGGCCGAGTGAAAGAAAGAAACCCGAAATGAAAGCATGAAGTTGGAGAATGGGGTGTACGTGCGGTGGTGGCTTGGTGGAAGAGAAGAAAGAGGTATCTGAAGAAGAGGGCACCAGACGGGGACTCACTCGGAGTTCTGTATCGTCAAGGCCTCGAATGTCGTGCGTCAGGTGGGTCTGGAAACACCCCGTTGCGTACGCCCTCGCGGCGTCTCTTCCGGTGCTGTATTTAGTGTGGGTCAGCAATTTCGGTTCAGTTTCATCCGGCGTTAGATTTAGAATCGATGATGGAATTGGGTTGCAGCCGCCGAGTTCAAAAAACCAGAATCGAGGATTTCCGGAAAAACCGGGGAAAAGGAGAGGATGGAATGGAATGGAACCTGCGCCATAATGAAACCGATTTCGAAATACGCACAAGATATGATACGATCCCCCGGGTCCGTAAGTGTGGCGATTTGCAGACACGTCGTAGACGTCTCCATCAATCTAGAGCCGATAATGTTCCATGAGCACGGGGAGAACCAATCCCCGGGAATCAGAAACGATCAGGGAGAAGGTCGAGAAGCCCCACATCCAAAAGGGAGAAAACGAGGAAAGCGGAATCAAACCAGCGGCGTGGGAACGGGTCACACGTGTGTGAATGGGCGTGTGGTGTGATGTTTCCGAAATGGGCGCGTTGTGCGAGTAGGCCCGTGGCAAGCGAAGAGAAAGAGCGGAAGCGGGGGTAAGCGCGAGGGAAAAAATGGAGGATATAAATAAAGCACAGAACTCACGGCGATGTACAACGGTTGGTTAGGATCTGATCCGTCGTACTGAGAAAGAGTGCGTTCGCTAAACAACTGTTGTTTGGCCTAATGTCCGATTGCATCGGATGGGGATGCGAGGAAAGGTTGAACACGTTTTAGCTTCCACCTGCGTGTTCTGCGTGTTGCAAGGAGGGGGCAAGGGTGACATCTCACCGGGAAATACGCCCTAGCCTGGACCCATTTGCCATCATATTCCCAAAGGTAGCTCCCCGTCACAAACTTTCCAGTCAACATGATGATGACCATCGTGCTCAAGAGGAACTTCACTAGACCCCAGAGCCCAATCTCGACTTCCGCAGTCGGGTCCGGCTCCTCAGGTCCAACCTCCTCCCCTCTTGCGAGTCGTTCGTCTCTCTCGCGTTTACGTGCGGCCCATTCCTCGTGTTTCTTCTCCCGTTCGTGCCGATACTCCCTGTACCTGGTCAAATAAAAATATTCGGGTCACCGTTTCCAGAGGGAGGTCGATAGATAAGGTAGATAGGAAAAAGGTGGAAGGAAGGAGCGGGTTTCGCTTCCGTGAGCCCACGAGATCATAGAAATCTGAAACGGGAACGAGGGGGAAGAGAAGAAGAGAAGAAAGGACAGCACTCACGCTAGGAACGGTCGATTCGCACTGCAGGTCGGTCAGGTGGCGACACGACATACCACGCATTATCGTTCATACATTCGATCACCCATCAGGGATTCGAGGGACATGGTGGAGGACGTGGGTAGTTCGCTCACCTCTTGTTAGACACCATCACGGTGGGATCCGCTGGGTCTGGCACCAGCGAGTCAATCTCGTCCGCTTTCTTGGCAACGCCCTCTGGATTCAAGAACCAAGACATGGTGGTCGAGAACAAACCTAGCCTGATGGTGTTTCCAAATTTGGCGCTGGCGCAAAAATGCTCCTTTGACTAGTGATCTCCTATTAAACGAGAAACGAAACAAAAAAGTACCACAGAAATGTATATACGTCTACGATGTGAACAAGAACGTAAACGGCCGGCGGGAGGAATGCAAGATTTGAAAACGTTAGCAGCAAGATATTATTAATGCGTCCCTGAGGGCGGAAGTATTATAAGTACTAGGGGTAGGATGTACACACTTCTCATGGAGTCGCGAATCGAAAGGAAAAATTGAAGATGATGGCGCAGCTGCGTGTGATGAACAGTATGCAGCAGGTCGTGAATGGTTTACAATCGGGACGCGTAATGCGGTAGTATGAAGGCGGGTGATGATAGATAACGAAGCAGGAGGGAGGAGGGGGTGGAGGTTGAATTACATCGAGGATGGGGGTAGCGGACCAACTCCAGAGTGTCGCCTTGGTGGAGGGGGAGATTCGTAACGGTAAGATATTAGGTTGAACCTGGTGACCAGTGGACATTGACAGTGAGATGCATGAGAACGAGTGGAGGAACCATGGTGACATGCAATGATTATGGTGGAGATGAGGAGGGCATGTAGGGCGCATACAGTGCTGAAGTCGTGAACGATTGTTTACTTGTGTTCGTATTCTTGGGCAGCTTTCGGTGGTTGCTGGTGACTTCGTTCGCTCGCTTGTTGCGAAACCGTGACGTAGGCCCCGCCGACCTCTTCCGGATCGGTTAAGCCGGGGGGAACAGATGGTACCGTCGATGGGAGCTCGCCATCGTCGAGGTCAAATTCTTCAACCCAGTTCCTGAGAGCGAGAAATTTGGGTGTTTTGATGAACTGGATGACATCGGTAAGCACCCATCAGTCTCCGAGAGAGAAAATTTAACGGCAACGCACCTTTGGCACTGAGTCCGTTGCCATGAGCCTGAACACATGGGTCTGGATCCTCTTGTACAACTCAATCAAGGACTGCAGCTGGGTTGCGTTGAAGGCACTAGCTTGCTCCAGCTCGACGCGTCCTTGGAACGCCTTGCCGGTAAGACCGGTCATCACCTCGTTCAGGTAGGCAGAGAGTTCGTTGCGCAGTCCATGGTCAATGTTTAGTTCGCACTGACTTGAGGGGGCGAGGTAGGTGTTGTAGATCTCGAAGGCGATGTGGATCAACGCTTCGTGGTGACGTTCCATCGCTGCCTGCCCAGAAGTCTTGGAGTTGCCACGGGATGATCCGGAGGCCATGGCACTCGAAGTGATGCTAAATTTCTTCTTAAAATCCTCGACCTCGAGCCAAAACGATAGGTTCTCTTCACAAAAGTTGTCACGCAGGAACTCGCGGAAACGGGAACGGAGTGCAGGTTCCTCGATGATGAACCGTAACCGACCGGTGTTGGACTCCTTGTTGACCTTCTTCTCCCCATCCTTTGGCTTGTCGGTGGTGGAAGACCGACGGTGTAGCTTGGGATCATTACCCTCCTGGGAATTCCTTTGAACGGAAGAAACGTTGGTGGAAGAGTTGTTGGGCGAGTCCTTGGGGGCGTTATCCCATCGAGCGAGGCGGCGACCCTCGTCGGTGATACGATAGATCGCCTTGGCCGTGCAACGGAATTCACCGTGTTGCTGTGAAATGTATGTGAGGATGGGTATTCACGCAGGATCAGACGAGCAACAACTTACACCAATCGAGGAACCAGCGGGGGCAGAACCACGGACGGTGAAGATAATCGCCGAGTCGTTATTCTTGCGCTTATCGCTGACGAGGGTAATGAGGCCGAAACGAACGAATTGAGCGGCCATCTCCGCAGCTTCCTCCCTACCAATGACGGAAGTGAAATCACAGAGCCACTCGAGCGCGGCCACGGCAGGAAAACAGTGTTTCTGGACCGTGGTGGTGGCACGACCCATGATGGGCTGTGTGCGCTCGTTGACGTCTATGAGAGCGAGACCCTTGGAACGTTCATGGTATGTCTGATAGGGGCCGAGAGACTGGAAGTTGTCTGGGGGATAGTTAGGTTGACGACCAACGAAACGGCGGAAGAGGGCGGTGATGACGGCTTGAGAGACAATGATCTCGTCGTCAACCGATCTCCTCTCAAGGTGGAGGAGCTTCATGCAAATCGGTTGGGTTTGGAAGACATGGCTGATATGGTCCGCGTTGATTCCGTTCTTACTGATGAACCTCTCGAGGACGTGGAGACCCTTTGGGGTGAGTTGGTAAACGCCGCGCTCCTTAAAGAGGTTGGATGAAGGATCGACGGCGTTCTCGATGAGACGGGCATCCATAAAGTGTTGGCACATGGCTTTGGCCATCTCGCGCGTCATGGAGAAGGTCGTAGTGGTCGTGGTGGTGATGATACGGGAAGGTTCCCTTGGGTCCGGCCCACGATTTGACTGTGAAAACTTGAGCGATGCGAGATTCTGGGCGGCCTCCTCACTGGAAATAAATCGAAAAGGAGTAAGCTCAAGGTTTTGGGATGCAAGATTAGGAAGAACGGACGTTGTAAAGGAATTTGGGAATGTGCGGAAAAACTGCTTGTGGTTACCAAGCTCGAGGGAAACAATCAGGGTGGCGAAAAGATCCAAGGTATCCTTGAAGGGAGAAATTAGAAAACAGCGTTTCTTGGAAGAGGAAAAAATGCATACTTTCAGGTATGGCCTCCCTCGTTTTGTGACCTTCATCATATGGGAGGAAGTCGCTTGGGGGGTGGACTCTGGCATGGCTGGGGGGTCGACGGATTCGACGTCGACTGTCGAGACTGCGGGGGAAGGAAATGGGAGGATGTGGAGGGAGAGGAGGAAGGAGGGAGGAGAAGGAGGAGGAGGATGAGGAGGAAGAGTTGGCGACTCTTGAAGAACTCTCTGTTCACTCTCGGACTTGAAGAAGTTGGCTTCTTCGACACGCGCCCGGCTGTAATTGCCAAATCGGGAAACACCAGCCCCATTGTCTCTGTTTCAGGTACCGGTCCTTCCTAATATGGGATAGATCGGGATTACTCATTCACAACGCCTCAGCTCCTTTCCGCCTTGGCTGACGGACGGGACTGGGAGGGAGAGAGGGGGGTTTGATATGCCATCGGGGTCTTACAGTGCAGAACGGACGGAAAAGACGGAGGGCGGGGCGGAACTGCAAAGCAGGGGCTGGAGGGGGCTGGTCAGTGTTGCCGACACGTGGGTGCATTCGAAACAGGGCCCGGTCGCATCCAAGCTATCAAAGGCGTCACCGGGGCCACCAGTCCCAACCCAGCCTTTCCTGGTCACAACGCGCGCGCAGCTTATCCCGCACCCCAACATGGACGTAAGTGCGCCTCGCCGACGGTAACCATTCCCTCACGCTCTTCCTCCAGAACACAGATGGGGTAAAGGCACTGTTGGACAAGCTCAAATCATCCCAGGCCTGGCAGCAAACCATCGCCGTCTCTCCTGACCCACCCCCTCCCGCCACCGCCCCACCGGAAACACCTGGCGATTCAAGCACCGATGTACGACCCTCCGTCGCCTCCCTCCTCGCCCAGCTCGCGGACACCCGCGCCGGACATCCGTCCCTTCCCCTTCCGAATCTGGGTGAGCCCCGGCTGAGTGAGACCGTCACCCCGGGCGGATCATCGGGTGTCGCGCCATCCCGAGCATCGATCGACAAAGGCAGAGATGATCTCCATGCATTTTCTTTCCAACAGACTTTATCCCATCTTGCCGATTTATCCGCCAAGCCCGGCTTTGTCGATTCTATACGTCGAGTAAGGCACCACACCAGGAGCCGGCCCGCTCATCCTTACTAAACTTGAAGATAAGATCCAGGACGAACAAAGTGCCCTCGAATCCCAGCTTTGGGGTGAGCGACTCGCCATCCGAAAGAAACACCAAGAAAAGGTGAAAGTTGCCGTGACCAAGTTAGACTCTTTTCTCCATCATCTCCGCTGTTCTGCGCCGGCTCTGATGGAAAGCCTTAGAGCCAATCTTATTGGGTCCGGAGGATTATCCCAGTTTGAAGCAGACGTAAGCCGTTGCCTTGTTGCCATATTAAGCTTGATTGCTCACAAAGCCCTGCCGCCCTCCGCCAGATGTTGGCACAGGCGTACAAGAAAGAGCTACACAAGTTCGACACTCAACGCGCCACCGCTGCCTGGGACGGTCTGATATCCAAACAACAGGCAGCCCTAGAATCCCTGGGAGTGCCGGTGATGTACGTCAGTGACTTGACGGCAGATAAGGAGGCGAGTGGCCATCACCTTCCGGTTTCGTTACCGTCTCTAACATTCTTGATCGCCGTCTGCGAAACCCCTTAAACCTGACAGAAACAGCTACGTATTGTTCGGGTACTTGAGAGCATTGTGAATGGTGCAGACGTCTGACCCACGGGGTCTCTCAAAGTCACCGTCTAGTGTAATTACGGTCATCTCACCCCAGAGCGCTGCAATATACAATCCTGACCACCTCTCGTTGCCCCCGTCCGAGTCGAAATAACTTCTTCGTCCACGTGGTTTGATCACTGTTCCTCCCTAACTGGCGCCTCCAATTTTGCGGCTGTCTGTCTGATCTCGTCAACACCTCTCCGTCCAGGATCCAAGTCCCCGCGGTTTCATGTCCTCCACTCTAACTGCCACTGCCACCGAATAGTCCTCTTCTCCCTACCCTACCATCTCCCCGCTATGCCTTACGTCGATTTACTCCATCCATCCGACGCGCTCTCGATATGGTACACATCCAGTTCAAAACTCGGGACGGTCAACTCCCTCCGCCCCGACAAGCCCACAATCGTCATGCTTCACCCGTTGTATCTGAATTCTTCATGGCTGTGGGGCCAGATGGATGATCCTAGACTCAACTCGGCATACAACATCATCGCGTTTGATACTCGCACTTCTGGCAAGTCTATTTCCGCTCCGTCTGGAACGTACGACACGTGGGTTCAGGCTGCAGATCTGGCATTGTGCCTCCAGGTACGGGCGTCCTCCAGTCTCCCGAGATATCCGTGTGCTAAACTCTCGTGTTTCTCACCTGTTTCGTGAACACGAACAGTACCTCCAGCTACCGCCCGTGCACCTTGTCGGAATAGAAACCGTTTCCGTTAACTGCGCACAAAGATTCGCAATCCTGTGCGTTTCCCACTTAACACCGTTCGGCTTTTTAACCCAATCAATCCCCGTTAGGTTTCCGGACATGGTACTAAGTCTGACGCTAATAAACGTTCCACCACCCACGGAGTACGAACAGACATACATATCCACCACGAACGCGACTAATCAGCACCCCCCCCCCCATCGTTCCGTTTCTGCAGGCCCAAAACCAACTTGTACATGTTGGACGAGCTGATCCAACTGTATGGCTACGCGGAAGACTTGGACACTTACGAGCACGCCGCAAAAGAGTTGTCCACATTCCTCGCTGGTCCTGTGAGTTCTGACAATAATATTTCCATCTCATCGTTACGGGTTTCTGACCGAGTCGGACAAAAACGTACAGGGTTGTGAGGGCGATCTGCTAGACGATGTACGTCATATTCAATTATCCGAGACCACTAGGACCTCACCGCTTATGAAACGCTTCGGCAATGCTCATCGTCCGTACGTAATACACGTGCCAACAGTTGATTGGATTCTGGGAACAAAGTTATCCCCCCGCTCGTCGATCATTGGCCGTGCAGAACCTGAACCTGATCAAGAATGCGAGTTTCCTCCACCGCCTCTTGTGCGTTCTGTGGGTCCGATTCTCACATATCCTGGATATTCATAGAGAATACCCCTGCCTCGGAAGATGCTGGAAGCCATTAATGCCCCTGTGTTGGTCATTCAAGTAAGGTCGCTTCCCCAATCTTTTGATGGAGGCGCGCCGACGCCTTCCCCCCTTCTGCCCGGCCAGTCCGAGTCGTCACAAATATACCCCCTGGAACATGCCCAATCCCTAGTGGATAACCTCAAGAGTGCCGGAAAGGATGCGAGGTTGTTCGTAGTAAAAGGTAAGTTTGGGTGGCTGGATTCTTAGCGTCAACCAATGAACTCTGAATCCTTGAAAGATAGCGCGGGATACCTCACGGTCATGAATCCCTCTATAGTTAATCAGACGCTCGTAAAGTTCCTGACCCGTCTACCTGAAGCTCGAAGCGACATCAGGCCGCCCCCGGTCCCGGTGCCTCAGCGGATGCGTGGGGCGCTCGAAACCCTAGCGGAACTGACCGGAGATCCCTCGTTCTCCGGGAAGGACGCGATGTGTTCTTTGAATTTTTCCTGTGTTTCACCTGAGATCTGCAAGATACAGGTGAAAACTCGGGAGTCGTACGCAAAAGACGCTGCTCAGGCGTTCTCGCCATTACAATCCAATGGAAGACCCATCAGGTGGGTTGAGACTCCCCTTGACCCGATCTGGATTTGGTCCACCCCCCGTCTCGCCTCTCCGGCGTTTATTGTTTCGGCCGATGGGTGTGCATGATTGTGGCTTACGAATGAATTTTTTTTTCTATGTATAGAAAATATTCGGAGGGTCGGAAGGACCATTGGTTCGTAAGCGAATCCAATGGACTGTCTTACGCAAGTAAGTCTCATTTCCCATTCGCCGCGGCGCTCCACTTGGGTCGCATGAGTGAGCGTTTAGCGTCGTATTTGTAGGTCCGCATTCGGTGGGTAAGGCTCAGAGGAGTGTGAACCATAAACACACCCGTTCGGTGGACTCGAACGAGAAGATGAGTTTCCTAGAGGTGAAGGGGGCGGAGATTGCTAAAGACCCGAGGAAGAGTAAGGTCGCTAACTCCTCTGCTATCATTCGTGGTTCTATGGCCAAGGTGGTGACTACCAGCGCGGCTTTGCCTAGGATGATTGTCTCATAGACAATCATTCTTCTCGTGCTCGACGTCGTGCAGTCCTCCACATCTTCCTCCCCCGCTCTCACTTCTCCCACTCCCATCCTATGCACGCCACGCAGGCTCTCTGTTTGGGCTCACCGCTCATATGTATTACATCGCATCGTCTGTAACCTCTCTCCCTTGCCTTTCTCCGATATCCGATTTTTCGATATCCCAGAAGCCCTTTAAAATACCTCCCCCACACTCCCCACACTATACTCATAGCTTCAGGCGTGATGTTTTGCTAACGAGGGAGCGGATACCCCATCCTATGGAGTGAGGGCTCTCTCTCCCTCTCCATTTTGGTTATGTTGTATTGGCTGTCATATTTATCTTTTGTAGATTTAAACTTTGCCGGTGGCTTTTTTGTTCCCACTTGTAACGTTCTTCTGGCGAACCCACGGGGCGAGGCGCGGTATCGCAATTACTTATCGCGGTATGGAAGCCGCGGATGATTGGACCCCTGAGACTTGTCAACCACTACTCCACACTTGGGCCAATCCCGTTACGACACTGGGCTGAAACCCACTGTGTGAACGACAGATACTCCACTCGGAGGTCTTGGCTAGTGGTCACCTGTCGACATCTTGGAGCCGATGTCAATACTTGGGGACTTTTACCCAGCGAGTGGCAAGCGGATGCGATGTGTCATGCTGAAACTGACGGCCGGAGGGGTTCTGGTCTTGATTAAGATCATTTCCTGGGACTCCGAGGGTTTGGTGTGGCGTCGCGGATCCGTATCCGCATCCGTTGCTGTGTTCGCAGGGGCCCTCGGTGACCGGGTTGATCGCTCTACTAGCCCAATAGGCGATCTAAAAGTTGCATCCGTGCAAGAATTTTGCTTTTTTTGGCTTAGCGTTCAGCGTGTTGACCGCTTCAACTTCCTATACTTACTGTATATATATAATTCAAAGGTCGGGCGGCCTCCGACCTGGGCCAGCGGGTTGCGGACGCCAACTGGGGTCTAGATTGCTGCGCGGTCTCCAGGTTTGGGGGGGGGGGGAAGAGTGAATTTACAAATCTTTTTTTTTTTAATTATAGCCCCACACAATCGAAGCAAGTTGCATCGATCGGTGCTAGGACCGCCGGGGGGGGGGGGGGGGGGGGGGGGGGGGGGGGGGGGGGGGGGGGGGGGGGGGGGGGGGGGGGGGGGGGGGGGGGGGGGGGGGGGG
>Ga0307517_10002553_pt1 | contig 29001 bp, 11 predicted proteins | sample 23_EM_MG_FD_194515 | JGI IMG/M metagenome (GOLD analysis project Ga0307517, IMG submission 194515) | Populus trichocarpa ectomycorrhiza microbial communities from riparian zone in the Pacific Northwest, United States - 23_EM | ecosystem: Host-associated > Plants > Roots > Unclassified | place... | reverse complement strand
TTAGAGTATACGCTCTTCATTTATAGATTTCTACTTTATTATTTTTATTATTGATTTTATTTAAAACATGGCTATTTAGCCATAAAAAAGAAAATGAAAAAACTTACATTGAAATATAAGAAAAAAAACAGATAAAACAAATCAAAACATCAATAAATCCTATGTTGAATTGTCCGAAACTTAATTCCATCTTTACTGGTTAGAAAATCAAATCCCAAACATAGAAATTGGTGATTATAAAACTCCAGCCATTAAAAAAAACAGTAAATAATCAAGCTAAAGCAGGAATCAAGATCTGCAATTCCCTCTCGAAAGAAGACAATATTATTCCAACATTTCTACTTTAAGATTTGGTATTTATTGAGAGTTTTAGAATCAAAAACCTAATTTTGATTTGGAATATGAACGGCAGCAATGAAAATTGAGTTACAGTATGGTGAATTTAAAATAGGTACAAGGTTTTGCCAGTTTATGGCAGAAAAGTAGGCATGGAGGTGTCGAATTTCAACAAATGAAATGATTGTTAAAGGAAAATAAATAATAAATACAATTAATTAATTAGAAGAACAATTGTCCTCGATCCAAGTGTGCTCTTGCTCTTATTTTTTTGTGATTATAAAGTGTTAACCAGCTTGGTTGAGCTAGAACTTCCAAAACCATTTCACATGCATAGGGCTAAAGAAATATTTTATTAATGCGAAATATTTTTATATTGAAAGAAATTATATGGAGTCCATAACGTACGGTAGTTGCAGTCTTGTTTTGTCTTATATTTTGAACTTAGTGCCTTTGGGTTTTTTTGGATTGTTATTGCATTATTATGGTGGATTTTTGTTCTTGGTTTTCAATAAAATATGTTAGTGTTTGAGAAGTAAATTGTGTTTTTAAAAATTTAATTTTTTTTATTAAAAATTAATTGTTTTTGTGTTTCGGATCTTTTTGATGCGCTGATATCAAAAATAATTTTTTAAAAAATAAAAAAATATCATTTTAATATGTTTTAACATGAAAAATACTTTAAAAAACAACCACAATCACACTTTAAAAAAAAACCCTCTCTGTCTCTATTTACATTCTATATTCCTCTTCAGTCAAGTCTTTTCCTCACATTTTTTTTAATATGTTTATTTGAGATTGGGGTAATTTTTATTTTTTATTTTTTTAGAAACACATTTACATTGAAAAATTATTGAATTAATATTTTTTTTAGTCTTTTTGATAATTTTAAAATATTGATGTAAAAGATAAAAAAATTAAAAAAAATTATTCAAATATATTTTTAAGCAAAAAAACATATTACTCCATAATATTAAACAAACACTTAGTTTTTATTTCAAAATTTATTTAGCTTTGTTGCTGCATATGGTTACCGACAATGAAAGAACCATTTTAACAAAAATAAAAATAAAATAAAATAAAAAAACTTAAGTTGTTGAGCCAAATCTTAAAAATATTTTCATATTACTCTTTTAATACATCAACTCAAATAAAAAAAAAAAATCGTGTTCAAGCAGTAAATACTTACAATATATAAAAGAAATAAATATCAAGAGGAGATATATAGAAACTTATATCTAAATCCATCAAAAAAATAATAAAAATTCTCTCTTATTAAAAAATATATTTTTAAATTTCTTAACTGCCTACCTTAAACTTATTTTTTCCTTAATTTAACTAGATAGAATGAATCTTATGATCATATGCAAAAACCACACTTGGTTGTTTCCCTTGCCCTCAATTTGGGTAACTAAACTAATAATTTTCGACATTCATAGAGATCAAATGCAGATTTAAATTTTATTTTCTTATAAATAGAACGAAGTTTTCATAAATAATAATAAAAAAAAAACAAAGCATTTTACTGCAGATAGATTGACAACATTCACATCATCATGGTATCAGATTCTCAAAAGTTTATAGGGAAACTTTTTCCAAAACCCTATACTTCAGTTTTTGCTGAATCTAACTACCCAATAGATACTTCCCGACTTCCAAATCCTTTAAAGATAGAGAATAATTCAGCTACCATGGAATTGATTTCGTCACAACTTAACTTTTGTTAAGATTTTTAAATAAAATAGATTTGAGAAATATATTAGACTCAAGATACTTGTGTTTGATAATTAACCAAGTTTAATATAACGTGAGTTTGACAAACATATTAGATTCTAAAAAATTAAACTGATCAGTCAATCAAATTCAAAAAAATATAGGTCTGGAGAACATGCTAAATTCAAAAAACTTGAACTTGATAGTCAGTCAAGTCTAAAAAAACATGAGTTTGGTGAACATGTCAGACCCAAAAAAATTAGACATTACCAAGTTCTAAGTTTATATGCATGATCTTGAATAATCTTTTACAATATAAGTATTAAGAACATGATAAACTGTCATGCCTCTCTTTCTAGAATAATCGTTCATATTAAAGTAATGATTTTTCTATAATAATAGGTGTATAAAAAGTTTTTTTAAGAAACTTACTATTCTTACTATTTTATTAATGATATATAAAAAATATTTGTCTTACTCTCTATATATATATATATATATATATATATATATATATATATATATATATATATATATATATATATATATATATATTACATGTAGTTCACCTCCATGTCCCTTGCAGCATGGTTGAAGAGAAGAGACGAAGTCATAAAATGAATATATCTATGAAACAGTTTTTAAATTAATTTTTATATTTTTAAAATAAAAAATATATGGCGACATATCTCCATTATTTTTTTCTCTTATATTCTAAAACAGTAACCAGACAATTCTTTATCAAATTACTTTTGTACTTCTCCTAGAGATTATTCATAAGAAGTAAGCCAATTCTTAGACTAAAAACTTTCTGCTTAAAGCTTAAATTTTAATTTTTCTTTTATAATTACCTTTTTTTTTTTGTGAAATACGCTCATTATCTAAATGTTTTCAATAATAATAATAAAAAAAAATGGTTGACGCAATCTAAATCTACTAAGAAAAAAAAATTATTATCTTATGAATACATTGATAAGTAGAAACTAGAAAGTAGATGCTTTTTGAGAAAAAGATAATATCAATGTTTTTATACAAATTATATGTACCAAAATAATAATAATAATAATAATAAATAAATAAATAATTGGTAATAATTTATTATTTAGTGGATTTATTTCGTATTTAATTATTTAATATTTAGATTTAATTCAGAAAGACATTAAAAACTATGCTGGTTAATATAAAAAGATTGGTGTGAGCTCAGTGAAGTTTAAGCTCAAATTAGAGAATCAAGCCAAAGTCCCAAAGGATCAAACGACATGCTTTCAGTGAAAGATGAAGCGACAAGTCGTCTATGTCTTTAAGGGTCAGCCAGAGATACTCTACAATCCCCCCACTCCCGACTGCACTGTCCAAAAACACCCCCAAAACAAAAGAAAGGGATGTCGTCTCTTTCCCGCCTTCTCCGCCGCGCATTCTCCACCGTTGCTACTGCTGCCACAACCATCACCTCCGACGCAGCCCCTGACACCGCCAAATCACTCTCTTATCTAATCTACAAAGAACGTAACCACAAGAAACTCGTCAAGAAATTCAAAAATGCCTCCGTAAACGAGCACTTTCGCACCAAAGTTGCCATTTACAAAGAAACCATTCGCCGTCTCTCAGTTTCGAGGAAATTTGACTACGTAGAAGAAATTCTAGAGGACCAAAAGCAATACAAGGACATGTCAAAAGAGGGTTTCAATGCTCGTTTGATTTCTCTTTATGGTTCGGTGGGCATGTTCGATCACGCACGCAAGGTGTTTGATGAAATGCGTGAAAGACAATGCGCTCGGACGGTCATGTCTTTTAATGCGCTGTTGGGAGCTTGTCTTAGTTCGAAGAATTTCGATGAAGTAGAAGGCTTGTTTAGAGGGTTATCGAAGGAGATAAAGATTGAACCAGATTTGATTTCGTATAATACGGTCATCAAGGCATTCTGCGAGATGGGTTCATTGGATTCGGCAGTTTCGTTGCTGGATGAAATGAAAAGGAAGGGTCTTGAGCCTGATTTGATTACTTTTAATACACTTTTACATGGGTTTTATGCGAATGGAAGGTTTGTTGATGGGGAGAGGATTTGGGACCAAATGAAGGAGAGGAATGTTGAACCAAACATAAGGAGTTATAGCGCCAAGTTGTTTAGAATGGCATCAGAGAAGAGAATGAAAGATGTGGCTAGGGTTGTTGAAGAAATGAATAGCAAGGGGATTAAACATGATCCCTTTAGTTACCATGCTTTGATTAGAGGGTTTGTTAATGAAGATGATTTTGACGAAGCTAAGCGTTGGTATGGCGAGATGTTGAAAAATGGGTGTAAACCGCATCGTTTGGTTTTCGAGACACTAATTCCTTTTTCTGTTGAGAAGGGTGATTTAGCTTTCGCTTTTAAGCTTTGCATGGATCTTATCCATAGCAAGTTGGTTGTTCAGGAGGCGTTGATACAAAGTGTCGTGGATGCATTGGCTAAGGAATCAAGGATAGCAGAAGCAAAGGAGCTTGTTGGTCACGGGGAATCAGGTCGTGCCCATTCTTATAAGTTGAAATTGCCAACGCCAACTTGCAATGCATAGACCTCTCTGGTTTCTGTTTTTCGTCGGGTATAGCTGCAGATGTCGAGGAAAGGAGGGTTTTTTGGAGCTAGGAGTTAGAAAACTCACAAACTCGTAGCTTGGTGATGCTTTTTGATCAGTGGTACTCCCCACTACTTTCTTAGTTTGGTCTTTTCTTTTTTCTTTTTTCTAGCTGCAGTGCTAGTCAATCTGTGTCCTCACTTCTGATCTGCATATGCATGCTTCGTTTTCATTTTATGTCAAGTTTGTAACCCTTATGTGTGAAAAGGCTCCCATTTTATAATTAAAGGGATATTACATTTACAAGGAAAAAAGTGATAAAATCAACAACAAGAACTAGACTCTTTGTCAATTCGGAATTATTATTAGAATTCATTTATGATCGCGTGCCCTCTAATGCATGATTGTGATTGTACTTATTTATAATAAGAAAGTTATAGCTTTTTATTTTTAAAAAACATCATTTTTTCATTCATTGTATTAACTTAAGAATTTCTATACATGGTGTTTTAGGTTTCATCCTCAATTTTAGAGAGTAGTTATGTGTAAAAGATAATATCAATGCATTGGACAGTCATTATTGGACTTTTTTTTTGTCACAATTTTTATAAATTAGATATTCATATGAAATTAATAATAATAATAATAATAATAATAGAATGTCCTAGAGATAATTACTAAAAATATTTAAAGATTTGAGGTGAAAAACAGGTGTTTACACTGTTCATACAGTAAAGCACTTAACCCTCTTTTTTTTTCATTTCTTTTCATTTAATTTAATCCTCTTGTAGCTTTATTAGATAAAACTAGTTTTGAAATTATTGTAAAACTATCAAATTAAAAAAATAGGATTTGAATGTAAAACTCAAAAAAATATATGCCTAATTTTAAATTCTTAATAGTTTTTATTTTTATTCAAAAATTTATTTTATTTATTTTCCAGTTTTTAGTTTTAAAAAAGAATAAAAAAAGTTTGAAAATAGAAAGGGAAAATAATCAATTCCTTACAATTTATTTATTTATTATTTATGAAATGACTATATTATCTTTATATAAAATATAACACTATAGAAATTTGGTTATCTTTTTCTCATTTCTCTATGTAGAAGAAGATCGAGATGTACTCATAGGCTTTTTTCTTCCGTCCTTTGTAAATGACTACCACGCCTGCGATGGTGACTCCTCCGTTGTAGCCTCTGGAGATGGAGCGAGAGACGAGTTGGGTTTCTTTTTATGATAGTTCAAAAATGTTTTCATTTTGTTGAATTATTGATATATTTTTTCTTAAAGTTGTTTTTTTTTTGTTTGATTCTTCTTGTAGAATTGGGGTAGTTAGGTTTTTGATTCGGTGAAATTTAGGAATTAAGGTTTTTGGGCTAACAAGGGATTTTTTTCTTTATTAAGTTAGGGTTTGTTTGTTACAGTGAGTTAAAATTTGTAATTAACGATGCTTACTAAAATTAGATTTTTTTTCCTGAGATTTTCTCTAAATTTATGAGCAGATTAAAGAAAATGTGGTTATATAGAGGTGTATATTTCCTTTATTTTGTCTTGATTTATTACTGGTGATACTTAAGAGGGGGGGTTGTGTGGAAAAGAATGTCTTGCATGGGGATTTACAGCAGGAGTAAAGAGGAAAATTCACAGAAAAAAGGCTTTGGTAATTATTAGGAATGGAAGGAAGAAAAGAGGGAAAATGAGTGTTTCTTAAGATAAGATTCTCTAATGGAAGATGACATATGCTAGGATGCTGAGAGAGGAAAAGGGAAGAGAAACTTTTGGTTTGTATGATTATGCAGCAGAGGGATATAAAAAAGATGCAGTATTTTTTAGTAGGCAAATGGTAGTAGAGATATTAGAGTTTTATTTGTGCTTGTCTTTGAAGTTGATGTTTCGCAAGTGCTTTCATTGTAACTTCTTTAATACATAGAAGACCTGGAAATTGGGTAGTGAGTTGTGTCTTTCATTTTGCTAGTTAAGACTAAAAGGTTGCCTTTCAGGTATTTCAATATCTACCGTAATTAATATACGTATTGAAATTTAATTTTTTCACGCAGGTCTTCGTGATCCACAAAACAGAGCAGTATATGACCAATATGGTGAAGAGGGTTTAAAGGATCAAGTACCACCACCTGGTGCTGGTAGTGCTGGAGCTTCATTCTTTTCTGCTGCAGATGGGCCCACATCATTTAGGTTCAATCCTTGAAATGATGATGACATTTTTGCTGAATTTCTCAAGTTCTCAAGTCCATTTTGTGGGATGAGAGGTGGCAGTAGAGGGATGAGAGGGACAAGGTTCCCAGGTGGGATGTTTGGTGATGAAATCTTTATTTCTTATGGTGAAAGTGGAAGGTCAGTGCATCAAAGTGCTCCTAGAAAAGCTGCTCCAATTGAGAATAAGCTGCATTGTAGTCTTGAAGAGCTTTACAAGGGAGCTAGCAAGAGAATGACGATATCTAAGGAGACTTTTGATGCTAGTGGGTGTGAGTACTAAGAATTTCCTTTTATGTTAATTACCTTTCTCCTTGGTTTCTATCTGAAGTATAGTCCCTTCTAGTTTGAATTTCTCCAAGGGGTTTCTGTTTTTTTATATCAAATTGAGCATCAACCTCCCATTTGATTTTCAATAATCCATTGCCTACTGGGATTTACTTGGTAGATTAAAGAATCAAATGCATGTTAAGAAATGTTCTTTTAATGTTTTTTTTTTTCCAAATCTCTAGTTGCTGCTGCTAGATAATTTCACCGAACTTGTACTTTTCTTGTTTTGCAGCAAGCTCGTGCCGGTGGAGGAGATTCTAATCGTTGACATGAACCCAGGTTGAAGAAAGGCACAAAGATCACCTTCCCTGAGAAAGGGAATGAATAGCAGCAACATGTTATACCAGCAGATCTAGTCTTCGTTATTGATGAAAAACCCCATCCCCATGTTCTTCCATGATGTTAATGACTTTATCTGATGCTAACTTCAGAGTAGAAGGATTGAATCAAATCTCTCATGGGACCTTGAGATCAATGTCAGAATGTGGTGCACCTACCTTGAGATCACTTGTTATTTATGGCGTCAGCTTTTGATAGTTTATTCATTATATTAAAAACAAAATAAATTAAATTTTTGGATTAAAATATATATTACCGTCCACATTTCAAAATATTAGACAAGATAAAAACTATTATTATGTTGTTCATTTTTATTTAATATCTACCATAAATAACTACCATAAACTATGACAAATTATTCCGTTCAATACACTTCAAATATTCATCAAACATATTAAACATTACCTTAATGTTTATATATATATATATATAAATTACAATTTAATATTTTTAGAAAATCTTTAAATGTTTATGCCACATCGATAAAAGATTAATATAAACAATTTAAGTATAAATAATAAAAAAATTGAAAAGTATAATATAAAAATAATGTTATGTTATATTTATCAGCAATAGTTTATAATAATAATAATAATAAGAAGAAGAAGAAGAAGAAGACATGGAAAAGGTTTTTTTAGATGAATATTAAAAAGGTTAAACGACAAAACATTTTAAAAAGAAAACGATGGGTCGTGTATTTCTTTTTTGAAAACCCTCCATAAACCTCTACAGCGAACTCTCCAACACCACACCCGCAAAATAGAGATGTCGTCTCTCCGCCGGCTTCTCCGCCGTACATTATCGACCGCCACCTCTGCCACCGCCACCGACAGCACCAAAGCCAAATCTTTCTGTAAAGAAATATATAAAGAACGCAATCTTGAGCAACTCGTCGAGAAATTCAAAATTGCATCTGTAGACGAGGATTTCCGCACAAAACCTTCCGTTTACAAAGAAGCCGTTCGCCGCCTCGCAGCCGCCAGGAAATTTAACTATGTAGAAGAAATTTTAGAGGACCAGAAGCAATATAAGGATATATCTAAAGAGGGTTTTAATGCTCATTTGATTTCTCTGTACGGTTCAGCGGGCATGTTCGATAATGCACGCAAGGTGTTCGACGAAATGCTTGAAAGAAAATGCGTTCAGACGGTCGTGTCTTTTAATGCGTTGTTGGGGGCTTGCGTTAACTCGAAGAAGTTTGATGAAGCAGAAGGGTTGTTTAAAGGGCTATCCAAGGAGTTAGAGATTGAACCAGATTTGGTTTCGTATAATACAGTCCTCAAGGCTTTTTGCGAGATGGGCTCAATGGATTCGGCTGCTACATTGCTAGATGAGATGGAGAAGAAAGGCTTGGAGCCTGATTTGATTACTTTTAATACGCTTTTACATGGGTTTTATGCGAAAGGAAGGTTTGTTGACGGGGAGAGGATTTGGGAGCAAATGAAGGAGAAGAATGTTGAACCAGATGTACGAAGTTATAATGCGAAGTTGCTTGGATTGACATTGGAGAAGAGAATGGAAGATGTGGTTAAGGTTGTTGAAGAAATGAAGAGTGAGGGGATTCAACTTGATACCTTTAGTTACAGCACTTTGATTAGAGGGTTTGTTAATGAAGGGGATTTGAAGAAAGCTAAGCATTGGTATCATGAAATAGGGAGAAGTGGTTGTAAACGGGATAAATTGACTTTGGAGGGCTTGATTCCTTTTGCCCTTCAGAAGGGTGATTTTATGTTTGCTTATGGTATTTGCAAGGATGTTCTCTGTAGCAAGTTGCTTGTTCAAAATGCTTTGATACAAAGCGTGGTGGATGCATTGGCTAAGGAGTCAAGGATGGAAGCAGCAAAGGAGCTTGTGAATCTTGGGGATGCACATCATACCTATTCTTATAAGTTGAATTTGCCTTCTATTTAGCTATGTGTTGTCCTTTATGGTTTTGACTTTTTATCTGGTAAAGCTGCAAATGTTTAGAAAATAAGTAGTTTACTAAGCATTTGGAGTTAAATAATTCCAAACATTTTAGCTTGGAGATGCTTTTCAATAAGTAGTACTCCAGAATTTTCTGTTTGTTTGGTTTTGTATTTTATGGTCGTGGTAGTCAATCTATCTTTTAACTTGTCAATGACATTTGCAAGCTCTGCTTTTATTTTATATCAATTTTATATTGTTAGATTTGCTAGATTTTGTTTTCATGTTGTTACGCATCATTTCACAGTTGAGTGCCTGTTATGAATGCACCAATGAAGTCCTAAACTATTTCACAGTTGAAATTGCTTTGAGATGCAATTTCTTGTATTGTACAGTTCCTCTATCTGTCTGAAAATTCATCTTTCAGCAATGAAGGCTTTGGATGGTTGTCGCCTTTGTATATGAGCCCCTTAGTACTCAATCTACATGATTGTTAAATATTTAGTTAAATGTTGTTCTTTATCACTATGTTAGCCACAGATCATGGAGCAGATTTAGAGTGTTTACTTGCTTGCATCGAGATGAAGCTGAACATTGAAGTCTTAAAAGATTTATGATGCAGTAACACACACATGCAGTGCGTTTGAAGCATATATTAGAAAGTTCAAATACAGGGGAGTGAATAGCCTTGAGGAATACTGAAATCTACCCCACACTCCCTGTATTCTATCCTTTCTAGGATATGAAATTTAAGATCCATTGGAAGGGCAGGTGAGTATGATCATCTGTGCATTCTTAGGCATATAATATGTGTTCCAAATATGTTTCAAATGCAGATGTTAACTACTAGTTTAACGAAGTTGGAAGCTTGGTAACTTCAAAGATATTGTTTAGAACTGATAAAGGGAATCAAATGAGAATGTGGTGTTAGTTGGCTTTATCTGTTTCTCTGGAAATTCACTGTTCTCAAATCTGAAGTGTTCCAATTTGACTAAACCCCGGAGCAAGAATGTGATTTTATGATTGTTGTTTTAGTTAGGACCCTTGAGAAATACTCAACAGCTAAAATCAAACAAAATAAATCCGATGGAAATGTGCATGGACTGGAGTTTCCTCTTTATCCTGTTGGCATGACTTAATTTCACTTGTTGGAAATTTCAGTGTATTACTTCATCGATTACATCTTGAGTTGCTTCTAATTGCACTGGCTGTTTTTGTGAGAAATATAGGAACAGAAAATGTTGTGCCTCTCTGAATGTAAAGTTACATTCAATTAAATATTAGATCAAGTTCTATGAAATGAAGTTTATGGACCGTTTGTGTTCTTCTTTTGTTTAGTAGCCAAAAAAGTTTGAGTCTGACACTGGTGTGGACAGCATATGCAAGAGATTGTTTTACTCTTTCTTCCTTGTGTGCATGGGTGCGCAACTCTGTATTAGGATTGCTATGTAGAACTGGCTTCTTCTTCTTCTTCTTCTTCTTCCTTGTGCTCATGTGTGCGCTTGTCTGCGGGTGTATTTGGATGGATGTAATGAAAAGGTTCGCATTTTGCAACAATGGAACAAGTTGGATGGATGAAAGTACCCAATATATTGTGTGCATTCTGCAGGAAATTCATTGAATCCATACTTGATTTAGGATTTTGAACTTGTGATTAATTGTTTTTGGGTGTTAGAACTTTCAAGGAGGCTCACTGCACAAAAACTAGTCCCTCCTCCCTCCATCCCTTGTCTGAATATTTACTCGAGTCCAAGTCACTTGAAGAACATGGAAAATGACTTCACACTTGTTGGCTCATATGCTAAGGTGATTGGTTCCCACACCATTATCAAGGTTGGAATTCAAGGGAGATTACTGCCTTTTTCATTTTCTTTTAGGCATAAGCAAACAGGTGTGAGTGTGTACAATCTGTTTCAAACTTGATTAGAAAATCTGATCATCATATGGGGAGACTGGCTCGCTAATACTCTCGCCATTAAAACCTAAATACACTAATCATGGACAATTTGTTTAAGAGTATGATGCTTATCTCAAGTAGATTATGCCCTGTTCTACCATTAACAATCAAGGTAGGCATTTTAGGCCACTATTCTAGTGAATTTTTGGCACAAAATTTGAGCTCCTAAATTTTTTTCACTCTAAAAGCTCATATCTAGGTGTAAGGAGACTTGATGCAAAGTCTCAAATGTATCCATTTGTTGTCAACAATTTGTGCATTAAGATTGATCAAAATTTGAATAGATGGGGACTTAGTTGATCCAATTAATATATATGAGGGCAAATTTATTCTTTCCCTTTTCAAATTTGTATTGAGTTATATATATATAAAAGCACTTTTTAGCAATGTAAAAGTTTAAAATTATTATTTTTTATTTTTTTTCTTTAGTTAGTTTCATAAATTTGATTTTTATTATAAACCTAATATAAATATTTTTTTTGAGTTAACAATATAACTTTTTATGATGATTTTTAATTTAATTTAAATAAAATTAATATTCTACAATTAGATTATAAAAAATACAAGATATTAAGATGATTATTATAAATTATGATTTTGATTTTTTTTAATGAAAAATAGTTGTAATTTTGATGTATTTCTTATTTTTGTGAATTCCTTTTCATTTTCAACAAATAAACATATTTTTCAATCTTTTATTGAAAAAAAAGAAAAAACAAACTATTTTCTGTTATCAAACACACCTTAAACTCTATGTTAATTCAAGATTATTAAAGTTCATTAATGATTGTGTCCTCTAATAAATGATTATGATTATATTTATTTATAATACAAAGTTATATCTTTTTAATTATAAAAATCATCATTTTTTTCAATAACGGTATATAATGAATTTATATACTTTGTATTTTTAGTTTTATCCCTAATTTTAAAATTTAGTTAGTACATGTAAGATAAAATTAATGTATTTAATAATCATTGTTTTACTTTAATTTTTTTTTGTCATGGTTTCTACAAATTAGATATTCATCAAGATGATATTATTATAAATCTCAAATTAATAATAAAAGAGTATGCTAGAGATACTTGATGTTTATCGCTATATGGTATGATTTTTATTTTGGATTGTAATATATATATATATATTACAATCCAAAATAAAAACAATTCTCTAAGTAAACATGCCACATCACTTCGATCAAAATTCAGTAAAAACATTTAAGTATAAATAATAATAAATTGAAAAATGTAATATATTAAATTTATATGAAATAGTTTATAATTAGAAAAGACAATAATAATAATAATAAAAGACATTAAAAAGGGTGTTTTTATGAATATTAAAAGAGTTAAACGACAAAGCATTTAAAAAAGAAAACGACGTGTCGTGTATTTCTTTTTTGGAGCCCCTTAAAACCCTCTGTAAACCCCCACAGCGAACTCTCTAGCCACAACCCATAAAATCGGGATGTCGTCTCTTCTCCGCCTTCTCGGCCGTGCATTACCCGCCTCCACCTCTGCCGCGGCTTCCGACACCATCAAAGCCAAATCTTACTGGACAGAAATCATTAAAGAACGCAACCTTGAGCATCTCGTTGAGAAATTCAAAAATGCATCTGTAGACGAGGATTTCCGCACAAAAACTTTTGTTTACAAAAACTCCATTCACCGTCTTGCAGCCGCCCGGAAATTTAACTACGTAGAAGAGATTTTAGAGGACCAGAAGCAATATGAGGATATATATAAAGAGGGTTTTAATGCTCGTTTGATTTCTCTTTATGGTGTAGCGGGCATGTTCGATAATGCACGCAAGGTGTTCGACGAAATGTTCGAAAGAAAATGTGCTCGGACGGTCGTGTCTTTTAATGCGTTGTTGGGGGCTTGTGTTAATTCGAAGAAGTTTGATGAAGCAGAAGGGTTGTTTAAAGGGTTATCCAAGGAGTTAGAGATTGAACCAGATTTGGTTTCGTATAATACAGTCCTCAAGGCTTTTTGCGTGACGGGCTCAATGGATTCGGCTGCTACATTGCTAGATGAGATGGAGAAGAAAGGCTTGGAGCCTGATTTGATTACTTTTAATACGCTTTTACATGGGTTTTATGCGAAAGGAAGGTTTGTTGACGGGGAGAGGATTTGGGAGCAAATGAAGGAGAAGAATGTTGAACCAGATAAACGGAGTTATAACTTGAAATTGCTTGGATTGACATTGGAGAAGAGAATGGGAGATGCGGTTAAGGTTGTTGAAGAAATGAAGAGTGAGGGGATTCAACTTGATACCTTTAGTTACAGCGCTTTGATTAGAGGGTTTGTTAATGAGGGGGATTTGAAGAATGCTAAGCATTGGTATCTTGAGATAGGAAGAAGTGGGTGTAAACGGGATAAATTGACTTTGGAGGGCTTGATTCCTTTTGCCCTTCAGAAGGGTGATTTTATGTTTGCTTATGGTATTTGCAAGTATGTTCTCTGTAGCAAGTTGCCTGTTCAAAATGATTTGATACAAAGTGTGGTGGATGCATTGGCTAAGGATTCAAGGCTCGAAGAAGCAAAGAAGCTTGTTGGTCTCGGGGAATCGTGTCGTGCTCATTCATATAAGTTGGAATTGCCAAAGCCACCTAGCAATCCAATGACTTCTCTGGTTTCTGTTTTTCACCGGGTATAGCTGCAAATGTCGAGTAAAGGAGGGTTTTGTGGAGCTAGGAGTTAGATAACTCGCATTTATCTGTTTGGTAATGCTTTTTGATCTGTGGTGCTCCCCACTTCTTAGTTCGGTATTGTTTTTTAGCTGCAGTGGTATTGCATCTGTCCTAAATAGATGATGCGCCTCATGTATTTTATTTGTTCTTCACAAGATAAGCACATAGATTCTTCACAAACAATTGATTGCTTCCTGAATGTCTCCAACACATTTCTTAGATGACTAAGGTGTAATTCTAGTGTTAAGCTGTACATTAAGATGTTATCAAAGGAAACCAACACAAACCTCCTCATAAAAGGTTCCGGTATGTGATTCATCGAAGCCTGAAAAGTTACAGGAGCATTAGTCAAAGTTAAATGGCATCACTCTGAATATGGAATGCCTTTAGTGAGTTTGAATGGTGTTTTTTACACGTTGTTGTCATGCATCCTTATTTGATGGTATTCAAACTTCGATAATAGTAAAAAAATTAATTTGAGGTAAAAAAAATAAAAAACTTCTGAGGAAAAAAACAAACAGTGCCATATTATAAGGTGTTAATGTTAGAGTTATATTTCTTTGTTATTTTTGTGTTTTAAAAATGTTTTTAAAAAAATTAAAAAAAATATATTTGTTTTAAATTAATATTTTTTAATGTTTTTAAATTATTTTGATATACTGATATTAAATAATTTTTTTAAATAAAAATATTTTTTTAATATATTTTTAAATAAAAAATACTTTAAAAAATAATCAAAAGGTATAAAAACGGTTGTTAAAATAAAAATATTATTTAAATATATTTTTAAATAAAAAATAATCATATCTATAATTTCAAATGCATCTCTTGACTTTTAGTGTTCATGATTAAAACATTTTCCACCACATATGCAAAAATATCACGCCTACATTTTTATTTTGAAATAAATTCCTGGGAATGTCAACGTCAAATCATTTTTTATCAGAGAAAGAGACGTGGAAGAGATTACATAAAAACCTCGGAAACTAATATACCAACAAAATATGAAGAAGAGAGGTGGAAATTAAATTGATTATTAATACTCTCGTGAAAAGAATATTGAAAGGAATTTATTCTGCTGTAATGTCTTTTGTTTCCATTTTTCGTACTATATTTAATAAAACCAGGCAGCTCATAGGTTGCAGCACAACCATATCCATGGTCCCTTCACTAGAAATTAAAGATCCGTTTATTTTACATAAAATATTTTATAAATAAAAAGTATTTTATATAAAAAATATTTTCTTGTAAATATTTTTAACTTGAAAAATATTTTTCTGCTAAATATTTTTTTTATATTCTATTAATGATTATGGTAGAGGAGAGAGAGAGAGAGAGAGAGAGAGAGAGAGAGAGAAGGTGATTGTAACTGGTCATGATAATAATAAAAGATAAGGTGATGGAAGAGGAGGAAGTGGTGGTGGAGTTTAATTTCATTATTAATACTCTCGTAGTAAACAGAATATGAAAAGGGCAGCAAAAGCAAGTTACTTTTTATTTATATTTTTTGTACTGTACATATTAGTGAAAGCAGCTAGCTCACAGGCTGCCTAACCATGTCCATGGTCCCTCTGGAACTATAATATGGAGTCGTGGGCTTTTTTTTTCTTTTTTCACTGAGACACATTTTCATAGAGGAGAGATTTCATATGCTCCTCAAGACTCGGAAGGCGATGGTTGTCGTCATAATCGTACATCAAGGGGACCATTCTTGCAATATTTAGAGAAGCCTTAGAAAAAGTTGATGGAAATGGATTTGGAGAGAGGCATTCCTGGTTGAGTTGTTTCCACGCATCAGAAATCAAGTGCAGAACCTGCTTTCGTGCGTCTTCCAACGATGATCCTTCGTTTTCTCTCAGATAGCATTCGACGTATGATCCATCATGGCCATCTTGATTCTCGTCCTGCGATTTTTTATATATACGCTGTATGATTCAAAGAGACTTTCGACTGCCAAAATCACTGGTCCCACTTGGTCCAAAAAAGAGAGACATTAAAATAGGAAGATGATAGACTTTGATGTTACCTTGGCGCTTCCCAAGTCATCCCACAGGCGCAGAATTGTGGCTGTGGATGATATGATGGGTGGAAAATTGCTAATAAGTTCTACATTTTCCTTGCTTATACCTTGGCCCAGTAGAAAGAAGATGTGAACCAGAACTACATGGACACCAGAGCTGACAATCCCATTCTTCAAGTACTCCTCACCACTGGGAAACTTCCCGGAGGCAAACCATCTTGCTTCCACAAGAAACGCCCTGCACAAACTAGCCCACTGCAGAAAAATCAACCAAACAATCATTAGGTGTGTTAGAAAATTAAATTCTTATCATAGCTTAATTTTAGATTTTTGCACGAAAATTGTTGTGGGATATCGTACTGCTTTTCGGAGAGATTCAACTGGGTTCCACCCGTGTTCCTTGTAGATCTTGTAGCTGATTTCGTTTGTAATATTGTTCAGAGCCTTGAAACATATCTTCATGTAGTCCGGTAATTGTTCAGCGGCAGCAATGTCCCATCTAAAACGATGATGGGAGAGAGTGAGAATTAAGAAATCAACTACGGACCTTCAAACTTGATGCATGTGAATAATAAATCCTACAACTGATGATGACCTGTTGATAACTTCTGTGAAGCAAACGAGCTCATTGAGAGTGCCATGAACATCGAAAATATCGTCTATTATGTATATCATAGAGACGGGTTTAGTGAGCTCAATCCTTTGTTCTGAAAGACTTGGATCCGTGAGGCATGACATTGACCACATATACCATTTAAGCGGTTGATCTCTTGCAAATCTCAATTCGGTAGACAATCCGAGGTCTTTCCACCATCTAAATGAGCAGATTAATGTAAGAAATTACGTGAGAAGGATTCTGTGAATGATAGCATGGATATAAAATCAGTAAGTCACAATCAAACTCACTTAAAGATCTCAACGATTTCGTGTTGATGTTGGGATTGGACCCTCTTAAACTCGGTCTTTGCAAGTTCTTGTAGCTCACCAATCCATCCATTTGGCTCATCATTAAAAAAGTATTTGGCCGTGAAACTCGCCAGGCTTTTGTGATGTGGATGGTCCAAAGAATTCCTAACTAATCTAGCTTGATTATAGTCTAGATGTGTCAAACTTGAACGTAGAAGCTGATAACTATAATCTCCAGCTTCATCCAGCACATCTTCACCTCTTATACTTAGCTGTGAAGCTTCATATAAACTCACTAGGCCCATGATGTCACTACTTAGTTGTTGCTTGAATCTTCCCTCATTGTCCTTGAAGTTGTCAAATACTCCTACCACATGTAAATTTCGAGATAAACAAGCAATCATAAGGATCATAACCTCACATAGATAGCATGAAAAGAAGATGGGATAAACATTAAAAATTAACAACCTGCGGATACGTGGTAACCTTGTTGTCTCAACAATCGAAAGCGAAGCGCAACCTCATAGAGATTGTTATCACTATGAATGGTGCTTAATAGCATAGATTGCCTTGTTAGAATCGAATCAATCTCCTCTTGGAAATGATAGTCAATGCTAAGGCGTTGGATAGCATCAATCATGGCCAGGCCTTGAATTGGCTCCTCTCCTTCTTTCCTCAAAATATGCTTGAATGTCTGCAACTTTTCTGCATACCCAGTGTCAGAATCATCCTGCAAGAGTAAAAAAGCAGTTCCAATGACATTAAGTTTTCATAAAGCAATAAAGGCCAATAATTATTTTTATTATTTTAAAAAATGACAAACATCTCGTTAAAAATTCCTTGATAAACACAGTTACAAGTGCAAAATCCATATACAAATATAATTACATTATTAATAGTTATGGGGTACTGTTTTGTGGGACCAAAAGCCAATGTCTGTTTCTGTGAAACGCTCCATTTTTGAGTGCTCGGAAGGGTAGGCTTATATTCTTTGTGGATGGGCTTCACTCTTTCTGAATTTCGGTTTTGAGGAAATGGCCAGCCAGAAGCAGCTGTCAAGGAAACACTGCAAGACAATGCCATTGAGAGAGAGAGAGAGAGAGAGAGAGAGAGAGAGAGAGAGGAGATCAGAGGGAGATTTTTCTTGAGGGAGTGATTGTGTTTGAGTACACTACGAGATTTCAAGCTGCCACAACTTATAAGATATGGTCGAACAGCAAGCGGCCCTCACGACTCTCACAAACAGTATACTCAACACGTTTTGCACATAAAAGACATTCAATGATTAATTCTCTTTGAGGTTTTTTTTCTCCTTTTTATTTCTTAAGGTTATTATATTAGATGAGATTTCCATGTAACCCTTTACATTTTTATGTATATTATATTTTTTAAAATATATATATATATATATATAAAAGAAGAAATATTTATATTTTAAAAATTATTTTTAATATCAGTATATTAAAATGATCTGAAAATACTAAAAAAATAATTTAAAATAAAAAAAATAAAGTAAAATTTTATTTTATTCTTTTAAAAAATACTTTTGAAACACACGAACAAATAGGTTTTGTAATGAATCTAATAATATAATAATTAAATTGTGTTTGCATAACAGAAGTATTCATTTCCTTCACCCAACAACAAAAATTATCAAAAGAAATATCAAGAACAGCAATTCAACGACTATGGAACTATTTCTGTCATTGTAGATTTGTACAACCTCGTAGGGTCTCACTGGGCTGGACGTACGCCTGGATTTGTTGATACTCTACCAACTCTTTAATTTCCTTTCAATCCTATAAAATTGATTTCCCTTTCGGTGGACAACAGATCAATTTTCAAATTCGTTTGTATCATTTTTTTTTGCATTCTCTGAAATAAAAAAAAAAAATTGGGTCAATAATTATAAGAACTTATTACTTTTTTAAAAAAATATTAATTCTTTGAAAGTTACGAAGACAAAACAAACATTAAGATCAGAGGTTGGCAAGTGTTTTTGTTTACTCAAGGAGTAATTTGCATAATTAAAAACTTCTAGGACTAGAATATGCTGGTCCCTTTGTGTGAGATGCATGCAAGTGAGGCGAGGGGATCACTTGTGTTTTTGTGTTTTGCACTTGAAATATTTGTTTTTTAAATTATTTTTTAGTACTTAAAATAAAATAATTAAGATACAAAAATTTTATTTTTAATTAAAAAATATTTTTATAAAAACATCATAACACAGTAAACACGAATTGGAATCTTACATGAGATTCACGTAAAGTCTGTCCTGTGGAGACCAAAATATTGTGGTAGGCCATGAAATAAAAAAAAATCTTCGTGAATTGCAAGTGCATAAACAGAGAACTACGTCCAAGTTAGTTGTTGTTATTTGATCATTCAACTCTAGAGAGTTAATTTTTAATGTAAATAAATCTATCAATTATATATATCGATCTCAAATTTTAGCCTTACCAATATCGTTGGCCTTTCTCAACCTTTATTTTTCCATCATAGGGTGATTTTTAAATAATATATGAAAAAATATTTTAACTATTAGAAAACCAGCTTCTTGGGATTTATGTTAATTTTATGACTGAACTTGGAGAACAAATCTTTTTTTATTAGAAAACCAACTTCTTGGGATTAAAGCTAATTTTTACTCATTGCAATAAAATTGTTTCTTTTTTTATGAATTATATAAACTTAAGAATTTGAGAGGGAGTAAACATTTCTTCAATTCTTTGGATTTATTTTTTTTTTTAATTAATATGAGTGTCTGGATCAGTTTGCGCGTATCTCGACTAATTCCATGGGCCCTGAAGTTAATGACCATGTAAACCTCCAGTGGCCCTGAGAGGACTTGAACTCATGATCATTGAGAAGCAAATACAAGATCTGACCAGTTGAGTTACCCTTCATGATTTAAAATTATTTTTAATTTCTTCATAAAATATGATATGTGAAACGGACATTACTAATCAGAAGGTTAAATATTTAATGATATTCCATGTTTTACTTTCTTTTATAAATAAAACCTTTGTACTTTTTTCTAATTAATATATGTAAAATCTATCATTTTGTTGTAGACTTCTATCTCTACCATTATATTAATAATAAATTTGTTTTTCTCATTAAGAATGTTTTTTTTTTTTTAGTTTTAGCATTATTTATTAATTAATAAAAGTTTATGTGAAAACATAATACAGCTAGCAACGAAATCCTAAAAATTGACTTTTTATATGTATATTTACAGTAATATTCGACTTGAATAAACTCACCATTTGCAAATAAAATATAAGGACATGAAGGTAAAATATACTAGCATGGATGCATGTGTATCTGTACTAGTTTCACATTGAATTTCAAAAGTGGCTCCTGGCTAGTGAAATTGACAATTGGAAACTCCTTGAAATTCCTAACTCTTCATGTTAAATGAAAAACTATATCTCCATATGATATAAATGTAATTTTTCATGTTTTTAATCATATAAAATATAGATAGGTTGGTCCATAGGGTTCACATGTATTTATGAGTAGTCCAAATCTCAAATCAATTTTTTTATCACAAAAAAACTTGTGTTCGGTTGTAGTTGAGTACAACCTAATAATACATAAAAATCAACCACAAAAACTAATATTTTTTATTTTTTATAATTTTTTAATAAATATCACATTCAAACCTCAACCTCTACCTCTAAAACAAACACCCTCTTCGTATGTGTTGACGAACGTTTGACACAGCATGAGAGGCAGTACTATACGGGAGAGAATTCAAAGCTGTTTTGGAAAAAATACTAAATCTTTTTCAAAATATAATGCAAGCAATATACCTTAAATAGTAAATCTTTTTCTTGACCAAACGTTTATGTAAAAGTACCAGATGAGTACGTAGTTTGATAATGTCTGGCATCGTAGTCAATATACCTTAAATTTGACTCACGTTCTGTTGGGTGTTTTAATTTAAAAAAAAAAACAAATATGGGGAATGGAGGCTATTTTGATATGTTTTTTTATATTAAAAAAATTTAAAGTATAAATTAAAAATTTTATACAAATATCTAATTTAATAAATTGATAATTATTTATGTAAATAAATAAAAAAAATAGTTAACAATAACCAAAAGAAAATTAAAAAAATAAGAGATGAATGTAAATCAAGATATTCATTGAAACAAAATGAAATTGATGGAATAAACTCATTGTATTTACTAAACTTATTTAAATAAATAAAAAATAAATCCACACATTAAAAAACTCATGACTTCAAATATAATTACAAATGAGACTGATGGAATAAACTCACACCTTTAAAAAAATTTCACGCAAGGCCCACCGCATCAACAATATTATTTAAAATGAATTTTTTTTTATTTAGAAATAATATCTTGAAAAATCAAACACAAACAAAACAATTCTAAAACAACTTGTATTAAAAAATAGCATGCAAAACCCGTGATCTAGGTCATGAGACCATAATAAACCTATTGGAAAAATAGATCACTAAAATAATAAATGTATTTTTTTCTTTTTATTTAATTTGAAATTCTTTGAAAAAGATGCTGAAAATAATGCAAATATGTTAATAACATATTTTTTTTGGTTTTTTTTATTTTTTATTTTTTGCTATTTTTTTATTTTTTCAAGAATTTTTGAAAAATAAGGTTAAAAATTGAGTAGGAACAAAATTAAAAATATTTAAATTAGAAAGAATTAAAATAATAATATTCATATTGTTTAGTTATTAAATTTTTGATAGCATGATAAACAATTATTTTAATCTAAAAATTTTAAATTATTTAATGAAATTCAATCAATAACCTTATATTAATTTTTAACAACAGCAAGCAATAAAAAGATTCTTGAAAGTTCTGCGAAGAGGCAAAACCTTCATCAACTTTACCATAAAATTAAGTAATTTTAACATTTTGAAAAATCTAACGTTAAATCCTGGTATGGAGACTGGATTAACTTAGGTTAATTAATTATTTTTATTAAAATTATATGATTATTTTCTTTTAAGAATTAACTCAAATTAATCTAGTCAACTAGATTACTAAAAACATAATTAAGTCCATCAAATTTTATTGAATTAATATTTTTTTTATTTAAAATAATATACAGAAACAAAATAATGGAAGATCTTGACCCTTGCTTGCAATCCAATAGTGGAGGAGGATAGTAACCTTTGCTTCTTATAGCAAAGAGAACTAGTCTGACATGGTGCCTAAAAAAAATTGAGATTACAACTGCGGTTTATTGGGGTTATAAGCTCAAAGATGTTATCAATTTTCGTGAACTAGAACTCTTGTTCTTCTGCATGAAGCTTGAATTCTTCTATAGAAAGACATGAAGATGAAGACTGTATATGGAGATGAAAAATATTAAGCCTGGGAACAAATATTGGAAGAGATTGAGCCACTGGAAAACGCAGAAAAGCAACCAGCATAAAGTTCATGCATTGAAACTGATGTTAATACTATAAACTCGTTTGTCATTTCTACAGGTGCTCAAAGAACCTCCAGGACTTCAAAAAGTCTCTCATTTTCCACACAATTCACTGTCTGGCAACAGTTTGTCAACATGAAAATCATTGGTTGCTAGTGATAGTACGATCAAATCTGCAATATGGTTTGAGGTTTTGAGCAAATAGCCATCATGCAAACAACTAGAGATGAAGGCTCAAACTTTGTTTTCCTTTCAAAATAAAAAAATTACAGACAATACAGTAAAGAGAGGAGAACCTGCTTCCGAACCATTTGAGAACTCTCTTTCACTCAGTCTCATACCATAAAGTAAGCAAATTCATGTGGTACAATGTCACTGTAGTTTCTATAATACAACTTAGTATGGATGTCACGGGGGAAAGGAATTTTATTTATCTCTAATCAAAATGTGTTCCATTGACCTCACACAAACAATATTACTTGAAATATAGTAGGGAGATTCTCTCAAACCTTTATTTATCAAATTCATGCCAAGGAATTTAGTTTCTTTTCAAACAATTTGGATCGCCGGAGAGCATCCAAAGCTTCAGCTTGCTTCCCTGCACGTTTCAAATTTACTGCCTTTACCTTCTCTGCCTTGATCCGTTCTTCCAACTGAATTCTTTCCTGGCTATTGCTTTCACTCTTGGTAGGACTGACTTTCACAGGCCCTGGTCTCTCTGAACCTTGTGATATGGTACTGGTATCTTCAATTCCGATTGCTTTCAAGGCAGATAGAAGTTGAGGATCGAGAAGATCTTCAACAACTACATCATCTACTGGTTCTGCTAAGTTGGCAGAAGACATCTCATCCAACTGGGCTTCAAGAGCCTTGGCCAATTCAAACTCAGCTTCTGCTTCTTCCACCCGGCCTTCTCTTCGCAGCTTTAGGGCCTGACGTTTGTGACTCAGTGACTCCTGTTGCAATTTAAATTGATCACGCCCAGACAATGGTTTTGGAGCCAAATTTGGGGCACTAGGATCCTTTTGTTGAGCAGATGGAGCATTTGATGCAGATGTTGACCCATCATGGCTACCACCTACAGGTCCAGCTGTCTCTACCTCAAGACTCTTCTCCAACAACTTTGCCTGCCTAAGTTCCTCTCGAGCTTCTCCCAGTTTTCCTTCTCTCTTTAAAGCAACTGCCTTCCTCTTACGAGCCAAAACTTCTTGTTGAAGGGAAATTTTGTTGTTCTGAGAAACCAATCCTTGAACAGAATCTGTTTCATCTACATGTGGTTTCTTGCCTACATTAACTGTTTCTTCGCTCAGTTCGGTTCTTGCATTTTCTTTGCTTCCAAAATTTTTGGGTGCATGCACATGACCATGGGGCTCAGAAGAAAGGGAAATATCTGAAACAGAACTGATTTCTTCATCCTTGCCTCTGACTGTGTGACTTCCCAAGGAGCCAACATGAACATGATGCTCAGGCAGACAGGATGCATCGGAACCAAAATTGACTTTATCTTCTAGTTTTCCAGCTGGTATTTGAGGACTGTTCCAATCATCTCCTGTCAGCAAATCCATTACATTCACAGACTGATGGGCAGGAGGAACGAAATCATTTCCATGATTTATTCCTGAGTTGCTTAGGGATCTGATTTCACCCATGAGATCCAATTTTCCTACAGATGGATGCTTGCCTTTGTTGAGCTCGAAGGACACTGAATTGAAAATATCAGGACTCCGTAAAAGAGGAGCAATTGTATCACTTTCCTTTCTTCCTGAACAAACAAATGACTCCACAACTTTTTCATTGGGATCCCCTGCTGCTGATGCAAACTTTTCACTAGTTCCCAACGCAATTTTCACATTATTCTGCTTTTCATGGTTAATTAATGATCCAGAACAATGAGGTTTTTTGTCCTCAGAATCATCAATGAGAAGCTCCTTTGGACCTTCCGGTTCTTCCATTTGGGACTCCAGTACATTGGCCATCTTCAACAATTCCTCAGCTTCTTCAGTTTCTCCTTTACGCCTAAGTGCAAGGGCCTTTCTTTTCAAACCCAAGAGCTCTCTCTGGATTTCACCTTTGCTTCTTTGTCTGGCAGCTGAAATGCTGGACGAGAATGGAATTGTGGATGGGTTAGTAGAATTCACAGAACTATCTGAAACTTGTTTAGATGGCTTTGCTTGTGCAGTTACAGCTTCATCTTCATCATCCTTCCACCCTAAATTCGTTAGCATAGAGATAAGTGATGGGTCATGCATATCTTTTTCTGTAATATCATCCATATCTCCTTCATCCGCTGCACTGATAACAGGTCTGATAATTTTGTCCTTGAGTCTGCTAGACTCGGTCTGAATTTCTTTTTTGGGTGTTTCCATCTCTTCCATCTCAGCTTCTAATGATTTTGCTGCTGTAAGAACTTCCTCTGCCTCATTAGTCTTTCCTTCACGTCTTAAAGTAAGAGCCTTTCTTTTCAGGCCTATGAGTTCCCTCTGTATTTCAGCTTTACTTCTCCTTGGTATCTTCATCGAGATATTGGATGTAGAATGAGTGACCAAGATATTGGTGTTATCATCTTCCTTGGGAGGGTTAAATGAAGAGTTTGGATGCTCATCATCATCATCTTTCCAACCCAAGTTACTTAGAAGGGAAAGGTATGCTGGGTCATGCATATCTTGATCTGTTACATCCTCCTCCTCCTCTCTAATCAGTGGACCTCCAGAAATAACAGGATGTTCATATTCCAAATCTGGGTTCTTAACTCCACCAAGGGCCTGTTTATCCTTGACAATTGAAGCATTTTCCATCTCTTCAAGTTGTTGTTCAAGAACCTTGCCTTTCTTCAGCTCTTCATCTGCCTCATCCAATCTACCTTCTCTTCTTAATGCAAGAGCCTTCTTTTTCAAAGCCAAGAGCTCTTTCTGAATCGTTAATCTACTCTTTGGTGCGGGTTTAGAACTCACATTGTTCTTTTCCTTGGTATTTTGAGAAGGTGAACCTTTCTTCATTATTGTGGGATCATGTGCAATTAAGCTGCTTACTTCACCCCCCAAGCTTTCCAACTCTCTCTCAAGTAACTTTGCCTTCTTTAGATGTGCCATAGCCTCTGTGACATTACCTGCTCGTTTGTGATTAAGTGCTTCTCTTTTGAGCGAAAGAATTTCACTTTGTAGTGTTTCCCTGTCAATAGGGACAGACTGAGTAGCAGTGGTTTCTGAACTACCAGAATCATCAGTCCAGCCTAACGATTTAAGTGTGGCAGATAATTCTGGATCCACCAGATCCTCGTCAGTCACTTCAAAGTTACTATCCACACCAAGATCATCAGATGTGCCCACAAGGTGATCAAAATTAAAACCATGATCTGGCACTCCCTCAGCTAATAGTTTGTCTTCTGGATCATTGTCCATACTACGGATTAAAGCAGATATCTCATCATCAGATTCTTCATCCACACCCAACAGCTCCTGTTCTTCGAGCTGCTTTTCTAAAACTTTCGCTTTCTTCAATTCTTCCTTGGCTTCACCAAGCTTTCCTTCACGTTTCAAAGCTAGCGCCTTTCTTTTAAGTTCAACAACACGGGTTTTGTCAATGCCACTGTTTCCCATGTCCTTATTAGTTCTACCTGAGATTTCTCCAAGAAGAGAAGATAGTTCACCCTCTAAACTCATTTTCACTGGATTTTTGTCTTTCTCATGGAGATCCATGTCAGACCACCCCAGTCCTCTGAGTTCAGCAGTTAGGACATCCTTTTCATTGACATGAGCAAGGCATTTACTTTTTCTGACAGATTCTTTGATGCCATCTTCATTCTGAATCTCAACTGTGTTGCCAGAAGACAAACCCTTCCTACGATTTTTTCTAATGGACAATTCCAAAGCGTCAGCCTGCCTCTCAAGTTCCTTTCCTCTCTTAAAGGCTTTCAGAGCCTCCTTGGACTTCCCCTCTCCTTTCAAAATTTTATACCTCTTCTTTTCATCCAAAGCTTGTTGACGTAGTTCCTCAGGAGTGGCTGATCCCACCTCACTATTTACATGATTGTGCTCATCAACAGAATGACTTCTACTTATATCTCCTCCACCATCCAGAGCAGTAACTTGTTTAGTGTTTGAGTATGAAGCACTGCTACTTGCCCTTTGAATGCTAGAAACCAGGTCAGTGTTGAACTGTTGTCCTGATGAAGAAGATTCCTTTCCATCATTGTCTAGAATCTGGTTTAAAATGTCATCCTCGTTCTTTGATGTCATTCTTGAACTTCCTACACAAAAATATATCTAGGTTTAGACAGAGTATCATTTCACATGAAGATACCTTATATCTCACCGTTTGCATATTCATGAACATCAGATAATGTGTAAATGCATGTGTCTACATGTCCAAACACCATTGCAAGCACAGAATGGACAGACATTGAAACTACAAAAGTCCATGTGACAACACAATATTCTTAAGCATTCCAACAAACTACTCATATATCTGAGATCCAACAATTTCATGAGCTAGAGAAACAAACTTCAAAACAAAATAGCAGATTTTCCACAGATTATAAAGACAAGGAAAAGAAGGAACAAGGGGGGAAAAGCTCAAAACAAAATAACAGATTTTCCAAAGAGATTCAAGGAAGGAATGAGGAGAAGAAAATTAACATTTCTACAAACTTGAGTAGCCTACCAACAATCTTTATATATATATATATATATATATTGAATGAATGAATGAACTAGAACCACAGTGAGAGTTTTGCTGTGAGGCAACGAGGGAAACAGTAAATGATCGCCCATGTAATGTAAAAAACATTAATAATCAAAATAAAAAACGAAAAAAATACCTTTTGCAGCTCTATTCTTGTGTCCATACCGCATCTCAAAACGTGCAGCTTCTTCTAACGTCTTACATGGATCACAAATACGCACAGGTGAATCACCTTGACCACGCAAAACCATTCTTTGCTGAGTGCAATTTCCGCAAAACAATCCCCCACATCTTCGGCAATGATGCTGAAAATCCAATTACACATCAATAACTTGTAAAGTCTAAGCAAGATAATCCCATATTGAAATCAACAAGCATCCCATTACAAAATCCTCCAAACAAACTTACATACGCACTAAGAACCAATAATAAACTTACAATAGATCTTTAACGTACAATTAAATCAAGTGCTAAAACTGATTACAGTTGACAATCTACGACTAGAACAAGTCCAAGAACTACCGAGTAAATTCAAATTATGATCCGAGTTATCACTAACTAACCATAAGTGATCATTAATACTTAAAAAATAAAGAAATAAACGATCATCATCGAGTGAATATAAAAATATAGAACAAAAAAGAAAGGATTTTGAGACATGGATATCGAAGAAAAATCAAAAAACAGTGAAAAGATTCAATTTTCACTTGAATAAAAAAAACTAGCAGATTAAAAAAAAAGAAATAAAAAGAAACCCACCTTGCGATTGATGAAGGTGAACTGAGAAGAACATCCTTGACAATGTGACGCATCAACAACCCAATTGTTCCCTCTTATTGATGGCTTTGCTGGTAATCCAATCTTCTCCAACATCTCTCTCTACAAGTACAAATACAAAATACAGATCAATCTCTCTTCCTCTCTCTCTTTCTCCGTTCTCGTTAATGGTTAAGAAAACATCAAAGGCAAAAGCGATCAAAAGGGCTATCTGGGTCTTGTTTATCTGTGGTTTTAATGGAGAAGTAAAGGAGATAATGGAAGTTTTACGTGTGTGTGACTTTTCTTTTCTACGTTTTGGACATTGATGAATTGAGGAAGATGACGAGAAAAAGACTCTGTTCTGTTAAAGCAACTACCAATATGAACGACTTGTCGTGCATACGGATTAATGACATCATGTAGGTTTTTCATTTAGTTTATTGGTGATTAATTATTGAGTAAACTTTTTATCATATTTTGATAAATAGGAAAAAAAAAATTATCCTACGAAGATAATAACATTTATGTAGACTCAATTTAGAGTTTGAGCTCACAAGAATCATAAATCGAGTGAGTTGATCAATCCAAACTGTATTTTTTTTAAAAAAGAAACATCAAAAAATATTATTTTAATAAAAATAAATTAGATTAATATCAAAGTAGAAAGTCATTAGGTTAATGAAATGAGCTGGGTCTTATAATAAAAGTTTTTTATTTTTAAAAGATTTCAAATATCTTTACTAATAAAAAAAAAAGAAAAAGAAAGAAGATTTCAGTATCATCCTTAATTAAGGCCTCATTTGTTTGGCAGAAAATAATTTTTTAAACAAATTGGTCAATGAAAAACACTTTCCAGTCAAAGGAAAATTTGTTTTGATTTCCAGGAAAGTGTTTTCCTTTTATTTTAGACGGAAAACACTTTCTAGAAGTTGTGAAAAAATTTAGAAATATCATATTATTTGTTGAATGTAACAAATTTGGTCTTCAAACTTTTGATTGCTATATATTTTGTTTTGAATATTTTTTTTTCAATTTCACCCCTTAGAATTTGATATAATATGATTTTTATATTAACTTTGGTCTTTATTTTTTATTATTGTTATTTTCTTTTCTCTTATTATTTTTTTAATTGAAATTTTTTATCTATAAAATTTGATACTCAGT
>Ga0307517_10002552_pt1 | contig 29003 bp, 17 predicted proteins | sample 23_EM_MG_FD_194515 | JGI IMG/M metagenome (GOLD analysis project Ga0307517, IMG submission 194515) | Populus trichocarpa ectomycorrhiza microbial communities from riparian zone in the Pacific Northwest, United States - 23_EM | ecosystem: Host-associated > Plants > Roots > Unclassified | place... | reverse complement strand
CCCCCCCCCCCCCCCCCCCCGATATACCATTCCTTTACCTGTGTGCCTATGTAAAACACAAATTGTATATGCTCAAATTTCTGTTCTTCAATTGGCAAGTTAAAGATTTCAAAGCGTTTCTTGTTCACTTGAAGACTGAAATTACGCTCCATGAAATCTTTGAAGCTTTAAGACATGAACTTGATTTGCCTGTTATTTCAGACATCAAATGATACTGAAGTTAAGAGAGCAGAGAATTGCTACTGGGATGCCAATGAATGCTGGAAAAATACGGAGGCTCAAAAACAGGCTAAAGTAGAGATAAAGGTGGGCACTATTGGGGGTTTCTGGAAGGGTACATGTTTTATTTCTAGAGTTGTAAGTTTTATGTGTGACTCTTGATATTGTAACTTTATGCAGAATAGCATTTTAAATCGCATTACAGAGAAGGAAAGGGAGCACTCTTCCTTTGAAGAACAAATTTCACATGTTAATCTTTCTCACATTGATGAAAAAGAAAAGAACATGGTGAGGATGTCTTTGCATAAGATGTACCCAAGTTTGCTTATTTTAACTGAAAACAATTGAAAGAGAAGCTCCTTGTGATTTTTTCAGCGAATTGAGGTTGAGAGAAAGACAAATCAGCTAGCTGAAAGAGAATTTGAATCACACATTCGACAAAAGCAGAGTGAGCTGTATGGCATAGAGCAACAGATTAAGGTTCTTAATCGAGAGAAAGACATTTTGGCTGGAGATTCTGAGGACAGAGTGAAACTGTCTCTAAAGAAAGTAGAGCTGGAAAACCATAAAAAGAAACATCGAAAAATGTTAGTTAGATCTTTTTTGCCTTGCTTATAGGACCGGGCAATCCATACTCTTTTGTTTCTTCACGTTGTCTCCATCCCTCTCTCTCTCTTATCCCTCATAGCTATTTTTTTTTTCCAGAATTGATGAATGCAAGGATAAAATCAGAGGAGTGCTAAAAGGGAGGCTTCCTCCAGATAAGGATTTGAAGAAGGAAATTACTCAGACCCTAAGGTTATTCTATTCTCTTTAATTTGTTCTGTGCTCACAGATAACATCTGTACAAGAATCCGTTTGTGGATTTTATTGATGCTTTTTCGATTCATTTTTGGTTAGCAGAAAATTAAACATGTGATTGCTTGATTTTCTATGACTTTTTTTTTCTTTCAATTCTTGTCATTTGCCATACTGTAGCATAATTTTTCCCTTATTCATTATTATTGATAGTGCTTTTACAACCTCCTTCAAAAGTTGTGGCTTTGTATTGAACCCTAGTGAATTATATAAATTTTGAGATTTCAGATCTCTCCTCATTAGATGGTCTTTCAGAGCCTGCTATTGGTTTGTATGTGAGAATTGCCTGGCAAGCTTTCTGGATGTTTTAACTTTTGTCAACACCTTCTTCAATGAGATATTGACAAGTTGATAGTGCTCCTGCTGCAGGGCTCTTGGGTTGGAGTTTGATGACTTGAATATGAAATCCCGTGAAGCTGAGAAGGAGGTAAATGTGTTGCAGATGAAAATACAAGAAGTTAATAATAACCTTTCCAAACAACGCAAGGACATGGACTGTGAGTATTTCTTCACATCTAAAAATGAAGTACTGCTTATGTTTATCCCGTGGATCAGTCAGAAATATTGTTACTAATTGTTGGTCATGCATTTCCTTGCTCTGTTAAAGAGTCTGATCTGAAATTGTTAATGAGAATTTATCCTCACTGTAGTGGCGGTAACTTTTTGCAGGACTTCTTAGGCTACTTTAGTTTTTTAAGGGGGTCGAAGGGTATGTGTGTTTGGTGAGCAAATGGGACTGGAGTGTACTGTATGAGAAATGACCGGGCTTTCACACGAGGGTAGGTTGTCCAAAATTGGGTGCCAGACAAGACAAAAACAAATTGCCTTTTGTGCTCCAAACAACATTACTAGTGGAGTCATCCTGTTCAGTCCCAGTACATATTGCTACCTCAGTTCCCTTTGTTTTATTTATGAATACTTTTGGGGCTAGGATTTTATGGCTGGTATTCTAATCTTTGTTTAAATAACAAATTTTTGGCTGTTCTTTTGAGAACTTTAGGGTTTGGATAGTTCAGAACATTTTCTCTCATAAAGCATAGGCTTCAGTGAAGTGTGCCTCCACTGAATTGTGCTCATGACTGTGATTTAAGAATCCCGGAACTCGGCATTTCCATTTTGCTTTTTCTTTCTTATAATCTCTTGCTCATGGTGCTTAAAAATTGTTTTCTGACCTATTTATTGACACGTGGACTGGATATAATGTAGCTAGGAAGAGATTTATTGAATCCAAACTCCAGTCCTTGGATCAACTGTCATTTAGTGTTGATTTATATCTCAAAGCATTGGAGTCGTCCAAGGAGAAAAGAGATGTTCAGAAAAGGTTCCTCTTTTTGCTTCCTACATGATATAAACATTATGTGTATGGGCTATTGGACATGTTGACATATAATTTCTGTGGCTATGAAGATACTAATATAGGGTATGGTGTATCACCTGCAGCAAGTACAATATTGCAGATGGTATGCGGCAGATGTTTGATCCTTTTGAACGAGTTGCCCGTGCTCATCATGTGTGCCCTTGCTGTGAACGCCCTTTCTCTGCTGAAGAGGAAGACGAATTTGTTAAAAAGGTTTGTTATATGTAATCCAATCACGCATTGTGCTGTGGTATGCATATCTAAGAGTATTATCCTATAGCGATACTCAGATAGCCTGAAACTTGAGAGGGAATGCTGTTTAAGCTTCATGTATTATTTTCTGAATATGCTGATATCTTCTGTGGCATGCAGCAAAGAGTGAAGGCTGCAAGTTCTGCAGAGCATATGAAAGTGTTGTCTATGGAATCTTCAAATGCAGACACTCTTTTTCAGCAGTTGGACAAGCTTCGTATGGTTTATGAAGAATATACCAAAATTGGCAAGGAAACAATTCCTCTTGCTGAGAAAAACTTGAGTGAGCTAACTGAAGAGCTGGAGCAAAAGTCTCAAGCCCTTGATGATGTAAGTACAGTATTGCTTCTGGCACTTTTAACTTTTAAATAACTTTTGTCTGCTGAACTGGAATGCTGGACTTGTTATAATGGAGCTGTCTTTGGTTTTTATATGCTATAGCTCAGAACAAGTTTATACGTCACCCACGGGCATCAATGATATACTGTCTGCTCCTGGGAAAGCATGTGAACCATAGTCTCACTTAATTAATTAATCAATCTGTGAAAAAAATGTTCTGTTCATAACTCTTTTTTCCTCTCAATTTGTTATCTAATATTTAGCTTTTAGATGTTGGACTGTATTATGTTGTCAAGAATTTTTAGCGATGATAAGGATAATGTAGTCATGACACTGGAGATCAGTGGTTATAACATGAGGGATTGATTTTTTTCAAGTGGGAGCATTTCAAGAACAAGAGAAAGTCCCCATGTCACGACTTTCATAATTTCCCTAGAGGACATTCGTAGAAAGGGCATGACACAAATATAAGCTCAACAAAATCCAGGGCTGACATTGCTGAAATTATTGGAGAACAGTTTCTTGGAAGATGAGGACTGTCTTATATATCTTTTGTTGAAGAAGCAATAGATGTCTCCCTGGATTGAACCTAATTGGATGGAAATCTACAATTGGATTTTGAATTTTTAGCAAAGACACAGGCGTCAGTATGCCTGGACTGCATCATATGGAAGAGCCGAATAGACATAGTTCAAGACTGTAGAAATGCAGCTGCCTACTATCACACAAAAGTTGCAACTTGCAGAGAAAACTAGTGAAATTAAGTAAATAACCATGCAGCCGACCCAAAATAGGGAGTGCAGCCCCATGCGGTTGACTTTATTGTTGTTGGGTTGATGGTTTTATGCTCTATGTAGTGGGTTGAACTTTATTTTGAAATAGCCCTTCCATAAAAGTCAAAAGTTTTTTTCTTTTTTGCAATTATTTATAATCCTTTTAATATAATTCTTGTATCATTTCCAATTGCATATGGTATCATGGCAGCTAGTGGATAAGGAGGGCCTCAGAACTCAGACGTGCTCTGTTATCGTGGATTTATTATTCTTTAATGTGATATTTGGTGGCTAATCATTGATTTTGCTTGATGATTGTTTAGTTATGAGTATGACAGTGCAGAATGGTTTTGCTCATAGGTGTTGGGTGTTTTAGCTCAAACAAAGGCCGAAAAAGACTCAGTTGAGGCCTTGGTGCAACCTGTTGAAACAGCTGATAGGCTTTTCCAAGAAATTCAGACTTGGCAAAAGCAAGTCGATGATTTAGAATACAAGCTTGATTTTAGAGGGCAAGGTGTTAGAACCATGGAAGAAGTGCAGTCAGAGCTAAGTAGTTTGCAAGGCACAAAGTATAGCAGCTTATCCCTTAATTATCTATTTGATTTTTTTTCCAGCATACTTATCAAGCATTTTCCAGTTAGTGACCGCCCACATTCTCAAAATACATGTTTTTTTTATCATTTTATTTTATTTTGATTTACAGTTCTGAAGTTGCCATATCATTTCAGGATATATCAGTATTTTTTTTCTTCCTCTTTTTCCTTGAGCTTTATCTCTCTCTTGACAGGGATAATTTGCATAATGAAGTGGAGAAGTTAAGGGATGAGCAAAGGTACATGGAAAATGATTTATCACATATTCAAATTCGGTGGCATGCTCTGCGGGAGGAAAAAGTTACGGCAGCTAATATATTGCGTGATGTTAAGAAGTCAGAAGAAGAGTTAGAACGTTTGGTAGAGGAAAAACATCAAGTTGAGCTGGAAGAGAAGGTTGTCTTTATTTTCTTAATTGTTAATAGTCCATGACTGTATATTTTCTATTTTCATTTAATTTTAAAATCTTGTGACCGTTTTGTTGAGCATCTGTTTTTGTCTGTTTCTAAAGATTTTAGAACTTCTGAAACGACAAAATGTGGATTTCAAAATTTTCATGATTGGTTTTATGTATTAACTTTCCATTTCAATTAAGTTTTTCCAGTTTGGTGGTCAATGCTTTGAGAGAATTTGACTGAATGCTTGATGCTGCGAGTTGTGACTTTCTTGGTGTAGTGCAGTAACCTGGAGTCCATGGCTATAACTTGCTCTGATAATTAGTTTACTAAATGCAGTCTTAATAAAAAACAATTCCTTTTGCTGTAATATAATTGATTTTCTGTGGTCCCTTTCCAGCATTTGGCAGAGGCTGTTGGTCCTTTATCTAGGGAGAAAGAAAAATTACAGGGCGAACACAATGAGTTGAAAGTCCAACTTGAGCGGGAATACGAGGAACAAAAAAAACAGTTAGACAACTTTAAACAGGAGGTGGACACACTTGTTAGAATTGCATCAAAGATTAGAGAGTAAGTTCTATGAAACCGAGCTTTTCTCAGGTGTTGTATCTAAAGTCTCTATTTCTTGGTAATCAAAGCCCAAAGATCTATGAACTATCCCATGTTTGACCAGCCAAGCAGACAGAGGACCCTGTATAATTTTTCTCTCTTCCCCATTCTTGTTTGTACAAGCATTTCCTATTTCCAATGAAATTGAGGGGGATGATTTTCCTCATTTGCATTGATCATCAATTCTGTTTGCCAGGTATTATAATTTAAAGAAAGGTGAAAGATTGAAAGAAATGCAAGAAAAACTATCTTTATCCGAGTCCCAACTTCAAGGTTGTGATGCTAGGAAGCAGGAAATTTTAGCAGAACTCAATGACAGTAAAAATGCAGTGCGAAGTCAAGATAACCTTAGAAGAAGTATTGAGGACAACTTAAATTACAGGAAAATAAAGGCTGAAGTGGAAGAGCTTACCAGGGAGATTGAATCATTGGAAGAGAGAATACTGAAGATTGGTGGGTTTTCCTCATTTGAAGCTGAACTTGCAAAGCTATTACAAGAAAGAGAGAGACTTCTTTCAGAGGTATGTATGAAAAATAATATATCTTTCTTTGAGACTGATATTTTATGTCCCTGCTGATGTACCTTCCTTTTCTTATTTGCCATTTTATTTTTAAGCTTGGTTAACCCACAAGTCTGTCATAACAAAACTTTATACTGTTAATTTAAATAAGTGTTAGGTTATAGAGTAGATCTAATTGAGACTATTATTGAATAATGCAATTTTGGTGTTTCGGGTTTGATTTGTTTAATGTATGGTGACCGGGCCTTTTCATGTTGTAACTTTATCTTAATACACTGGATTAATTGTTAGGATACACAATTTGATCTTATTGACGTCTGTTAAGGAATAACACGGTGGTTACGCTTTGGGTTTAGTGTATGGTGGCTATGGATCTTTTCATTTGATAACTTAATTATTCTGGTCATATGTTTAGGGTTGTGTCAGAACCTGCTGCTTTGTTCCATGGATTAATCATTTGGTTTGTTTGTTACTTCATCTGCCTCTGCATGTTCTTGAGACTGGATTTGCCTTACACATATGAGGAACTTCAACGAAAAGTAGATTCTCTTTTGATGCAGTCCTAACCTTGGTGGCTTAAACACTGGTATTGCATACTCGAGTCTTGGCTACTAGAGAATTAGGAAATAATGTCTTGAAGTGTTTTATTAGAGGAGGTGTTGCTGGGTTTGAACCTGGGACACCCACTGGTACCATGGACGCTGCCCTCCCTGATAGTGAAAATGTGCAATGATATATCTATCTTTTAACTCTAAAGTGTTCCATGTATGATTGTATCTTATAGGAAAATGGGCTCCTATTTTTTTGTATTGTATTGCAGTCGAATGAATTAGGGAGATATGGAAACCGATATTCTTGGAGAAAGAGTAATGGTATTTGTTTAGTTGATTAATGTGCCAAGGATATTTTTGTCCTTTTTTGTCTAAACAGTTGAACAGGTTCCGTGGAACAATGTCTGTTTACCAGAACAATATTTCGAAGAATAAAATTGATCTTAAACAGGTGCAATACAAAGATATTGATAAGCGATACTTTGATCAGTTAATCCAGCTAAAGGTGGGACATTTTGCTGACTGCTTGGATGTGTTTTTTGTTACTCATCCCAATCTGTTGTTAACTTGGACATCTTGTTACAGACTACTGAAATGGCAAACAAGGACCTGGACAGATACTACAATGCACTTGACAAGTGAGCTTTTCCAATTAAGTTTTATATTGCTTTTTGGTTCATTTTGACACCTGTTTTTATTATCAGGGATTGGTACATACTAAAATAAAAGCTATATAATACAATGCATCTGAAAGTCACTTGTGTTGTTTGCTGGATACTGTATAAGATATCTGTGTACTGCATTCAAAACTCTTCAATTTGATATTATATAAGATATCCGCGTTTGATGTTGGGCTGTTGGCTGCCCCTCACAAGTTCATACAGCAGCTTTGATCGTATGTCATCATGACTTTTCTCAGTGCCTTGGTTCAATCTTGTATGGCTATGTCTTGTGTTTATAACAATCACTACTTAATGGTTTATGAACTCTCACCGAGAATTTTGCAGCACCACAATAGCTTGCAAATGCATATTTTACTTACCAAGGGAACAAAAAAAAAGTAGCAGATGGCCAAAAAAATTGGGGCTTCTAGGCTAGTGCTTTATTTTATTGCTCCTCCTTGATCTGTGGCTCATAAAATTGTGCATTGCTTCTTTATTGAACATGGTGTCTCTCTGTCTGTTTTATTATACTTGGAACTTGATGGGAATTGAACATGGGAATGCCTGTTACCCCTTAACTCCCGGACTCAACTCAACTGGTATGTTTGTTAAAAAAAAAACTCATCTGGTATGTGGGTGAGAGGGCATGCTTCGGAACATTGCTCACTCTTTTCTGATGTTAAATCCTCTTTACCTTCAATAGAAGAATGCATTCTACATGGGAAAGGGACTTTTTTCAGCTAGTGTCTTCCTCTTTCTACTGACTAGAATTAACTGTCACTGTGTTGTTAGGGCACTCATGCGCTTCCACACAATGAAAATGGAGGAAATTAATAAAATCATTCGGGAATTGTGGCAACAAACATACAGAGGACAGGATATAGATTATATTAGCATACATTCAGATTCTGAAGGTGCTGGGACTCGTTCTTACAGCTACAAGGTAAAAAAGTAAAAACAACTCTAAAAACTGTGCTTACTTCTCACAGTTAATTTTTTTCTGCCCTATGACTGCATATCATTCTTCCATTGCATTCAATGCAGGTTGTCATGCAGACAGGTGACGCTGAGCTTGAAATGAGAGGAAGGTGTAGTGCTGGTCAGAAGGTGAGTAATATTTGACTGCTATTTCCCTTCAGTTTTTACAACGAGGGAATTGAGAACTTATGGTTCATTCATAGGTCCTTGCTTCACTTATTATTCGGTTGGCTTTAGCCGAGACATTTTGCCTCCACTGTGGAATACTAGCTCTAGATGAACCTACAACAAACTTGGATGGCCCAAATGCTGAGAGTCTTGCTGCAGCTCTCCTTAGGTAAGATCAGAATATGAAGTCCATCATAGGATAACTAATCACATTTTCCCATCAAACTGGGGGGGGAGCTTATAGAATTATAATGAGATATTGTATTAACTAGTCTTCCTGTTTTTCATTTTCTCCAGAATCATGGAGGATAGGAAGGGCCAGGAGAATTTTCAACTTATTGTAATTACTCATGATGAGCGATTTGCTCAACTTATCGGTCAGCGACAGCATGCAGAAAGATACTATCGAGTTGCAAAAGATGATCAGTATGGCTTTTCAATTTTACTCTGTTGTCTTGTGTTACTGGGTCTGACCTGTTTTAGCTTTCCATTTGTTATTTAATTTTATCTCTTAGTAATTTCTATCATTGAGACTGACTTCTCTTGCTCTCATTTCAGTCAGCATAGCATAATTGAAGCCCAAGAGATTTTCGACTGACATTTCAAAATGAGGCAGAAACTCCCTTCATCCCATTGAATGTTCTGTTTGAAACGGAAGCAAAACCCAGAAACCAGTTGTATGTAAAACTATTGTAATTTTTAATTTAAATACCATTGATCTTCCTCACAAATACGTTTTTTTTTCTTTTTTCCTCCTGTTATTGAAAGCTACAACAGCAATCCGTCTTTATCCTCCTGCCTTTTGTCCAATCAATGGCTGGGCTGCGGCTTCTCTGATATCCAAGACGTTTTAAGACTTGAGCTGAATGCGTGATCCTAACTCCCTTTATCCAGTGATGTAGTGGATTTTGATACCATCTTCTGATATAATGCTGTTTTATAACGTCATCTGGCATCACCTCACGCCCCCCTTCTAATTAAACATTCTGATGAAACTAGCAGTCCCTACGGATCCCTGCATGAACTAGCAATGGAAGCATGAAGGAAAGTAAGTGAGGGCCTGAGAATGTCGAAATACCGTATTTTGCATAATTGCTTAGTAATCAGAATCAAAATGCAGCTAGAAACGATGACAGAAAGCGATGAACTCGTCTCCGACTCCGTCTCTACAAAAGGAATGCTCTCGTTGTTGGATGCCGGCCTACAAATCCTTCAGTGTTTATAGCAGCTGGCTGCATCAAGGGGTCCATCACTAGATCAATACATGGTCATTCTAACCATTACCTACGTTTGAGGCCTTTGGCCTGACCCAGTTAGGGGGAAGATACAAGAAGGAATGCACAGGAACATGGCCCTTCGATTTCCCATAGGAGCACATCTTCCAAATATAATTGGCAGTAGTCATGGTTGTTGATTCAAAGACACAGGTAGCCATTTCCAATTGTTGCTAGCATGAAAGCTTTATATAAAGCTATAACTCATTACTTTATTGGTTGGACAATCAAATACATCATAATAATAGAACAGGCCATTGTGAGGATGGAACATTATCAGAACCCAAATGACAAGACATTCATCCCAGCATGACAAAAAGAACTCATCCCACCATGACCAAAAAGAAAAAAAAAAGAGAGAGAACCAGCATAAAAGTGAAATTAAAATCAAAAGAAAAATTGAAAGCTAACTACAAGACCAAGAACGGACGATGAAGAAGCTTCTCTTTTCCGGGGAGGGGGGGGGGGGTTTGAAGTTTTCGAAGACCGGAAGCTAATGATAATTGCATAGAAGCAAGACTTAAATCCTTGTACTTCATCTCAGACATCAGAAACCCACCCAGGCACGACTGTCGAAGGAGCCTAATCCTTGTACTTCATCTCAGACATCTGAAACCCAGGCATGTCGAAGGAGCCAGAAAACTTTTCAACATCAGCCTTGAGTGCCTCAATGTCCTTGTTGTTCACCAGACCCTTGTTGAAGTCCTTCAAGAGCTTTCCATATTCCTTTTGGATGCTCAGCGTGATGGTCACAGCACGGTGGAGGAACTCTCCAATCTGTTCGAAATCCTTCTCTACCAAACCTCTTGAAGTCATGGCGGGGGTACCTGCCAACAACAACTCCAATTAATAATCCGTAAATTGTTCGATGTCATTCATTGTCTAGACAGTGGGGATTAAAACGCCCACATGTTCAAAGAAAAAGAAAGACGTCTGTGTTTTAAAAAAATCGGAGAGAGCAGCCTCTGATTTGCCGAGAACCGGTTGCCCGACTTCATAACTTTACCGAAACAATCAGCACTAGACAACGCATTCTAAGGGGGTGGTTCTTACCAATTCTTACTCCTCCCGGAGCCAAAGCACTGCTGTCACCAAACACGGCATTTTTGTTGACGGTGATGTTTGCAAGGTCACAGAGCTTTTCGACCTTGTTGCCTGCAAGAACATTACTAAAGTATCAGATTTCACATCAGATGAAATCAACATGCATGACCAGCAAAGCCCTCAAACCGAGCAGTTCAATTCTTTTACCTGTCAATCCAAGGGGTCTAAGATCCCACAGAACGAGGTGGTTCTCAGTTCCTTCAGTAACAAGCTTGTATCCCTGGCCCATCAAGTAGTTTCCAAGGGCAACGGCATTTGCCTTGACTTGTTTGGCATAGGCCTTGAACCCAGGGGTTTGGACCTGTTTCAAGGCAACAGCCAGAGCACCGATCTGGTGATTGTGGGGACCACCCTGAAGAGATGGGAAAACAGCGAAGTTGATCTTGTCTTCGAAGTCATAAACCGCATTCTCTGGCTGACCCTTCTTTGGTGGTTTAGGGCCCTTGCGATAGAAGATCATACCAGCCCTAGGACCCCTCAAACTTTTGTGGGTAGTGGTGGTGACTATGTCACAGTACTCAAAGGGGTTGGCAGCTTCCTGCAACCAAAAACAGTACAGATTTAGACCAGATATAGACGTTTTACATTGGAATATGATAAAAGAAAAGATGTAACAACGCCAACAGAATTGCCAGATATAATAGTAGAAACTGAAATTCCGCAGCACAATTTAATCTCGAACCATAATCACATGGAGTGCCTTTATCGTAAAACAAATTGAATAAAAAACAATCACGTTCCGTTAGCTTTGATATTTAATGATAAGCTACGAAACATCTACACATGCATACACATCTCCAGATCAGAGAACAACACAGCTCTAGTCATCTAAATAAACACTATGCTCAGATCTAATTTGTAACATTAAATTCGATAGAAATTGACTACATGATCCCATTAGGGACATGTTTACTCTAGCATCTACTGCATGCAGGATTAATGCCCATGCAAATCAACTAGATTTTAAACTCTGGTATTTTGAAAGCTTTCAATTTGCATTTAAAAAAACAACTGCAGAGGAAATGACAGACAAGTAAAAACAAGAAACTCGGAACCCAAATGCCGACCACTCTGGCAAATTCACATGCAACATCACATTACACAAATCCCAGATCTAGATATCAAATCACAAGCTTATTTCAGTGACTAAACGAGATCCAGAAGTTAAGAAACACCAGACTCGGGTCAAGTATTTCAGAACTTATCATCCTCTAAATAACCAAAAAACAAAACACCATCAAATCCAATACTAACAAATCACTGAATAAGAAGCACAGATCCAACAACCAAAAGCGAAAAAGCAATATACATATATACCTGAGCAGCAACAAGGCCACTGATGTGAGCCATATCACAAAGCAAAAGAGCACCACACTTATCAGCGACAGATCTAAACTTTTTATAATCCCAATCTCTCGGATAAGCACTTCCACCACAAATAATAAGCTTAGGCCTAAAATCTAGAGCCTTCTCCTCCAATTTATCATAATCAATATACCCACTTTGCGAATTCACCTTGTAAGGCAAACTCTCAAAATAAATACTGGTAGCTGAAATCTTCTTGCCCCCAGATGTGTAATACCCATGAGTCAAATGCCCTCCAGAAGGCAAATCCAACCCCATGATTCTGTCATGGGGCTGAAGAACTGCTGTATAAGCAGCAAAATTTGCAGGAGAACCTGAATATGGCTGAACATTTACACCCCATTTTGTGGGGTCTAAATGAAAAGCTTCAAGAGCCCGAGATCTGCAGAGATTTTCAATCTGATCAATATATTCATTCCCGCCGTAGTAGCGGTTTCCTGGCATACCCTCTGAGTACTTATTAGTCAGAGCGCTGCCAAGGGCCTCTATAACGGCGAAAGATGTGAAATTTTCTGAAGCGATGAGCTCGATACCTCTGCATTGCCGGCGTTTTTCCTTCTCGATCAAGTCGTGGATTTCTGGGTCCACTGATTCCAGGGAGGTGTTTCCCCATGCAGTGACTGGATCCATTGGAGGGATATAGAGAGAGAGAGAGAGAGAGAGAGAGAGAGAGAGAGAGGAACTGGCGTTCGGGGGGGCAGAAGAAGAAGGTGGGATGGGGAGTGGCAAGGGGAGAGGAGGATCTTGTTGGGTTTAAAAAGGGAAGAGGAGTGGGTGAGGTTATAGAAAATTACAGTTTTGGGGTTATGGATTTATTTAGGTGGTATGAGGTGGCTAGAATCTAGATAGAGAGGAGAGGTGGTGTTCATGCTGCCACATAGAGGAAGGCTTTTTTAGCAAAGAGTGGTGTTCTTTATGTCTTTTGCGAAGGTCAAGTGATTTATGAGTTTTGGAGGTTTGACTATAATAACTAGATTTGTCGGCCGCGTGTTGCCCGCGGGCTGAGCGATTTTTTTTAATATAAAAAAAAAATGTTAGGGTAAAAAAATTTAAAGTTTCAATTTATTCATCCAATCGATATTTTAAATAATATAAAAATAAAAATATAGCAAAAATAAATAAATTAACAACAAAAAAAAAAAACCATACGTGAGATTATAAAATAACACAATACTAACCTAATAAAAGATAAACTATATAAAAAAATCAAAGCAAAACTCAAAAAATAAAAAAAGAATAAGCTTAAAAAAAAACAAGCAAATCCAGACGAACCTCCTAAACCTGATTTAATCTCTAAAACTTGCAACTTGTTAAATCATGAACTTAAAGCTTAGCTCTTAATCGATTTAATTTTAAAGGATGAAATTATTGAAAAAAAATAATATAAAAACTTGTAAAGGCAACAAAAAAAACAACGATAAAAAGAATGAGGATAAAGTCTGAGAGAAAAAAAATATAAGAATGATGAAACTTGAAAAAAAAATAAAAACAATCTCAAACAAAATAAATAGCAATTAAAAAGAATGGGTACTAAACTTGAAAGATTAAAAAAATCATAAGAAATGATATTGAAAAATATTTGTAATTTGATAAATTATTTATAGATTAAAAAAAAGTAGGAGTGAAATTGAAAAAAATATATATAAAGAGCTAACACAGTAGAATAAAATCATAAAAAATAAGGAAACAAAACCCAAAAAAATAGAAAATAAGAAAAAATCAGCTTAGAAATTGTAAACAAAAAGACAAAAAATTCAAAAAAACAAGGATTAAATTGAAAAATAATAATATATCATAATTTTGAATTGGAAGATTAAATTAAAAAAAATAAAAATTGTACAAAATAGTCAAGAAAAGAAATTAGAAATCAAAATAACAAGTATCAAATTAAAAAAAATATCACAAATTGGGATTGAAGAATGAAATTGAATGTGACACCCGACGATTTCGTAAGCATTTAAAATTAATTTCCTACAATTTGGTACTTAAAAATACGAGTTTTTTTATTTATTTATTTTACACTGTAACAAAATTTTTACTGAAATTTCGGTGGAGTCTCCCCTATACTAGGAGGTCCCAAATTACCAACAACTCATCCTATACATATCTCATGTTCATTCCATAATCAACGTATATCCATATTGCATTGCGACCACAATTATTATTAATCATAATATTTTGCAAATCCAGGGATTCATTTCGAACATATAATTTACAACACAAACTAATAGTAATAAATTTGATTAATAACATTAATATTACAAGCATAAAATTCTAAAGGTCTCTATGATTAAGATAAAGGAACACTGACATCGTTCCCATAATATAATTTTGTAAAGAAAATACAACAACATCCATTTCATCTCAGGTTCACACAGAAGAAATAAGGATGCTAACCCTAAGTCATACAAAAGGATTGGAAATGCTAATTCTTTAATTCATACAAAAGAACTAGACACCTAAGACACTACTCCTAATGGAAATGAGAAAGACCTGCAACATCAAAATAAAAGAATAATTATATAAAATAAATAAAATACAACCAGATAATGGAGGGTCACCACTACGTGTAACTACACATATGTGTTCTCACTCGATAAGGCATAATCATAGTTGATTCGCAAAAGAAGATCGTTTACTACATCTAACGCCTATTTTTCCACAACCTACTTATGGTTTTCTTTTCAATTATCACACATTAACTTTTGTCTGATTTATCATTTTTCTTACCCGCCCCAAATTCTGAGGCAGTCGCTGTCGACACTAATAACTCCTATTAGTGTCATTAGTCACCCTTACCGTGATAGACTAATCAATTCTTTAGCAATGCCGGCACCAACTTAATCAATCGATACCATTGAGCTATTTCCAACCCGAATGGTCAATCAATTGCTCTCCATCACTTGGAGATATTTCCAGAAATGTCGATGCCAAGTTCTCTTGACACCATTTACTTTCCTTCTTAGGAAGTTAATCAAGTTATTATGGGTTTGCCGATAAAAACATTAATTGTCAGTATCATTAACTATTCATGATATGAATAGATAATCAAGTTCAATATTCATTATATTTCCTTCAAGGTCATGCCGATGTTAACAATATTTGTTAATATCATTAGCCGCCCCTATTCGAGGTCGGCTAATCAAGTTCATAGGCGGTCGTTTACACACACATACACACACAATATAGACCCCTATCTAAACTCTGAATCCCAGAGTCTAGACCAAAATTCAGATTTCAAATCATGTTCATTTCACCGTATCTTTCCTTTCTTTAGTCATATTCACCAGGTGGACATATTCATATAATAATATTATTTCTCCTGCTTGTAAGCAACATTCACATAGAATTGGTATTTGTTTCCCTGCCCGTAGGTAACATTCACATTGTAAAAAGATTTCTTGCTCATTGGTAATGTTCCCACAATAATAATATTTCTCCTACTTGTTGGTAACTTTCACGCAACAATATTTTTACTGCCCGTAGGCAATGTTCACATAGCAATATTTCTCATGATACACAGTAGTACAAAATACGCATAATGCCTATCATATAACTAGCATTACAAGAATTTAAACAATTTAAAGAAGTAAGGGAGCAACCCTTACCTTGAACTCCTGTTATACTTGCACGTGAGAAGTCGGGTCCCACTTTGTATGCTTATCCTACATTCCAGTAGAACATCCTAAATCAGTACTCAAACCCCTTTCAGATTCAGTCATCACATATATTATTTCACATGCCCAATTAGTTTCGAAAACAAGTTCATAAGTAAGCTATTTTTAGTCATCACTTTAATTCCTTAAATCAGCATCCATTCTCACTATTATTAAATGTCCAACCAACTCTTTCTTCTACCTTGGCCAAATATAAGCCTTATTTCTACAATAAATCCTTTTATGTTTATATTCAAGATAACATTATCAATTCTCATCTATATTGGCTTGATATAATATGTTTCATATATTTCAAGTCAAATAGTATTAGCAAACATATTACATGTTCATCAAATTGATCAAATTTTTTTTTTTTGCTAGAAACTATTCATTAAGTACAACAACCATATGAAAGAACTTTCTTCCTTGATATGGCTACTTACTAACAATTCTTGGTCAAAACTTCTTAAACACTCATGTTAAATTTTCTTTTATTCAATACCAAACATTGCTGAGCATGTCAAATGCCTTAAACCATAACCCTTCCCATGTTGTTTTCTTTTTGCCGAACATGCTTAAGTGAATTATAATGAATTTTCTTTAATTCCTTTCATTATCCACTCTAAGTAACATTACCTCACCTAAACATTTTCATATGTATATGATCATTAATAATTGTCTATCTAGAGATGTTCACATTACACATATAATTTTATTTGTGCCTCGTGCACATTTTCTTCTTTCAAACTAATACATAAACCCACAAGTATATTCTTATGGTTTCTTACTCCTTTCATTGAACAATTTACATTAAGATTATATCAATACTTCCTTTAAAATATTGTCACTAAATGTTTATTTCTATTCTTCATACAAGGTTATTCCAAGCAATCATTTCTATTTTTCAAGCAACATTCATCAAACCAGAATTTCTCCCTTGAATTTCTTCTCTTGGCCGAAACTTGTGCTTCATGTCCTCATTAGTTCATTCATTTAAATCACATCATTTTCTTCATTTACAATATCTGTTATCATACATAAAACATATACCAATCTCTCAAACAAGAAATTATAAAGGATTCAACATTTATTCATACAATTTCTAAGAACATCAACACTTTTAACTTCTGTTCCAGCCCATGTTTTCCTTAAATATTTGTTCAAGATCATGAATTATTGAAATATATCTTCAATTTTCTCCTCCCCCCTTCAATTCCCCTTATGGTTAGCCCTAATCTAGGGTTTTCTCTTTAGTTTACATCAAGTTTTTCTTACTATACATTCTTTGAAATTTGTTCTTTCCTTCATAAAAATTCATGTTCACAATATTAGTTTTCAAAACATTAATATACACAAAAATCCTAAATTTTCATTTGGGTTGTTCACCCTATACAACAAAGCTCACTCAAGACAACAATGGAGATTGAAGGGTTGTTCTTACCATACGAATTAAGCAAGGATTAAGGATGATTTTTTACAACTCCATACATGTTCTTCTCATTCTCTTCCTTGGTTGATTCTTCTCCCCCTTTTTTCTGTCTTTAGCCGTGAATCTCTCTCTCTCTACATCTCTATTTTATGGCATTTCTCCTTACTTTCACTCTTCACACTCTTCATTCACTCTAGCATCATATGGATGAAATGCAAGAGAACACTTTGCTGAAAATTTTGTAAAAGAGGGGGTTGCTAAGGGCTGTCTTGGCTGGCAGTAATGGGAGAGGTAAAGTCACTTTCTTTTCTCCCAATTACTTATACTCCCTCATAAATGAAGTTAAGTCTTGTTTGGTTTGGTTCAAATTATGTTTTTTTGTTGTTCAAGGCCGGTTATCACATTCATTTTGGATTGATAACCGGGTCAAATCTTCCCTTACATGCTCTTCTCCAAAACTCACTCATTTCACTCTTATTATTATTTTACTCTTTCTTATATATATTATTCGCATTTATTAAATGTTACCGAGTTGTTGTTGGGTGAAACTTTTAAATGGGTTTCATGTCGAGTTTTACAAAAGAAAACTTCATCCCTTGAAACTCGTCTCCATTCTTGCTAACGTTATAAATTTTAATCCAAAAATTATAATGTTCATTACGACTTCCACCATACTTTTAAATTTATTTATGGAGCTTATTCTCTCCCTTACCCATCGCATTTATTATTATTTCTACTATTTATTCATTTCTTTTCATATTGAGTCTCCATTGCTCATTGGGGTCTTTCTTTCTTTCTTTCTTTCTTTTTTCTATGATCCTATGTTTATGCGGGGGTTTACATTCTCCCCTCCTTAAGAAATTTCATCCTCGAAATTTTGGCTCTTGTTTAGGCTTTACTCCAAATTTAACTCGTCATATACTTATCTCATCCTCAGTATTTCTTTTCAACCATGTTTCTTGTGTGTGCGTAGATTTGGGCACCTATAAGCATCTACTTGCTCTGATCTTGGTGAACGGGTTTTTATGTTGTCAACCATTATGATCTCACCATTACACCGTAAAGAACTAAATGAAATTGTACTATTATGTGTTGTTTATAGCAGTAATTCTTATGTAGAATCCCACCATTAAAGCTATTATCTTCTTCATACAATTATATTAGTAGGATTCAACCACCATTCTTTTTTCTTCTTTTTTTATTCCAAAATGTAATTATGTATTAAGATCAAAAGTAACTATGCCAGTTAACTAGCAAGTTCATATACATGTACGAAATATAACTAGCAAGTTCATATACATATAATGAAATAGTGTTTCACTGTAGTAATTGCAATATTTTTTTATTTCTCTACCATGTTAAAAATTAACTTGAGATCTTACATGTCTTTATTAACACATATAATCTTCACTATATTTTATTATATGTAAGTACCGACCTTCTGATTCACAACTATATTTTTTTACTCAATGTCAAAAAACACGTTAACCACAAATATACATTCATTCTTTTGTGTTAAGAAAAATTATTCGACCTGCAGCGAAATGAGTCAAATATATGCGTCAACACTTTTTTTATGTATTTACGGGCACCATTGGTTCTCATTTTATTTAATTAAATGCATGAATAACTTTTCAATTTATGATTATGATTATTAATTTTTTTTGCCAAAGAAGCCATTGGAAAAATCTCCATCTTGTTTTTTTTTGCCAAAAAAAACTATCATATCAACAATAAAGCGCAGGTTAAATAACTAATATATTATTATTAGTATATTTTTCCAAGTATTTCTCACCTAATAAATTTGAATTTGCAATCGGATTTCCTTGGGGGGAAAAAAAGAATGAATGGTATCTAGTTAAGACAACTGATATTTAATAGTAGTAGAGGATTTATCAAAAGAAAGTATTTAATAGTAGAGGACTAAATCTATGTTGAGGGTTGGATTTACATATGCTCGCTAGACGATCCATCTTTGGTTTGATTAATGGTGCTCGAGATCATGTGTTCTCTCCCTCTCTCTCCCTTTTTTATCACCATTAATTAAAATAAATAAATTTAAAAATTACCAAAAAAACTAAATTCAACTCGCGCTAACCTATGATACTGATGACTCTAGCCATGAATCTAAGACTAACCCTATAGAATTCAAACAAAAAAATAACAAATCAAAACTCTAAAAAATGGTAGAAAAAAACATCAACTTAAAAAAAAAAAAAGCAAACTCGAGCAAACCTTCTAAATTTGGTCTAATATCTAAAACTCGCAACCCGTGACATCCTAGACCCGAGTTGAATCAAGAAGCTTAATTCTCAACTAATTTAATTTTAAGAGATGAAATTATGAAACAATATCAATAAAAAAATGAGGATCAAATTTGATATAAAGAAAAAAAACCCATGGACGTGAAAATGTAAAAATAAAATCTAAAAAATAATCTCAAACAAAACAAGTAGCAATAAAAAAAATAGGGATCAAATTTGAAAAATAAAAAAACAAAAAAGGGTGGAATTGAAACAAAAAAAATTATACTTTTATGAAGAAAGTATGTTTAATCTTTTTTTTTTAAATGTGACTAGGGGCATATACATGATTGAGGAAAAAGTGTTGATAAATGGACAAATAAAAAAATATGGAAAACAAAAATACACGGTTAAAAATATAGAAGGTAGATAAAGAAAAAAAAAAGTAATCACTAATGATATAAATGCTTAATGATAAAACTGAAAAAAAAATCAGCTCTATAGAAAAAAAAAACAAAAAAAACCGAAGCAAACCTTCTAAACTTAAGCAAAGGTCTCAAACACGCAACAAAGAGCAATAATTAAAAAGATCCAAGAAAATTTAGGTCATTTAAAAAAATAAATAAAAATAATTTAAAAATTTATCTCAAATAAAATAAATAATAATAAAAAAAATGAGAATTAAATTCAAAATAAAAAGATAAAAGCGGATGAAATAGAAAAATAATTATAACCTTATAAATTATTTTTAAAAAAATCATTTCAAATATTGAAGGAAAGTTTCATGAAAAAAAAATATAAATTTAAAGAATTAGTAAAAAAAATACCCAAAAAATGACAAAACACAAAAAGATCCAAGATAATCAAATCATCTTCCATACCAACAAAAAATTCCACAAAAAGCAAGCTAAAAAAAAGGAAACTAGTATTCAATTGAATAAATAGTGAAGGATGAAATGAGAAAAAAAAATATCTTAGATGAAGGAGAGAAAAAAACCAAGCAAACCCGATCAAACATCCTAGACCTAGACAGATCTTAAAAACTCGCAACCCATGAAACCATAGTTATTAAACTCGGTCTGGAGATTGACCCCGTCAAAGGGCCGGGTCTTGGATTTTATGGGTCAACCCGGGACAACCCATAAAACCCGGGTTATTTTGTGGAACCCAATATGAAGGGCGTGGGAGAGGGATGAACATGATATTGTGGTTGTTTTGTGCAGAGAGATAAAGGAATTTTAATTTCATCACCATCACCTCATAAAGTTCATCTACTCTCTCTGCTTCTTGACTCTCCCATGCTTTAAAGCTTAAAAACATCACATAAACCCTCTTTCTTTTACATCTTTCCCCTGCAAATTCTCGTGGTTCATCTACCCTCTTTCTTTTACATCTTTCCCCTCACAAAGTTAAAGACTTGTTGATGATAATAAAGCTTGTGGTGCTAGTACTGCTACAGTGCTACATGTTGCCTCTCTCTCTCAGTGTTAATAAAGCATGCTAGATGTTAAACATCGATTCCAGAAAGTGGAGCCGACTTAGGATCCAAAGACGTTCAAATCCAGTTCCAATCTGGATAAAAGAAAGAAGAGGATGATAATCATGGCGAAGGGCTACTACCACTGGGAAGAAGAAAGCCTTTAGTACCTGATTCCCCGCTTTTAATCATCGCTCTGTGAAGGAGTGGGTGAATAAACATTTGGCAAAGGCTCGTCGATCCACCACAAAAGGACGTATTCGACCCTGTTTTGAAGCAAAGCAAGGAAAGGCATCAAGAACTCCAAACCCAGATCGACTTGCAAATTGCAATCATCTCAAGCGGATCCAACTTCAAAACGCCGGGTCTCGTCCGAATTTGCCCGGTCGCCCGGGTCATGGGTCGACCCGGGGGGTCGACCGGGTTTTGTCGGGTCGTTGCACCGGCCGGTCTTTTAACAAACTCGAACCGGTCCAGCCACCGAGTCCCGGGTCAACCCACCAGGCTGGTCCAGGTTTAATAACTATGTGTGAAACCCTGGTTCTGAATCTAATTAAGAAGTTTATTATGAACCATTTTAAAAATATCAATTGCAAAACTTGCTAAGGCAAAAAATTTAGCAAAAAATCAAATGAGAGTGAAATTGTAAGAAAAATCAATATAAAAAATGATTTCAATAAAAAAAAATAGCAATAAAAAAAATAAGAAACAAATTTGAAAAATGAAAAAAATTAAGATGAAATTAAAAATAAATAAAAATTTTATAAATTATTCAAAACAAAAAAAAATCATAATAAAAAGAAAAAAATACCAAATATGAAGAATCAACAAATAAAAGGGTTTTTCTTGAATTTTTAAGGGATTGACATGAAAACCTAAGGGGGAAAAGAGAGAAGAAGGGGGAAGACATGGTTGTTGTCGGTAAACCACCGTGAATATTGGAACACACGCCGCCTCATCGAGTCAAGGGAGTCGAGATCTTCCAAACACCGCCCTAAAAAGCAGCATTGGATGGCTAGACGACGTGGGGGCTATCCACATACTGGCGTGTACATTGGATGCGCCATCAAGTTTTTGTTTAAATAATATTTAATATATGTGAATTACTATAATACCTTTGAGCAACCTCTAAATTTATAATAAAACTAATGTAAAATTACTCAAAAACCCTTATAAGAGAGTTATATTATTTTTGTCTCCAATATCATCAAAGTAATTAACTATTTTGAAATAAATGAAATGACTAAAACAACCCTGAATGAAAGGCATTTAAGGCTGAAGTAATAGTTTTACTTTGGAAAACAATGACAAATATAACCTCATACAATATGTTAAAGACAATTATGTTGTGTCATGGTGAAAAGACAATCTTTCCCCAAAACCTAGTTCAATGACAAAATCATAATTACACTATTACAATGGATGGTAATTTGTGTCTTGTTGCACAATAATTGCTATAAAAGATTTAGTATTTTTTGTTAATATATCCTTAGAAATCTAATTGTTTTTAATTTATCATTATATTTTATATAATTCTTTAATCTATCATTCTAGTAGATATTGGATTATTAACCTACATTATGTTGTGGGTCGAATTAAGTTTTTTAGAATATTAAAAAAACTATTCAAGAGTTGCTAATATTTTTTTTAATAGATAAAAATTTAAATCATGTGGGGGTTGGGGGATGACTTGATGTGAACCGGCTAACTTTGCAAGTACAAAAATAATCCGAACAATCGATAAAAATGTAGTTTGACTCAAAAAAATCAAGATGATATCTTCTTTTTTTTAATATTGAGACAATGACATATTGGATCGACCTAGGTCAACACAGGTTCACCTTCCACATACATAACCCTGGTCAAAAGACCATGATAACCCTATAGAAAGTAAATCAAAATAAATTATGAAACTTAATTTTCAATAAACTCAATGTTAAAAGATAGAATTAAAAAAAATCAATTAAAAAAAACCTTAGTCAATATTGGTTAACTTGTCAAACCTTATATTGGAGTCATGAGACCAATATAACACCATAAAAAGCAAATCAAAACAAATTATGAAACTCAATTCTCAATCAACTTAATGTTGAAGTATGAAATTGAAAAAAAAAACATTTAAAAAAAGAACACAATAAAATGACATGAGTCAACCAAAGTCAATCCACCTAGTCATGACCCGCGTAACCTCTTAAAAGCAAACCAAAAAATAATCTGAGTGAACTCGGAGTAACCTACCAAACCTGTAACTCGAATTATGAGGTTGAGATGACCAATAGAAAGCAAATCAAATAGATTATGAAGCATAATTTTCAATCAAACCATTATTGAATGATAAAATTAAAAAATATATCTAAGAAAATAAATAAAAAATATTTGAGTCAACCCGAGTTAACCTGCTAAACTCATGACTTGGGTCGTGAGACTAGAATAATCTCATAGAAAGCAAATTAAAATAAATCATAAAACTTAATTCTTAATTAATAAAATACTAAAGGATGGAATTGAAAAAAAATAGAAAAAAACTCGGGTCATTTAGGTTAACCAGCCAAACCCGTGACTTGAGTCATGAGACTGATATAACCCCGAAGAAAGCAAATTGAAACAAACCATAAAACCTAATCTGAAACAAACTAAAAATTGAAGAATTAAATTGAAAAAAAAACAAAGCACTATTGAAATGGATAGTGTTTTGTTAATGAAAATGAAAAAACTATAATTCGAGTACCAGATTTTTAATTTTTATTATGGTTAAGTGCTTAATATTTTATTATATCCAAAGTTAAAAGAGCTTAGTGTTTCACTGTGCATTTTGTATAGTAAATTACTGATTTGCCCTAACTATTCAAGTCTTATAGTAATCATTCAAAGGTAATTTAGTATTTTCCACGGGACTCACTAGTCTTTACAAGAATGAACAGGGTTAAATAGTCGTTTTGAATTTTTATTGCACAATTAATTATTTTATTACCCTTGACAACAACAAAAAATTAAACTTTGGTCAAGGGGCTTTCTAGTCTTTCACTTCATTTTATAACAGTTAAATTACATCGTTGACCTTAAAATTTAAAAAGCTCTGTCTTTAATTTAGGCGTTCTTTTATCTTTTGCATTTGGTTATTTGGTAGTTATTGAGTGTTGTTAGGGGCATCTAGGTAATTTCATAAATAAGCCAAAAAAAAGTTGGAAGTGCGTGAACAATGTTTGCCAGGTTTGGATAGTGCATGCGATGTTGTCCGATAGCCAAAACCTTGCTTTAAGGGCGGTGGTCAAAGCGTCTTGGTATCCCATTCATATACAAGCGACTCATATGTCTTAATTGCTACTGGTTGCGCATATGGATTTGTGGCCTACGTTTTTTTTATTTGTTGTTTTTTTTAGTTTTTTTTTGTTTCATCCAGCAATATTTTTTTATTTGTTTTATTTGGAATTTTCCTATTGTTTTGAAAGTAATAAGGGTTAACTCAGATTTTTTTTTTTACCTTTATTGAATCTAGCTTTTTAAAAAAGTATTTTATTTTTAAATTAAATTAAATTAATTGCGTGGGAATAAGCATTAGATGCTTGATTTATGATGTTTTTTTTGCCTTTTGGATTATTACTCTGACAACACGAGCGACCTCTTTCAGTTACCAAATCCTTAGATTTTTCTTACACATAAATATTTTTTAAAATTGATAAAAAATTATTCTAACTCACATCATAACACGGGCATTTATCTATTTTTATATATTTGGAGTACCTAGTCTTTGATTTTAATTGATTTTAAAATGTTGACGTAGTTTGGATCAATTAACACGTAACATTATGTAACTAATACATGGTAAAAAGTGTGTACCATGCATATTTATTGAAAAATAAAGTAGGTTCTGGAAATTAGAAAAACAAATAGTAAAAATAGTAAAAAAATAAAGTAATAAAAATATATAAAGACCTCTTTCATATACCATTCATTTTCATTTTTGATTTCTTTACAGTTTTTCCTTTTCCTTTTTAATTTCTGACACCTGTTTTTTTTATATATTTTTTATAATTTCTTCTATCAATAAATATGAGTGAGATCTTTTTTTTTTTTTATCACATGCTAGTTGATCATGACCATGTTAACATTTTTAAAGCTCAAGTGATGAAGGGGACTTAAATATAAAAAAGAAAAACCAAATATTGGGTATTCAATTAGATAGAATAAATGGTTAAGTATTCAAATAAAATAAAAATCAAAGGTTGGGCATTTAAATTATGGTTTTTTCTAACAAAAATATGAAATTGTAAAAAAAAAAAAAGAACAAGTAAGAACATGTATATTCAGAATAAAACTTAAAAGAGAAATTCATACATTTTCTTAAATATATTTTTTAATCCTTAGAATACAAGACAAGTAGTCTATTTATAGGAGAAGAAATGAGAACATTAAAGGACACTAGGAAAACCAAGAGACTAAACCCACGAGTCTTGAAGTTTAAAAGATTCTAATGGGCATTCAATATATATAATTATAGATTTTATAACACTTTCCCTTGAATAACTATTTACTAAAAATATGTCTCATTAAAACCTTGCAATGAAAAACCTAATGGGAAAAAACCTAAAAGAAAGAAAAAAAGTACAATATTTTTGTGTGATTTCTGAATACTTTAGAATTTAATAAAAAGTTTAATATAGACACTTCAAGATCTATATTTGAATGCTTTAGGATTTATAAAAATATCAAATTGCCTCATTAAAACCTTGCAAAGTAAAATCCAATAAGAAAAACCTAAGAAAAGGAAAAAGAGTACAATTTCCATTAACTTCACCTCAAAAGTACATGTCTTATGATAAATCTTTAAGATGCACTTTACAATATTATGGACAAGCTTCTTAAAAATTGAGGCTGGTAAAGATTTTGTAAATAAGTTTTTTAAATTATCATTTGACCTGATTTGTTTGATATCAATTTTTTTTTTGTTAAAGCCCGTGAGTATAAAAGAACTTTGGTGATATATGTTTTGTCTTATCTCTTTTAATGTAGTCTCCTCTATGTTGAGTGATGGAGGCAACATTATCTTCAAACAATATTGTGGGACTATCTTTAATGGTTGACAATCCAGAATTTTCTTTTATGAGTTGGATAATTTACCTTAGCCATATACAGTCTCAACTTGCTTCATAGATTGCAATAATTTCTAAATAATTTGATGAAGTAGCCACTAATATTTATTTGAAAGATCTTTAGGAAATTACAGTACTTCTATAGGTAGATAGATAATTTGTTTGTGATCCTTGTTTGTAAGGATCAGAGAGATAACCTGCATCTACATATTTAATCAATTATGAATTTGATTCACTATAAAATAACCTCATTTTAGTTGTTCCATGGAAATAACGAAGTATATATTTGACCTCATTCCAATGTTTTTTTATGGGAGTGGAATTGTATCTTGCCAATAAATTGATTGCAAACGCTATATCTAGTCTTGTACAATTTGCAAGATACATGAGTGCTTCAATAGCATTGAGATATGGTATTTTTGGACCAAGAATTTCTTCATCCTCTTTTAACAGTAAAAAAAGGTCTTTCTTCGCATCAAGTGATCGAACAACCATAGGTGTATTCAAAGGATTAGTATTGTCCATGTAAAGGTGCTTCATGACCTTTTTTGTATACGTTGATTGAAGGACAAATATTCTATTTGAAAGATATTCAATTTGTAAACCAAGATAAAATTTTGCCTTTCCTGGATCTTTCATCTCAAATTTATCTTTCAAATATGTTGCAGTTTTTATGAGCTATTCAGGAGTACTAACAAGATTTAAACCATCAACATATACTACAACAATAGTAAATCCAAATGTGGTTTTCTTAATAAAAATGCATGGAAAAATCTCATTATTTTCAAACCCTTTTTCTATAAGGTATTCATTAAGATGATTGTACCACATTTGACCTGATTGCTTCAACCCACATAAATATTTTTATAGTTTAATAGAATAAACACTTCTAGGTTTATCCTAAAAGGCTTCAAGCATTTTGGAATCCTTCAGGGATTTTTATATGGATATGTTTATCTAATAATCCATATAGATATGTTGTAACTACATTTATTAAACACATATCTAGAGTTTCTGAGACTACTAAACCAATAAGAATCTAAAAGTGATTGCATCCATGACTGGAGAGTAAGTTTCCTCATAACCAATGTCAGGTCTTTGTGAGAAACCTTGTGCAATAAGTCGCGTCTTATATCGAACAATTTCATTATTCTCATTTTGTTTTCTAACGAAAACCCACTTATATCCAACGGGTATAACACCTTTAGGTTTATGAACTACAGGTCTAAATACTTCATATTTTGCAAATGAGTTTAACTCTTATTGGATTGCTTCTTTCCATATTGGCCAATCATTTCTATATCGACATTCCTCAACAGTTTATGGTTCAATTTCATTATCATTTCTGGTGATGCCAAAAGCAACCTTAAATGCAAGTATGTCATTTATGACAATTTTATTTTGATTCAAAATCTCTCTTGTGTAAACATGGTTTATGAAGATCTTATTTTTTCCAGGTACCTTTATCTCTTTAAGAAATGCCTTTTTAGGAGGATCAATATTAAAAGATGATTTAACATAATATTTATCGTTTGTTTTATGGATGAGAAATCTTCAGTAGTACCATCATCTATTTATTGTAATTTTTGTTTTCTAAGATTTTTGTTCTTAGCACCAACAAGTCTTTCATGCTTCAGGCTTGGAATAAATTCATTTGTTACTATGTTGCCTTTTTTCTTTAGGGATTTCAATTCTAGATGGAGCATTTGCAGCTAGAATATTGAATTTAACTACCTTTTTATTGTTGGTGAAAACATTCGGTAATTGATTTGCAATATTTTATAAATGAATTATCTTTTGAACTTCAAGGTCACATTGATTTGTCATTGCATCAAAATGAGATATCTTCGAGTTATTCCAAGTGATTTTTTATCGTGCTTCAAGCACTAACTTTTCTTTCTCTAATGATGGGAAAATGTTATTATCGAAATGACAGTTTTCAAAACGTACTTTTAAAACATCACCGATTAAAGGTTCAAGACATCTAATAATAGATGGAGAATCAAATCCAACATAAATTTATATTCTACATTGTGGATCATTTTAGTCTTTTGTACAGGTGTTATAGGCATATGAACCGCACAACCCAAAATTCTTCATAGCTAACTTCATGATAATAACTAATATGATATTACTAATTACTCTACAATCACCATAAATATTTTTTTTGTTAATTCATATTCTATCTCGACATTATTTTTGATATAATACTAAGTCATGCATATATCACCCTTTTAGTTTTGATGATTTGATTTAACAACATCATTAGAATAATAAATTAAAAATTCACTTATTTTACAAGAGTAATTGATTCAATTAAGGATAAACAATTATTATATTATATAAGGACAAACTAAGGACATTTTTTTCCTTCAAATTTTATACATTTTTCATTGAGTGATAGCCTAAACTATCAAAACGAAGGCCACCACGCAGGATGTTAATGCTTCTCCTAATTGAATGGCCGGATGGTGTCCTCACCATGTCGTTGTTAGAGTTGGTGAATGTTAGGAGGCATTGGTGTTGAAAAGTTTTTCCCTGTAGAAAAATTACATGGAAGTTGGTGGACTTGGGGTTGTTGAGGATCCTCTGGTCATTTTGATGAAACCAACTCTCCTGATAGTGACAACATATATCCTTTCTCTCCACCTCACTACTAAAATGTGAGTAAATTATAAAAATAGTCCCTCTAATCTTAAAAAACAACTTAATTAGTCCTCCTTGTTTTGAAAACTAATTATTTAGTTATCTTGTCTTTTCATGTTTTTTTCTACTTTATTTTTTAAACAGAAAAAAATATCGTGAGGATATTGATGAAAAAAAATGAGATTTCTTTTAAGATTTGTTTACGAGTGCGGTCGAACAGTGTTTCTGGAAAATTTTGAATTTTTTTTGCTTTAACTTAATTTTTTTTTAGTGTTTTTGAATCGTTTTGATGCGCTGATATTAAAAATAAATTTTTTAAAAAATTATTTTAATGCGTTTCCGAGCGAAAAACACTTTAAAACGTAACTTCTATCACACTCTCAAACATGCTCTTATAATAAAGTAATATTAATTAAGCATAGTTAACATTATTAAGGGACCAAA
>Ga0307517_10002551_pt1 | contig 29003 bp, 24 predicted proteins | sample 23_EM_MG_FD_194515 | JGI IMG/M metagenome (GOLD analysis project Ga0307517, IMG submission 194515) | Populus trichocarpa ectomycorrhiza microbial communities from riparian zone in the Pacific Northwest, United States - 23_EM | ecosystem: Host-associated > Plants > Roots > Unclassified | place... | reverse complement strand
AATCGACGCAGCAGATCGACCTGCTCAGCGTCTGGTCGGCGGTCCTGTTCGCGTCGATCGCCAGCATGGTGGCGTACGGCCTCCTCGTGTGGATAGACCAGAAGCTGGTCTGGTGGAGGTGACGATGGCGACGCCCGCCCAGCACTACCCGCACACCGAAGCCGAACTGCGCGTGCAGCTCGCGGCCTGCTACCGGCTCGTCGCCCACTTCGGCATGGACGACCTGATCTACAACCACATCTCGGCGCGCGTGCCGGGGCCGGAGCACCACTTCCTGATCAACCCGTATGGGCTGCTGTTCTCCGAGGTCACGGCTTCAAACCTGGTGAAGATCGATCTGGACGGGAACAAGGTCGAGCCCAGCGACCATGAGGTCAACCGCGCCGGCTTCGTGATCCACAGCGCGGTGCACGCCGGCCGGCCCGACGCGCTGTGCGTGCTGCACACGCATTCGGACGCCGGCACCGCGATCGCCGCGCTGCCGAACGGCCTGGCGCCGGTGAGCCAGTTCGCGATGCGCTACCAGGGCCACACCGGTTTTCACGACTACGAAGGCGTGGCGCTGGGCACCGACGAACGCGAGCGCCTGCTGCGCGACCTCGGCACGCACCACACGCTGGTGCTGCGCAACCACGGCGTGCTGACCGTCGGCCGCACCATCCCCGAGGCCTTCATCCTGATGTACTACTTCGAGAAGGCCGCGCGCGTGCAGCTGCTCGCGCAAAGCGGCGTGGCTGCGGGCGAGCGCCTGGTGCTGCCGGCGCCCGAGGTCAGCGACCTCGCGTCGCGCCAGTTCAACGACTTCCACGGTGACATCCTGCCGCCCGGCACGCGCGAGTGGCCGGCCTTCATGCGCCTGCTGGCCCGCCTCGGCTCCGATCACCGTCTGTGATCACACCCACCCACACCATGACGCTTCAACTCGAGAACCTCACCCCCTTCATCGGCTCGTCGGTGCACGGCATCGACCTGCGCGAGCCGGTCTCCGACGCCGACTTCGCGGTGCTGCGCGACGCGCTGAACCAGCGCTCGCTGCTGCTGTTCCGCGGCCAGCAGATCGACGAGGCGCAGCACGTCGCGTTCTCGCGCCGCTTCGGCACGCTGCTCGGCCACGTGCTGACGCAGTTCCTGAAGAAGGAGTACCCGGAGGTCTACGTGCTGTCCAACGTGTCCGAGAACGGCAAGCCGATCGGCAACCACAAGGAGGGCTGGAATTGGCACTCCGACCTGTCGTACAAGGCCGAGCCTTCGCTGGGCGCGCTGCTCTATGCCGTCGAGGTGCCGCCGGTCGAAGGCGACACCTTCTTCGCATCGATGCATGCGGCCTACGACGCCCTGCCCGAGGCGATGAAGACACGCATCCGCCACCTGACCGCGACGCACTCGTACGCCAGCTACTACGGCAAGGCCTTCGCCGACCGCAACCCGCTGACGCCCGAGCAACTCGCGGCGACGCCGGACGTGGTGCACCCGCTCGTGCGCACGCATCCCGAGACCGGTCGGTTGTCGCTCTACGTCGGCCAGGACGTGGTCAAGAAGATCGACGGGCTACCGGGCGATGAGAGCACGCAGTTGCTGGCGGAGCTGAACGAGCACGCGATCTCGCCGCAGTTCAGCTATCGGCACCAATGGCTGGCCGGCGACCTCCTCGTCTGGGACAACCGCTGCACCATGCATCGCGCCACACCCTACGACGACATGAAGTACCGCCGCGTGATGCACCGAACCACGGTGGCCGGCGACCGGCCGTACTGAATCCGCATCACGATCCACAAGAAACGGGAGACAACGATGGACCAACCGCAACCGAACACGACGCCGGCCCCTTCCTCGGCATCGACCCCGCGCGACCGCGCCCGCGACAAGTCGGTCACGCTGTCCGACGAATTGCAGGACACGCTCGAAAACCTGATCGTCAGCGGCGTGCTCAAGCCCGGCGCACGGCTCGACGAGGCCGAGCTGTCCGAGCGCTTTCAGGTCTCGCGCACGCCGGTGCGCGAGGCGCTGAAGGCGCTGGCTGGCACCGGCCTGGTCGACATCCGTGGCCGGCAAGGCGTGTGCGTCGCGAGCGTCTCGCTGCCGACGCTGATCGAGATGTTCCAGATGATGGCGGTGATGGAAGGCCTGTGCGCGAAGTTCGCCGCGCGCCGCGCCACCGCCGCACAGAAGCAGTTGCTGACGCAGCTGCATGAACAGCTCACACAGCTGCTCGCGTCGGGCGACCACTCGCGCTTCTACGACGTGAACCAGGACTTCCACGACGCGCTGTACGACGCATCCAATACGCAGTACCTCGCCGAGCAAACGCGCAGCCTGCGCAAGCGGGTGCGCGTCTACCGCCGCTACGTGACCTTCCAGCCGGGCCGCATGGCCGCGACCATCGGCGAGCACGGCGCGATCCTCGCAGCGATCGAACGCAACGACCCGGCCGCCGCCTTCGCGGCGGCCGTCGACCACGTCAGCCTGCTCGAGGACGACATGGTCGACCTGATCGCGGCGCTGTCCGCCCACGAGACCGGCGCGGCCTGAGCCCCAACCCACTTTTCCCGACCGACCACAGGAATGAACCCATGAATCTGGAGCTCGAAGGTCACACCGTGCTCATCACCGGCGCCTCCAAGGGCATCGGCCTCGCCGCCGCCTGGGCGTTCGCCGCCGAAGGCTGCCACCTCCACCTCGCCGCGCGCGATGGCGCGGCACTCGAAGCGGCGCGCGCCGAGATCACCAAGGCGCACGGCGTGCGGGTCGGCGTGCATGCGATCGACCTGGTCGCCCCCGATGCGATGAGCGCCCTGGCCGCGGCCGTCGGCGATGTCGACATCCTCGTGAACAACGCCGGCGACATCCCCTCCGGTCCGATCGAGTCGCTGGACTTCGCGGTGGTGCGGCGCGGCTTCCAGCTGAAGGTGCTGGGCTACATGGAGCTCACGCAGCTCTACTACGCACGCATGAAGCGCGCCGGCACCGGCGTGATCATCAACGACATCGGCAACTCCGGCGAGAACTGGGACGCGAACTACATCGCCGGCTCCACCGGCAACGCCGCGGTGATGGCGTTCACGCGTGCGCTCGGCGGCGTGTCGATGGACGACGGCATCCGCGTCGTCGGCGTGAACCCGGGGCCGGTCGCGACCGACCGCATGGTCAAGCTGATGAAGCGCCGCGCACTCGATACGCACGGCGACGAGGGCCGCTGGGAAGAGCTGTTCGACAACTACCCCGGCGGCCGCCCGGCCGAGGCGAAGGAAGTCGCCGAGCTGATGGTGTTTCTCGCGTCCAAGCGCGCGGCCTACATCAGCGGCACGGTCGTGACCATCGACGGCGGCATTGCCGCGCGCGGCTCCATCATCAAGACCAGCCGCAAGTCGGTGGCGGCGGAACAATCCCGGAAGCTCGCCGCATGAACACACCTGCCAACGACGCAGAGACCCGCAACCGGTACTTCGACCGGCTGTTCACCAACCCCGAGCTCAAGTGGATGGGGCAGAACACCAACCACTTCCCCATGCACCCGGCCGTGCGCCAGGCGCTGCACGATGCGATCGACGACGAGAGCTTCCATGCCTATGCCCCGCCGCTGGGCATGGAGGCACTGCGCGAGGCCATCGTCGCCGACCTCGAAGTGTCGGGTCAGTCAGCCGTGGTCACCGACGGCGCGGTGTCGGCGCTGGCCCTTGCCTGCCGCGCGTTCTGCACCGCGGGCGGCGGCTTCGTCACCACCGACCCGGGCTGGAAGTGGCCGTTGCAGTTCGCCGCGAAAGCCGGCGCGCGGGTGACCGAGATCCCAATCTACGGGCCCGAGCACGGCTACAAGCTGTCCCTCGACGCGCTGGTCGCCGGCACCGACACGACCACGCGCGTGATCTACCTGGTCGACCCGAACAACCCCCTGGGCACGACCTACACGGCCGACGAGATCCGCACGTTCGCCGACCGCGCGCGTGCGCTCGGTGCGATCCTGATCCACGACTGCACCTACCGCGACTTCGCCGACGCGCACACGCTGGCGGCGAGCTTCTACCCCGAAGGCACGGTCACCATCGTCAGCTTCTCGAAGTGGTTGGGCCTGGCCGGCCTGCGCCTGGGCGCGCTGGTTGCGGCTCCGGCGCTGCTCGAGACCATCCTGCCGCATTCGCAATCGCCGCTGGGCGCGAGCGTGATCGCGCAGCGCGCGGCGCTCGCGGGGCTCAAAGTCAAGACCGAGTGGATGGCGCAGATCGGCGCGCAGCAGCGCACCAACCAGACGCTGATCGCCGACGCGTTCCTGCGGCTGCCCGGCTTCACGGTGCCGGTGCCGAACTCGCAGGCCAACTTCATCGTCGTCGAGTGCGTCGACGCCGGCGTCACGCCCGAGGCGCTGGTCTCGGCGCTGGGCGAGCACGGCATCATGGTGCGCCAGGGCGCGTACCACACGCCGCGTTTCGGCCACCGCTTCGTGAAGATCTCGACCACCGTGCCGGCGGCCTGGGCGCAGGCCTTGTGCGACGTGCTGCCGCAGGCGGTCGAGCGTGCACGCAGCCTGCCTGCCACCGCGGCGCTGTACTGAAGGAGGTGCGATGTCTGAATCCGCTGCCATCACCTCGGCGACGACCCCCGACGGCGTGCGCCTGCACGTCGAGAGCGTCGGCCACGGCACGCCCATCGTCTTCGTGCACGAGTTCGGCGGCGACCACCGCAGCTGGGAACCGCAGCTGCGCTTCTTCGCGCGGCGCCATCGCTGCATCACCTTCGCCGCACGTGGCTACCCGCCGTCGGACGTGCCCGCCGATGTCGAGCGTTATTCGCAGGCCCTCGCAGCCGACGACATCGCCGCGGTGATGGACGCGCTCGACCTGCCGAAGGCCCACATCGTCGGCCTCTCGATGGGCGGCTTCGCGACGCTGCACTTCGGCCTTCGCCACGCGGCCCGTGCGCTGTCGCTGACGATCGCCGGCGCGGGTTACGGCGCCGAGAAGGAGCACGAGGACTACTTCCGCAACGTGTCGCTCGAAGTCGCGCGCCAGTTCGAGGTGCAGGGCGCGAAGCAATTCGCGAAGACCTATTCGCTGGGTGCGAGCCGCGTGCAGTTCCAGAACAAGGACCCGCGTGGCTGGCAGGAGTTCGCGACATGGCTGGGCGAACACGACGCGCTCGGCTCGGCCAACACGATGCGCGGCGTGCAGGCGCGGCGGCCGTCGATCTACGACCTCGAAGCCGATATCCGCGCGATGCCGGTGCCGTCGCTGGTCGTCGTCGGCGACGAGGACGACCACTGCCTGCAGCCGGGCATCTTCCTGAAGAAGACCATTCCTGCCTGCGGTCTCGCGGTGATGCCCAAGACCGGCCACACGCTGAACCTCGAAGAACCGGCCGCGTTCAACGCGCTGCTGGCCGAGTTCATCGCGCAGGTCGAGGCTGGCCAGTGGCGGCCACGCGATCCACGCGCGATCCCCAGCCAGATCATGAAGACGAGTTGATGGCTGCAGCGACCGTTCTACGCGTCAACGCCGATCGCCTGTGGGACCGGCTGATGGCGCTGGCGCGCATCGGTGCGACGCCCGTGGGCGGCGTGAACCGCCAGGCGCTGAGTGTCGAAGAGATCGCTGCGTGGCGCCAGGTGATCGTGTGGTCCGAAGAGGCGGGGTTGATCGCCAGCACCGACGACGCCGGCAACCTGTTCATCACGCTGCACGGCAGCGACCCGACGGCATTGCCGCTGCTCAGCGGCAGCCACCTCGACAGCCAGCCGACCGGCGGAAAGTTCGACGGCGTCTACGGCGTGGTCGCGGCGCTCGAGGTGCTGACGGTGCTCGCCGAGCAAGGCCAGCGCCCCCGCGGCGATGTCATCGCGGTGGCCTGGATGAACGAAGAGGGCTCGCGTTTTGCGCCCGGCATGATGGGCTCGGAGGTCTTCGCCGGCGTGCGCGAACTGGCCGCGCTGCGCGACCTGCGCGATGCCGACGGTGTCGCGGTCGGCGACGCACTCGATGCGCTGCACGCGGCCTTTCCGACCCTGCCCAGACGCCGACCGGGCTTCGTATTCGAAGCGTATGTCGAGGCCCACATCGAACAAGGCCCGGTGCTCGAAGCGGCCGGCGCGACCATCGGTGTCGTCACCGGTATCCAAGGCAAGAAGACCTACGAGGTCGAGCTGCGCGGCGACAAGGGCCATGCCGGCACGCTTGCGATGGCCGATCGTCGCGATGCGCTCGCAGCCTTCGCGCGCATCGCGTCGGCGCTCTACACGCAGGTCGGCGCGCATGACGAGCAGGTCAAGTTCACGATCGGGCAGTTGCGCGTCGAACCGAACGCGCCGTCGGTCGTGCCCGAACGCGCGCTGATGCGCATCGATCTGCGCCACCCCGACGCGGCGACCTTGGATCTGCTGGGCGCGCGGCTCGTCGCGCTGTGCCGAGGCCACGCGACGCCGTGCGAGGTCGACGTGCGCGCGTTGGTCGACGCGCCAGGCAACGGTTTCGACACCGAGCTGCAAGGCAGCATCGAAGCCGCCGCGCACCGGCTCGAGCTGCCCAGCCTGCGCCTGCTGTCTGCCGCCGGCCACGATGCACGCCACATGGCGCCGCTGGCGCCGAGCGCGATGATCTTTATCCCATGCCGTGCCGGCGTGAGCCACGCAGAGCACGAGTGGGCCGAGCCCGGGCACGTCGCCGCCGGTGCCGACGTGTTGCTGCAGGTGCTGGCGCGCCGCGCCGGCATCGCCTGACGAAGAATTGAGATGAACGTTCGCCTCTCCGCCCCTGTCGACATGGCCGACCTGCCGGTGCAACGGCCGTCGGCACCGCAAACTGCGGCGCAGGCCCGCGCGCGTTTCTTCAACTCGGGCAATGCGTTCAACATCGTCCAGCCGGCCGTGCCGGCGCGCGTGTTCGTCGACGTGGCCGCACAGGCGCTCGCCGCCACGCACAGCGCGTGGTTCGACTGCGACCAGTCGGCCCAGCTCGGCTGCGATTTTCCGGCAAGCACCCCGCTGATGCTGGCACGCTATGCGCGCGTCGCGCCCGGCGATTCGCTCGCCGTCGACGCGGTGGCGACCGGCCTGATCGGCTATGTGATCGCCGGCAACGCCTATTGCCGCGGCGGCGACGCCGAGCTGATGCTGGCCGCGGGCGACGTCGTGCTGCTGCCGGGCGGGCCGCGCTACCGCTTGCACGGCGGTGCCGACGGCGCGCTGTTGTGGGTCGTCGGCAACCAGCCGCAGCTCGCGTTCGACGGCTTGCGGCCGGTCCTCCCGCCGCGCGTGTCACTCGACGTCGTGCACTACCCTGCGGCCGAGATCGCGCGCCAGCTCGATGTGCTGTTCGCAGCCGGCACCAACGACGCCACCTCGGGTCACGCGCTGGTCTTCTCGAGCGAGCGCCACGAGGCCAGCCGCAGCCTGTTGCCGAGCTTGACGCTGGGCTACAACACGCTGCCGCCGCAGGCCGCGCAGCGTGCGCACCGCCACAACTCGGCGGCCGTCACCTTGATCATCCAGGGCCAGGGCTGCCATTCGCTGGTCGGCGGACAACGCTGCGATTGGGCGCCGTGGTCGACGATGGTCACGCCTCCGGGTGCGCCGCACTCGCACCACAACGAGGGCGATGGCCGCGCGCTGTTTCTCATCGTGCAGGACGGTGGCCTGCACTACCACGCGCGAACGATGGGCTTCGAGTTCGTACCGCTTGCGTTACCTACTGCGTGCAGATCGCGGTGTTCGGAGTCATAGGGGGCACGGCTTTGGGCAGTCGGGAAGCTGCCGTTTGCGACCGGCAGCAGTGGCCGGGGGCTGGCTTGCGCTGCTCGGTCCCGGTCGTTCGCCTTCGCCCGTCCAATGTCGCCCGGCTAGACCGGCGCCGAGGCCGGACGGCCGAGAGAGCACCACCGGGGCCGTTGGTACAGCACAAGCGGTAGTCGCGCCTTCATCTACGCGTCTTGCCCAAAAAGTGCTTGGCGGAAAGTCGCGCAGGCAGGGCTTGATGAACGACCGCGTCTCCTCTGACGATCTCCCAGTTCCGCACTCACGATTACTTGGTGCGAGTCGCGCAAAAGTCGCGCACAAAGAAAAACAGCCTAGAGACCGAAATCTCTAAGCTGTTGTTCTAGAACGTTTGTTCTGGTGCGGCTGGCAGGAATCGAACCCACGACCCCTTGGTTCGTAGCCAAGTACTCTATCCAGCTGAGCTACAGCCGCGCAGCCCCGCAGTATAGCATTTTTTGACGGTCCTTCAGGTCAGCCGTGCCGCGGCCTCGAAGCATTCGGCCCGGCGTGCGAGGTCGCCCTCTTGCTGCGCGAGCGCGGCCAGCGACAGCCAGGCCTTGCGGCGGCCGGCGCTTGCGAGCGCTTCGTCGGTGGCCGCCTGCTCGAGCAGCCGGCGCGCCTTGCCCCACAGCTCGCGCTCGGCCAGTGCGCAGCCGACGGCCAGCGTCACCGCGCCTTCGCGCACGTAGGCCGTCGCGGCCGTTTCCAGGCGCGGCAGCCACTCGGGGCCGATGCCGCTCAATGCGTTGACTAGGGCGAGCGCGACCACCGCCCGTTCGTCGGGGCCGATGTCGGCAGGCTGATCCCAGAACGGGCGCAGCCAGCCGCGCGCGTCGTCGAACGCGCCGAGCGCGGCGGCGCGATCGGCAGCGCGTGCGGCGACGAACGCATCGCGCCGATCGATCGGGTCGAACTGCGCCCAGACCCGCCGCAGCTGATCGATGTCGTGTGCGGTGTCGAGCGATTCGAAGGCGAGCGAGCGCAACAGCCCCTGCGCCGCGATCCTCGAGAAGGCCTGGTGCTTGGCGAGCAGGCGCGCGGTCTTCAGCGCCTCCTGCGGCAGGCGACCGAGACGCGTGGCCTGCAGCTTCAGGCGCAGCGCATGGGTGCGCCGCGCCACGCCTTGCGGCAGTTCGCCGAGCAGCGCCAACGCGCGCGGCGCATCGCGATCGTCGATCGCCCACTCGGCGGCGAGCAGGCGCGCGCCCTCCTCGGCCGGACGCGCCGCCGCACTGCGGGTCGCGAGCTCGAGCGCGCGCTGGAGCTGCTCGTCGCGGCCGCTGCGGTCCTGCAGGCGGTGCGCGCTGCCGGCGGCGAGCAGGCGGCTGAGCACGGTGAATTCGTTGTCCTGCGCGAGCTCGGGGGTATCGGACTGGATCACGAGCGCACGCTGGGCGGCCTTCTGCGCGCGGCTGTAGCGCCCGCCGAAATACTGCGCGAGCGCTTCGCGCAGCGCCGCCTGCGCGGTGCGGTCGCGGCGAGCGACGCGCCATTCGCGCGCGCGCTGCGGCAGGCCGATCAGCGCACTCAAGGCCTGGATCGCGGTGACGATCACGAAGCAGGTGCCGATCAGCACGAGCAGGAACAGATTCAGCGAGACGTCGATGCGCCACGCGCGCCAGTAGAAGGTCGCGAGGCCGTCGTTGGTGCCGAGCGTGCTCGCGGCCACCACGGCCACGGCGAACAACAGCACGAGCCAGATGACGTTGCGCATGTCAGGCTGGCGCTTGGCCGCCACGGGCCACGAAGAGGTCCACCACCGCACGGACCTCGTTGGCCTGAAGGCGCCGATGCGTCGCGGTCATCTCAGCGCCCTGCCGAGGCCGCCGTCAGCGCGGCCAGCGTGTCGTCGGGGCGCGGCACCGTGACCCGACGCGCCTGGCCGACGACCTGGCGAATCAGCTCGCTCGCCAGCACGGTGCGCTTGGAGCTGCGATCGAAGTAGCGGTCGAGCGAGGCCTGCACGACCTGCAGGTCGCTTTGGGCGGTGTCGAACTGGCGGCTCAGCAGCGCCAGGCGCGCATTGAGCAGGCGCAGCTTGAGGTTCTCGCGCAGGAAGAACGATTGCTCCGGCGCGAGCAGCACCGCGTCCGGGTGATCGATGCGCGTCACGCGCACCAGCGACCGCGCTTCGTTCAGGATGCGTTCGGTGACGGCGCCCCAGATATCGCCGACCTTGCCGGTCCACACCGCGGCCGTGCTCGCGGCCGGTGCAGCGCTGGCGGCCGGGCGCGCCGGCACGGGGACGACGACCTTCGCATCGCGGCCCGCGGCATCCTTGCGCGTTTCGGCGACGGCCAGCAACGGCAGTTCGTCGACCATGCGGATCGTCTCGTCGAGCCGGATGCTCAGCGACGAGATGTCGGCCACGCTCGTCGCCTTGACGCGATCGAGATCGCGCGCGATGGCGCGGCGCACGCCCTCGAGGCGTGGCTGGCTGTAGCGCGCCAGGCGCTCGTCGCTCTGCTTCAGCGTGGCCACGAGCGGCTCGGCGCTGCCGGTGATCGCGGTCTGCTGCAATGCGACGCGGATCGCGGCGTCGATGTCGGTGAGCACGTTCTCGTCGCGCGAGCGTGAGAGGGACTGGATCAGGTCTTCGAGCTGACCGCGCTGCACCGCCACTTCGGCGACGCGCGCCTCGAGCAGCGCAACCTTGGCCGCGGACTCGCCGCTCTGCTCCTGCGCCTGCTTGGCGAGCAGCCGGGCCTCGGCGACCTTGCCGGCCGCATCCTGCTGGCGCCGCACCAGCTCCTGCTCGAGGCTGGCGCCACGCTGGTCGGCCTTCCACGCCAGCACCAGGCTGGCGACGCTGAGCGCTGCGAGCACGATCACGGCCGCCCACCACAGGCGTGAGCTGCCGCGCGCGGGCGCCCCGGGCGTGGTCGCAGGCGGGACGGGGTCTGCGGCAGACGCAGGCAGCGCGGCAGGCACAGCGGGATGGAGGTCGTCGGTCACGGTCGAATCGATTGTATGCAGGCGACCACGGCCGCCAATGACGGCCGTGTTTCGAGGACGATTGCGAGGCCCAGCCGGCGTGCGCGCGCAACGATGCGCGGGTGCGTCGCGACGGCGCGTGCCTCATGCCAAGAGGTGCCAGTGGGCGCGAGCACGGCCAGGTTGTCGATCGCCTCAGAGCTGCTGAACAACCACAGATGATCAGCAGGTGCGGTTGTCGCCGCGTGCAGCAGCGCCTGCTCGGTCGCGCTGAAACGCGGCGCGCAGCGCCGATAGGCCGCCACGTGTGCGACCTGCGCGCCGGCCGCACGCAGCGTGTCAGCCAGCCAGTCGCGCCCGCCATCGCCGCGCACGACGAGCGCGCGTGCGCCGTGCCAGTCGTGCTGACGCAGCTGCGCCCACAGCGATTCGGAATCGAACTGCGCCGCGTCGGCGGCCGGCTCGACGATCTGGGTCGGCAGCACGCCCGCGTCGACCAGCGCGCGCGTCGTGCCCGGCCCGGGCGAGCCGGCCCGCACCGTGACCGGCCAGAGCGCGCCCTCGGGGCGATGCGCAAAGAAATGCTGGACCGCATTCGGGCTCACGAAGCTCACGAGCCGGTGTTGCGCGAGCGCGCGCCACGCGTCGATCAGTTCGCGAGGATCGTCGACCGCGTCGATGCCGATCAGCGGCAGCGCGACCGCGGTCGTCAAGCCGTTGGCGTGCAGGTCGGCGACCCATTCGGCGGCCTGCGTCGCGGGCCGGGTGACAAGAATGCGCAGGGCTCGCGCCGGCTCAGGCGCCGCCGTCATGATCATCAGGCCGCGGGGACGAGGTACGCCGCGGCGCCGGTGTCGCGCAATGACTGCGCCGCGGCTTCGCCGAGCGCACGCGCCTGCTCGTCGGTCAGCACCACCGCCTGCTGCGTCGCGCGAAGCAAGGTCGAGGCCGGCGTCAGCGCGTGGCCGAGCGCGACGCTCAGGCTCAGGGTGTCGCCGTTCCAGGTCGCGTGCGCCGCGAGCGGCATGCTGCAACTGCCCCCGAGCGCGCGCGAGACCGCACGCTCGGCCTGCGCCGCGAGCCAGGTCGGCCGGTGCGTGAGCTGCGCCAGCTGCGCGAGCAACGCGGTCGCATCGGCGCGCACCTCGATGCCGAGCGCGCCCTGGCCGGCGCAGGGCAGCATCACCTCGGGTTCGAACACGCTCGCGATGCGCGCCGCGAGCCCGAGCCGCTTCAGGCCCGCCGCGGCGAGCACGATGGCGTCGTAGCCGCCGGCGTCGAGCTTGCGCAGCCGCGTGTCGAGGTTGCCGCGCAGCGGCTGCACGTCGAGGTCGGGCCTCAGGCTCAGCAACTGCACGACCCGGCGCAGGCTCGAGGTGCCGACCGTCGCGCCCTGCGGCAACTCCGCCAGAGTGGCGAACCTCGGCGACACCAGCGCATCGCGCGGGTCTTCACGCTCCAGCACCGCGGCGAGCTCGAAGCCGTCGGGCAGGTCCATCGGCACATCCTTGAGCGAATGCACCGCGAGCTGCGCGCGGCCCTGTTCGAGCGCGGTCTCGAGCTCCTTCACGAACAAGCCCTTGCCGCCGACCTTGGCCAGCGTGCGATCGAGGATCTGATCCCCCAGCGTCGTCATGCCCAGCAGCCCGACCGCCATGCCGAAACGCTGCGTCAGCAGCGCGCGCACATGCTCGGCCTGCCACAGTGCAAGGCGGCTTTCGCGGGTTGCGATCAAGAGGGTGTCGGCCATGGACAGCATGCTAGCAGCCGCCTCGCTTGCACGAACCTTGCATGACTGATATGCCGACGTTGGAGACCGACCGCGGCGCGCTTGCGATACGATCCGGCGGCGTGTAACCAAATTACAAGACCCGAGGTAACTCATGGCCCGTGCTCCAGCCCCCTCGTCGCGCGATGCCGCCGAAAAGAACAAGCCACTGGTCGATGACATCCGGCTGCTCGGCCGCATCCTCGGCGACGTGATCCGCGAGCAGGAGGGCAAGGCCGCGTTCGAGCTGGTCGAGCGCGTGCGCAAGCTCTCGGTCGCGTACCGGCTCAAGAGCGACGCACAGGCCGGGCGCGCGCTCGATCGACTGCTGAAGAACCTGTCGGGCGACCAGACCGTCAGCGTGATCCGCGCGTTCAGCTACTTCTCGCACCTCGCCAACATCGCCGAGGACCGCCACCACGTGCGCCGCCGCGACCACCACGAGCGCCAGGGCCACCTGCAGGAGGGCTCGCTGGCGATGACGCTGGAGCGCCTCGGCCAGGCCGACATCCGCGCCGCCGACATCGCGAAGACGCTGGCGCATGCCTACATCTCGCCGGTGCTGACCGCGCACCCGACCGAGGTGCAGCGCAAGAGCATCCTCGATGCCGAGCGCACGATCGCCGAGCTCGTCGAGCAGCGCGAAGGCACGCACAGCGCGCGCGAGCTGGCCGAGAACGAGGCGCTGATCCGCGCCCGCGTCACGCAGATCTGGCAGACGCGCATGCTGCGCACCGCCAAGCTCACGGTGGCCGATGAGATCGAGAACGCGCTGAGCTACTACCGCGCGACCTTTCTGCGCCAGATCCCGCGCATGTACCGCGAGCTCGAAGAGGCGCTGCCCGGCTTTGAGATCGCATCGTTCTTCCGCATGGGCAACTGGATCGGCGGCGATCGCGACGGCAACCCGTTCGTCACCGCCGACACGCTGCGGATGGCGCTCGCGCGGCAGAGCGAGACGGTGCTGCGCTTCTACCTGACCGAGGCGCACGAGCTCGGCGCGGAGCTGTCGATCTCGGCCTCGCTCGCGCCGGTCACGCCCGAAATGCAGGCGCTGGCCGCGGGTTCGCCGGACCACAGCGCGCACCGCGAGGACGAACCGTACCGGCGCGCGCTGATCGGCATGTACGCACGCCTCGCCGCGACGCTGCACGAATTCACCGGCACCGAGGCGCTGCGCCACGCGGTCGCGCCGCAGCGGCCCTACGCGGCGGCTTCCGAGTTCCTGCACGACCTGCAGGTCATCGAGCGCTCGCTCGCCGCACACCATGCGCAGGCGCTCAGCAGCCCGCGCCTGCGGCCGCTGATCCGCGCGGTGCAGGTGTTCGGCTTTCACCTCGCGACGGTGGATTTGCGCCAGAGCTCGGACAAGCACGAGGCGGTGGTGGCCGAGCTGCTGCGCGTCGCACGCATCGAGGACGACTACAGCGCGTTGCCCGAGGCCGCGCGCCGCGAACTGCTGATGCGCGAGCTGAACGATGCCCGCCCGCTGCGGGTGCGCGCCGCGGCCTACAGCGAGCACGCGGTCGGCGAACTGGCGATCTTCGAGGCCGCTGTCGTGATGCTCGAACGCTACGGGCGCGAGGCGCTGCGCCATTACATCATCTCGCACACCGAAGACGTCAGCGATCTGCTCGAGGTGATGCTGCTGCTGAAGGAAGTCGGCCTGCTGCGCGGCACGCTGGACGATGCAGCCGAGTCCGATCTGATCGTCTCGCCGTTGTTCGAGACCATCGCCGATCTGCGCAATGCCGCACCCATCATGCGCGCGTTCTACGCGCTGCCCGGCATCGCCGCGTTGATGAAGCGCTCGGGCGCCGAGCAAGACATCATGCTCGGCTACAGCGATAGCAACAAAGACGGCGGCAGCTTCACGAGCAATTGGGAGCTGTACCGCGCCGAGACCGACCTGGTGCAGCTTTTCGGCGAATTGCGCAGCGCGCACGGCATCACGCTGCGGCTGTTCCACGGCCGCGGCGGCACCGTCGGCCGCGGCGGCGGCCCGAGCTACCAGGCCATCCTCGCGCAGCCGCCGGGCACGGTGAACGGGCAGATCCGCCTGACCGAACAGGGCGAGGTCATCGCCTCCAAGTACGCGCATCCCGAGATCGGGCGGCGCAACCTCGAGACCCTGGTGGCGGCGACCCTCGAGGCGACGCTGCTGAACCCGACCAAGAGCGCCCCCAAGTCGTTCCTCGACGCGGCCGCGCAGATCAGCAACGCGAGCTTCAAGGCCTACCGCCGGCTCGTCTACGAGACGCCCGGCTTCACCGAGTACTTCTTCAGCGCCACCCCGATCCGCGAGATCGCCGAGCTCAACATCGGCTCGCGCCCCGCGTCGCGCAAGGCCACGCGCGCGATCGAGGACCTGCGCGCGATTCCGTGGTCGTTCAGCTGGGGCCAGTGCCGTGTCGCGCTGCCGGGCTGGTGCGGCTTCGGCTCGGCGATCGAATCCTTCCTCGGCAAGGACGCCGCGCAGCGCAAGGAGCGCCTCGCGCTGCTGCAGAAGATGCACAAGCAATGGCCGTTCTTCCGCACCTTGCTGTCCAACCTCGACATGGTGATCGCGAAGAGCGATCTGGCGATCGCATCGCGCTATGTCGAGCTCGTCGAGGACAAGAAGCTCGGCAAGAAGATCTTCGCGCTCGTGAAGGCCGAGTGGCATCGCACGAACGACGCGCTGTCGCTGATCACCGGCGAGAAGAGCCGATTGGAGTCCAACCCGTCGCTCGCACGCTCGATCGAACACCGATTCCCGTACCTCGACCCGCTGAACCATTTGCAGGTCGAGCTGATGCGGCGCTACCGGCAGCGCAAGGAAGGCGACCCCGAGAACGCGCGCGTCCAGACCGGGATCCACATCTCGATCAACGGGGTCGCGGCGGGATTGCGCAACACGGGCTGACTAGCGCGCGGCGGACGCGGCCGATGCCGCCGACGCTGCGGCCGCCGCGGCCGCCATCTTGACCCGCGCCTCGCGCTCGGCACGGATGAAATCGGCCGACGACCTGCCCGATTGCGCGACCCACTCGCGCAGCGCACCGACCTCGCCCAGACGCGCGTGCCGGCCCAGCGTCGCCAGATCGCGGCGAATGCCGACGCAACCGTCGGCTGGCCCCAGCGCGCTCGAGCTGCCGAGCGTCTCGAAGTAGGCAGACTGCTCGCCACGCAAGCGGTCGATGCGATCCTCCGGCCAGCCGAGTCGCTTGCCCAACGCGACGCCGATGCCGAGATCCAGCAAGGTGTCCGAGCGCTCGACCAGCAGGTCCGCCACCGCGCCACAGGTCTGGCGCCGGTTCGCGTCGCGCAGCGTCGATGGCTTGCATTGCTCGAGGAGCGTCTGGTAGCCGGGCATGCTCCACGCCGCCGCGATGCCGGTCGCGTTGGCGGCCAAGGTCAGCACCGCGGGCATCGCGGCCTCGTCGGTCGGCATGTGCTCGATCACGAGCGCCGGCACCGCGAAGAAGTACTGGTCGCTGCGCGCCGAGGTCGAGAGGCGGAACAGCGCTTCGTTCTGTGCCGCCGCGTCACGGCGCTGCCCGGCCTGCGTGAGAACGAACAACCACGGCGCCGCATTGCCCGGGTCGAGGCGCGCCCATTGCTCGGGGTTCAGCAACTGGCACGCCCCTTCGGCCGGCTGAGCGCGCCCGCAGGTGTTGAATGCCAGTGCATAGACCCGCGGGTCGCTCGTGGTCGCCGCCATGCGCGCCAAGGTGTCGCGCGCCTCGGCAACCCGGGCCGCTGCCCGCCGGCTTGTCTCGCACTCGACGCCGGCGCAAGCGCTCGCCGAATCGCCCGTCGCGACTGGCGTGTCGTCCGTGCCGATCAGCCCCAGCAGCACGGAGGCAGCCCGCGCGAATTCGCTCGAGTCGGCGCGCAACCGGTCGACGAGCCGCGCCCGCAGCTCGGGCCATCGCGTGACGCGGGCCAGGTCCTCTGCATCGACGCTGCCGTCCGGCGCCGCCTTCACCCACACGCCACCACACAGCTCGATCTCGTCGCTGCCATGCGCCGCGGTCGTCGAGGCCTCGCTCGACGCGGGCACCGACGCTGCGGACAGCTCGGTCGGCGCGGCTGGCGACGCCGGCGCCGCCGCGACCGGTGGCACGGCCTCGCCGCGCACGCGGCCGCTGCGGATGAACCACAGCATCAGCGCCAAGGTCGCCGCGCCCAGCACCCACCAAACGCGGCGCAGCGCCGGATTCACCGCCCCGCCGCCACCAACGCTTCCCGCACCGCCGCGACCTGCCGGCGCGACACCGCGAGCCATTCGTCGACCGGCGCCATGCAAACGGCCCAGGTCTCGCCGCCGTCCTCGTCGCCCTCGCCGGCCATCGCGCGGCGCTCGAGCGCACGCACCGCATGCCGGGCGACGAGTGCGTTGCGGTGCACGCGCAGGAAACGATCCCCGAGGCGCTGTTCGAGATCGGTGAGCGCTTCGTCGAGCACATAGGTGTGCGCGGCGGTGCGCAGCGTGACGTACTTGAGCTCGGCCTTGAAATACAGCGCCTCGGCGACCGGCACGCGCACCAGCCGGCCGCGGTCGGTGACGATGATGACCGGCGCCTCGGCGGCGGTGGCCGGAGCGCCGGCGCGGCCGCGTTGCAGGACCAGGCGCTGCGCGACGCGTTGCAGCGCCGCGTGCAGGCGTTCGCGCCGGACCGGCTTCGTGAGGTAGTCGACCGCCTCGAGGTCGAACGCGCGCAGCGCATGCTCCGCGTGCGCGGTAACGAACACCACCGCCGGCGGCTCGCTCAGGCGCTTCAGTTCCGCGGCGAGCTGCGTGCCGTCGCGGCCCGGCATCTGCACATCGAGCAGCACCAGGTCGCAGGTCTGGGTCGCGAACCAGGCGAGTGCCTGCACCGCGTTCGCGGCTTCTCCGACGACGCTCGCCACCGGGTCGGTGCAGTCGCCGACAAGCTGGCGCAGCCGCAGGCGCGCGAGCTCCTCGTCGTCGACCACGAGAACCCGCAATGCACTCACAGCGGCACCACGATCTGCACCCGGAAGGCGTCGGGTTCCAGCCGCGTTTCGAACTGGCCGGCGACGTCGTGCATCAGCCGCAGCCGCTCGCGCACATTGCGCAGCGCCATGCCGCTGCCGGGGCGCGACTGCATCGCCGGCACGCTGTTGGTGATCGCGATCAGCGCACGCCCGAGCTTGACGCGTGTGCGCACGCGGATCGTGCCGCCCTCGGCGGCAGGCTCGACGCCGTGGCGCACCGCGTTCTCGACCAGCGGCTGCAGCAGCAGCGGCGGCACGCGGGCGGCGCCGGCGGCGGGGTCGAGCTCCCAGGTCACGCGCAGCCGGCTGCCGAAACGGATCTGCTCGATCGCGAGGTAGCGCTGCGCGAGCTCGATCTCTTCGGCCAGCGTGACCGATTCGGCGCTGTCGGAGATCGCGACGCGAAACAGCTCGGCCAGGTCTTCGAGCACGCCCTCGGCCCGCGCCGGGTCGAGCCGCACCAGCGTGAGCGCGCTGTTCAGCGTATTGAACAGGAAGTGCGGCCGGATGCGCGACTGCAGCTCGGCGAGCCGCGCCGTCGTCTCGGCCGGCACCAGCGCCTTCGCGCGCAGGCGCAGCCACTGGAACAGCATCGCGGCGAGCACGCCACCGGCTGCGGCCGGTGCCAGCCAGCCCGGGATCGTGCCCGCTGCGCCGGTGCCGGGCAACCAGGCCAGCACCGAACCGACCACGCCGCACAGCGCGCCCAGCCCGATCGCGACCGTCCACTGCAGCGCCACCGGCAGCACGACGAGCGTGCGCTTCGAGGCACAGAGCAGCAGCAGCCACATCAACACCGCCGGCAAGGCGCTGCCGGCGCCGAGCGAGAACTGCGTCAACCAGCCGGACCACGAGCCGGCGGCGAACAGCACGCCGACCGCGAGCACGCCGTGCACGAACAGCAGCGCGCGCAGCACCACGCCGACATGGCAGACATCGAAGCCCGCGGCGGCATCGGTGGGCCGGAGCACGGCGGTCGCGAGGCCGCCGAACGAGGTGGTTCCGAAGCCGGTCGAGCGCAGCTCGGCCGGGCGGCTCAGCGTGCTGTCATGCAGGTCGGACGGACGTGTGGACAAGGTGGCGTCGATAGAATGCGAGCCCTGCATTGTCCAACGCCCGCCGCTCATGTCCACGAATCAATTCGACAAAAAATCCCAGGCCTGGTCGGCGCTGTTCTCCGAGCCGATGAGCGAGCTCGTGAAACGCTACACGGCGAGCGTCGGCTTCGACCAGCGCCTGTGGAAGGCCGACATCACCGGCAGCCTCGCGCACGCCGAGATGCTCGCGGCCCAGGGCATCATCGGCGCGGACGACCACGCGGCGATCCAGCGCGGCATGGCGCAGATCACGCAGGAGATCGAGGCCGGCAGTTTCGAGTGGAAGCTCGATCTGGAGGACGTGCACCTGAACATCGAGGCGCGCCTGACCAGCCTCGTCGGCGACGCCGGCAAGCGGCTTCACACCGGCCGCTCGCGCAACGACCAGGTCGCGACCGACGTGCGCCTGTGGCTGCGCGACGAGATCGTCACGATCGGCGGCCTGTTGACCGAATTGCAGCGCGCGCTGGTCGAGGTCGCCGACAAGAACGCCGAGGTCATCCTGCCCGGCTTCACGCACCTGCAGGTGGCTCAGCCGGTGAGCTTCGGGCATCACCTGCTCGCGTATGTCGAGATGTTCGCGCGCGACGCCGAGCGCATGAACGACGTGTTGCGGCGCACGAACCGCCTGCCGCTCGGCGCCGCCGCGCTGGCCGGCACCAGCTACCCGCTGGACCGCGAACGCGTCGCGAAGACGCTCGGCATGGTGGACGAAAAAGGCGACGCCTGCGTCTGCCAGAACAGCCTGGATGCGGTCAGCGACCGCGACTTCGCGATCGAATTCACCTCGGCCGCGACGCTGTGCATGATCCACTTCTCGCGCCTGAGCGAGGAACTGGTGCTGTGGATGAGCCAGAACTTCGGCTTTATCGACCTGGCCGATCGTTTCTGCACCGGCTCCAGCATCATGCCGCAGAAGAAGAACCCCGACGTGCCCGAACTCGCGCGCGGCAAGACCGGGCGTGTCGTCGGCCACCTGATGGGCCTGATCACGTTGATGAAGGGCCAGCCGCTGGCCTACAACAAGGACAACCAGGAAGACAAGGAGCCGCTGTTCGACACCGTCGACACCTTGAAGGACACGCTGCGCATCTTCGTCGAGATGGTCGCCGGCATCAGCGTCAAGCCCGAAGCGATGGAACGCGCTGCGCTGCGTGGCTACGCGACCGCGACCGACCTGGCCGACTACCTCGTGAAGAAGGGCCTGCCGTTCCGCGACGCGCATGAAGTGGTGGCGCATGCCGTCAAGCTCGCGATCGCGCAAGGCGCCGATCTGGCGCAGCTGCCGCTCGCGACGCTGCAAGGCTTTCATGCCGCGATCGGCGCCGACGTGTTCGAGTGCCTGAGCCTGCGCGGCTCGCTGAACGCGCGCAACGTGCTTGGCGGCACCGCGCCGGCGCAGGTGCGCGCGCAGGTCGCGCGGCACCGCGCACGCCTGGCCGGCTGACCGCGCGACACGCCGCGGCGCGTGACTTCTGGCCGGCCGTGGTGTGGCGGCGCCCGTGCTGACGCACGACTCCGCTGCCTACAATTCCTGCGCGCCGCATCGCCCGCGGACGCGCCAGATCAGGGACGGCAATGGCAAGCACCACGCTCAAGAAGAGCCTGTACGAGATCCTGGGCGTCTCGATCGAAGCGACCGCCGCCGAGATCAAGGCCGCCTACGACACGCGGGTCGCCCAGCGCGGCAACGGGACGTCCGACCACGACCGCGCCGCGCGGGTCGCGCTCAACGAAGCCTTCAGCGTGCTCGCCAACAAACAGCGCCGCGCCGCCTACGACGCCCGCCTGCACAGCGTGTCGGCCACGGCCGGCGTCGCGCCGACCAGCGCCGACGTGCCCGGGCCATCGCGCCAGTGGATGATCGCCACTGCCCTCGCCGTCCTGCTGATCGGCGGCTGGTTCGTGATCCGCCACCAGCGCGCCGCGGCGCCGAGCGCCAGCGCGCCGCGCCTCGTACCGCTGCCCGCCCCGGTGGCGGAACCACCGGTGGCCAACGTGACCCCGCTGGCCGCCGCACCGGGTGACCTGTCGCCCGAGCAGATCTACGCCACCGTGTCGCCGAGCATCGTACGGGTCAGCGTGCTGCGGCGGGACGGGGCGTCGACGATGCTGGGCAGCGGGGTCATCATCGGCCCCGACAGCGTGATCACCAACTGCCATGTCACGATGGCCGGCGACCAGGTCGAGGTGCGCGAGCGCGACGCGGTCTTCGCGGCGACGGTGAGCACCGCCGACGAGGTCTTCGACCTGTGCCGGCTTCGGGTCAGCGGCCTGAAAGGCCGGCCGGCTGCGGTGACCGGTGCGCCCGCGCCGCGGGTCGGGCAGCGTGTCTACGCGATCGGCTCGCCGCAGGGCCTCGATCTGACCTTGAGCGAGGGCCTGGTATCGGCGCTGCGCGAGGGGCCGTCGGGCACCTACATCCAGACCACCGCGCCGGTGTCGCCCGGCTCGAGCGGCGGCGGCCTGTTCGATCACCAGGGCAACCTGGTGGGCATCGTCACGTTCCAGATGCGCGCCGGGCAGAACCTGAACTTCGCGATCCCGGTCGAGTGGATCGACAAGATGTCGACCCGGCGCCGCGAGACCGAGCGCGAGGTCGCGCAGACGCCCCCGCCGTACACCCCGACCGAGCCCTACCGCGATGCGATCTGGCTGGGCGCGTGGCATTGCTTCGGCGCGCTGACGGGCCGCGGTCTCGACATCGTGTTCGAGGCCAACGGCACGTTCATCGGCAAGATCGACGGCAAGTCGGCGCGCGGGCATTATTCGATGTCGAAGACCACGCTGATGCTGACCGACTCGCAGCAGGGATTCAGCTTCGCGGTGGAGGAAGTCTCCGCCAAGCGCATGGTCATCAACCGAGGCCAGGGGCAGCGACTCGTCTGTGACCGCTGATGGAGCCCCTGGCTCGGCGTACCGAGCCACCCCCCCGAGGGGATCGGGCCTGGCCGGGCCACGAAGGGGCCACCGCGTGGCCCTTGGCGGCCCGGCGCTCAGGCCCGTCTCGTCAATCACCCCAAGTTGAGCTGCATGAGGAAACGATGACACGAACCCATTCGACGCTCCGCGCCCTGGCGGGCATCATCCAGTCCGCGGTGCTGCTCGCCGCGCTCACCGCATTCCACACCACGATGGCCGCACCGATCGCCTACCCCACGACGCAGAAGATCGCCCACACCGACACCTACTTCGGCACCGAAGTCCCCGACCCGTACCAATGGCTCGAGGACGACAACGCGGCCGCCACCAAGGCCTGGGTCGCGCGCCAGAACGAGCTGACCTTCGGCTGGCTCGCGAAGATTCCGTACCGCGTCGCGGTGCTCGCGCGCATCCGCGCGATCTCAAACCACGCGAAGTACAGTGCGCCGTTCCAGAAGAACGGCCGGGTCTTCTTCTACAAGAACGACGGCCTGCAGAACCAGTCGGTGCTGTATGTGCAGCAAGGCCTGACGGGCCGGCCCGAGATGCTGCTCGACCCGAACACGTTCTCGAGCGACGGCACCGTCAAGCTCGAGTCGTTCACGCTCAGCCGCGATGGCCGTTATGCGGTGGTCGCGAAGACCGCGATCCCCGGCTCGGACTGGCGCGACTTCCAGGTCATGGACCTGAAGACGCGCCAGATGCTGCCCGAGCGGCTGCGCTGGATCAAGTTCGCCGGTGCGCAGTGGCGCGGCGACGGCTTCTACTACAGCCGCTTCCCCGAGCCGGCCCAGGGTGCGGAGCTGAGCGCGCCGCTGACCGGCATGAGCGTCTGGTACCACCAGATCGGCACGCCGCAGAGCGCCGACACGCCGGTCTACGAGGACAAGGCGCACCCGGAGTACTTCGTCGACGTGCAGGCGACCGAGGACGAACGTTTCGCGGTGCTGACGGTGCGCGACCTCAAGCTGCGCGGCAACAGCTTGTTCGTGCGCGACGAAACGAGCGGCGACAAGGCCTTCGGCGCTATCGTGCCCGAGCTCAGCGACGACAGCTTCGACCTGATCGGCAGCGACGCCAAGCGCCTGTTCATCGGCACCAACCGCGGCGCCCCGAATCGCAAGCTGCTGAGCTTCGACACCGCCACGCGCCAGTGGGCAACGGTGCTGCCCGAGCAGCCGCAATTGCTGGAGCACGCGTCGCTCGCCGGTGGCCGGTTGTTCGCGAACTACCTGCAGGACGTGGCCTCGCGCGTGCAGGTGCATGCGCTGGACGGCAAGCTGCTGAGTGGCGTCACGATGCCCGCACCCGGCACCGCGAGCGGCTTCCACGGCAGCGCGAACGACGCCGACGTGTTCTACACCTTCAGCGCGATGAACCAGCCGGCGACGCTGTTCCGCTACGAGATCGGCACCGGCCGCAGCGAGGTGTTCCGCGCCACCGAGATCGCGGGCTTCGATCCGGCGCGCTTCGAGAGCCGGCAGGTCTTCTTCAAGAGCCGCGACGGCACGCGCGTGCCGATGTTCATCGTGCACAAGAAAGGCTTGAAGCTCGACGGCCGCAACCCGACGATCCTCTACGGCTACGGCGGCTTCAACGTGTCGCTGAACCCGTACTTCAGCCCGTCGCGCGTGGCCTGGATGGAGCAAGGCGGCGTGTTCGCGATGGCCAACCTGCGCGGCGGCGGCGAGTATGGCGAGGCCTGGCACGAGGCCGGCATGCGGCTGAACAAGCAGAACGTGTTCGACGATTGCATCGCGGCCGCCGAGTACCTGATCCGCGAGCGCATCACGTCGCCGGACCGCCTCGCGCTGCAGGGCGGCAGCAACGGCGGCCTGCTCGTCGGCGCGGTCGTGAACCAGCGCCCGGAGCTGTTCAAGGTCGCGCTGCCGCAGGTCGGCGTGATGGACATGCTGCGTTTCCAGAAGTTCTCGGTCGGCGCGGCCTGGGTGCCCGACTACGGCTCGAGCGACGATGCGGCGCAGTTCAAAGTCCTGCTCGGCTACTCGCCGCTGCACAACCTGAAGGCCGGCGTGGCCTACCCGGCGACGCTGATCACGACCTCGGACCACGACGACCGCGTCGTGCCGGCGCATTCGTTCAAGTACGCCGCCACCTTGCAGGCGCTGGCCGGCGGCGACGCGCCGCACCTGATCCGCATCGCCACCAACTCCGGCCACGGCGCGAGCAACCTGAGCAAGGCGCTCGAAGAGATCGCCGACGCCTACACCTTCGCCTGGGCCGCGATGGGCATCACGCCGAGCTTCGCGCAGCCCTGACTGACCGAGCAAGTGAGTGAGTCGAGCGGATTGAATCGATGCGCAAGCGCCCTCTGCTGATCTGGACAGTGCTGCTGCTCCTGCCGCTGCTCGCGGCGGGCGCGCTGCTGGTCTTCTTCACGCCGCTGCGCGTGCTGAATGCGCTCGGCGCCGCGGCGGGCGGCTACACGAGCCGCGAAGGCGTGCCCTACGGTCCGCTCGCGCGCCAGCGGCTCGACCTCTACATCCCCGACGCCAAAGCCCCGGCCGGCGGCTGGCCGATGGTGGTGTTCTTCTACGGCGGCGCGTGGAACAGCGGCGCGCGCGCCGACTCCCGGTTCGTCGCCGCGTCGCTGGCCGCGCACGGTGTGCTCACCGTGGTGGCCGACTACCGGCTCTACCCCGAGGTGCGCTATCCCGAGTTTCTGCGCGACAGCGCGCAGGCGCTGGCTTACGGCCTGACCGAAGGTGCGCGCCTCGGCGCGAACCCGAAGCGCATCTTCGTGATGGGCCACAGCGCGGGCGCGTACAACGCGGCGATGCTGGCGCTCGACCCGCGCTGGCTGGGCGCGACCGGGCACGCGCCGGACGAGCTCGCCGGCTGGATCGGCCTGGCTGGACCGTACGACTTCTTCCCGACCGACAACGCCACGGCGCGGCCGGTGTTCTTCCATCCGAACTATCCCGCCAACGCGCAGCCGATAGCACACGCTTCGGCCAGCGCACCGCGCACGTTCCTCGCCGCGCCGATCAACGACACGACCGTCAACCCGACGCGCAACACGCAGGGCCTCGGCCAACGCCTGCGAATCGCGGGCGCGTCGGTCAGCGTGAAGATGTACGAGCATGCCAACCACACGACGCTGATCGCGGCGATGGCCTGGCCGCTGCGCTGGATCGCGCCGGTGCACGCCGATGTGCTCGCGTTCATCGAGTCCGCGCCGGCGCGCGAGCGGCCCGGCGCGCTGCCCCCTTAGCCGACCCGGCGATTTCGACCCGTCGTCAGCGACGCGGGCGAAACGGCACGCGGTACAGCCAGATACGCCGGCCGTCGGCGCACTCGATCACGCGGGACGCGGCCAGGCCCGGCACATCGAATTCCAGGCTCACCAGCCACGCGCCGGCGCGCAGCTCGCGCGTCGCCTTGTCGGCCGCTCGCGCCATGCTCTCAGGGCGCTGGAACAGGTAGACCATCTCGAAGCCCGACCAGTCCGCGGCCCAGATGTCGCCGCGGCGCACGCGCGCGAAGCGGCAGCGCCACGCACACGCGAAGCGCAGCGGCCAGCTCCATTCGAGCCCGTCGAGCGCGGCGTTCGGGTACTCACGATGCAGTTCGCGCAGGCCATCGCCGAGGCCGCAGCCGGCATCGAGCACACGCGCACCGGCGTTCAGCGGCGCGAGCTGTGCCAGGCCTTGCAAGGCGTTGGCGGGCGTCGGAAACAGCGGCGCATCGCGCCACGCGTTAAGCGGGTAGATCAGTGCGAGCAGCGCCAGCGGCAGCAGCCAGCCCCAGGCCGGCATCGCGCCGGCCAGGCCGGACACGGCGAGCGAGAGCGGGAAGCCAAGCGCGATGAAGAGGCGCCGCCACGGCGTGCTGCCGACGAGGCTGCAGGCGGCGCCGGCGGCCATGCCCGCGGCGATCGCGAGCATCAGCGGCACTTGCACGGCGCGCAGCGCCGCGAACAGCGCCCAGCCCAGCGCCCATGCCAGCAGGGCTGGCAGCGGCCAGGTCATGGGCATATCAGGCCGGCGCCGGACCGCCCCAAGCGGCCTGAGCTCCCCGCGAGGGATCGCGCCGAAGGCGCGCAGGGGCCGTCATGATCAGAACTTGAACGCCAGCCGCAGCCCGCCCCAGTGGCGGCCGTTCACCGTGATCGGCGCGGCCGCTTCCTTCATCACGACGAAGCTGCCGCCGCCCATGTCGCGGCGGTAGGTCTGCAGCAGGAACGGCCGCTGGTTGCGTGCCGACGCGAGCCCGGTGCGGTCGTTGAAGATGCGGCGGTAGCGGCTGTTCGCGCTGTCCCAGGCGAGGTCACCGCGCTGCGGGTGGTTGTATTTGCGGTTGTGCGTGGCCACATAGCCGTTGCGGTCGACCGCGATGCAGAACACGATCTTCGGGCTCAGCCCGAGCACACGCTCCTGCACCGCCGGGAACAGCCGGTCCGCGAGCGCGATGAACTGCGTCGTGTGCTGCAGCGGGTTGGTGTTGGGCATCGGCCGGTAGTCTTCGTCGAACAGCTGTTCACGCGTGATCGTGCGCTGCTGCAGCGCCTCCTCGAGCATCGCGGCGAGCGTGTCGGCGGCGCGCACCGCGGCCTGGATGAACGGCGTGTCCTCGGTCTCGATGCCGCACTGCGCGACCAGCTCGATCAGGTGTTCGGACACGTCGAGGAAGGCCTCGCTGCGCTTCATCGCGGCGCCGAGCGCACGCCCGGTCTGGCTCATCTCGGCGCCGATCGACGCGACCTGGACGTCCAGGCCGGCGCAGATCGTGCGGCTCTGTTCGGCCGCACCGATGATGCTGTTCACCGAGCTCTGCACGTCGGCCAGCGCGACCTGGAACGCACCCTGGTCGGCCGCGCTCGGATCGATGCGGATCTCGCGGGCGAGCGCGTCGATGCGGCTGTCGAGCAGGCCGATCGTGCGCATGATGTCTTTCGACGACTGCTCGACCTTGCCCGCCAAATCCTTGACCGCGTCGGCGACGACGCCGAACCCGCGCCCGGCCTCGCCGGCGCGCTTGGCCTCGACCGACGCGTTGAACGCGACCAGCCGCGTCTGCAGCGCGATCTGCGTGATGCTCTCGGCGGCCCGGGCGACGTCGCGCAGCGTCGTCACAACCTCGCCGACCTCACGGCCCACGCCTTCGACCGCGACGCGCACGCGCTGCACCGCATCCAGCCCGGCGCTGGACGCCGCGCCGATGCTGCCCTGCGCGCCGTTGATGTCCTTCACCTGGCTGCCCAGCGACGTCACCGCTTTCGCGCTGCGCTCCGAGGCCTTGCCGGTGTCGTCGATCAGGCCACGCACCTCGGCCGATTCACGGCCGATCTTCGAGGCCTGCTGCGCGATCGAGCGAATCGCCGCGTGCAGGTCGGGCGCGTCGGCACCGCCATCGTCGAGATGATCGAACCAGGATTCCCGCGCCGCCTGCGGCGGGGACTTCAGTGACAACATGGGCAGCCTCCTTGCGGGTGCATGAACTCAGTACGCGCGCAGCTTGACGCGCAGACGGGCGATCGACTGGCTGTGCAGCTGGCACACGCGCGACTCGGTCACCTTCAGCACCGCGGCGATCTCCTTCAGGTTCATGTCGTGTTCGTAATACATGCTCATCACGTACTGCTCGCGCTCCGGCAACACCTTGATCGCCTCGACCAGCGCCTCGCGCATGCGGTGGTCCTGCAGCTGCGCAAGCGGGTTCGCTTCGTCGTCGCCGACATGGCGGTCCAGGAAGTCGTTGTCGCCATCGTCGCCCGACATGTCCTCGAGGTAGACGAGTTGTGTGCCGCGCACCTTGCCGAGCAGCTCCTGGTACTCGGTCAGCGTGATGCCCATCTCGCGGGCGATCTCGCTCTCGACCGGCGCGCGGCCGAGCTTCTGCTCGAGCCGGTGCACCGCCGATTCGATCGTGCGCTGCTGCTTGCGCGTGCCGCGCGACAGGTAGTCGTTGCCGCGCAGCTCGTCGAGCATCGCACCGCGGATGCGCTGCGTCGCGAAGGTCTCGAACTGCACGCCCTGGGCCGCATCGAAGCGGCTCAGCGCATCGGCCAGGCCGATCATGCCGACCTGGATCAGGTCGTCGATCTCGACATTGGCCGGCAGCTTGGCGATCATCTGGTGCGCCAGGCGTCGCACCAGCCCGCTGTACTGCTTGAGCGTGGAGTTCAGATCCAGTTGGCCTTTGGCGGTATACATGGAGTGCTCCGAGCGATTCAGTTGCGGGCCCATGTGGCAGCCCTCTCTTTTGTGTGGGCCGGGGTCGGCAGGGTGAAGGCCGGCGTTTCGCCCGCGGCCAGCCGCAGCTGCTCGCGCACCAGGCGGCGCAGCTCCGGGGTGGGGGCTTCGGTGGCGTCGCAGGCCGGGTCGATGCGGACCCAGTCGCGCAGCACCGCGCCAAGAAAATCGTCGGCGCAGGTCGCGATCTGCATCGCGATGCGCTCGGAGCGCGGCGAGTGCGGCGCGGCGCCGAGCAGCAGGTCGTGCACGACGAGGCCGGCGCGCTGCGTCAGCACCTTCATCGCGGCGTAGGCGTGGGTCACGCTCGCCGGCCGGTCGTCGGCGAGCAGCAGCGGCCGCACGCGTTCCAGGTCGAGGCTGCGCGCGAACATGCGGCACAGGTCGGAGGCGCTGGCGTGCACCAGCACGACGTCGCACTGCGGGGCGGCGTTCATCACCGCCTGCAGGAATCCGTTCGTCGAGCCGGCCGTGTCGACGAAGCGCAGCGGCAGGCCGCGCGCCGCGAGGTACGAGACCCGCGCCGACAGCGGCTCGATGCATTCGGCGAGGTCGAGCAGCGCCATCTCGGCGTGCGCGTTGGCGCGCTCGGCCGCGTCGACCACCAGCGTGTGCTTGCCGTGCTCGGCGAAGGCCGTGCACAGGCGTTCCAGCATCACGCCGCCGAACGCGACGTTCGGGTTCGAGACGACCGGCACGATGCAGGCGCGGGCATGTGCAAAGAGGCGGCGCAGGCCATCGGCCTGGTCGAGCGGCATGGGGCGGGACATGGGTTCGTGCGTCGGGAAGGGGTTGAAGGACACGAGGCTCAGGCGTGCAGCGACGAGCTGCGCGCGCGCGGCAAACCGGTCGGCGCCGTGAAGATCAGGCTCACGTCGCTCGCATCGAACTTGTAGGCGCTGCCGGCACTGGCACGCAGCGCGCGGTGCACCAGCGCGTTGGCCGACAGGCGATGCCAGTCTTCCGGCACGCGCTGGCCGTTGGCCACGCCGATGACCTTGACCTTGTGGCGGATCAGCGCGTCGAGCGCCGGCCCGAGCTTGACGGCTTCGTCCATCTTCGACAGCACGACGCCGGCGCAGACCGAGGCGTGGTACGCGATCATCACGTCCTCGATCGTCTCGCCCTGCGAGGCGGCGTTGACGACGAGCAGCTTCTTGATCGAGCGGTGGCTCACCATGTCGAGCAGCTCGCGGGTGCGGGCGTCGCGCTGCGCCATGCCGGCGGTGTCGATCAGCACCATCTTCTTGGCGGCCAGCAGGTCCAGCAGGTCTTCGAGCGAGGCCCGGTCGTGCGCGGTGTGCACCGGCACGCCGAGGATGCGG
>Ga0307517_10002550_pt1 | contig 29014 bp, 29 predicted proteins | sample 23_EM_MG_FD_194515 | JGI IMG/M metagenome (GOLD analysis project Ga0307517, IMG submission 194515) | Populus trichocarpa ectomycorrhiza microbial communities from riparian zone in the Pacific Northwest, United States - 23_EM | ecosystem: Host-associated > Plants > Roots > Unclassified | place... | reverse complement strand
TTCGACGGCCTCGGCGATGTCGGTCTTCGTCACGATCACCAGCTGCGCCAGCCCGAAGGCGGATGGGTACTTCAGCGGCTTGTCCTCCCCCTCGGTGACCGAGGCCAGGGCCACCCGCAGCGACTCCCCGAGGTCGTAGGAGGCCGGGCAGACCAGATTGCCGACGTTCTCGACGAAGAGCAGCCGGGTGTCGTCCGGCAGCCACCCCTCGACGTGCGAGCGCAGCATGTCCGCCTCCAGGTGGCACAGCCCGTCGGTGAGCACCTGCTTCACCGGAACGCCCGAACGGGCCAGCCGGGTCGCGTCGTTCTCGGTCGCCAGATCGGCCGTGATGGCGGCCACCGGCACCCCGCGCCGCCGGGCGAGGGTCAGCTCGGCCTCCAGCAGGGCGGTCTTCCCGCTGCCAGGACTGGACAGCAGATTGACGATGACGGTCCCGCGAGCCGCGAGATCCGTACGCAGCGCCTCGGCGCCCCGGTCGTTCTTGGCGAGCACCGCCCGCTGAAGGTCCTCGACACGGCACATCGCTCTCACTCCCTATCGACAGCAGGTTGGGGCTGGGGCTGGGGCTCGGGCGCCCAGCGCACCTCGGTGATCCGCAGTTCGCGCCCCGACACCAGCTCGGCCGCCGCTCCGTCGCACTCCGGACAGCACAGGTGCGGTGGCATCCCGGTGTCCCACTCCCGGGCGCACGGCTCGCACCGGGCGCGTCCCGGCACGGGGTCGAAGGACAGCTCGGCCCCGTCCAGGACGGTTCCGGCGCAGACGAGTTCGAAGCAGAACCGGAGGGCGTCGGGTACGACCCCCGCCAGCTCGCCGACCTGGAGCCGTACGGATTCCACGGCCCGGACCCCGCCTGGGCCCGCCGCTTCCTCCACCTGCCCCACCACTGCCATGGCGATGGACATCTCGTGCATCGTCCTCATTAGAGGAAGCGGGCGGGGCGCCGCCGGTCCGCCACGCCGCCGGGGGTGTCGGCGTACGCCCGTCCGGCCTCACCGGGCCCTCACATCGTCGAGATCTTCAGATACCGCCTGAGGTCGGGCAGGTTCGAGACGAGGACGTAGCCGGCCGCTGCCGCCGCCGCACCGAGCAGGATCTTGGTCACCATGGTCATGTGCTCCTTCGTCGTCTTCGTCATTGGTCGAGCAGGTCCAGCACGAGCTTCACGGCCTCGTCCACGCCAGCGGCGACGGGCGCGCTGAGCCCGATGCCGTCGTCCAGGCAGGCCGGTTCGCAGCCCACGACGAGCACCCGGCGCGGTCTGCCGCCGCCGGTGCTCGCGCTGAGGTTGTCCAGCAGGGCCAGCACGGTGTCCGGGGTCATCCGGTGACCGTCCATCAGCAGCCCCGTCCCGGCCTCCGCTTCCGCCTCGATGAGGTAGACGGTGCCGGGCGGGCCGCCGCGCTGGCAGGCGTCCAGGAGGACGGCGGTGTCGTAGCCCTCCAGGAGCTGATACGCCAGGTGCACCCCGCGTACGCCGGTGTCGGAGAGCTCGACGTGGCCCGGGAGGTCGAGCTCGGACAGCCGGCGGACCGCCTCGACGCCGAAGCCGTCGTCCCCGGCGAAGATGTTGCCGATGCCCGCCACGAGGACGCGGTCCACAATCGTGGTCATGAGGCCTCCACAGGGTCCGCCGGGGCCAGCTCGTCCGGCTGGAAGTACAGGAAGCGGCCCTGCTCCCGGCGTACTTCCGCGCCCGGGTCGCCCTCGACGGTCACCGCGAGGTGCACCGCGCCGTCCACGTCGTGCAGGACCGCCTCCACCAGGGCGGTGCGGCCGTGCAGGAACAGGTCCTGGGCGTCGCTGCGCCGCAGCCCCGGCCGCAGGACGACGCGGCTGCCCGCGCCCACGGACACGCCCTCGACCATGACCCGGTCGCGGGCGGGATCCACGGAGGCGTCAGCGCCGGGATCCCACCAGGGGGTGTCCGGGGAGGTCACGTCGGGCGGGGAAGCCGTGGGGCCGGTGACCTCGCGCAGCGCCCGTACGGCCCCGTGGAGCCGCTCCAGCACTTCCGGGGGCATGGAGTCGGCGAGGTCGATGACGGCGGCGGCCCGGTCGTCGGTGCCGCGCGCCTGGCGCTTCTCGTCGTCGGTGAGGGCGGCGGTGCGCAGCGCGAGGATCTCGTCGATCTCGGTGGCGTCGTAGAGCTGGCCGGGGCTCTCCGGGGCGATCTGCGGGTGGTCCTCCAGGATGATCGGGGAGGAGAGGACTACATCGGCGGCCCCGTCCTCGCCCGCCAGCACCGGCCAGGTGTGCTCGTTGCGGCACTCGGCGACGGCACCCCTGGCCCACTCCGGCGGGTCGGTCATCGAGATGAACGAGCCCGCCGTCAGGGCCAGCATCAGGTGGGCCGAGATCAGCGCGTGCGACAGGGCGTCCTCGCGGGTGGCGGCCGTGCCGTCGCCGCTGTTCTCGATGGTCGCGGTGAGCCGCAGCACCCGGTACGGGCCCGGGAGTTCCTCGGCGGTGATCCGTACGACGCCCTCCAGCGGTTCCCGGCGGCGTACGATCCGGCCGCCGGCGACCTGCTCCGTCCCGGTGTGCGCGGGACGCGAGAAGGGCAGCACAAGGCCGTCGCCGCCCAGCGCGGCGACGTCCACCGACAGCTCGACGCGGTCCTCGACCCCCTCGTCCCACGGCACCAGCACCCGGTCGGGCAGCGACAGTTCGTCCGTCGGCTCGAACCGCCCGCCGTCCAGGGCGCGTTCGACCGTGCGGCGCTGGGCGTGCAGGAAGCGCAGCTCGGCGTGGAGCACCGCCCCGGCGCGCGGCTCCATCAGGATCTGGGTGCGCTGCGCGGCCGGTTCGCCGGACGCCGCCGCCCACGCGGGCGGCGCGAGGACGCCGAACTGCCAGCGCATCCGGTTCTTCGCCGCCGACGCCCGGTACGGGTAGAGGACGTACCCCTCGAAGAGCACGGCGTCCGCGACCTTGCGGGCGGTGCCGAACAGGGGGCCGGCGGAAGTCGTCGGGGCCGTCATGACGCCGTCCCCTCAAGAACCTCACGAGAAGACCCGGCGGCCAGCAGTGCCTCGACCGTCGCCTCCCACGAGGGCAGCGCGTGCCGCGAACGGTAGGCGAGCAGCGCCTCCATCCCGGCGCGCGGAACCCGGATCCAGCCGCAGCCCGGGAAGTGCTGCTCCATCATCTCCCGCCACACCGCCACCGGCAGCCGGCAGGACGCCTCCTTGTCCCACGGCACCGGCCGTACCGAAAAGCCCCCGGCACCGCAGAAGGCCGTGCCCGAGAAGAGCAGCAGCAGCGGCACCGCGCCGTCCGTCAGCGCGGCGAAGTACCTGGCCGACGCGATGTCCATGTCGTACGTACAGGGCACCGGCACATCCACCTCGGTCTCCCCGCTGAAGCCCGGGACCACGACCGACACCTGCGCGAACTGCACCGGCTGCATGGAGCTGTGCCAGCGCGACCGCTCGCCGAACAGGTCGCCCAGCCGGTCCGCCTCCTCCGGCGCGTAGCCGCGCTGCGCGGGTTCGATCCGCATCTGGCAGCGCAGCGCGATGGCGTGCACGCGCTCGCCGCCGCTCGCGGTGATCCGCAGCCGGAAGACCAACGTGGGGCCCGCCGCGTACGGATCGGCCCGGACGCCGACGCACTCGAAGGCCAACTGCTCGCTCATGGGCGTCCGTTCGTCTGGGGCGCGGGGGTGGCCCGGCGCTGGAGGTCGTCGAAGAACGCGGTGATCTCGGCTCTGGCCCGGGGGCCGCCGTCGAAGCCCTGCCAGTGCAGGCGCAGCCGGCCCACCAGCTCGTACGCCATGTCCACCGGCACCAGGAAGCACTGCCTCTCGCCTTCGCGTTCCTCATGGCGTACGAGCAGTGCCTCCACGTCGGGCGTCATGTGCCGCGCGAGCGCCGAGCCGCCCAGCACCCGCTCCCACACCGCCGGGTCCAGGTCGCTCTCCGTGGCTCCGGCCGGGCTCGGGTACAGCGCGACCGGTCGGCCCAGCCCGGAGTGCTGGAAGAAGAAGGCGACGCCCACCGGGATCCCCAGCGCGGCCCACGCCTGGGCGTCCAGGCCCGTTCCCCCATCGCTGAGAATGCGGTCCGGCACGGTCCGGAACCGGCCCTCGCCCGCCCCCGGCCGGTCGAAGAGCAGCGCGCACCCGGTGCACACGCAGGCCAGCGAGCGCTTCTCCGCGTCGGCCATGTGCCGGTGCTCCTCCGGCAGCCCGGCACCGCACAGCTCGCACACCTCGGGCACGGGCGGTGCGGGTTCGAGGAAGCGGCGCAGGGACAGCGCACTCATGACGCCCCCGGCCCACGGCCGATCTGGAGCAGCACCGGCTCCCGGGCGGCGGGTTCCGCCTGTTCCACTTCGATATGCGTGATCTCGGGGGCGTAGGCGCTGACGGCGGCGTCCATGCGCTGCTGGCCCGCGTCAGGGGTGCTGCCGCACCCGCAACCGCCGCCCGACTCGGCTCCGGTGCGCAGCCGCAGAGTGCCCGAGGCCTCGTCGAGCTCCAGGACTGTGGCGTCCGCCGCCCCCGCCGCCGTGAGGGCGCGGCCGACCCGGGTGCGGGTGTCCTCGGGGTGGAGGTCGTGCAGGACGAGCAGGCCGGTGACCAGCTCGTCGGCGAGGAGGGCGTCGAGGGCGGCGGGGTCCTTGCCGCCGACGAGCTCGACGACGCGGGCCAGCCCGGTGCCGTACAGGTCCATCAGGACCCGGACCAGCTCCTCGGCGGCCTGGTTCACGGCGGCGTCGCCGCTCGCGCCGAGGCGGTCCAGGACCTCCTCGACGCGACGGCCGGTCGCTTCCGCGCTCATCCGCCCATCCCGCTCAGGCCGGTGGGGACGTGCAGCTTCTCCACCGTCTTGCCGCCGCCGACATACATGTGGACGCCGCAGGGCAGACAGGGGTCGAAGCTGCGGACGGCGCGCATGATGTCGATGCCCTTGAAGTTCTCGGGCGGGTTCTCCTCGAAGATCGGGGTGTTCTGCACGGCGTCCTCGTAGGGCCCGGGGGTGCCGAAGGAGTCGCGGACGCTGGCGTTCCACGGGGTCGGCGGGTAGGGGTGGTAGTTGGCGATCTTGCCGTCGCGGATCACCATGTGGTGGGACAGGACGCCGCGTACGGCCTCGGTGAAGCCGACGCCGATGGCCTCGTCGGGGACCTCGAACTTCTCCCAGGTCTGGGTGCGTCCGGCGCGGACCTCCGCGAGGCCCTTCTCGGCGAAGTGCAGCGCGACGGCGGCGGCGTAGGCCTGGAAGTAGGTGCGGGCGCGGTTGCGTTCGAGGGCGTTGCTCCACTTCGGGATCTTCCACTCGAAGGTGGTCTCCGGCTTGGTGAGGGAGCGCGGCAGGTTGATGACGACCGAGTGCCCGGTGGCCTTGACGTACCCGATGTCGACCAGCCCGGACAGCGCGGTGGACCACAGCCGGGCCAGCGGGCCGCCGCCGGTGTCGAGGGCGAGGTGGTCCTTGCCGTCGAACCAGCGCGGGGACATCACCCAGCTGTACTTGCCGTCGAAGTCGCGCTTCTGCGGGTCCGGGATGGTGTGCTGGTTCCAGGGGTGGCGCGGGTCCACGGGGTTGCCGAGCGGGTCGTGGGTGACGAACTGCTCCTGGCCCTCCCAGTCCTGGTAGTACGAGCTGCCGAGCAGGATCCGGATGCCGAGGTTGATCTCGGTGAGGTCGTTGGTGACCAGCTTGCCGTCCACGATGATGCCCGGGGTGACGAACATCTTGCGTCCCCAGTCCGTCATGTTGGCGTACGTGAAGTCGCAGTGGTCGGGGTCGTTGAGCGCGCCCCAGCAGCCGAGCATGATGCGGCGGCGGCCGACCTCCTCGTAGCCGGGCAGCGCCTCGTAGAAGAAGTCGAAGAGGTCGTCGTGGAGCGGGACGACGCGCTTCATGAACTCCACGTAGCGCATCAGCCGGCTGAGGTAGTCGGTGAAGAGCTGTACGGAGGCGATGGTGCCGACGCCGCCCGCGTAGAGGGTGGAGGGGTGGACGTGCCGGCCCTCCATCAGGCAGAACATCTCCCGGGTGTAGCGGGAGACCTGGAGCGCCTCGCGGTAGAACTCGCCCTCAAGGGGGTTGAGGGAGCGCATGATGTCGGCGATGGTGCGGTAGCCGTGCTCGGCGGCGTGCGGGGCCTGCGTGCGTTCGGCCAGCTCCAGGACGCCGGGGTTGGTCTCGCGGACCATCTTCTCGCAGTAGTCGACCCCGACCAGGTTCTCCTGGAAGATGTTGTGGTCGAACATGTACTCGGCGGACTCGCCGAGGTTGATGATCCACTCGCCGAGGTGCGGCGGCTTGACCCCGTACGCCATGTTCTGCGCGTACACCGAGCAGGTGGCGTGGTTGTCGCCGCAGATGCCGCAGATGCGGCTGGTGATGAAGTGCGAGTCGCGGGGGTCCTTGCCGCGCATGAAGACGCTGTAGCCCCGGAAGACCGACGAGGTGCTGTAGCACTCCGCGACCCGCTTCTGCTTGAAGTCGATCTTCGTGTGGATGCCGAGGCTGCCCACGATCCGGGTGATCGGATCCCAGGACATCTCCATCAGGCCGCTGCCGTCTCCGGACGCCTTTGTCTTCGGTGCCATCGGTTCTGCCGTGCCCTTCGTCGGGAGGTTCGGTCGGTCAGGGCTTGTGGTAGCCGGTGGTGAGCGTGTCGCCGGTGTGGCGCCACTTCGGCTCCTTGTCCACGGTCTTCGCCGTGATGCTCCGCAGTCTGCGGATGGCCGCGCCGTACGCGCCGCTGAAGGTGCTGGAGACCTTCGCGCCGGGCGGCTCGTCCATGAACGGCATGAACTTGTCGGGGAAGCCCGGCATGGTGCAGGCGATGCAGATGCCGCCGACGTTGGGGCAGCCGCCGATGCCGTCCATCCAGCCCCGCTTGGGGACGTTGCACTTCACGACCGGTCCCCAGCAGCCGATCTTCACCAGGCACTTGGGGGAGTCGTACGTTTCCGCGAACTGGCCCTGCTCGTAGTACCCGGCGCGGTCGCAGCCCTCGTGCACGGTCGCGCCGAACAGCCAGGTCGGCCGGAGCTTGTCGTCCAGCGGGATCATGGGGGCGTTCCCGGCGGCCTGGTGCAGCAGGTACGTGAGCGTCTCGGCGAAGTTGTCCGGCTGGATCGGGCAGCCGGGCACGCACACGATGGGGATGCCGGCCTTGGACTTCCAGCCCCAGCCGAGATAGTCGGGCACGCCCATGGCGCCGGTGGGGTTGCCCTCCATCGCGTGGATGCCGCCGTAGGTGGCGCAGGTGCCGATGGCGACCACGGCCAGGGCCTTGGGCGCGAGGCGGTCGATCCACTCGCTGGTGGTGATCGGCTGGCCGGTCTCGGGGTCGTCGCCGAAACCGCACCAGTAGCCCTCGGCCTTGATCGCCTCGTTGGGGATCGAGCCCTCGACGACCAGCACGAACGGCTCGATCTCGCCGCGGTCCGCCTTGAAGAACCACTCGATGAACGCGTCGGCGCCCTGCACCGGACCGCACTCGAAGTCGATCAGCGGCCAGTGCACGGCGATCTTCGGCAGGCCGGGCAGGGCCCGCAGCGCGATGTCCTCGATGCTCGGGTTGGTCGCGGCGGTCAGGGACACCGAGTCGCCGTCACAACTGAGGCCGGCGTTGATCCACAGGATGTGGATCGGCGCCTCGTCCTCGTCGTTGGCGACGGCGGTCCGGCCGGCTGCTGCGGTTGTCGCATCCATCGGGATGCCTCCTGGGGGGAGGGGGGCAAAGGCCACATAACGACCTCTACGGTCCTTGGTAACCGGCACCGCGCCGCAGTGCGACATCGGATTGGGCCGTCCCGGTGACTCTCCCCAGGGGTTCCTTGCGCACGAATGCCCGCCGCAGCGCGTGGTACGGCGCCTGCGGATCGAAGAAGATGCGGCGCATCCGCTCCAGCTCCTCGGCCCGGTACGCGGCCAGCGGCCTGACCGCCTCCCGGCGCTCCAGGTCGGCCTTCTTGGCGGCGATCCGGCTCTGCAACCCCGGCGTGCCGGCCAGCAGCGCCGCCAGCCGGTCCACCTCGGCGCCGAAGGCCTCGGGGCCGCACTCCACCAGCCGGTCCGCCAGCCCGAGCCCGACGGCCGAGGCGGCGCTCACCGGCAGCGCCCGCCGGGTCAGCTCGCGGGCGGTGCCGGTGCCGACCCGGCGGGGGAGGCTGTACGTCCAGTACTCGGATCCGTACAGCCCCATCAGCCGGTAGTGCGGGTTCAGCACGACGCCCCGGCGGCACCAGACCTCGTCGGCGGCCAGCGCGGCCATCACCCCGCCCGCCGCCGCGTTGCCGCCGAGGGCGGCGACCACGAGGCGGTCGGTGGTGGTCAGCACCGCCTCGACGAGGTCGTCCATCGCGTTGATGTTGGCCCAGGATTCCGCCGCAGGGTCCGCCGCCGCCTCGATGACGCCCAGGTGGATGCCGTTGGAGAAGAAGTCCCGCGCCCCGCCGAGCACCAGCACCGAGGTCGGACGGGCGCACGCGGTCCGGTACGCCTCCAGCAGGCGGCGGCACTGCGAGGTGCTCATCGCGCCGCCGGGGAAGGAGAACCGCAGCACCCCGACCGGGCCGCTCTCCGCGTAACGGATGTCGGTCCAGGTCTCCGGCCCCTGCTCGGGCCCATGCTCCGGCAGCGGCGCGATGCTCCGGAGCCGGTCGCCCAGGGCCAGCGTCGCCGGCAGCGTGATGCCCCGGCCGCCCTCCGGCGGGCGGTGCCGCAGCTGCGGAATCCACACGGCCCCGTCCGCCGTGGCCCGGCACACCGCGCCCGCCCGGGTCGCCAGCAGCTCCCCGGGACGGCCCCGCAGCCGGTCCTCGCGGTGTCCGCCGTGCAGGAACCATTCGGCGCCGAGCAGTTCGTCCCGTACGCCCGGCTGCGAGTCCGCCGCCCGCAGCTTGCGCAGGACCGTTTCCGTGGGGTCGGCCGACCAGTCGATCCGCCGCTCCTTCTGCCCGAGGTACGGGCGGGTGCGCGACGGCCCCCGGTGCGGCAGCGGGACGTACGTACCGGACGCGAAGCGGTCCACCGCGAGCAGCACCGCCTCCATGGCGGCGTCCGACACCTCGTTGCGGTACAGGTCGCTCTTGCCCACGGCGGGCACGGGGCAGGGCACGGACGCCCACACCGGCCCGGCGTCCATCTCCTCCTCCGCCTGGAGGACGGTGACGCCCCAGCGCCCGGCGCCCTCGTGGATCGCCCGGTCAAGGGACGACGGGCCGCGGTCGCCCTCGGGGCCCGGGTGGACGATCAGGCAGGTGTGCGCCGACCAGATGTCGCGGGGGATCGCGGCCTTGAGCATCGGCGCGATGACCAGCTCGGGCGGGTGCCGCCGCACCGCGGCCCGCATCTGGTCCTCGTCCGCCACGGGCTCCACGGCCACCGTGTGGCCCAGGTCGCCCAGCTCGGCGAACACGCGCTGGGTCAGGCTGTTGAAGGCTGTCGCCAGCAGCAGGATCCGCATCCGGCGATGATGCCGCCGGGCGACGGCCGGCCGGGGGCGGCTGGCCGTCGCGGGGCTTCGGGTCACCCGTTCAGATGGTCACGTTGTCGATCCGGAAGGTCTGGATCGAACCGGCCGCGAACGCCGCGCTGAAGGTCTTGCCGGACAGGTAGGTGTCGGAGTGGGCGGTGTAGAGATCGCCGGTGCCCGCGGTGACGGTGTTCCAGCGGGGCACGACGCCGCTGGTGCCGCCGGAGACGGTGGTGAAGCCGGAGAGGTTGAAGGTGATCGTCTGGGCGGCGCCGGTGTTGACGGCGACGATGACGAGCCGCTTGTTGGTGGCGTCGTAGGCGGCCACCGAGTTGTCGACGCCGGTGGCGAGGATCTTCATGCCGGGCCGGATGTGCCGGGTGAACTGGGCGAGGGAGTAGTACTTCGTCTGGACGGCGCCGGCCTGCAGGGTGCTGGCGTCGTAGGCGATGAGCGCCCAGCTCGCGGTGGGGTCCATGACCTGCCAGTAGACCCAGGCGGTGGGGTGCAGCCAGCGGAAGTCCAGGCAGAGGTTGGAGGCGAGGGTGAGGCCGGTGGCGTCGCCGTCGCCGGTCTCGGAGTTCCACAGGGCCTTGCCGGCGGTGGTGACCACGTCGGTGTAGAGCAGGTCGCGGCGTCCGCCGGAGCCCTGGTAGCCGTGCACGTTGACCCGGTTGACCAGGGCCTTCGTGGTGGAGCCGAAGGAGTTCCAGGTGGTGCGGGCCAGGTCGTAGGAGGTCTCGTCGGAGGCCGAGATGAGGGTGCTGGTGAGGCTGCGGCTGTTCAGTTCGCTGCGCAGATAGGCCAGGATCGTCGCCTGGATACTGGCGTCGATGTGGCAGCCCTCCTGGGTGCCGGTCGCCGTCCACCAGGCGGACGAGGGCTCGTTGAAGGCGTCCACGGAGGCGAAGTTGACGCCCCAGTTGTTCTTGGCGTACAGCGCCACGCTCGCGAGGTAGGACGCGTGCTGACGGTAGTTCCAGGACTGGAGGTTGTTGCCGCCGCTCGCGGATCCCGACGGGTTGTGGTTGGCGCACATCCACCACATCGGGGAGTTGGAGAACAGCTCGCTGATCGCCCCTCGCGAGGTGGCCTTGACCAGCATCGCCCGCTGCACGGCGTCGGAGGTCCAGTCCCACGAGGAGGTGGTGGGGTCCTCGCTCGCCCAGTCGTGCCAGTAGCCCTCGATCTGCTTGAAGGCGGGGATGTTGGCCGACGCGACCATCGACGAGCCGTTGTAGGTGTTCGAGCTGCATCCGCCGAGGTTGTAGCGGGCGATGTTGAGGCCGAGGCCGGGAAGGGACTTCCCGTTGTACGTCACGGAGTTGGTGGTGAAGAAGATGTCCGCGAAGTCGTCCCGGTCCCCGAACACATTGGCCCACCACGCGAGCGAGGTGCCCCAGCCCTCCCAACTGCCGTAGGAGGTACCGGGGGTTACGGTGATGCTGCTGTCGGCCCGCGCCGTGCCGGTGGCCAGGGCGCTGCCGAGCAGCGCACCACCGGCGGCCCCGAGCAGGGTCCTTCGTCTCACCATGGTTGTCTCCTGTCGCGCTGGTGTCGTCCCGAGAAGAAGGGTCGGGCCGGGGGCGGGGCTGTGTCGAGACGTACGACACGGCTTTCTCTACCGGTTTTCCGAAGGGGTGCTCATAGCGGGGCTCGCGGTGGACGGAGTAATTCCCTTTGTCGGAACGATTGACGAGCACTCACCTCCCCCCTACCTTTTGATCGATTTGCCGAACTACGTTCGATATTTCGGTCAACGGTGACCACTTGGAGAGCAGATGAGCGCAATACCCCCCGTCGGACCCCCCATCGGCTCCGGCCCCTCGCGCAGGCTGTTCCTCGGCATGGCGGCGACCGTCCCGCTGGCCGCGACCGGCGTAATGTCCCTCGGCGCCCAGTCCGCCTACGCCGCGGACTCCGCGTACGCGATGTGCTACTTCACCGAGTCGACCAGCCTCGGCACGGACGGCACCGACTACGGCCTGCACCTCGCCGTCAGCACGGACTCCCTCAACTGGACGCCGCTCAACCAGAACAACCCCCTCGTCACCCCCACCGCGGGCGACCTCGGCCTGCGCGACCCGTTCATCCTGCGCAAGCAGGACGGCACCTTCGTCGTCCTCGCCACGGACCTCAAGGGCACCGACTGGACCTACGTCAGCCAGTACGTCCACGTCTGGTTCTCCACCGACCTGCGCACCTTCACCGGCTACCACCGCCTCAAGGTGCACAGCATGGACACCCACTCCTGGGCGCCCGAGGCCTTCTGGGACGCGAGCCGGGGCCAGTACGCGCTCATCTACTCGGCCGTCAACTCCACCGGCCACAACGTGATCATGGTGAACTACACCTCGGACTTCATCACCGCCTCGGACCCGCAGGTCTTCTTCGACCCCGGCTACGAGGTCATCGACGGCGACATGGCCGTCGGCGTCAACGGCGTCAACTACCTCTACTTCAAGAAGAACGAGACGCTGGTCGCAGCGAAGTCCACCACTCTCGACCCGGGCAGCTTCACCGAGTTCAGCGCCGGCGTCGCCCACGGCGGCACCGAGGCCCCCACCCTCGTGAAGTCCCTGACGTCGAGCAACTGGTACCTGTGGGGCGACACCTACACCCCCAACGGCGTCTTCTACGCCTGGACATCCACCGACCTGTCGGCGGGCACCTGGACCGCGCTCGACCAGAAGACCTACACCCAGCCGATCAACTCCAAGCACTGCGGCATCACGACCATCAGCACCACCGAGTACAACAACCTGCTCAGCTTCTGGGGCGCGCCCACCTGGAACCGGCTCAAGTCCTACAACTACCCGGGCCGCTACTGGCGCCACTCCAACTTCGTCGGCCGGATCGACACGTACCCCATCGATCCCCCCTCCGACTCCCAGTGGAAGCTCGTCGCCGGCCTCGCCGACAGCACCGGCGTCTCCTTCCAGTCGGTCAACTACCCGACGCGCTACCTGCGGCACTACAACTACGCCCTGCAGGTCGACGTCAACGACGGCACGTCCTCCTTCGCCGGAGACGCGACCTTCTACCGCACGGCGGGCCTGGCCGACTCGACCTGGTCGTCCTTCCGCTCGTACAACTTCCCGACCCGCTACATCCGCCACTCCAACTACGTGCTGCGGATCGACCCGATCTCCACCGCCACCGAGCAGCAGGACGCGACCTTCCGCGTCGGCTACTGACGCACGCGGACGCCGGTCCCCGGCCCCCGGGAAGGCTCGGGGGCCGGCTGGGTGTCGTAGTCGTGACGGGCCTGCTCGACCTTGTCCAGGTTGCCGGCCGCCCATTGGGCGAGATGCGCGAAGAGCGGGGCGAGGGTGCGTCCGAGGTCGCTGATCTCGTACTCGACCCGAGGGGGGACCTCCGGGTGGTACGTACGCACGACCAGGCCGTCACGCTCCAACTGCCTCAGCCGCTGGGTCAGCACCTTCGGTGTGATCCTGGCGATCCGCCGTTCCAGTTCGACGAACCGTTGCCGGCCGTGCGTGTTGAGGGTCCACAGGATCGGGGTGGTCCACCGGCTGAACACGATGTCCACGACCGGGCCGACCGGACAGGCGAGTTCCGGGTCGATGTCAGCGGGTGGCTTCCAGGTGGCGTTCTCGAGCATGAGCAGCCCTTCGAGATAGTCACTTTCCTGTAGGTACCTACTATACGTACGGTGTTAGCGTCCCCGTGTTGCTCGCAGACACAACCATGCTGAATCGACACGGGAGTTGTTCATGATCGTAGTAACGGGTGCGACCGGTAACGTCGGACGTTCGCTCGTGCGGGCCCTCGCGGCAGCCGGTGAGCGGGTGACCGCGACCTCGCGGGCCATCTCGGACGCGGACGGGCTGGAGGGCGTACGGCATCAACAGGCAGACCTGATCGATCCTGAGAGCCTTCGGCCCGTTTTCGAGGGCGCCGACGCGCTGTTCCTGCAAAGCGGTGGTCCCAGCGCACACCTGCTGAGCCCACGGGACATCCTCGACGTCGCCAAGGCCGGCGGCATAGGGCGGGTCGTCCTGCTGTCCTCCCAAGGAGTCGCGACCCGGCCGCAGTCGGCCTCCCACGGAGACACCGGACGCTCCATCGAGGACGCCGTCCGCCAGTCCGGCCTGGACTGGACGGTCCTGCGGCCCGGTGGCTTCGACTCCAACGCCTACGCCTGGGCCGAGTCCGTCCGCGCCCGGCGGGAGATCGCCGCACCGTTCGCCGACATCGGCCTGCCGGTCATCGACCCGGACGACATCGCGGCTGTCGCCGCGGCAGCCCTGCGCCAGGACGGCCACGCAGGACAGATCTACGAGCTGACCGGGCCCGCCCTCAGTACGCCTCGCCAACGAGCCGAGGCGATCGCCGACGCACTCGGCGAACCCGTCCGGTTCACCGAGCAGACCCCCGACGAGGCCGCCGCGCAGATGCTGCGGTTCATGCCCGAGCCCGTGGTCGAGACCACGCTGGCCATCCTCGGCGCGCCCACCCCCGCCGAGCAGCGCATCAGCCCCGACGTCGAGCAGGTCCTCGGCCGCCCGCCCCGCACCTTCGCCGAGTGGGCCCAGGGTCACGTCGCTGCTTTCCGGTAAGACCCGCGGTCAGCGATACACGGGCGAAATATCGCTGCGGCACAGTTGTGGCATCGCGTATGTCCGACGTTGTCGGCATGCCAGCCACGGCCGGCGGCTTCATCGCCGGCGGCCGTAGGGGCGCAGGGGCGGTGACTGTGCCTCGGCCACTGGTAGCCGGTTGCCGTAGCAACCCCGCTCGCGAGGAACAGCCATGTCGTCACCTACCGAACTCACCTCACTCACCGAGCTCGACCGGGAGAGCCGTATGGGCGGCGAGGGCACCGAGACCCTCTCCCGTCCGGTCCGGCGCATCGACCTCTCCGACTTCGACGCCCGCAGGGCACTGATCACCGAGGAACTGTGGGACGCCGCCGTCGAGGTCGGCTTCTTCCAGATCCACAACCACGGCATCGACCCGGCCGACGTGGACGCCGCCTTCGCGGCGGCGCAACGGTTCTTCGCCCTGCCGGAGCGGATCAAGGGGCAGTACGCCCTGAAGAAGGGGCTCAACTCCGGCTGGGAGAGCGGTAGTCAGATCCGTCCGTCGACCGGGACGCCGGACCAGAAGGAGTCGTACCAGGTCACCCGCCCGCACATGGACGGGCTGTGGCCGTCGGAGGCCGAGCTGGCAGGGTTCCGGGAGACGCTGCTGCGGTTCGAGCGGCAGTGCTGGGAGGTCGCGATGCGCGTGCTGTCCTGCTTCGCGGACAAGCTCGGGTTCGAGCGGGACTTCTTCGCCGTGTGCCACGACCCGCGGGCGGACACGTACCAGAGCACGCTGCGGCTGCTGCACTACTTCGCGGTGACGGAGGGCGCGCAGGGCGATCCGGTCCGGTGGCGGGCCGGGGCGCACACCGACTTCGACTGCCTGACCCTGCTGTTCCAGCGCGAGGGCCAGGGCGGCCTGCAGGTGTGCCCCGGCAAGGAGCGCGACGGTGAGCGATGGACACCGATCGCCGCCACCGCGGACTCGATCACCTGCAACATCGGCGACATGCTGATGCGCTGGAGCGACGACCGGCTCCCGTCCAACTTCCACCGCGTCAGGAGCCCCCGCCCGGACGAGGACCAGGGCCCCCGCCACAGCATCGCCTTCTTCGCCCAGGCCAACCGCGACGCGGTGATCGAGGGTCCGCAGGCCGCCTATCCGCCCATCACCGCGGGGGAGTACCTGCGGCAGCGCATCAACGCCAACTTCGCCCGCTAAGGGCCCGCTAGGAAGTGCTGCGCGCCGCCAGCGTGGCGCGCAGCTCCGCCTCGTCCACGCGGGTGCTGCGGCCGTCGCGGATCACGGCCTCGCCCGCGACCAGGACGGTGTCCACCACACGGTGGCTGCCGGTGGTCAGGAGGGTCGCACCGGGGTCGCGGACGGGGAGGCAGCCGAAGTCGCGGTCGAAGCGCAGCAGGGTGAGGTCGGCCTGGCCGCCGGGCAGGACGCCGTCGGGGCGGGGCTCCAGGCCGAGCACGGCGTTGGCGCCGTCGGCGGCCATGGTGAGCATGTCGGCGAAGCCGAGGAGGTCGGCCCGGCGGTGGGCCGCGCGCTGGAGGTAGGAGCCGATGCGCATGGCTTCCAGCAGGTCCTGGGTGTCGTTGCTGGCGGCGCCGTCCACGCCCAGCCCGACGGCGAGGCCGGCGGCGAGCATGGCGGGGACCGGGGCGATGCCGCTGCCCAGGCGCATGTTGCTGAGCGGGTTGTAGGAGACGGCGACGCCGTGCCGGGCCAGCGCCGCCTGCCCGGCCGCGTCCAGCTCGACGCAGTGGACGGCGAGCAGCCGCTCCCACAGGAAGCCGCTCTCGGCGAGGAAGTCCACCGCGCCGAGCCCTGTGCGCTCGCGGCACATCTCCTCGTCGGTGGCGGTCTCCAGCAGATGGATGGAGACCGGGAGCCCGCGCTCCTGCGCGTAGGCGCGGACGGCCCGCATGCCCTCGGGGGTGAGCGAACGCGGATTGGGCACGGCCAGCCCGAGGGCGATACGGCTGCCCCGGACGGCGGCGGCGAGCTTGTCCGTATGGGCGAAGAGGCCGTCGAGCGGCTGGAGCAGCCGGGGATCGATGCCCCAGCGCCGGGTGGCGTCGGCGCGGTCGGCGACGCCCCGGCACAGCACGGCCCGCACCCCGGTGTCCCGCAGGGCCCGGATCACCGCGTCGTGGACCTCGGCCGACCTGTGCGGCCACATGTGCTCGACCAGGGTGGTCGTGCCGCTGCGCAGCGCCTCCAGGCTCGCCGCGACGGCAGCGGTGTACGCGGCCTCGGGGGTCAGCGCGACCGTCTCCTCCCCGACCAGGCGCAGCCAGGACAGCAACGGCTCGCCTTCCCCGATGCCGCGCATCAGCGCCTGGTGCAGATGCGTGTGGGTGTTGACCAGCCCGGGGATGAGGTGTCCCCCCTCGGCGTCCAGGACCGCCGACTCCCGCTCCGCCGGTACGGTGCCGTGCGGGACGAGGGCGGTGATCCGGCCCTCGGCGAGGTGGACGTCCTGACCGGGGAGCCAGGCGCCACGGCTCCAGACGGTTGCGCGCGTAATGGTGCCGATGTGCTGGGACGGGCCGACGGCCATCTTTCCTCCGGAGATCACGGTGAAAGGTGGCTGGTTCACGTCCGCCGATCGCGGACCGTCTCCCGGCCGTTGGCAGCCATGACCGGGGTGCGGACGAAGCTAGGCGCTGGAGGTTTCTGCGTCATTGCCTGCAGGAAACCGCCGCGTCAGCGTTCGCGGCTCGTGAGCCGACCAGCAGCAGGCACAGTACGGCGACGCCGGCGACGATTCCGGTCAGCAGCAGGAGGGGCTGGAGGGGCCGGGCGGCGGAGGCGGCCTGCGTCCCGGTCGCCGGCTGTTGGGCGCCGACCGGCTGGGCGGTGGCGGAGGCCGTGGGAGTGGCGGACGGGCCGGCGGTGGCGGCCGGGGCTGCCGCACTTGTCGCGGCGCTCGGTGTCATCGTCATCGTCTTCATGCTGTGGTGGGTCATGGCAGGGGTGGGGGTGCGAGTGGGGGTGGGAGTCCGCGTGGCGGCGGGTTTCACGATGAGCTGTGCCGTCATGCCGGGGTGGACGGTGCATACGTACGCGTAGGTGCCGGGCGTGGTGAAGGTGTGGCTCCAGGTGCCGCCCTTGCTGAGCATGGGTGAGTGGACGGTGACGGGGCCGGAGGTGGTCTTGACGTCGTGCGGGGCGGTGTCGTCGTTGGTCCATACGACGGTGTCCCCGGCGGTGACGGTCATGCTGCGGGGGCTGAAGGCGTAGCCGGACATGGCGATCCGGTGGGTGGTCGCCGCCCGGGCGGCGGGAGCGGCGGGGAGCAGGGTCAGGGCGATGAGGGCGAGGACGGCGGCGGTGAGCAGCAGCCGGAGGCCGGTACGGCGGCGGGCGGTCACGCGAACTCCGCGGCGACGAGCAGACGCAGCCGGTCTGCGGGGCGGGTACGGGGCAAGGGCAGCGAAGCGCTGCGGCGCAGATCCCGGCAGGGCACCTGGGTGCTTCCGGTGACGGTCAGCCCGTTGTCGGTGCGGCGGACGATGCGCAGCCACCAGACGGCCGGGACGGTGGCGCGGTGCACGGCGAGCCGGCCGTGGGCGATCAGATGGGTGGCCTCGGGGCCATCGGCGGGGCGGCGGGTGAGGTCGGTGCCGGTGAAGGAGAGGGCGCGCTGCCGCAACGGGCCCCCGGTCAGGTGCAGTTCGAGGGAGCTGTTGCGGGGTTCGTCGGTGACGGTGAGGACGGCGGACACGAGGGTGAGGCGGCGGCGCAGGGTGACGAACGGGCCGAATCGGGCGGTGAGTTCGATGACGCACCGGCCGGGCGGGGCGGCGTACGTCCCGGGGCGCGGGAGCCAGTCCTGGCTGCGGGGGAGGGTTTCGGCGGTCATGGGGTGCACCTCGGTGCTCAACGGAAGGGACCGGAAGGGACAATGGCGTGGGCGGCGGGCCGGCCGATTGCGACTCGGCCGGCCCGCCGCTTCCGGCCTCCGTCAGCAGGAGGTCGTCAGGTAGCTCTCGGTGGGGGCGAGCAGGTGCTCGGCCCAGACGGTGTGCGTCTTGATGTAGGCGTCGGGGTTGAGGATGTCCGCAACCTGCTGGCCCAGTGACTCCTCCAGGTGCGCGGAGTTGATGTGCTGCAGGATGACGGTCAGGGTCTGGTCGAGGGTGGCGCCGGTGCCGTTCACCGTCGGGGTGATGATCGACTCGATCCACACGGTGTGCAGCTTGACGTAGCTGTCGAGGGCGAGTGCGTCCTGGACCTGCTGGCTCGGTGACTCCTCCAGGTGCGCGGAGTTGATGTGCTGCAGGATCGGCAGCAGCGACTGCTGGATGCTGTAGCACTCGTCGCCGGTGCCTCCGCCGGTCGAGCCGCCGGAAGTGCTGCTGCCGGTCGAGCCGCTGGACATGCCGCCCATGTCTCCGCCGGAGGTGCTGCCGCCGGTCGTGTCACCGCCGGTCGAACTGCCGCCGGAGGTTCCGCCGGTGCTGGTGCCGCCGCTGGTGCCCGAGCTGTCGTCGACGACCGTGATCTCGGCGGTCATGTCGGGGTGCACGGCGCAGTAGTAGTCGTAGGTACCGGCCTTGGTGAAGGTGTAGCTGAAGCTCTGGCCCTTGCTGAGGTTGCCGGAGTCGAACGACGCCGGGCCGCTGGTGGTGGTGACCGTGTGGGGCGCGGTGTCCTCGTTGGTCCACTTGACGGTGTCGCCGACGTTGACGGTCAGGCTCTTCTGCGCGAAGGCGTAGTCCTTGATGGCGATGGTGTAATCCGCCGCGTCGGCCGCGTTCGCGGCGGCGGGCTCGGCCTGGGACTGGGTCACCGACTGGGTGTCGGCGACCGGGGCGGCGGTGGACGGGGTCTGCGCCGCTCCGGCGGTGGACTGGAGCAGTGCCAGGCAGGCCACGGCGGTGGCCGCGGCGGCGAGCCCCGCGGTCAGCAGTACGCGGTTGCCGCGCCGGGCCGGCAGCCTGCGCCGCTTGTCGGTGCGGGCACCGGCGCCGGACTCGTTGTCGTCGTTCATTGGTGGTTGTCTCCTGATCGAGGGGGGACAGGGCGGGGAGGAACGGCTGTCACCGGCCGGGATTGGCCGTGACCAGCAGACTCGTCGCGACGAGTACGGCCAGGACGAGAGCCGTCTCGGCGGCGACCGAGCGGACGAAGGGCCGGACCGTGGCGCGGTCAGCGCGCAGCAGTACGGCGATGTCGAGCCGGGTGCGTACCCAGCTCCGGCTGCGCGAGGCGGCGAGCAGGACGACCGCCAGCAGCGCGAGCTTGATCAGCAGCAGGTGTCCGTACGAGGTGTGCAGCAGCGCCCCGAACGAGCCGACCACCTGCCATGCCAGGACCACTCCGGCGGCGGCGATAGCGGTGACGGACACGGCGGCGAGTGTCGAGTAGCGGGGGACGACGACCGCCAGCTCTTCCGCCCGGCGCCGTGGCAGCACGCCGACCAGAAGGAGGGTCAGCCCGCCGATCCACAACGAGACGCCCGCCAGGTGCACCAGGTCGGCGACCGCGCCCCAGCCCGGATGGCTGCCCTCCGCGTCGTGGCCCGCCATGCCGACCGTACGGAGCAGGCCGAGGCAGACCGCCGCCGCGCCGACCCGCCAGCCCGGCGAGCGGGCCGTCCGCCCACCGCCCTGCAGCACGGCGGCCAGCACCACCGCGCCCAGCACCCACAGCAGCGCGCGGGCGGCGAGCACGACGCCGAGGTCGGTGGTCAGCAGACCGCTGTACGTGGCCGGGTCGAGGGTGTCGCCGAGCCCGCCGCCGGCCGTGTACGCCCCCTGCAGCCCGGCCGCCGCCACGGTGGACGCCAGCCCGGCCGCCCAGGCGACGGTCAGCACCGTACGGGTACGCCGGTCACCGGCCCCCTGTGGCCACAGGGCCGCGACGAAGCCCAGACCGCCGGCGAAGAGCGCGAGCGCCAGATACCCGCTCCAGCGGGCGGCCGCCATCACGGCGTCGCCTGCGCGGACGCGGTCGGTGACGCCAGGATGCCCAGGCAGAGCGACTGGGACGTGGCGGTGGCGGAGGGCGTCGGTGTCGTTGACGGCGAGGCGGTCGCCCCGCTGCCGAGCAGGCCGTCCAGCAGATCGGTGACCGGCTTGGTCACGCCTTCCAGCAGCGGCTGTACGAGATGGACCTGGCCGTCGGAGCACGGCTGGGAGGCGGACGGCGACGGGTCGGCCGAGCCGGAGGGAGCCGGCGTCGGCGAAGAGCCCGCGCCACCGCCCGTACCGCTACCGGTCCCAGGACCTCCGCCCGGAAGGCCGCTCTCCGACTGGTCGGCCACGGGCAGCGCCCCGGCACCTCCCGTACCGTCGCCGTAGCCCGGCCCCGTGGCGGGGCCGGTGGCGCTGATGTCCGGCGGTGGGGCGCTGCCCGGCTCGGCCGTGGGCTGCGGCGAGGAGGAGACGGGTGGGGTCGCCAGTTGCACTCCGGCGGCGGGGGCGCCGATACCGGAGGCGTATCCGAGAACGACGACCACCATCGCGACGAGCGCGCCGGCCACGATCTCGTCGCGATGATCCCCGGGCCAGGAAGCCCTGGCGAAGAAGGGCATGGTCTCTCCAGACATGCTCAGGACATGCTCAGGTCAAAGACGATGCACAGGAGTGGACCGGTATGAGGATTCCCGGCGGCTACGCCGCGGTTAATCCGCGATTCGGTGTGCCTCTCCGCGACGGGAACCCCGATGTGAGAAGGGATGAGTCACTGAATGCCGACAATGCGGCCGTGGAGAAATGGAAAAGAATCGAACGCGTTAATGGAACGCGTATGCGAGGGGATTGTCGGCACTCATTGCGCCGAATGTGAATTCGATTTCAGGGAAGGCGGGAACGGGCGGGCGCTGCGAGGCTCGTGAGCATGATGGATCGCGTGCGGGGCTGGGCCTCCCGGTGGCGGCTCTGCTGGTGCTGGCGGGCACATGGGGGCGCAAGCCGCCCGGGGCGGTGTTCGCGTTGGTGGCCGTGTTCCTGGCGGGGGCGGTGCTCGCGGCAGTGATGATCACCTGCAACGGGATTGTCGGCGTCTGCCTGCTGGCAGGCTCCCTGCGGCACCGCGTCGCTGTATTCAACAGCGAGGGAACCGGTGCGGCTTTCGCCACCGTCGCCACACTGGCGACGCTCACCCTCGTGCTGCCGCGCTTCACCGCCAGCTCGCCCGGCCCGCAATTCTCCCCGGGGCAGCTCGCGTTCGCCGCGGTGGCCTCGCTGGTCCTGTGCGGGGTTTCGTGCTCACCCAGACGGTCCGCCACCGTGACTACTTCCAGCCGGTCAACCGGCTCGGGGTGACGGTCGGCGCGGACGAGCGCGCGGACCCGCCCACCGGGCGGGCCGCGCTGGATCGCGCTGCTGATCCTGCTGCCGGAGACCATCGCCGCGGTGCGCGCGACCAGGCGCGACCGGGTGCGGACCAGCCTCAACCTCGCCCTCGGCTCCGCCGTGGCCAGCGTCTGGTCCTCGCCGTCAACCCCTGACCCGGAGCAGGAAGGCGTCGACGAGGCGGTCGGTGAAGTCCTCGCCGAGCGGCTCGGCGGTCACCAGGACGCGGTAGTAGAGGGGTCCCACGAGCTGGTCGGCCTCGGCGGCGAGGTCCAGGTCGGGGGGCAACTGGCCGCGCTGGAGGGCGCGTTCGAGCGGCAGGCGGTCGCGGCGGCGCTGCGCGTCGAGGTATCGGGCGCGAAAGGCCGCGGCGAACACGGGATCGTGCTGGGCCTGGGCGATCAGCGCCCTGAAGACGGCGCCGGCGTCGGAGTGGCCGAGGAAATGGGCGAGTTGGCGCAGGTGGGCGCGGAGATCGAGGGCGAGGTCGCCGTGATCGGGCAGTGGCTGGTCCTCGGCCGCGTCCTGGATGAAGGCGTCCATGAGGACGTCGGTCTTGGTGTTCCACCAGCGGTAGATGGTCTGTTTGGCGACCCCGGCCCGGGTCGCGATGCCCTCCATCGTGACGCCGGCGAAGCCCTTCTCGACGAGCAGGTCGTCGGCCGCCTCCAGCACCGCCTGGCGGGCCTGCTCGCTGCGGCCGTGCCGGTTGCCGTGGTGCCGGGCCGGCCGGTCGGGCCGGGCCGGCCGGTCCGGCACCGGGCCGGCGGTTTCTGTCGCGGATCCCATGCCGTCAAAGTACTCGCTCTAGATTTGACGCAACGTTGCGTCTACTCTAAACCCCATGACATTAACCGACACCCTCGCCGACCCCCGGGTCGAGACCGCCCTCAGCCGGATGTTCGCGCTCGCCGCGCACGACGAGGACGCGGCTCCCGTCAGCGGTTTCGCGGCGAAGACCCCGCAGGAACGGGCCGACGCGACCGCCGGGATCTACATGCCGATCTCCGCCACGGGCGGACAGCTGCTCTACAACCTGGTCCGGGCCGCCCGTCCGGCCACCGTGGTCGAGTTCGGCATGTCCTTCGGGATCTCCGCGCTGTACCTGGCCGCCGCCGTACGGGACAACGGCACCGGACGCGTCATCACCACGGAACTGGGCAAGGACAAGATCGCCTCCGCCCGCCGCACCTTCGCCGGGGCCGGCCTGGACGACCTGATCACCGTGCTGGAGGGAGACGCCCTGGAAACCCTCAAAGGCCTCGACGGGCCCGCCGGTTTCGTTCTGCTCGACGGCTGGAAGGACCTGTGCCTGCCGGTGCTGCGGCTGCTCGAACCGCACCTGGAGCCCGGCACCCTCGTCGTGGCCGACGACGTCGGACTGAGCGGCCTGCGGCCCTATCTCGACCACGTACGCGACCCGGCGAACGGCTACCGGAGCGTAACCTTCCCCGTCGAGGACGGAATGGAGATCAGCTGCCGTCTGTGACCTGGGGATTCCATATGCGCCGCCGCCAAGTCCCGTGTGGCGAAGGGGATTTAGGCTACTGTCGCGCTCGTACAGCTGCGCGAGAGAGAACCGGGATCTCGATGTGAAGGCCGTGGAATCGCCCCCGTTGGTCCCGCTGCGCGATGGCGACCCGCGACAGGTCGGGCCCTACGCCATGATGTCCGTCCTCGGCAGCGGCGGGATGGGGCGGGTCTACCTCGGCCGGGACACGACCGGCGGGCGCGGCCTGGCCGCCGTCAAGGTGATCCGGCCCGAGTACGCGGACGACCCGCAGTTCCGGAAGCGGTTCGAGCGGGAGGCCCACGCGCTGGCCCGGGTCCAGGGGCCGTACACCGCACAGCTCCTGGGCACCGGTATCGACGCCGAGCTGGTGTGGATGGCCACCGAGTACATAGCCGGGCCCAGCCTGTCCACGGCCGTCGACGAGGGCGGGCCGATGGACGCGGCGACGGCCTGGCGGCTCATCGCCGACCTGGCGCAGGCGGTCCAGGCCATCGCGCGGGCCGGGATCGTGCACCGCGACCTGAAGCCGTCCAATGTGATCCTGGCGCCCACCGGCGCCCGCGTGATCGACTTCGGCGTCGTCCAGGCCGCCGACGCCAGCTCCATCACCACCACGGGCCATTTCGTGGGCACCGCCTCCTTCATGTCTCCGGAGCAGGCACGGGGCAGACAGGTGACCACCGCCTCCGACATCTTCTCGCTGGCCTCGACCGTGGCCTTCGCGCTCTCCGGCAGCGCGCCCTTCGGCGACGGCACGGGCATCGACGTCATGCACCGGGTCGCGTACGAACCGCCCCGGGACGAAGTCCTGTCCAGGGTCATCAGCCTCGATCCGGGCCTGGCCACACTCATCGTCGCCTGCCTGGACAAGGAGCCCGAAGGCCGCCCGACCCCCGAGTCGGTCTTCGCGACGGCCATCGCCCACCAGCTGCCCAGCCCCGACCCCCGCCCGGCCCCGGGCCGCCCCCGCCCCCGCACCCGGGCTCACGCCCGCGTGACCCCGCCCCCGGCGGCCGTGCCGTCCACTGCACCCGGCTCGCGCAGGGGCCGCAAGAGCAGCAAGCGCCCCGTCGTCCTGGCCTGCGTCGCCGCCGCCGTGGCCCTCGCGGTCGTCGGCGGGACGGCGGCGCTGGCGGGCCTGGGCCGGGGCATCGCCCCGGCGTCGTCGGCCTCCGGGACCGCCCCCGTCCCCGACGAGACGGTCAGCGGGTCCACCACCCCCTCCACCTCGCCGGATCCGACGCCCTCGCTGTCGCCCTCGACGGTGCCCACGCCCTCGCCGTCGCCGCCGCCCGCGTTAGACGCGTCGAGTGTCGACATCCGCACCTCCGCCTGCCCCGCGAAGATCACCTCGGGTACCACCGGCCCCTGTGTCGCCGCCCTGCGCCTCCTCCTGAGCGGCTGGGGCCTGAACGTCCCCGCCGGCCAGCGCTTCGACCTCCAGACCCTCATCGCCGTCAGGGTCTTCCAGACCGAGGCCGGACTCCCCGCCACCGGCGCCGTCGACGCCCGCACCAAGACCCTCCTCTACAGCGCCGACCGAGGCCCCGTCCAGGCCGGGCCGTTCACCGTCACCGAGTCCGTCAACGCCGTCGACGTCGCGCGCTGCCTCGACTCCGGCTTCGCCTCCGTCGGCACCCTGGTCCAGGTCTGGAACTGCGACAGCTCCGACCACCAGCAGTGGGCCCTGTACCGCGTGCCCGGCCACGACAGCCAGTACACCGTCGTCCACCGCGCCGACCACGCCTGCCTCACCGCCGACGCCGCCACCGCCGGCCAGAACGGCCAGAAGATCAACACCCGCACCTGCAACGGTCTCGGCGCCCAGCGCTGGACACTCGGCGCCACCATCGACCCCTTCGGGAACGGCGGCCGCACCCTCGTCAGCGTCCCCGACGGCTTCTGCCTCGACGCCGACGCCCAACTGGACGGCAAGAACGGCCAGACCGCCCAGGGCTGGGCCTGCGCGGGCAGCAGCAACCAGGTCTGGACCTGGCGCTGAGGGCCCGTTCAGATATCCCCTGACGGCAGTGCGGTGCCGACGCGCACCCACAACGGCGCCGTGGCCAGCGGCAGTTCGACCTCCTGCCAGCCCGGGCCGCCGATCGCGGCGCCGCCGGCGTAGGGCAGCCAGGCGCCCGGGGGGAACCAGACCTGGCGCCGGCCGACGGGGGCGTGGAGCGGGGCGACCAGCAGGTCCGGGCCGAGCAGGTACTGCAGGTCGGCGGCGTGGGCGTCGGGGCGGCCGGGGTGGTCCAGCGCCATGGGGCGGGCCAGGGGCTCGCCGGTGCGTACGCAGTCGGCGGCGGCCGAGAGCAGGTGGGGGAGCAGGCGCGTACGCAGCCGGGCGGCGTGCAGGACGGCCGCGTAGGCCTCCGGGCCGAAGGCCCAGGGGAGGCGGGAGGTCATGCCGTGGAAGCGGCTCAGCGGTGACAGCAGGCCGAACTGGGCCCAGCGGACGAAGAGTTCGGGGCTCGGGGTGCCCTGGAAGCCGCCGATGTCGTGGCTCCAGAAGGGGTGGCCGGTGAAGCTGAGGGACAGGCCCGCCCGGAGTGTGGCGGCCAGATCCTGCCAGGTCGAGTCGGCGTCGCCGGTCCACTTGGCGCCGTGCCGCTGGCCGCCGGTCCAGGAGGAGCGCCCCCAGGTCAGGCCGGGGCCGCCGGCGACGGCGCGGGTGGCCTCGGCGACCAGGTCGTTGTAGAGCAGCGGGTACAGGTTGTGCAGGCGCTCGCCGGTCATGCCGTTGAAGGCGACGGCGTCCGCCGGGACCGCCTCGCCGAAGTCCGTCTTGAGGACCGACGCCCCGCTCGCCAGCGCGTCCCGCACCCGCCCCGCGAACCACGCCACGGCCTCCGGGTGGGTGAGGTCCAGCAGCGAGACATCGGGGTGGTGGCCGCCCCAGAGCTGGCCGGTCCAGCTCGTCCCGTCCGCCGTGCGCAGGAACCAGCGCTCGCGCTCGGCCTCCTCGTAGTACGGGCTGCCGACCCCGATGTACGGATTCATCCACAGCGAGGTGTGGAAGCCCTGCCCGGCCAGCTCCTCCACCAGCCCTCGCGGGTCCGGGAAGGCGTCGCGGTCCCAGCGCATGTCGGACCAGGAGCCGTGCGGCTGCCAGTAGGTGTCGACGTGCAGTACGTCGCAGGGGAAGCCGCGCTCGCGGATCTCCTTGGCCCGCTCGCGCACCGAGGCCGCGGTGTCGTGCGTGAAGCCGCCGGAGATCCACGGCCCGAAGGCCCAGTCGGGCGGCAGCATGGCCGGGCCGGTGAGGTCGCGGTAGGCGGCGAGGCACTCGGCCGGGGTGCCGGTGACCAGGTAGTAGTCGAGCACCTCGTCGGGGACGGTCACCGACCAGGCGGCGGTGTTGCTGTGGGCGAGGTCGAAGGACGCGGCGGTGGTGGTGTCGACGAGCACGGCGTAGCCCCGGCTGGACAGCAGCCAGGGGACGGCCTTGTAGGAGCGGGCGCCGGTGCAGCCCATGGAGTCCTGGATCCAGCAGTCGACCCGCTGGCCGCGCAGGTCCGGGCCGGTGAAGCGTTCGCCGAGGCCGTAGAAGTGCTCGTCCGGCTCCGCGGTCCAGCTGTCGTGGTACGCCAGGCCGCCGCCGGCCAGCTCGGTGACGCCCATGGGCAGCACGGTCAGGGCGCCTCCGGAGTGCCGCCGGCCGCCGGCCTGGCGGACCAGCACCCGGCCGTCCCGGTCGGTGGCCTCCAGCCCGAACGGCGCGAGCCGCACCCGGACCCGCAGCTCCCCGAGGTCCAGCGCCACCTCCCCCTCCGGGTGCTCCACGCCGTAATGGACGCCGGCCGGCTCCCGCACCACGGACACCCGGGGCTCGGCCGGCACCTCGGCCATGCGCAGGGTGATCCGTACGCAGGACCGCGTCGCGGGGCGCAGCATGAGCGTGCCGGTGCGGCCGGCCGCGGTGATCACGTCCAGCAGCACCCCGTCGGTGCCGATGTGGCCGACCGAGGCGCCGGTGAGCGGGTCGAGCGCGTCGGGCCCGGCCGGGACGAGCGGCACGGGCGGGGCGACGTAGGGGAGGTAGTCCCGGGGGTGGAGTGAGGGCATGTCAGGCCTTGACGCTTCCTGCGGTGAGACCGCCGACGATGAAACGCTGGAAGATCGCGAACACGCACACCACGGGCACCGCGATGATCGTCGCGGTGGCCATCAGCGGCCCCCATGAGGTGCCGTACTGGCCGACGAAGCTGTTCAGCACGACGGTGACCGGCTGCACGTCCGGCTGCTTCGCCAGGGTGAGGCCGAAGATGAACTCGCCCCAGCCGAGCAGGAAGGACAGCCCGGCCACCGCGATCAGCCCCGGCACCATCACCGGAACGACGATACGCAGCAGCACACCGAGCCGCCCGCACCCGTCGACCAGCGCGGCCTCCTCCAGCTCGACCGGCACCGCGCGCAGCAGCGGGCGCAGCACGATCACCGCGAAGGGCAGGGTGAGCGTGGTGTCGGCGGCGATCAGGCCCAGGTAGGTGTTGTCCAGCCCGGCGCGGCGCTCCAGGATGAACAGCGGGGCCGCCAGCACGATGCTGGGCAGCAGCTGGGCGATGAGCAGCGCGAGCACCACGGTCCCCGCGCCGCGCATCCGGAGCCGGGCGAGCGCGTAACCGAGCGGCACACCGAGCACCAGGGTCAGGGCCACCACGCCGCAGGAGATCACCAGGCTGTTGAGCAGGGCCCTGGGCAGCGTGTCGTTCGAGAACGCCGTCGCGTAGTTCTCCGTCGTGAACGGCGCCGGGATCCACTGCGGGTGCGCCACCAGGATCCGGTCCGGCTTCTTCAGGCTGGTGCCGGCCATCCACAGCACCGGCAGCAGGAACACCGCGGTGATCAGCGCCGCGATCGCGGTGAGCAGCCAGGGGCGGCCGGTGGGCCGGGTCGCTCTCATGCTCCCGCCCTCTCCTCGCGGCGCAGCCGGCGTACGTAGAGCCCCGCCGCGAGCAGCGGCACGGCGAGCAGCAGCAGCCCGGCGGCGGCGCCCTGGCCGAACCGGAAGTACGCGAAGAAGACCTGGTAGACGTAGAGCGATAGCACGTCGGTGGCGTCGACCGGGCCGCCTCCCGTCATCACGAAGACCAGGTCGAAGACCTTGAACGTGTAGATCAGGCCCAGCAGCAGCACCGTCACCGACACCGGCCGCATCAGCGGGAGGGTGATCAGCCGGAAGCGCTGCCAGGCGCTCGCGCCGTCGATGGCGGCCGCCTCGTGCAGCTCGCGGTCGATGCCCTGCAGCCCGACCAGGAGCAGCAGCATGTTGAAGGGCACCCCCACCCAGATGTTGGCGAAGATCACCCCGCCCAGCGCGGTGCCCGGGTCGCTGAGCCAGTCGTGCGCCAGCGCCCCCAGGCCCGTCGAGCGCAGCAGCGCGTTGTACGCGCCGGAGTCGCCGTCGAGCATCCACTTGAACAGCGTGCCGCTGACCACCGGCGGCAGCAGCCAGGCCATCAGCAGCAGCGACCGCAGCAGCCCGTTCAGCGGGAACGGCCGGGCGAAGAGCAGGGCCAGCGCGAAGCCGATCGTGAACTGGAACACCAGCGACCCCGCGGTGAACACCAGCGACACGCGCACGGCGTGCCAGAACGCCGGGTCGTCCACGGTGGCCCGGTAGTTGGCCAGCCCGTCGAAGGGCGCCGACCCGCCGAGCAGGCTGACCAGGCCCACGTCGTGGACGGAGGTCCAGGCGTTGTAGAGCAGCGGGTAGGCCAGGAAGAGGGCCAGGAAGAGGATGCCGGGAAGCGAGAACAGATACCCGGTGCGGATCGCTCCGCGGGTGCCCGCTGTCCGAGGGCGCCTCATTGGCGCCCCAGCGCTCGGTTGATCTTCGTGGCCGCCGCGGCCGCCGCCGCGCCCGGGGTCGACGACCCCGTAAGCACCGCCTGCTCCGCCTCGACGACAGCCGTGGACGCGTCCGTGTAGTGCGCCCCGTACAGCCGGCCCCGGGCGATGGGGAGCTGGCTGATGAAGAGCTCCAGCGCGGGGTCGGAGGCCCAGGTCCCGCTGTGCGCCACATCGCTGCGCGCGGGCAGGTCGCCGAAGGCCTCCAGGTAGGGCACCAGGGCGGAGGGCTTCTGGCTGTACTTCACGACCTCCCAGGCGGCGTCCTGGTGCTTGCCGCCGGCCATCAGCACCCAGTTCTCGCCGCCGAGGCAGGTGGCGGAGGTCTTGT
>Ga0307517_10002548_pt1 | contig 29041 bp, 18 predicted proteins | sample 23_EM_MG_FD_194515 | JGI IMG/M metagenome (GOLD analysis project Ga0307517, IMG submission 194515) | Populus trichocarpa ectomycorrhiza microbial communities from riparian zone in the Pacific Northwest, United States - 23_EM | ecosystem: Host-associated > Plants > Roots > Unclassified | place... | reverse complement strand
GCCAGCTTATGGGGCAGTACGGTGCCAGCGGACGGAACCGGGAGGGGGGTAGAGGAAGGATCGCGAGCGGGCTAGCCACAACCGACTAACGGGCCATAGCAAGGGCTTTTGGGACGACAGCGAAACCAAGCGGGACCGTGAAGTTACTAACCGAAGCTTTCCCCATCAGAGGTACAAGCCGAGCAGAACCGAAGCCTTACTTCGACCGAGAGTCCGGACGCCATATCGCCGACCGTGAACGAAGCGAGAAGCTTTCCGACCGTGCAAAATACTAAGCGAGGTGCAAAGCAAGTGCGGGGTAGGGGGGAGAACCGAACTTCATGAGCGGGTGTCAACGATGAACAGGAACAAGAACCCCAAGGAGGGGAGGCAGGCGTGCCCCAGGAGAGGAGGGAAGATGGCTTAACATCAACCCCTAGGCAGTAGCCATCGTGGGGGATGAGAGGTGGGTGGGGGGAAGTGACGATGATTTCCTGTGGTGTTGAGATTTCAATCGCCGGAGGTGGAGGAGAGATGGTTCGTGGTTATCTCTTGATCGGTTTTTTTTTTTTTTTCTTTTCTTTTTTAATTCATGTATTCATTGTTAAGGTACAAGAACTCGCATGCATCGTGAGATATGGCGTAAAGAAAACCTTAATTCCAACAACCGCCCGCTTCACCTCTTCATGGGAAAAATCAAACACCCCGAATCCATAGGAAAAATCCCCCTCGCCTAGCACCTAAGACAATAATACCTCAGACACGTAAGGAAACAATTCATAGAGACGTACAGGAGAGAGACCCAAACCCTTCAGCAGGCTCCCCTAAAACAAAAGAAAGGATTGGCTCGCGAAGGCCCGATAGGGCCCAGGGGGGAGGATGTGTGATCGCCGTTACGAGAGAAAACCACTAGACTTGTGGGCCAACATTGTAACCATAAACGTACGGTCGCGCCGGTAATTACATCGATCCAAGGCATTGGACACCAGGCAGGGAGATAGTGCAATACCACGACTGGGCGTAACAGAGGAGTGGACGAACGATCGTGGAGGATGCGAAGGCAGTAAGGTGCCAGCTGCTGTAGCAGTAATGGTGCAAGTGGACAGAACCGGGAGGTGGGAGAAGGAAGGATCGCGAACAGGCTAGCCACAACTGACAAACGGGCCATAGCAAGGGTTTTTGGGACTACGACAAGACCGAGGCCAGACCGAGATGTTACTAACCGAGGCTTTCGCCATCAGAGGTACAAGCCCAGCAAGCCGAGGCCTACTTCGACCGAGAGTCCGACACCATGACGCCGACCGTGAACGAAGCAAGAAGCTTTCCGACCGTGCAAAATGCTAAGCGAGATGCAAAGCAAGTGCAGGGTAAGGGGGAGAACTGAACATCATGAGCAAGTCAACGACGAACGAGAACAAGAACCCCAAGGAGGGGAGGCCGACAGGCCTCAGAAGAGGAGGGAAGATGGCTTAACATCAACCCCTAGGCAGTGGCCATCGTGGGAGCAGAGAGGTGGGTGGGGAAAGGTGATGATAATTTCTCGTGGTGTTGAGATTTCAATCGCCGGAGGTGGAGAGGAGATGGTTCCTGTTATCTCTTGATCGGAACCAAGCCCCTTATATAGGCATCTTCCCACAACCCTAACCCTGGTAACTCATCACCTTGTATAACATAACCTCTATGACTTGTAGTGAGTCATAGGGTAAAATCCATCAGGTAACTCACCTGAGGCAACTGGGTAACATCCTTTATCCAATGACAAACTATATGTCAAGTCATGTGCTCGAATGAGTCACATGCGTGAAACCCATGACTCATAATCTGAGTCATGTGCGAAAGTCATTACATGGTATGACGTCACAATTGTGAGTCATAAACTCCTTAACCCATCATAATATAACTATGACTCGCAAGTGCGCAGTTATGTGAGAACTATGAGTCAAGTGACATCATAGTGTAAAACCAAAATACCTTATGACTAATAAGTATTAGTCATGTGAAATCTGCCTTGCTTAGTCACAATTTGTGACAAATATAATATATCATCAAGTTATAATTAAACTCTTTAATATTTGACTATGCTTTACAATCGTGTCTTCACTTTTACTACCAAACCATTAACTTGAACTATAAGCCTTTGTGATTATCAATCTGTTATCTTGAATATCTCCACCCTCATTAGCTTAGATATCTACTCTTAGCTACCATATAATAGATATTTAGGACTGATGATGTAAAGGCTATGATTTTGACAATTGAAGAGTGATAAAACACTTGACAGTTGTTGAATTCAGGAAAAGTAAGACATATTTGACATACACATTTTAATATTGTTAAGGAAAAAAAGAACCAACAGAAGGTATGAAACTTTCTAAAATGCCCTCAGTTATGATAGAAAAAATAAGATATTTGGTAGTAACAAAGCAAAAGTTTCAGAATAAATTGTAATATTTTGTTATAAATTAGTTAAGAGAACTGAAAATAGCAGACTGGCAGAACAAATTCAACCATCAAACTCCAGCTTTCATTTTTATAATTATGCCATCATCATTAGTAAAAACAAAGATTCACTTTATGTATTATATATTATATATCTCCCTGTATCTTCTACTAATACCAGCTCACCCCATCCTTCATATATCTTATATAGTTGCTCTCTTTCAAGTTGCTAAAGGCCTATCTGGCTTCTCAGGAGCTTATTGCATACTCCCAGCGTAATTCATAATTGTCTTTTGTCTAATACGCTGAGCTTATATCAATTGAAAAGGCCGCTGCCTAACTGATCCTTGCTCTTTTTTTTATACTTCTACCTTGGCTATGTTGGCCGTTGATAACCTGAACTTTCAGAGCTGAGTAAAGATAGAAGAGCCTCTACTCTCGGAACCCATTGTAGAGGATCGTGGTTTCATAGCGTATCACTCGCAAGCTACGCCCAAACATGATAAGGAATGTAGAAATTGGGGTGACGAGTGCTTCTACCTGCAATGAATGTGCCACAAAGACTAAATCCAAACTATATTCTGCGCAACCGAAGCGGGGAGAGAGAGAACACATATAAGCATGGAGACACAGCAAACTTTTCCCCTGGTATATTTAACTGCAAGATGGAACAGGAACCAAACTGTAACACGATCGGCTAAAATCTTTTCTGCAATAACTCTGCTAGCCCTAAAGCCGGAAACAGGAAGCGTACATTAAAAGGTGAAAATAGATAAATGCAAAGACATAAACAGTGATATCTCAAAAACAAATTGATCCTAACGATTGGAAAGACCAACGCTGCTCGCTCCCAACTAGTTAGTACTTTTTACTCGCAGAATTAAAGCATATAATTATGACGCATCACGGTCCGCCGGGGTCTCTCCTCCCTCGGTGGTCTAATACTCACCGGGGGCAACGGCGGGACCCTCTCGAGCTTGAACCCGTTCTCGGCGAATTGCATACAATTGCACCCACAGCCAGTGGGACACTCGGCGATGCCCTCCTGGGAAAACCAGGCTTCGTGACAATCTGCGTGCGCTACGTGACCACATCGCAAACAAGGCCCGTAGAGCCCTTTGATGATGATATCACAGACGGAACAACTCATGGTGACCTGCCTTCTCTTACAGGCCTTACACTCGCCTCTTGCTCCCTTGGTCACGTCTAGGACGGCGCCGCACTTTGAACAATGTCCTGCGATTTCGAGGCCATCCCAGCCGTCGGTATTGCCGCGCTTTCTTCCAAACCCAACGAGTTCTCCTTCCTCGTCCACTTGATTGCATTTCAGTCCGTTGAACTGCAATACTTCAAGTCTCTGTATTTGAAGGCGCCAGACATAGAGAATATCCGCGTAGTTTTCCCTGTAAGATCGGTATAGTTTCGCTTTCTTAGAATCGAGGAATGGGGTACTGACATTGCCCTCGTCATCGAATTTGTCCAGGTTCATCATGGTGATTCTCGCGTAAGATGGATGCTCGTGATCGGAATTGGTCTCGGTAAGATCCTCACTAGGAGGGCCCTTCGGACCGCTTCCAAAAGTCGTGATAGGGCCCCAGGTGACCGAAGTAGCATTAGTGAAGTTCCCCATAAGGCTTTCAGCTGGGCTAAGCCTCTTCCGAGTTGGTGGACTTCCTGCCCCTGGGCCAAAGGCCCTCACGAGCCCGGCGCTAAAGTTGGCAGCCATCCCCGCGGTAGATTTTCTATAATGGTGGGTTTGTTCTGGGGATGATGAAAGGCTAGGGAAGGATGAAAGACCGTCTGCGTCAAGTGCGTAATTTCGAAGCGGAGGTGTCGTTCCGGTGGAATACGGCATGCTGGGATCGCTGTTGAAGCCGCCACCATTGGATGACCCAAAAGAGCCATGTGTCATTGGAGTCATAGATGCTGAATGGTGCTGCGGAGAGACGGACAAGATCATTGATTGAGTTTGGCGAGCAAGTTCGAGAGTTGAGAAATATTCAAGGGTGTACGCTGTTACCTTCCCTGGAGAAGGTACGTCCTGCAAACGTAAATACTTGGTTACAGATGGAAGAGGGGGGGACCCTACTTCAAAAGGTATTTTAGGCCCACCCTCGAACTCATCTGCAGGATCAATCTCGCAGAATATGCAGCTCAACATAGCCAACATCTGCACATCCGCTTTCCTCTGAAAATAGTCGAAGAGATCTTCTACAAGCCATCTCCCACCCAGGGGATGGGCCCCCCATTTTATTTTCCCCCAATATGCCACTTTGATTGGATCTTCTTTAGTTCCGACATTGGTGACCGCAGTCACCTTGTTATCCATCTCTAACCCCAAGCCGCTATCACGCCTTCCTCTCGCTAATGTAGCTCTCCTTGCCATAATAAGAACCTTATCCTCAAGCCCATTGCTATCTTCGTTGTCCTCATCGTCAGGGTCTCCGCAGATCTCCAAGGGTATCTCGTTGCAAAGAACCATCTCCACAAGTCGCCACACATCTGCCATATCGGTATACCCGAATTTATCGGCCACATTTGCATTATGGCGACAGATCTCGGGACCACCCCCAGAAACCTTGTACTCCACGGCAAGCTCTCTTTTGGCAGGGAGCAAATATGAAAAGTCATGGATCGATACCACATTCTTGGGCTTACTAGAATTAAACCCAGTTATGGTTTTTACCCCAGTTCCGGTACTCCTTTGGGTGCTCCTATCTGTACTACCCCCTCTTCTAAACCCCTTTCCGATATTCCCGTGCAACCTCCAGCCCAAGGTCGGCCTGAGAGGACCTCCGGAAATTAAATCGTCACTCTCATCACTCGAGGAATCGCTGCTAGTGCTGTAACTATTTTCGGAAGCATCCCCATCGGCTTCACTTAGCCAATTCCCTCTTCTTCGTGGCCCGGTGGTAGAAGTATAAAGTCGGCCGAAGCTTTCCCAAAGTCGGCCACTAGACTGTCCCGCCCTTCCGCCATCCCTAATCGCTAATGAGCTTAACAAGCTCCTTGGTCCCGGTCTGTCCTCTTTAGGCGGGAAAAAGCAGACCAATCTTCCATCATTGGCCCACATAGCTCCGCAGGCTCTTGGAAGTGGGACACTAGCTTGGTTATTAATCTCTGGCAAGCCTCCCACCCCTTCTTCCTCCTCAGCACTTCTGATACCTAGCCCGACCACCCCGTCATCGTCATCACTACTGCTCTGACCCTCGTCATCACTTCCATCCCACGTGACATCTTCGGCTCTCTCCCCTAGCAGATAGCACAAGCACGGCTCCAAACAAACCCTTGCTTTTCCAACATGGGTCTCTGCTATCTTTTTAAGGTTCGCATCAATAACCTCCAAATTGTCATCGGGAATGGAGTTGGTCTTCTCGAGCGTGAATACTGGCAAACTCTTTGAATCTCCAGGGTAGTCCGAGGGAAAAGTGACGTCGGCTCTGAGAAATACCCATTTGTTTTCAGTCCCCCAAGGCCCCGTTAAGGACACAGTGCATGTTCTCGCAGCTATGTTAACCTTCTCAAAGGTGATCTTTGGGAACTTTCCTCCAACCAAAGATATCTCATCTCCAAGAGTTTCGGGGCCTTCCCATCCAACCCCAAACAATCCACTGCCCTTCGTGCTATTTCTGCTGTCCTCACTCTCGCCCCCACTCCCTGGGATTCTCCTTCCTATCTTGACACCTTTCATCCATGTAATGGGATTGATCTCTTTTCTCCTCTTCCTCCCGGCTCTCATAAATCCACCCTCCTTTATACACCCCATCTTGGGCTCGGATCGCGAATCCCGGCCCAAACTGGCCATGCTTAGTTGTTTCCCAAGTCCAGCCGACCCGGATATAGGGCTCATAGCTCCGCTCCTAGTGCCCTGGCCTTGAGGAAATAGACTCTCCTTCCATCCACCCCTCAGATTCTCCTTTTCCCCGTCGAAGCCGCCAATGCTTAATCGTGGCATATGTCTCATTCCACCTATCGCCGGAACTCTACTAGCAGTGCCTGACTCCCTCACGATGGCGGCTTCATCGCGATATGTTTTATATTGAGCCCCTCTTCTTGTGACCCTAAATCTCATCTTTTTCCTCGGGTCGTGCCCAACCCTCTCCATGACCTCCTTATCAATACTCCAAAGCCGGATATCCCTGTCAAGGCCCCAAGATACAAGCTGGAATTCACGATCATCCAACCCATCTTCGCTCTCTCCGCCTCTCCACCTCCAAAGGAACTCTTTGACATGATCGGTGTGACCCTCGAACGTCGCAACAGCTGTATCGATGTGGTCGGCCTTCGTCCTACGATCCCAAAGATACAACGACGTATCACCCCGTTGTGGCATAGTCAAGATTCCCCGCCCAAATGGCGTGTGCCGGGCACGCCACACAGGAAACGAGGTATTTATCACTCGCTCAGGCGTATCTTGAGGGCTCAACTCATAGTTCCAAAACTTGACAGTCTTATCAAGGGCGCATGTCGCGATCCCAGACGGCCTAGTCCGGTTCCAATCCAACCCATATATCTTCGTAGAATGCGCGCTTATCTTCCGTATTTCGTGCGCCCCCATTCGCATATCCCATATGTACAAATACTTGTCATGTGAGCTGGCTAGTATATGCTCGTTTTGTCGGTTGAATTTGACTTGAGTTGCCCCAGCGAACCAGTCGCAGAAGCTCATAACAGGACGCCGTGGTATTCTTAGATCCCAGCAATGCACGAATGAATCGATCGAACACGTGGCCAGGGTGTTTGGCAGATGGGCAGAAAAGTTGATGTCTGTGATAGCTCGAGTATGAGAATGTAGAACATGTTCAATAGCCTTGCGGGATGGAAGAGCTAGGTTCCACACGATGGCCTTTTGGTTAGATGTCGAGACCACCCAGTGAGAATGAGATGCATGCGGCGACCATTGGACATCAGCGACCGACCAAGCTGTCAGATGCTGAAGGAAACGTGGTGGATCATATGGGTTATCGAGATCTACTATATGAAGGCCCTGCCGGCTATGGGAGTTTAGTTCACAAGCGTACAGCAGCTTTTCCAGGCACACTCACGAAGCTAATACCACATCCCGACTACTAGGCGATATAGACCTAATCCGCTGTCAGAAACAAAACCAAGTTGACTATCCTCATGAAACCCAAGCGCCATAAAAAAAACGTACATAGATCCTACAGGAGCGTCGACCTTTATCGACATATCTAGATTGAACGTCCGCGAGCTAAACGCTGACGGTGATTCCCCTTTCGGGGAGGAAGGCTTTGGGGCGCTCATGGTAGTCGGAGTTTGGTGACCCTTCCAAGTGGATTGTTGTGTGAAATGTAAGGTTGTCAAAGTTCCGAAGTCTAGTTAAGGATCCGGTGATCAGCCCAAATCCCCTCCAACCGTGAGCGCATCTAAGAGAAAGAAAAGAAAACCTACTACTCAGGTTAAGTGCTGCTACCGTATACACACACAACCGCCAGTTTCCAAGCAAAGCGGGATAGCCGATAAGCTGACGAGAGAGTTGGCTGGGCTAATTCGAAAATGGCCTCCTTCACAAAACAGCCAAACGCTCTCCCCCCTTCCCTTCCGTGTGCAAGCTAGACGCGAGTTGTCGGGCCCTCCTCGCTGTAAACGCGCTCGCCTTAGAAACGGAGCGCAAAAGGGAGTAATCCAGAAGATGGTTATCCTGCGGATTGTTATCGAAGCAGCCCATCCAGCTCAGCACGGGGAAAAAGAAAGCGGACGGTAAAAAAAAACAAAGGCTGCAGCAGAGTGATAAATCTTCGGAGGGAATGATCCAGGGTATGATAGCTTCGATCGTCAATGGAGGGGAGAGTGGGGTGAAAGGGTTTGGAAAGCTGATGTGATGTGATGAGGCAAACTGAAGGATCGTCACAGGGGTGCGCGTGGGTAACTGAGTGGTGTCCACAGACCCAGTATTGTGCCAGCTTATATTGTAAAAGTGCAATTGATGGTCAGAGTGTTCTCGAGGGGGCGGAAGAATGAAGAGAAAAAAGAAGAAAAGTGACAAAACGGGAACCTGGATGGAAGCACAGAAAGATGATGAGAAAATTCTTCAGGAGCCAAAGCCGACGTTTCTCGGGGATACCCAAATGGCAAGTCTGCATAAAATGATATCGATTGGACCGCCTGCCAACGGCCTGTAGCTGTTATGTAAAAATAAATGGGCCCGATCGCGAGTCCCCTGAAACCTGTGTTGGGCCGGTTGATAATGGGAGATGCTGTGCGATGCTACCAGTGACCTAGGGCACCGGATATCGCGAGATGCATTCTTGCCCCATATTCTATCCTACTGCTGTTGCTGTCCTTGAGGACTCAACTATGTGATCACCAGTATTAGTACGGGGTATCATTAGGCGCAAAGTCCCGCGAGTGTCCCCCTGGATGCTTAACCACGAATAGTCCAAATATTCTATACCCACCACTAGAGCATCCACCTTCTGTACCCCCAAGGTCTACAGCACAAATTCTTTTGAGCCATTAGGACTATGGCCCCATTCCTTCGACCATTACTCCCTTCCATCTATATACCTGCTTCCATTAACTCCCAGAAAACAGCCCCGTCCCAGAATCAAACTATAATATAATACTGTCCCTGTACTACTGCAAAACGGTTGGATCACACTGCCTCCCTGCGCGCCGTCACAAACTGCAAGAATTATAATAATCAGAAAATCCTCGAGCTCCTCATCCATTTATCTATCCAAACATCGACATCCCTTCCTTCTGTGCATATCTACGTGCATAATCTTGTCACGGTTTAGGAGAAAAAATTGACAACACTTTGACAAAGATATGGGGACCAGCGCCGTATCCCCAACTTGGTTGAACTAACTTTGTTATACATTTCACTCGGCAGATTATAAAAATCAATAGTGAGAAAAGAGTTCACACGCCCAGCCCCCAGAAGCACCGTAGCTATCTTTGGCACAGCACATTAAGGCCCTAATACGCTACCCCAAGCTCTAGCTAACCATCCGACAGCAAGCAAAGTACCGAGCAGAAAAACCAAACCTGTTATACAGATAGGGTCCATCAGTGCTCGGCCTCGGGCGTCTTAACGCAGCCATTAGCCCCTCCTCTTCTCCCCCCCAGAAATCAGGGAATTGAATTGAGGAGCCTGGGTAACTCGAGCTACCCTACAATCTATCATGCCCACGGCCCCACCATACTGTCCCGGGTGAACCTCCGATAGAGCAAATTTCACAAAAGTTAAGAGTGATATATCATGACTCGGTCTGGGAGCAATGATGTGTAGAATAATATAGCATAGTATTATATGTGCAGATGCTCCCAAACTCCCGCAGGAATATTATGAAATAGCGATAACCCAGCCGCCCCAGCGCTGTATCCCCGGTGCAAAATAACCTCCAGGGTACCAACAATGTCGTCAGGATCTCATGTAGTGTGGTACCTCCCAAGGTGGTAGGAAAAAAAAGAGGTGAAGGATAGTTGAATCGTAAACGGGGCTGTTTGCTATCATGGCCATCTGATGTATGATAGAGCAGGTTCTCCTATAAATTGCAGTTATGCACAAGAACTATCCGGCAAGTTGCTTCTTACCAAATTTGCTGCGGTCCTCCCCACTTTCCTAAATAGGAAGGTCGCTGTGTGATAAACCAACCAGCTCCCGTAGTCCTACTTTAAAAGAACAAACCTGAACTTTATAGGCTTGTGAGAAGGACCTTGTCACTAGATCCCAAGGTACTCTGCCCGTACCATACTGGCTTGGTTCAAGTTGCACACTCTCAATGGTGATATCTGTGGCATATAGATATAGTTAACCAAAAACTACCTGGTCTGTAGCTTCCTTTGGTTAACCTTTGTACATTGTCGTAAACTGAATTTGACATTCCATAGCAGTATAAATATGCTTAAAGCGCTATTCACATAACCTGAGGTTAGTATCACAGGAAATGAACGTCTTTCAATATTTAGCCTTCTATAAATCCAGAAACCTTATAGGTGCTATTACGCCGGAGCATTCCTGTCCCAACTTACAACTTATTAGCAGTAAAAATTCTAACTTAAGATCCCATTTCTAAATACAAAATACTACCCAAACCACCTTCCACCCAGGCTCCAGATCTTTCCACCACCACCTCCCTACCACAAATCCTATTTCAGCAAGCACCAAATTTGCCTCTTCGCCACTAACATGATCCAGGGCATTTCCAAATCTAGTTGAGAGAAATAAAAGAGGCTATAATACTATAACTAGTCAAGCTAAAAGGAGTGGGAGCACCCGCTGACAAACACCCATTCAAGCCCCATCCTTGAAGAATAATTTTAATCTTTTATAATATATTGGACCCCGCATCTCATTGCTCTATCCTATCCCGCACGTATTGGCAAACGGGGACCCAGCCGGTGCTACAAAATGCCAGGCGATCGCGAGTAGCAGTTGGAAAACACAGCGGTATGATTATATGATGCCCAAAATTAATCTACCGGACCTAACGAAGAAGGAGAAAACAGAAAAGGAGGCCAGAGCAGTATAATAATATATCATAATTACATTATTAAATTTCAAAATAAAAATTTAACAGAGATTACCGAATCCAGCACTATCATGGCATCTATGGGAAACCATAGAGGGGGTGATCCGGACTCAACATAGATAGCAGCAGGCAGGTATCCGGAACATACCAAATTTTATAAAAGCAAACTGGAATTCTCTATCACTCCCGTCGAAAATATAAACCTAGAAGAAGAAAAAAGACAGAACAGAACTAGAGACCGACGGAAAATAATAACAGTATAATAGATTAGGATATCCGTCTAGGAACTGCATCCTTTTTCGTTCCACGTGGGCAGGCAGGCAGGCAGGCTCTCTCCCGAGTGCACACCACTATAGATAAGCACAAGCCTATTGCGCCTTGGGAATTTTTAAAAGGTGCTCATTCGCTCCCTCTCCCCCACCACCATACTTCGGGGGAAGGCATACTGCCTCCGAGGCCGCCTCGATGAATGGCCGCATGTTTGCGGGAAGATCATATGGTACTCATGTGCAATGCCGGCCTCCGTCTCGATAGCTAAAGGGGGAACCGGTGATGGCATCCTCTGCGGCCTGCCTTATTTATGCTGTACCAATTTCAAACTGTGTCAAGAGCAAGTTCCCCCAGAACCTGTTTCCCAATATGGTCACACATACTATAGAAAATTTCAATTACTCCGGGGGCCCAGAATTTCGTAGGCGAGAATTCAAATTGGAGAGATCAAACCAAATGCAGATTTCTATTCCGCAACCACTGACTAACTTGTCTCCAACTCCCGAGTACAGAACAAGTGAAAGAAAACTGGGCACATATGAAAGAACACAGGAGAAAAACAGTAGGTTGGGATGACGTTAAAGGGTCGAAAGAGGAATATCCATTTCTGACCGCCTCCTTATAGTCTGTATCGCTTTATAAGTACAAACCGATATATTGAACGGCAGTCGTAAAGTTATATTTGCTGGTAGAATAAAATGGCAAGCTACTCTAGACTTTCGCGTGGGTGACGGTCCATGCCCTTGCTATATCCCCGAAAACAATCAAAGTTTAGTAAAGACACTCCTCGTGCTCCAAATGGATAGGGTGTGGAAATTACCAGTCTCAATAGCAGCCTTCTCATCTTCCTTCCATCTCTGAGCCACATCATTTGCCAACGGATCGTCCGGGTTAGGGGCTCCTAGGAGAGCTTGGATACTCAAAAGTATAGTACGGATCTGAAGTGCAGGGGACCAGTTTCCTATTCCAAAACAAGAAATCAGTTCCTCGCCCAGCAAGACACTACTAAACTCAAATCACGGAACGGTATAATCCAACCCTTAAGCACATCCAAGCAAATTCTGCCAAGTTTGTCGATATTCGGGTGGTAGATCTTGGTAAGAAATCTGATTTTCGGGGGTGTCATAGGATAATCCTCGGGGAGGAATAGCTCGAGACGGAAGATACCTCCTTCATACGGGCTTTGGGTGGGGCCATGGATCTAGATAAAAGGCCGGGCAGCGTCAGTAACCTGCATCTGGGGCGGGTGAAGAGACGCGCGAACGGACAGTAACGTCGAAGTAACGCAAATTATCTTCGTGTGGGACGGCGTTAATTCCTGGAACTCTGCATGTTTGAAAAACATTATTTCCTCATGTCAGCTGGGTAGCTCAAAAGCGTCAGTAAATACATCTCCACCAGGTCGACACGTGAAGCAGCCCCAGGTAGAAATGTATGAAAAAAGCAGACGGATCCCCGGCCAGCGCAGCTAGAACAGTGAATGCTTACGGTTCGGCAACCAGACGTTCGGTCTCCTTGATTATGCGCTTTGGAAGGGCCATCGGAGCGTTGAGGGTGAGGTTGATGGAGTAAAAACGGGTGCGGGGTCGTCAAGTATATCAAGAATGAAGAGGTGGGGCGGGAGCTTAGTAGGGTGGATAGAGCTGCTTATCGTCCGTACTCGCGGCGCCGGTATAGTAGGTTTTCGGGCAAAGACAGAATAGGGGAGAGATGCAAGATGAGCACTAGCGTTTTTTTCTCAGCTCCCTAACAAAGGGACAATAGCGGATGTTTCTTTGAGGGAAGAAGTCTGCCACAGAAGCGGGGAGGGCACAGAGCCCTTGGACAAGATATCACGTGCGATAAGTGCGTACTGAGACAACTCCACAAGATCAAAGCGCCACTGCACTTTATGCCCGCGTTACAAGTATCGTACTGCTCAAAGCAGTCCAGCGATCTGCGCAATGATAGCCACCAAGTTCCCAGCGCCCGACTAAACCAGCGTACAGATACGCAGTCCACGATCCCAAAAGGGCAGTTTTTGAATATTACGTGGTGGTTCCCAAGAAAGGGAAGATACGGAATGGTGAATCCATTGATCCCGCATCACGCTAGGATCAATTTGCTGCGTTATAATCGGACTCTTTATACGGAAAACCCTCGCTATTACGAATGAAACCTCTAGGAATTCACACGCCTACTCCCATACCGACCTTCCTCGCTATAACGAACGAAAAATCCCGAACTCTCGGCTTTCCTTGTAACGAGCTACCATACGACCGTCGCTCATAAGTCATTACATTCGATTGCCAATAATGTACGGTACCACCCGGTGTGTGGCGTCCCCATGATACTCGTACCATCACCGATCATACTCAGTGCTCTACTTGAAGCACCAACATACCGGTAGAATACCCACACCGCAAGAAATTCTAAAACTATGTCGATAAGGTACGGTACCGGTAGTGAAACTGTACTAGTGGGGTGCTCAATGCATCAGTGTCGCAACCTGTCTCAGGCCACTGGTTAAGACCAAGTCTGGCTTCCACATCCTTCCTCTCATAGGAAACTTCCACAATGGTCTTTGCAGCATGCCCAGCGCAAACATGCTTTCCTGTACTAGTGCAGTGCTCGTACAGTACACCGATGCCATGACGGCCCTTGAGATTCTTTGGCCATAACGCGAGGGTGTTTCAAAGCTCTGGACACAATACAGCAGTGATCATATTCTTAAATATTAAAGAAGTTTATGCTAAAATATTAGGCTCAGATATCCAGTGGTTTAGGAATTATTCTCGACCACAATTGCACTAGTTCATCCAATCAACCAACCCAATAAGAGGACCTTCTCTGCTGGCTTCCAATCCCTATTGTGGATCAAGGCGCACTTACCCTATGGCCCAGCACCCCGCCACGCCGAGAGGCCAAACCTCCCGACCCACCAAGGTGGCCTTCCTAATTCGACAAGACCTTTGGAGTTCTCGCTACCCCCGCTTGGAAATAAGGCCATAATACACTCAGAGATAGTCTAATAGGGGGAAGGCTCCTTTTGCACGGTATAATACGATGACACAGCTCATCGTCGCCTGTGCATTTCATAATATCAAAAATGTCATTTTTCCGTCATCTCAGAACGCGATTACCTACTGTCGCACCCAATTGTTACATAATCCTGGGAATAAGAGGATTTGCTCGCTGCCAGCAGCAAATTACGGCTGTGTGTGTGATCACCTGATATTAGTAGTTTTCCAATCAAGTAAATTTTTCTGTGAATGCCCATGCAAACCTTGGATGCCTATGCTGGAATTCAGAGATCCTTTCCATAGGATGACATATATGACACAAGACGTAGCTTAATCGACAAAACAATGCCTGGACCCCAGATCCTTAGATTCTCGGGAACCCAGAGATATATTTATATAACAATTCATGAACAGGGTGACATGGGAAATGTAAAATTAGAGTGGCCGTTTTTTCCGGGGATCTGGTATGGTGTTGATATATTCTCTGAAGACCCGCCATCGACCGAAGACTGGCTTTTGCCTGGGAACTATAACACCTACTACTAGTCGTTCTCCGCACATGCCAGTAGCGTTCCCTTCCTTCCACCCTTCCTTACAGGACGATTATCCTAATGCTTCAAACTTGTTAGTTCCGGCTACTCGACATGGGAACACTTCGAGCCAGCTCCTGACCCTGTGGCAAATTTCCGAGTGATAATCTATAGCCGCGAGCGCCCCAGCAAAACTCCACCTTCCAAAAAAGAAAGAACCTCGAACCCAGTCCCCCCAAACCATTCCATAACCTCTGGCAGGCGTCCGTGCACCTATCCTTCTCGCCCAAAAAGCAGGGATCCCATCATGAAAAATGGGTTTGGGGAAATCATCCGATGCTTACATGTCCGCCAACATGGCGCCAAATTCAACATGCCATCCTCGTACCAGTATCGTGTGGAAGTGGTAGTGCAAGAGTGGTACATAAGAAGGAAGTGCCACCTAAATAATGTGATTTAAGATATAACAATAATTCCCAGCCGGACGAGATTTCTTAATTTTATTTTGTTCTCCTTTTCAGAAATGCTGCCCCTTCTTCTCCGCAGAGCGCCGTGCAGAAGGGATTTGTTCGTGAAGTTTAGCACTCATCATGGGATGCCGGTCAAGGTTAGCCAGAGAAGGTCACCGAGAGCTATTGCTGTCTATGGCTATATTGTGGTATGTTTGCTCTGAGAAGGGGGTTGTGTGGGGCTAAAGTTATCGCAGGCAGGATTTACATTACCATTTGCGGTACCGGCTGCCATCGGAAGGAGATCCAGTGGGCACGGGAGGTATTCTTTCCCCTCTTTTGGTTAAGTGGTTCATACTGAATGGTTTTGTGGAAGCTCGGCATCAAACATAAGTCTCTATCACTGCTGTCGATAGAAAGCGGATTAGGCATTCGGAAGAACAGATAGGATAAAGATAGTGACTGGCGTTGGGGGAGATGTCTAATTTTCATTGTTTCTTTCCCATTATTCTCTTCCTTTTTTGTTGGAGGTGCGATTGTAGAATACTTGATTGCACCGAAATGTATGATGCGATATGTTACATGGTTACCCAATTCCCTGGATAAAGTCGAGCTGCCCTCAGTATCCTCCCGGCCCAGATTCAACTAAGCCTATCACCCTTTGGCCTCTTATACACCGCTGACGCCTCGTATTTGCTCTTCTCATCGATCCCCTGTTGCTCTGTTTGTGGTGTAGGTTTGGCCGGAGCAGGGTCATTGGAGCCTTCGGCCGATGGGTTCCCAGTGGAATCGGTCTCGGGATAGAGCATGTTGTCTAGTAATGATCAGTGAGTACAGCGGCACATCTTAAGCAGTAGATCAGGCCAAACATTGCTGTTGCTGTAACTGCTGGCGCTTCAAGTGCTTCTCCCGCCGATCCGCGTTAATTTCTCGTTTGGCGAAGTAGTAGGCCCCACCGCCAGCTTGCAATTGTCAGTTATATAGTTTGACTATGTGGAAGAAGAGGATACCGATGATAAGAGATCCCCAGCCGATCCTGTAGATGTTAACTATCGCTCACATATTCGTGGATGGAGAGCGGAGATACCAAAATGACTTTACCTGATATGTCATCCTCAGTCTGTCTGTCTTGATGTTTTGAAGAGTCGAGGATTTCTATACTTACTGTGTTCATGGCTAAGGCTCAGGGTATATTATCAAGTTGTGGTTTCTGAATTGTAGGTGTCTTTGGAGTACTCTGAAGATTTTTGTCTGAAGACCAATGCTTGGAGGTAGAAACAAAGGCACTGAAATGTGGTGGTTCGCTGCTTCAGTGTTGCTTGTTTGAAGTCGGACCACAACCCGGGCTTGGCACCGGAACAATCCCGATGGCGGCCGGGTAACAAGATTCAATAATCCGAAGAGATGTCTTAGCGCTCGCAACCATGTGGGGGAACATGATATCTGCTGTTGGCAGTCTAGCTCATACTTTTAGCATGGTCCCGTAGCCTGGTCTTTTTCAATGTCATTAGAGAAGAAGGGTTGCATATTATAATATCAATGAGGGCTGTATTACCCTCTCCCTTTCCTGGCAGTCTCACTTTTGGGGGGGGGGGGAATAGAACCCTTTTGGTTTACAGCGGATGACTTCCCGTGCAGGTTGTGCGCCAGGAACAAAATCTCTATTTCGGCTGGGTATATCACTACACCAGACTGTTGAAAGTTATCACACACTGCTTCCGTAAGCTATATAATAAAAAAACATCAGTGAATTTCATCTTGGAGAAAGTACCGCATCTACTCTGTCGTTGACCGCTGAAATTTAGATGACTCTATTTATCTTGGACTCTTTAAACCTTGAAAATCAGAAAGCGTGAGTTGGGGATGGCAGCTGGGACAATCTTAAGTTGTTATGATCCCGCATTTTCAATGCCAAAGAAAGTGTGTTTAGCTATGATATCATACTAGGGAGACATTTTGAAAAAAAGAGAAAGAGGAAAAATGGACACAGAAGGGAAAACCTTGACGCTAGGTTTAGACATCTATTTTTCAATCTTTGTCCCAATTACTAATAAGGGCAGTGGTGCTGCAGCGTCACTCCACTGTTAGGAGGAGGAGACCTGGGAAATATTGGTCAAATCGATATTTGGGAAAACTTCACGTTGGCCTAGTCATTGCAACCTGGTTCTCGAGTTTTGGTCTTTAAGTTAGTGTCAACAAGCCATGCAAATCTAAAGCAAAATGAGGGTGCGTCTGGCTGCTGTCATTGTACATAATCTCCCATACTACTCAGAGAGTTTCTCATTATGTGATTTTATAAAAACAGGTTTCTTTGGATACCTTCATCTTAGGCTCATTATAACGACTAGGTTTATTGTTTTTTGTTGACTAGATATACCGGTAATATGATGCAGCGCTTTACCTAGAAATGGAGTGTTTACTCAAGAGGTTTTAGGCTGCAACTAAACGCACCCCAAAGCCCTCCTGCTAACACCCATAATCGGGTCAAAATGGAGCCTCTGGGTGGTAACCAGACGCACCTTAAAAGCTAGTATCATATCATAAATGGCCTCTCACTAATAAACAGCCAGGGCAAGCACTGTGCTCCCCCTTAAAAGACCAATCGCCCTTCTGACACAATGTTGTGCAATGTTAGCATTCGGAGGATAGATAGTTAAGGAGTTTTCTCTGACTCTGTTGATGTACCGGTACCGCAAAGTCTCTTGGAATCCACCATCCCTGCCAACCCAGGGTATGTTCACGTGCCGTGCTAGGAGGAGGACGGTCCTTCTCTGGGGACTTTGACTCAGAGTCCAGAGACTACAGGGCTAACGGAGATACTATAGTGGATTTCAAAGGATTCCGCGGGTGCAGTTTATACCGATATATACCGATACCGCACCATAAAATTTTCCAACATTGCCCTGCGGCTGTGCTGTTGCCAAATGCTGCCCTAACGCCTTCGTCATACGTTGTATGCTGCCTTCCCTCGACTAAAGAGCTACGATATCATCTCGCAACCAGGTGTGATCTAAACTTCAACAACCCCCTTCCTCTTAACCTATTCCAACAAAAACCCTCACCAAGTACTCAATATGCCTCCAAAACGCAAGGCCGGTGCGGCAGGAGGTTCTTTTATCTCCTCATCAGCCTTGATATGCTCACTGACAATACAATATTCATAGGGACTGCAGCTATCGCCACTACGTCTGCAGCTACAAAACGCTCTCGGCCAGCGACTCCAGCAGTCGATGTGGACAGCAGCGATGAGTACTCGGACGATGAAGAGATAGAGAGTATAGAAGAGGGTCGAGCTATATCTAGTCCGTCTCTCCCTTCTTCTGCCGGCAACGACTAACAAGCGTTCTCAGAGGCCGTCGACGCGTTTAGTTTGGATTTAGTTCCCAAAGGCAACAATGTCATCGCAAAGAGAGATTCAGTATCCTACATATTCAACAAGCAGGATTTCAGCTATCTGAAGATGAAATTGGATCATGAATCTCGTCCACTATGGATTAACCCGGAGTCTGGGGTTATTGTCCTAGAGAGCTTTTCGCCCTTGGCCGGACAAGCGCAGGATTTCTTGACTACGATTGCCGAGCCCTTGTCACGACCAACTTACCTGCACGAGTATAAACTCACACCTCACTCATTATATGCGGCGGTCTCTGTGGGTTTGGACCCAAACGATATTATCTCAGTCATGGATCGGCTTTCTAAAATCCCTGTACCCCCAAAGATCATCGACTTTATCAAGAAGTGCACCAGTTCGTACGGAAAGGTTAAATTAGTCCTTAAGGAGAACAGATACTTTGTAGAGAGCTCCGATCCAGCAATGTTACAAAAACTGTTGCAGGATCCAGTGATTGGGCCATTGAGGGTTCAAGGTGAAGGTGGATCAGGCATTACAAAAGAAAAGGCACCGCAGATGGGAGCATTAGTCATCCCCGGAACTAGAAACGCTGCGGGTGCAGCAAACGTCAATAACCCACAAGGTGGCCTGCCTGTTGAGATTGCAGGAGACGCAGCCGAAGATCTGTTCAATTCGGTTACTGGACTAGGAGAGGATGAGGAAGGAGAGGAGGACGAGGACGAGGATGCCGTCCATTCGTTTGAGATTCCGGCGGATGACGTGGAAACTGTACAGAAGCAATGCTTAGATCTAGGATACCCCGTGTTGGAAGAATACGACTTCCGCAATGACAGGACGAATGCCAACTTGGATATGGATCTTAAACCGCAGGCGCAGATTCGTTCGTACCAAGAGAAGAGTTTGAGTAAAATGTTCGGCAACGGGCGCGCAAAGAGTGGCATCATCGTGTTGCCCTGTGGGGCCGGAAAGACTCTAGTTGGGATTACTGCTGCATGCACTATTAAGAAAAGCGTGGTTGTGCTAGCTACATCTTCGATGAGCGTTGTACAGTGGCGACAAGAATTCATCAAATGGACAAATATAAACCCAGATGCTATTGCCATATTTACTTCCGAAAACAAAGAAAAATTCCGTGGCGACGCCGGTATCATTGTATCTACCTACTCTATGGTAACCAACTCCCGTAATCGCTCGCACGACTCTCAAAAGATGATGGACTTTCTCCAATCACGGGAATGGGGTCTCCTCATTCTTGACGAAGTGCACGTCGTGCCAGCCCAAATTTTCCGTAAAGTAGTTCATTCTATCGCTACGCATTCGAAGTTGGGGCTTACGGCTACCCTTCTACGTGAAGATGATAAAATCACCGATCTGAACTTTCTGATCGGTCCGAAACTTTATGAAGCGAATTGGATGGAGCTTGCAGAACAGGGCCACATCGCTAAAGTCCAATGTGCGGAAGTATGGTGTCCAATGACTCCAGAGTTCTACTCTGAATATCTCCGAGAACCAGATGCTCGCAAGAAGGTCCTTCATTACATCATGAACCCTCGCAAGTAAGCCTTCCGCTCTACAAGTCCTTTTTAAAGTTCCCACTAATGATGTCAATATCAGGTTCCAAGCAACACAATTCCTCATAGACTACCACGAAAAGCGAGGCGATAAAATCATCGTCTTCTCGGATAACGTTTACGCATTGAAAGCCTACGCTCTAAAGCTCAAGAAGGCCTTCATTTATGGCGACACACCCCAGCAGGAACGTCTTACCATTCTCGAAAACTTCCAACTAAATGATCAGGTAAATACTATCTTCCTTTCCAAAATCGGCGATACCTCCCTCGACCTCCCAGAGGCTACCTGCCTGATCCAAATCTCCTCCCACTACGGCTCCCGTAGACAGGAGGCGCAGAGACTAGGGCGAATCCTCAGAGCAAAGCGCAGGAACGACGAAGGTTTCAACGCCTTTTTCTATTCCCTCGTTTCAAAGGATACGGCGGAAATGTACTACTCGAGCAAACGTCAGGCCTTCCTTGTCGACCAGGGTTACGCTTTCAAAGTTATCACGCACCTTCAGGGCATTGAACAGTTGTCGGGCCTTGCGTACGCTACCATTGCTGAGAGGAAAGAACTCCTCGCGGAGGTGATGCTGCAGAACTCGGAAGCCGGGCAGCAGGAAGGCGACGACTTTGACGGGGCCAAGCTGTCTTACAACGCGGGTAGGAAGGGTGCTAGGTACCGAAGAACCACCGGGAGGCTTTCGGAGCTGGCAGGTGGAGATGACATGGCATATATCGAGTACAATAGGAGCAGGAACAAGGAGCTCAAGGGTAAAGGCCAGTCGAGTACTTTCTTTAAAAAGATGCACAGGGAGAACGAAAAAAGGCGGAAGGAGCAGAATGCCCTAAGGCAATAAACCCTTTCTGCTCTTATTTTCTCTTATTTTTCTTTTCTCACGCATATTTTTCCCCTCTCTTTCTATTCATTTGGTGTAGGAGCGCCGAGTCGAGTTTTATATCCCTCCTTGGGGGTATGTTTCTACCTCATGCTAGTGTTTGTATCCCAGGCCTCTGCGCGGGACCCGCTACCTGTTCATTCACTAGAGAATAGTTAATGCATGATGCCCAAGAAGTTAAACTTAGCTAGCGGTAAAGCACCATTAGATTCCATCCCCATGTCTTGTACCAAGCCTGTCTTCCGGCAGGATACCATGCGTAAATGAACACAAGCCCTCTTTGAGCGCCAGCAGTGAATTAAGAGTTTCCAAGAAGAATGTTTCCTACGACATTATTGCGAATACAGTTTCTGTCTCCTGCCTGCCTTACACCATCTCGGAGCGTGACATATAACCGGGCCAACGATCTGTGTCTTCTTGGGAAACAAGTATTGCATTCTCCATATGTTTAACAGTAGCCCACAGACCCAGACTAGCCATATTCCCCTCCGATCGAGAAAAGATCGAGAAGCCAATAACCCCGGAGCCTTAGGACGCGGTGCATGGCAGCACGGCCATGAGCTGTGCCGTGAGTAGCCCTTCCAAACCCACCGCCAAGGACTAGTTAGATGAGGAAATGATAAAACAAAAAGCTTCACCCCAAGCAACCAACCCCCCCCCCCTCGGGATTCCTCTAGCGGCACCTCATGAGATCTCGTTTATTGGGTAAGATAACTTTGCCCGGCCCTAATTACCGCACCCAGTCCATCCGGGAGCACAATACGTACTGCACAGTGTTTTTAGCTTGCGCTCAGGCGATACAACGCCCGATTCCTGAGAACAATGACCGCCGACTATTGATCACGGTTCATGCTATGTTGGGGAGCTAATTGCGTAATAAAGTACTCGTATCCGGGGTAAGTATTCAATGGAGACTTTGTATCCGGGAGCTCTTGGTTCAGCGCCACTACTCGCGGGGGGAGCTTATGTCTACTAGTCTTCATATCATACCACCCTCAGGATGGAAGACCATGGCATAATACTAACCTTATAACTTTATGTCACCTCCCTAGCGAGTAAACAGGGCCTGAAGACCACGCCCTAGCTCGAGATATATACTGCCACTGCCAGCACGGGAAAGAAACACGACCAGCAGAAAAGCAAGAGCATATATTACCGGTGTATGTATACCAATGACAGCACACACCCAGCCCGACGCTATTCTCGTGTTTGGAGAAGTCAGGGCAATACTAGTGCTAGTACTGCTGGGGAGGGTTTATTATATACAGCATACATCAGGTCACTCACCAGATGAACTCGAGGGCTTTGTCAGACTCAGATGGCCGGCCGAAGGGCTTTCGGGCACACGAGGGGTCACAAGTATGTACTATAAAAGGCATTAGCCATCCCCGTGCCAGCGGGGGGGCAGCATGCTCCAAGAATATAAAGAGTAGGCATACCCTCGAGAAATAATTGTGAACCTTAGCCATTGCTCACTGACTGACTAACTCTAAAACCTTCCCACCCGTGTTTGGAGAAATGATTAGAAACGGGAGAAACCAGTAAGTATCACAAGAGTTGGGTTGCTTTTGCTTTCTTTTTCTTCTCCCTCCAAGGAGGGAGGGAGGGAGGGAGGATTTTTGGGCGGTCGTGTAGAGTACATATTCCGGCCTAGTAATGTAGTCCTTGACCGCCATACACACACACACTGGCATACATACACCGAGAATGATATTATTATACAATCGATATCGAAATATTCACCATCTTACAGCTCCGCCCTGGAATTGTGTCCTATCGTACCTGGCTCAACCGGCAGGATAGTTACAGTATTGTGCGTGAGTGATTTATTGCGGTGGCAGGTTACGGGATACCCAGGGCACCTATCCCGTGTCTGGCTCTGGTGGATGCTCGCCAACATCATGTATAACACTACTTTTTTTTCTCTCCGAATTGCCAAGAGTCCCTGTGAAGTGAGTCCAAGAGACGAGGGTAGGGGGGGGAAGTGGGTTCCTGACCACCCTCTTTTCCTAGCGCCATGGGCGCGAACCCAATGGCGCTATTTCGGATGATGAAGTTCTTGGACGGGCTCTGATGGAAACACTCTATAGATACGCTCCCAAGGGGAATTGCATATATCGATGGCCAATTGGCAATGGTAAGATCGCTCAATGTTTAAAGGAATAATCAGAAGCGGAACACCAATGATGAAAAAAGGTAGGTTTGGCTGAGATCAAGACAGGTTTCGGGCAGGCGCGTGCATTGATAATAGTAGAGTATAATACAGTGATTCAATATTTGTAGGTGATCATTGAGTGTTGTCAGTATGATACCTAGGTACAATTCTCAATTACCAAGTATTGTCTGCTGTCAGAAATTTTCCAAGATTGTTAAAGATAAATAACTTATTCTCGGCAAAAAGCAGTTCTATAATTCTCCTCTCTTCTAAAGTTATCTGGAGCCGACAACATCTCTCCTTTGTATAGTACAATTCAAGAAACCACCAAGAACCTTGTATTAAAAACGGCAACGGTCTGCCAATACTCTCTCGGAAAAAAAGTTGAAACAAGAATTGTGCCCATCTATTTCTCGGAGCCCAAGTACTCTGTCTCCTGCCATGGCCCAGCATCACTAAATTTGCAGCCACCAGAACAGCTACATGTACCACCGAACTCCGTAGGAAGATTCTCACTCGGAATCTGCTTTAGAAGTTCAGGTTGGTACCCAGAGCCCAATATATGGATCTTGTCCACCTAAAAAAGGTTTAGAACGACTGGGTCCAGGGTTTCATGGAGAGGGTACGACATACGGTAACTGGGTCCAAAAAGGCCTTGATGACTTTGAATGCCCCGGAAAAGCCCCATGGGGCATTAATGAGGTAAAGTCTACCTAGTCTCTCCGGATAGTAGTTCTGGGAAATTGCGGAAGCAGACTTGACGTAACTATAGACTGAGGAGATGCTTGTGATTCCAACCCCCTTGAGGTCCATTACGGTGCAGCAGGTCTCAAGGAGTTTCCCCGCCTTGCGGGAGCAAGCGGGCAAACGAGGGTCCGCTAGACGTTCATACTCCAGTACAAGGTTTTTAAGCATACGCTCTGCAGTAGTAATCTTATACATTGCATTTAGGTCGATCTTTCCCAATTGCTCGATGTAGACTGGGCGGCCATCCTATCCCAAATTTAGCAACAATTTTGGATAAGCAAAAGGAATGAAAGAACCTACTTTGTCAGTCTTGTGGTAGTATTGAGGGTAGTATTCGAAGACTTCGGGCTTCTCAGTGTAGACAAAGTCTTTGATAATCTCGTCGACCTTAAACTCCTTCCGCCAGTTCTCGCACTCGACAAACATAGCCTTGGCTAAGTTGATGTCAAACTTCCGAGCTCTCAAGAATCGAAGCTTGGTATAGAGTTAGTCATTCTCTTTGGATATGATAGAGCAGAAGCGACTAACCATGCTGTGAGTATCTAGCCTCTCGGTATATCCCTCTTTTTCCAAAACACTTCTCAGCTCCAAAACCTTAGCATTTTGTTCAGAAGTTGTGTGTCCTGGGTGCCCCTCCCCTGACCCAGGGTTTGTGGTTGGGAACGTATAATGATCGTATTTAGAGGCAGAATCGGCAGCAGGAGTGGTCGGGTCAACAGCGAGCTTCTCTGCCATAGCACCATCCATTTGTGCCCCGCTAACTTCAACAGCAGCCATTTTGTATAAGTGATTGTTTTGACGAGAACCGTGACGTTTCGCTGTGGATATGAGTTTGTAAGCTTTGATGAGGTATTACGGAACTATGGTGAGAGCCATATACAAACCTAAAGAGCACAATTCCCGTATTTCCAAAGGGATGAATGACACAAGTCTCCAACAAAAAAGGAGAGGAAGAAGAGATATAAGCTCAGGGAGGGATTTTGGAAAGGGAGACGTGTCGTCGACCAGAGCGGGAGGAGAATGCTGGTACACAAGCCTTAGCTACGCTAGACGGGGGAGACGACAGCACTGTACGAGTGCTCGTAATAGTACTAGACCGCAGCTGTATGGCCAGGGGGCTTTCTTTCGACACGAATAAATAGTCTTGGGACGCGAGTGCTCCCAAGCATGTCCAACAGGGAGCGCAATCCCGTGCGTCGAGCACTGGCCACAATCCCTCCTCTTGTCCACTTACCACATTGGCATTGAACCTCATTTAACTGCAGGGGGGTGCAACCGCAATAAAGCATCGCCATCACAGCTGGCTGATCACAACCCTATCAGCCCGAATGAGAGAAATTTGTCTTAGGACGTCGAAGTTTCCCCTTTGAGTAGCGCGCTGTTTTGTTTTTCTGGAATTTCCCGTCCCCGCCGAAATAGGAGACTTACGGTAGAGGTCCGATATAAATTTCTATTTTCTAAGTTCACACGGTGCTCGTAAATTTCTGAAGCCCCGTGGAAGCTGGAATAATTGAAAATCACCCTCTAAGGCGTTCAGAATTCCGCTCTGGACAGGGGAGAAAAAGTAGCGAAAAGATCGAGACAAAAAGGGAAAAAATGCAACGGACCTTCCAGTTCCTACAGCAACCCGGACACTTTAACGTCAAGGCGCACCAAAGCATATAATAAATCCTTGGCGCCAAACCAAAATGTTCTCGAAATTCTCGGGCACCTCGATGCCCAACCAATCCTTCTCCCCCCCCCGGTGAAAGCCAATTTCTCGGATCCTATATTATGGCGAGACTCGTCAGTGACAACACTGCACTGCACTGCACTGTAGGAGAAGAATGAGGGTTGCGTCGGCAATAGTGACCTCTACCGTAGTCTAAATCCCAGTGTATGCTCTACGTATGGACAAGTAAGGAATAACCAGACCTTAGGTTATGCTAGGCAGTCCAAGATTTGCACCTCTAGAAAAGGGGCGAAAAACACACAAAGCAACCTGCCCCCCGAGACAATAGGACCCTACTATGATAGGAGAGGCAACTCCAATGCCCTGGGACATGGTCAAATTGTTCGGGTTCCTCCGGCATAGGAGCGATGGAATAACAGTATAGATAATTATTCCACACCACATTAGCCTTCCCTAATCAAACATCACAAGGCCCGATGCCAAAGCCCAGAACCGGGACCGGAAAATTATATTTCAAGGGAAAAAAGGCCGCCGACGAACAAAAAGTGCGGCATTTCTGCAAAGGACTTTGTTAAAAAATATGTGTGAAGACCCCCTCCAAGAAAAAGCCGTCCCTACAGGAGCTCTGCATATTGAAGGAAAAAGCTAGCTCCCACTATCCAAAGGCCAGGGTAGGCGAATTGGACACCGCCATGGGAGTGCCATGTTGCGATGATAGTTGGTATATGGTATGGTTGTTGGAGGTTACTTGTAAAACGCACTCTTGGGACAAATTCACTTGCATGTCTACCATATTAAACCTTGAGCTTTTTGGTGTCCCGATTCCGGTAATGTTTTTATTTCATATACACACAACAGAGTAATTTTCATGTCATGACGCCACCCAATCCCTTCCATTCCCCAACGCAAAAAGAAAGAAAGAAATTGTTTATTTCAGCGGGATGAACCTCGAGGAGTGGGTAGCACCGATACCCGGACGACCGTGCTTGACGGGCTTGCTATAGGAAAATTAGCATTCAAACAATTTCAATCATGGGCACTGCAACGGCAACACAACCCGCGAGTCTCATAACTCGGGATAAAAGGCCATAATGCGGGCAGGCAAACGTACTAGGTAATTGAGAATTCTCCCAAGTAGTGCCCAACCATTTCCGGTTTGATTTCAACCTGGTTAAAATCCTTCCCAGAGTAGATACCAATGACCGATCCGATCATCTCAGGGACAATGATCATATCACGAAGGTGAGTCTTGACGAGGTCGGGCTTCTCGTTCGGCTTGGCTTCCTTCTTGGCCTTGCGGAGCTTCTTGATCAAGCCCATGGGCTTTCGCTTAAGACCGCGGTTGAACCTTCTACGAGCACGGGCGTGGACCAGGTCACGGAGCTGTTCGGAGGAAAGATCGAGGAGTCTATAAATAATCTCGTTAGCCGACGTCGAGTGTTTTGAAAGTTTGGGGACAGAACTGGTCGAGGTCTATTCCACGGTAGGAAAATTTGCGGAAGGTTCTCGCCTTCTTCTTCTCTATACACCCGTTCATATCAGTCTCTGTGTACCTCCATCAATCCCATGCCTTCCCGTGGATTCGTACCAGCGGCCTCGACGGCGTCCTAGAGCTTCCATTAGCCATTCACGGTTCCACCGGGCTAGGGGGAAGGAGAGCTCACATATTCGGCATCAGCCATGCTTGTTGTTTTTCTAGAGCGGGCGTTTATGGACTGGTGTCAAGGGCGCAAGTAAGGTCTGTGAGCGTTGGTTGCGGATCGTTCCTCATCAAACGTTCAAGAATTCAGGATTGCATGTGTGTGAGCATTTCTGGTTGGTGTGGGGCAGGGACTGTGGTAGGGCAAATGCCCTGACTAGTCTTGGCGCAACTTTCCATCACTTTATATCACTCGGTAATATACTAATATGCTTCCCAGCCTCAAGATCTAAAATTGCGTTGGCATTTTAGTTATTGGGATTTACTAAATGTCAACATATTTTGCCCCCCGTTATACCGCTCTTAACCACCTAAGGCGCACTTGGATGAGGACTTGGATGAGGAAGACCAACCAGATCTCGAGCCCCCCACCTATGGCTCGGCCAAACAGGAAGATCCGCCAAGGTCCCTAAGAACCACAACAGGCAAAGCGAGTCGGTCCTATGACTCGAACACCCAAATGAGTAATCCTGTTCTACTCGAGTATAAATTATGCCTCCTGCAGTGGACTGGTCTGCCCATGGTGGAGTTTTGTATATCTAGTTGTGGTGTGGAGAGGAGCGTAGCTCCTTGTAGTGAATACGGGTTCGGTGCATCTTGTGTAAATTTGTGTTACGAAGCCGTGTGGGCAATGACGCACTGTTATCCCTCCGACACTGGGCATGTGAGCCTCGCAGCCCGAGTCGGTTGTTTCGCCAAATACTCAGATAACCCGTGGTCATCGCATCGTGAAGTGTAAAACTAGATTAACATGAAGGACGAACAAATAACTGGTAAACCTTACAGATTTGTTTTTCTGACTGGTGCACTGAACTGGAGGCCAGGCACCTCATCTATCAATTGCATCCCCCCAAAACTGGCCAAGGCGAGGGGAAATAGAGTTCTCGTCGGGACCATGTATCTCAGATGTGCCAATGCTACTGACATTTTAGTTATGCAGCGTACCGTTATTTTATCCCTAACCCTTGTAAAAAGCTTCAGCCATCGTGAAGAACTACATGGCAAGATGACCAATTCTGAGAAAATGATATCGCTATTATTATAAAGAGGGGTCCTTGGCTTAACCTGAGAACTGTCAGCGATTGGCTCTAGATCGCCATCGCATCACAACTACTTCGGGCAGCACAAGAGCAATACCGGTACAGTAGATCCTCCAAATAGTTTTTTCTCATCTATGTCACATAATAATACAAGTACGAGTACGCTCGCCGACTCACAGAATTTCGGTGGATGCATCCTTCTCTGAAATACCAGAGAAATCCCGGCAATCCGCTACCCACTGTCGGCCGAGACCCCGCCTACCGGTAGGGGAGATTGCGTACGGTGCATATAAGCTCCCCCCGCCCCCGAGATCCTACCGTGAAATCACTATTAGGTACCAAAGACGGATTAACAATAACCACAAAAAACGACATCCGCTCAATCAACAATGGCACAAGGCAGCGCAGAAGCTAACAAGCAGTACTTCAAGTAAGCATAACCCCACCTTTTTTCTCTCCCCCCCTCCCAAAAAGCTAACCCAAGCAGCGATAACGCAGGCGCCTACGACGCCCGAGCCAAATCTTCAAATGTTACCGATATAATTGGGGAAAATATTCTCCTTCGCCGAGAATGGTCTGGCGCGGAGTGGGACGAAAACACTACTCGTGTACTGGATTATGCCTGTGGGACTGGATTGATCTCTCAGGTGGGCTCGTGGGGGGGGGGGGGGGGGGGGGGGGGGGGGGGGGGGGGGGGGGGGGGGGGGGGGGGGGGGGGGGGGGGGGGGGGGGGGGGGGGGGGGGGGGGGGGGGGGGG
>Ga0307517_10002547_pt1 | contig 29053 bp, 39 predicted proteins | sample 23_EM_MG_FD_194515 | JGI IMG/M metagenome (GOLD analysis project Ga0307517, IMG submission 194515) | Populus trichocarpa ectomycorrhiza microbial communities from riparian zone in the Pacific Northwest, United States - 23_EM | ecosystem: Host-associated > Plants > Roots > Unclassified | place... | reverse complement strand
GAAGGAACGCGAGGGGCTGGATGCGGAGGTGTCGCCCGCCCCAGACGGGCTAAACCCCCTCCTCCGCTGATCTCGCTCGCCTTGCCCTCCCCTCCCATCGTTGCTGGCGCTGTCTGCACCGGCGCCGTACACATATATTCCCTCTCCAGCTTTCTCCCCCCCACCACCACCTCGGAACCCCGCTCGGACGCGTAGCTGGGCCGGCGCCTGGATTTATACGAGGGACGGACACTGCCAGCGAAGAGAACGCATTCAATGGAAGGCCCCGGCGGTGCGGACGGAGTTGTCTTGCCCCTCCACTTTGTCTACACCAAGGGCGGTTCACCGTGAGTCCCTTCCCCACAGGGATCCGCGACCCGTCCGTTGCCGAACACAATCGAATCGCGGGATCTGCTTCTTTGGCTAATTGTATCATCAGCACCTATGTCCTCAATGTCGCAGTCGGCGAGAACAACCAACAATTTCCCCTCCAGCTCGACACAGGGTCTTCGGACTTGGTTCGTCCTCTTTGGAGCTTTTACCACCGCGTCAATTTGACACAGCTCTAGTGGGTAGCCTCAACATCATGCACAACCTGTGGCAGCGCAGGCAACAACCTTTACGACCCCTCTGGATCCCTTGACACTGGACAGTCTTTTGATATTAATTACATTGCTGGCAGAGCCGCCGGCCCAATTGTCTGGGACAAGGTCAGTGTCGGCGGTTACACCCTTGAACACCAAGCACTCGGTATGCCCAATCTTACTTTGTTACCTTGCAGCGCTCTCATTGTTGATCCCTTAGCTGCCGCTAGCGAAGTCGAGGATGAACCGCTGGATGCATTTAGTGGCATCCTTGGGCTTGCATTGCCTCTCAATTCGGTCATCGCTTCCAGACTCCCTACGGGGGACTCCGGAGGCCCGGATGGTGCTACGTGGGCGTCGAATCTCTTTGGGATGGATAATGCTCCAGCCTCACGTTTCATTTCCTTCCTTCTTGAACGACCTGGCTCTTCCAAAATCCCGTCACTGTTGGGGATCGGGAGGCATCCGACAGATCATGTCCCCGACCCGAGCAAAGTCCATTATTCCAACATTGTTTCCCAAGGCAACGGCGACACATTTTGGAAATTCAGTGTTACAGCGATAACAGTCTACGTGGATGGGGTGCGAAAAGATGTCAATACTGGCCCGTCGATCAGCGGCTCGGGTTTTCCGACTGCCATCCTGGACACAGGAGTGCCCGTGATCCTCACGACATCTGCCATTGCGAACGGCATATACGGGGCACTAGACATTCACCCTGCTCAAGACAACAACTGTAAGTGAATCAGGTCTCTTCCCACCTACCAGCAGGATACCAATCGGTTTTCAGACTACGTCCCGTGCAAAACCCCCCTCAACATGACGATCTCCGCCAGCGGCATGGTTATTCCCCTCCATCCGCTGGACCTCACCGGACAAGATAAATCCTCGGAGATGTGCACTGGTCTGATCCAAGCCGCGGACGACTTCCTGTCCTCGGCTCCCATCGGTGACATGATTCTCGGCGTCCCGTTCCTTCGGAGTGTATATACGGTCCTCGCTCATGATGTCCCCCTCGCGGACGGGTCTTTCGACACGACGGCAAATGACCAAACGTTTCAGATCCGTCCAAGACTCGGACTTATAAGCCTCACGGATCCTGATGTCGCCATGGATGAATTTCACACCGTCAGAGTACTCGGACAACCACTATCACCTGACGGCTCCACTAATGGTGGATCGAACCAGCCTGCATCGAATCACGGATTATCAGTCGGATTAAAAGTTCTTTTAGGGCTAGGTTGTACCTTTGCCTTTGCCCTTTTGCTATTTGCCGCTTGGTTCTGGTGGCAGCGGAGGAAGTGGAATAAGTCCCTGGGGAAGGTTGGACAACTCGAAGCTAGCAACAGTTCAGATACCGAGAACCCATCTGACTTGCCCGATGGCGTTCCGCTTGAGCGCGTGCAGTCCAGCGGCCTCACTGCAACTCAGCTACGGGACCTTAAACTTGACGAATACATGTCACGGAAAGGTACCCACTCGACCTACACGGTGGACACCTCACGAACCAAGGTTGAGCCCGACAACCAGGACCACGGCGAGGAGATGCTGGTCGACGAGTTCGGGTTGGTTTACTTCGGCAAATCCGGGAAGGAAAAGAGGGGGAGGAATTCCACAACTTTACACTCCTTCTCATCATTCCCAGATCAAGCCACGATGGTGGGAATGGGAATTGGGGAACCAGACGAAGCCAGGCTATCACAGAGGATCGGACTCACGGCCTTTCCTCCGTCTTCACCTGGACCGCTTGGGGTGGAGGGTTCAAGTCGCCGAAGGAGCGATCGGCCGAGTACACACTTCCGGGTCCCCAGCGGACCCAACCCATCAGAACCCCTCCTCACTTCTCGATCCCGTTCGTCGGACGGGTGGAACGATTTTCCCGTTGTTGGATCCCCATCGATGGAAGATCCGGGTTCAGGTTGGGGCGGCGAGTCCGGGGTGAGGGATTCAATGGTTGGGGTAGGAACTTATAACCGCTGGAGGCAGTCCGACGGGGGTAATGACCCGGTAAGACCAATCTCCTCGAGGACGCGGACGTCGTCGAGTGGAATACCAACACCTGGCGTGCCTCGACATTCAAGGCTACAGAATTCCTTTGATCGTGCGGCTGAGGACCCACTCCTGCCGCTTTCGAGCTCACCAGTTGAAGAACCTAATCGTGTTTGATTTATCTATGACTCTCTAGTTTTGGGGTTATTTTCGTTTGATATTGTCATTTACTGGGCTTCACTTTGTCTCCCTTCTGGTATTACTATACGCTCTCAGCTATTGACTGTGCTTACTTCTGCTTTGAACTAACTGACGCCATGCTTTTACCTCACACTAGTACTAGTGCCACGGCAAGGATTCATCGTGTACTTGTATCCCGCATTGATTCGCCCACTTATTTGCTATTTCCACCGGATACTGCAACCACATAGCGTTTGCTTTTGTTTGCTGTTCCAAGTTGGATCAAAGCGCCCGCAGAGATTGCGCCCGACACTAGCTGCGACCGCACTGAGCCAAAGTGCCCTCCGAGCGCCACGATCGTGACGGTGGGCTTGAGACAATCAAAGTGGAAGCCACCTACACAACAATCCCCGCGCCCGAACCCACACTCTTTCTTTTGCCTCGTCTTTGAAGACTCCCGCGTCAACGATATACCCTCCCGCGCATACTGATCCGCATGCCATCGCCATCGCCAGGCGCGAATACACCATCGAGTTCTGGAAACGGCACTCCAAAGTTGCTGAATGACTATGTACGGTTGGAAGCACCGCCGCCTTGCGATTTCGCTTACGGTGGTTATCCCAGCAACTCGGCGATTGTCTCGGGAAAGGCGCGTTTGGTCAGGTCTATCGTATGTTCTTTCAACCTCTGCGCGCTACTCGCGGTATTCTCACCTGTGCTAAGGTGCCCTAAATTGGGCAACGGGCGAGACTGTGGCAGTAAAGGAGATCACATTGGCCAATATACCAAAGGGCGAGATATCCCAAATCATGGTAGACGACCACTCCATCGTCGTCCCGACTATTCACTCACACGTCTCTTCCTCAGTCAGAGATCGACCTGCTCAAGAATCTGAATGTATGTGCCTGTATAAAGAACATCCCACCTGTTGACCTAGGTTCAGCATCCGAACATCGTCAAGTACAAGGGATTCTTCAAGACACGAGAATTCCTGTACATCATCCTAGAGTGTGTCATGCTTCATGTTCCCGAAGCCTTTCCTGAGATTCGATTCCGCAGATTTTGCGAGAACGGATCACTACACGCCATCTGCAAACGGTTCGGAAAATTCCCAGAGAATTTAGTGGCCGTGTACATATGCCAGGTCCTCGAAGGATTGGTATATCTTCACGACCAGGGTGTAATACACCGGGATATCAAGGGCGCAAATATTTTAACAAACAAGGACGGCTGTGTTAAACTCGCCGATTTTGGAGTTGCCGCAAATACCACGACCGCAGCCCGCGATGATGCCGTCGTCGGGAGTCCATACTGGAGTGCGTCTCGGGGTATCAACCTTTGTCACACCACTCAACCCACCCACAGTGGCCCCTGAGGTTATCGAACAGTCCGGTGCTACGACAGCCTCTGATATCTGGTACGTCAACAGCTTCTTGGATGAAAGCCGGACAGTAACCTCCATGTAGGAGCGTAGGCTGTGTGGTGATCGAATTACTTGAAGGGAAACCGCCATATCACTTTTTGAACCCGATGCCCGCCCTCTTTCGAATAGTGCAGGATGACTGCCCTCCAATACCAGAAGGAGCCTCCCCAATCGTGAAGGACTTCCTTTACCATTGTTTCCAGAAGGATGCAAACCTGCGTATTTCCGCGAAGAAACTCCTTCGACATCCGTGGATGGTTCAAGCGAGAAGACAACTCGAAGCGCAACAAGGGACGCCGTCTGCTACTGACGGTAGGAGACCGCGTAGCAACTATAATTTCGATGATGCGGTGCTTAAGGTCCGAGAGTGGAACGAAGCATTAAGGTGTACGTTCTTTTTGATTTCCAGTGGACGTTCGTAATCATGCTCTAGCTCCTTCGCGGCCCTCCAAACATCCTGCACGGAGTCGCCCAGGATCACACTACCGTCCCCCCTCTCCACATTCCCCTACCGAAGCAGTTTTTCCAACAGGGTCTACCAACGCCCTATCGGCTTCTACCTCTGGTAGTTCTCAGCCAACCGTCTCCATGCTCAATGCGTGGAAGGCCGGCACGTTGTCCAACACGAACACGAAACCTCTGATTTCTACTCAGATCCGTGAGTCGATGCCTCTTCACTTTGTGCTACAGCCACCAGAAGAGCAAACCGACAACTGGGACGACGATTTCGAGGAGGGTATCTCCCTAACAAAATTACAAGGTAACATTATCCCGTGTAGGGCTCGAGGTTTTTTTTTGCTAATGTCACTATGCAGCCCTTGACAAACCTGTGGCAGAGGAGGAAAAGCAGGAGACTGATGACAACGCACAGACCATACGACCTACACGCAGTCCCTCTGGTCTTGGCATGACCATTCCGCTTGCGAAACCTCCTTCTACGGATATCGGCCCCATTGTCGAAGATTATTCCGACCTGGCGGTCGACGAAGATGACGAGCAATTGCTTGGGAAAGTTGCAGACTTCCGAGTGCGACCGTTTTACTCTTCAACGTGCCCACAACTTACTATGCCATAGAACAAGAACCGTTCACAAAAAGGCCTCTTCCACCCGGATGACATAAAGATAGTCGGGATTGCTACCATCAGTCCTAGTCCTATGACAGCGCCTTTGCCCGACGTTAGACAACAATCCCTCAGTCCTCTCATTCAACCCATTCAATCATCCAGCAGACCCAAGTCTGTCCGGTCCCACTCCCGGTCATCTTCTAACGCAGGGTCTTATGGCCGATCTGACGCCAGGCGTGCATCAAGCAAAAGTGCGGAGTTCAACAAATATGCAGAAACAGATGACGAAGACTATGACGACGTGTTCTTTGCTAAACCGAGCGGCTCAGGTGAGTCTTCATAGTGCAAGTTAATACTCCTCATGTTTATGCGACGACAGCACCACCACCGCTTCAGCTTACAACACGACTTTCGAGTAAATCATGGGTTAGTATGGTTTCTGATTCGTGGGGCTTTTCTGGGTTGACACCATCTCGTCAGCTTGGAGACGAACATTCCGATGAAGAAGATCCATTTGCAGAGGTGAAGCGAACCTACCCCCTCGCTATCGCTCCGAAATACTGAACTCTTTCAGATTGACGAAGGTTTCGCCGAAGATGACTTGGAAGCAAACCTTCAGAGAGACAAACATGCCCGCCTTTGCAACTCTGTGAACCAATTGATCGACGAACTTACACCCGCTGCACCCGACTTTCAGTTACAGGAAGCCTGTAACCAGTTGGTACCTATCCAGTTTTCCTCTTACCCTCCGACACGCACTTACAATTACTTTAACCCAGCTCATCATCCTTACAGATGCCCCAGAAATGCTCTCGCAACTTGTTTCTTCCCATGGAATGCTTGCAATACTTGAAGTCTTGGAAGGTAATTGTTCGAGAGAGGTGAACATGAAACTCCTCCACATCGTAAATCTTGTATGCGCTTCCTCCTAAACTCATCTCGGAAGTGTCCTAACCCTGTGCAGCTTGTCACCGAAGACGCAGGATTTCTTGAAAGTTTTTGCTTAATCGGGTATTTATCAATTCGTTTCCTGATTATAATACGTTAACTTGCCCTCAGCGGTATTCCAGTTGTTATGGGTAAACCGATCTCTCACTGCGATAAAAGGGACTGCACTAAAAAAAACTCGCAGGTTTTGCTTCCAAGAAGTACCCCTCTGAATGCCGACTTGAGGCATCGAACTTTATCCGCCTTCTGTGCAACAAGTCCGTCCTCACCTTACAGATGTTCATCTCGTACGTGAAGAGTCAAGGTTCATTACACAGGACTAAACCCCTTCAGATGCCGAGGATTGAAGGTGTTAGTCGATCTCCTGGATGAAGATTATGCCGAGCAAAGTGAGCTTGTCGTCGACGCTCTGAACGGCATCAGTAGCGTCTTCGAACTTCAAAGCCCCACAACCAAGAACGATTTTTGTCGAATGTTCATTCGCGAGGGACTGCTGGATCCATTAACATCTGCTCTGCTCAATATGATGGCCACTCGCGGTGAAGTCGCGGATCAGATGAAGAAACAAATCGTTCAAATCACACTGGTGTTCTCCCAAGTGACACAATCTGATATTCATGTCCGGAATGCTTTGGGGACGAGAAAGATCGTGCGGCGTGGGTATTCCATTGCGTTCGGAGGCTTGGCATCCCGTCCTAAACATACTTTCTAGGTTTGCTTCGAGCGTGCGAACTCTTAGAGCCACAATACCTCGTGAACATGCTGAAGGCTGTGAAACACCTTTCGATGAATGCCACTTTGCTTGAAGTGCTGCAGAATGCGAATACATTGGAAATTCTGATTCGACTCCTGGATGAACAGAGTTCTGGATCACATAGCGCGGCAAGCACATTCATCCATATTTCTGGCGTCGTACTTATTCCATGGCCAGGAGGTCTCCAATCACATATTCCAAACGTGTTATAACCTCTGCCGGTTGAACAAGTCTCGGCAGGAGGAGGCTGCACAGGCTGGCATCATTCCCAGTTTGAAGCGTGTCATCGAATCGAAGTCCCCCCTTAAGCAGTTTGCGCTCCCGATTTTATGTGACCTCGCAAGTGCTGGGAAGAGCTGTAGAAAACTCTTGTGGCAGCATGACGGGCTGGGGATGTACGTGAAGCTCTTGAGCGATCCTTACTTCCAAGTCAGCGCGCTGGAAGCAATTCATTCATGGTCAGTGTTAACCGCATTGATTAACAACGTGGGGTTTCATTCACATCATGCAGGCTGCAAGACGAAACCGCTCGAGTTGAAGACCAACTCTTGAAGCCGGAGACGTTGGAAGCGTTGTTGAAATGTTTCGTCTCCGCCAAAACCAACTCATTCGAGGGACTATTGGACCCATTCTTGAAGATTTGTCGCCTATCCACCAATATCGCCATCGGAATCGCCAAATCACAGTTCTTCAAACGTGTTGTCGATCGACTTGGACACAGCAAGGCACTTGTTCGGCTCAATCTCTTGAGGATCGTCAAGACGGTCTGTGACGTCCATCCTAACCGTGCAATACTGGTCGAGAGATATGGGATCTACGAAATAGTCGCCAAGCTCAGCAAGGAAGATGGGGCTGTGCTGGTGAGGGAGCTGGCAAGAGAGATCATGCCCACTCTCGCCCCAGCCCTAAAACCCAGTACCTCTGCCAGTTTAGCAAGCTCCACGTCATCACGAGAGGGCGTAACTGGTGGCGTTGGGGGTCCGAGGTACCAGAAGAGGGCGAGGAGGACGGTGTCAGAAAACGTCCTGTTGGCTCGGCAGGCGGGTCGGCCCCTTCAGGAACCGGCAAAAACTAGCCCGGACCCCCCAGGAACGAGCGGTAACAGTGGAAGTCGCACTCGGCTGTCAAGGAGTCGACTGAATGACATTCGATGGGAGAAGGTCGAGAGGTCGTAATTCTGTTATTCACATTGCGCTTCCAGAGTGTTTTCGTTTGCATTTTGTGTACTGTTTTCGTTGTCTTCATCAAGTAGGATATGCCCCCGGGGTTGATTGTTGCGGTAACAAGTCCGCCATGCACACCAACAGCAAGGATTCCTTGGATTAATGTAAGGAGGACTCTGAGGTACTTCTAATTATATTGGATGGAGAGGGGGTATTATCTTTGGGAAGAACGTAGGTTAACCTGTGTGGGACAGGCCAAAAGGCGAGATACAACGAGGACGTACCGAGAGGATTACTTTCGAATGAACGGCACACCAAACCCACTGAGCAAACCTCTGGCTCTATTTTGTGCCCCTTGTCCTTCCGCATTAGTGATGAAATGTATGTGCATCCCATAACTCTTCGGGTACGAATCGAGGTTGACATCTATCTGCGGGAATAGCCCCATGGCTTCCGGTGGCAGGCCGAAGCTGACGACGCCACTAACTTCGGCGGGAGTTTGTATGTTTGAGGAAGAGCCAGGTAATTGAACACCGTTGAACTCGCGTAGGCGGGGGAGGACAAACTCGACGAGGGTTGACAAGAAGTCGTACATCTTCGGTCCCTTCAGGTCAACCTTGACACCAAGCGGCGCTCCCTTGCGTGACCAGCCTCCGATGGTCTTCACAGCGCGGACAATTTGCACGCCTTCCGAAGTGTGAACTCCGCCGCCTTGTGGGTTCTCCCCTGAGATAGCACGGAATGCGGCTATTGCACCCAGGAGGTTGCTCTTGCTGCTGATTGCCTCCTTGACCATTGTGTGAATCTGGATGCGTTCGAGTTGAACGACGTTTTGGGGGGTAGAAGGGGGAGCTGGCTTCTTTCCTATCTGTGAACCACCGACGGGCGGGTTATGACGGTTTTTTGTGTATGGGTCCTCTGGATCGTAGGTGAGACGGATTGCTCGTGGTGGAGGACGTAGAGCAGACCCGTGTACATATGTCATGTACATCAGGTCATCCTGGAGGGTGTTGTGATAGTGGTCCTGCAGCCGTGACTGGTGGGTGTCTCGGAGGACAAGGTTCTTGACGTGTGGAATTGGTAAACCGCGTTCGTCCCTCTTTAGAAGTTTGCGGATTTCTGGGGCGCGTCGGGTAGGTCGCAGACTGCCCCTAGAGGCGGACTTGGCCGCTGCCGTGACTTTGGGTACCGTGGCACTCATTGAGGAAGGAGGGGGAATCGTGACGCGCGCCCAAGTCAAAGTTTCCGTCTCCGATCATCATATATGCGTCGTACCCGAAGTCACGTCCCCCAAGGGTGTCCGTTCGCTCTCAGACCCGAACCACTTGAGTTCGCTCGCGCATTTAGATTACGAAGGACGATTTTAATGGTTGGTCTACCGTAAACAGGATTCTACGTATGAAGGGTCGAATTAATAAATCATAGAGGACATGTCGTTGCGGATACGACTGTAGTCGAGGAGGCCGTCGATTGAACCGACGGCGGCCAGGGCAATCTGCAAGAAAACATTCAGCAGGGAGAAAGTGGGGATACAGGAAGCATGACATACGTCCTTGTCCCAGAGGTATTTCTGGGCAACGCGCTTGATTTCCTCGGAGGTCACGGTATCGATGGCGAACTCGATTTGTTTAGGTGTCATCCGCCTGCCACTTGTAACCAATTGCCGTCCAATATCCTCAGCAATGGCGGTGGTTCCATCCAAACCCAAGAGCATGCTAGCCTTAAGTTGGCTCTTGGCCCTCTCAACTTCCACCTCGGTAGGGGCGATTGACATTCTCGTCCACTCCCTGAGGGTGAAGTGGGTGAGGTCATCAAGGTTCATGAGGTTCTCGCTCACGAGGTAGATACCCCAGAGACCTGTGTCGGAATAAGAAGTCGAGAACGACATAAAGCTGTTAGCGAGGTTATTCGAAGAAATGATGTGGGATAGGCGGGAGGAGAGGAGCGACGAAGATCCCAAGGAGCGGTCCCAGTTTCCAAATATTGACTGCATGACAAGCATCGGGAAATAGTCAGGAGAGCTCCAGCCTACACCTTCTACGGCGATGGCGATGTGAGCAGTGGGAAGCTCGTCATTCCTAACGCGAACCTCGGAGCCAATGAATTCCGTCTTGGGATGTGAAAGGCGACCCAGGGGGATGGGGTTGGGGGAAACAGGGAGGGAAGAGAAGTGCTTCTCAGCGAGGGAAACGAGCTCCTGATGATCGACGGCACCGGTTCCAACCAAGACCATACGATCCGCAGTGTAGTTGGTCTTGATGTAGTGCGAGAGGTCATCACGTTTGATGGACAGAATGTTGGCCTTTGGTCCAAGAATGGTCCGGCCAAGAGGTTGACCTGGTAGAAGGTGAGTCAAATGAGAGAGAACACCGGGGCAATACACGAACCTTGGAAAGCGACCGAGTGGAGATGGTCAAAAACGACCTCCTCCAATTGCTTGTCGACCTCCTGTTGCTCCCTCAGTATGACATCCCGCTCCCTTTCAACAGCAGACGCGTCAAGCTTGGAATTTTGAAGGATATCGCTGATAATGTCCACAGCCTTGGGGACATCCTTCTTGAAGCTCTTTGCGTAGTAGACGGTCTGCTCCCGAGATGTGTAAGCGTTGAGGTGGGAACCAAGGTTCTCGACCTCGAGCTCCAGGGCGTGTTGGGAACGATGGCCAGTACCCTTGAAAGCCATGTGCTCGAGGAAATGAGCGGTTCCGTTGGTGGCATCGGTCTCCGCCCTGGAACCAGCATCTATCCAAACGCCAACTGTAGCAGTCTGGGCATGAGGATGAGACTCTGTAGCGACGGTAAGGCCATTCGAAAGGGTAGTTGTTTGGGTGATGGGGGAGAGGTTGGCCGTTGTCGCGAACGTCCTCAGTGGTCGCCGCTGTCAGCAGGGGTTTAGCAAGTGGGCGTGTCTAGGTAGTTCAGAACGTACCGAGTTCCTTGAGGCTGTCCTCAACGAGCGAGTCAAGGAGGCGGAGAGAGTTCTTGAGACCATGGAGGATTTTGGAGAGAGGGTATGCGTCTGAACGGAAATTCGAGCAAGAGTCGGAACGGGCGCAACCCGCAATTCTCCGAGCGATTTTGTAACTCCGCGCCAACGGCAATCCATCCGTTTTCGAATCCCAGCCGGGGTCGATTCGAGGCAGCGAGCGAAAAAAATACCCGACGCGCAAATATGTAATCTAGGGGGGCAAGGCAAGTTGCGAGAGCACCCATGTATCTACCCCAGGCTACAGGTGGTTCTCCAAGGTGTAGGTCCAATGCAAGATTGCAGGCGCAGATATCATACATTTTCTGACGCTTGTTTCCCCGACTTGAATCGCCTATCGCACCTCCGGAAACCCCAACCCTGACGGTCGTGACGATGGCACACCTCCAGATGAGCAAGCGTGGGAAATGAAGGCATGTGACCGCGGCGCGTCGGAGATCGAAACTACAAGTTGAACCACTGCGCGCTGTCCTTCCACCAGCGAACGAGCGATACCATCCTGCACCATGTCCAACTCCGTCGCAGCGGTCACCAGGCAGATCTCTGCCCTAGATCTCAACAAGCAGCAGCCTACGAAACCAACGACCGGAGCGTTGCGGAAACAACCCTCCCAGACTAATGTCTCCAAGATGCTCTCCAAGTACGCTGCCCCGGCACCAGGACATACCAGATCGAATTCCGCCTCCACCCGTTTGCCCCAGAAACTCCCTACGAGTACTATTCCTCCCCCCGTTAAAAAGGCCACCTCCACTGCATCCCTCAATAAGTCACAGAAGCCCAAGTTTGTCCCTACAAAGAGTACCGCCACCACTATCAAAAAACAACCCTCCTCCACCCTCAACCAAACTGCCAAGCCAAAGATTGCGCCAGTGAAACCCTCCGAACCTAGATCAAAGTCGCCGACCGAGACGATCGCCTCGACCACCTCATCCTCCCAACCTGAACCTACCCCCAGCCCCCCTCTCCCACAACTCTCGACCAATGAGATTGGTTCGTACGATGGCGGCCTAGAGAACGATGCTGTCGTTGCTGCTCGCGAACCTGCCTCAGAGGAGACCGAGGAGTTACTGAACGTAAACTCAAGTTATTCCGAGTAAGGACCTTCTATCCTATGTGTTTCCGCTGGCTAATTCTCATCCCTTGACAGGGATAGACCAACCCGCGACTGGCACCTGTACGACTTTGACATTGGTCGTCCGCTGGGAAAAGGCAGATTTGGGCACGTTTACATGGTTCGGACAAAAGCCGAACCCCACTACATCCTCGCCCTCAAATGCCTCTACAAGAAAGAGATCGTGGAGTCTAGGGTTGAGAAACAGATCCGACGCGAAATCGAGATCCAACAAAACCTTAGACATCCCAATATCCTTCGCCTCTACGGCTACTTCCATGACGAGAACCGCATCTTCCTCATGCTCGAGTTCGCCGGCAAGGGCGAAATGTACAAACAACTCATGAAGTACGGTCGCTTCTCCGAACGCCGAAGTGCTGTTTATGTCGACCAGATGGCCGACGCCCTCATCTACCTCCACTCCAAACATGTAATTCACCGGGACATTAAACCAGAAAATCTTCTCATCGGAATCAATGGTGAACTCAAGATCGGCGACTTTGGGTGGAGTGTCCATGCACCGTCGAATAGGAGGAAAACGATGTGTGGTACATTGGATTATCTACCCCCCGAAATGATCGAGGGGAGAGAACACTCTGAGAAGGTCGATTACTGGGCCCTCGGTGTGCTGACCTTTGAATTCTTGGTTGGAAAACCGCCATTTGAAGACCTAAGCGGTCAACACGGTGAGCGCCTTCGTTTCTAACCCCTCCACCCTATCTCACATCTATCATAGCAACATATCGCAGGATCTGCAAGGTAGATCTACGCATCCCGGATTCTGTATCACCTGAGGCGGCCGACCTTATTCGAAGGGTAAGCCTCACTGACCCATTCCTTCATTCATCTCTGACGATTCCATTTAAATCACAGATGTTAAGGAAGAACCCTGCCGAACGACTACCCCTCACTCAAGTTCGTCAACACCCATGGGTCGTAAAATACAGGCCGCCTCACACCACAGCATCATAAAATATGGACTGCACAATGTAATTCTACCTAAAGATACCGTACATATCGTTCCAATGCATCTTCCATCCTCGTACTTACATGCCGGCGCCATCGTTATTCGATCACACGACCCCGGAGCTCGGCGCTTGCGTAATCGGTGTTTGGTATTCAATTCAACTCTAGAGTCAACCATCACAACAACTGCCACCAAGATGGGTGAGGCCTCCAATCTCAAGCCCACCGTGGCCCCGCCACAGAAGCGCGCCGGCCACTTGTACATTCCAGAACGATTGAGGTTCGCGTCATCAGTTTTGGTGATCATCCACGCCCTTACGCACGGATGGGATGACAATTTAGGCATGTGCTCACGGCGGCTGGGATTGCATATATTTTTGCAATCCTTTCCATCCTCACTCCTCCAGTACAGCGCAAGTATGTGTCTTTGGGGCGTCCAATGTCCAAGGTTCGCTAATACCTGGAAACACAGCGTCATCTTTATGCACAACTTAAAGCTGCCATGGGGTGCTAATTTCTCCCGTCCTGAAGAGTTTGGACTATCCCGTATGTTCTGCTCGCCTTACCCGTGAGCTTGCTGAGCTTACCTGGGCGGTATAGCTCTCAAAACCGTAAACTTGATGCTCACAAGCACGGACAATATCACTCTCGGTTCATGGTTCACGTTCTCCGAACCATTCTTCAGATCCAGGATACTCCCTGGAGTGACAAGTGCTCCCGAAGCTGAATCTCTCATACCCGCTGCTTTGAAAACATACCCGACGGTGTTGTACCTCCATGGAAATGCTGCAACTCGTGCTGTTCCTACGAGAGTCCAGATATACTCCACTTTCTCCTCGCGTATGCAAGTCAATGTCCTCGCGATCGATTATCGAGGATTTGCTGAGAGTACTGGGTCTCCAACCGAGCGCGGAACCATAGATGACGCGTTGTCTGCCATCAAGTGGTTGGTTGGTCAGGGCGCAGAACCTGAGGATGTTCTGATCATCGGGCACAGTCTTGGCAGTGGGATCGCAACTCAAAGCGTGGAGCTTGCTGAAAGAGAATTCGGCAAACCGTTCAGGGGACTTGTTGTGATGGGCAGCCAAGCTAGCATTCCCCACCAGATGGAGACCTTCAGTCCAGGAGGAATCCCGGTTTTGCGGCCGGTGAAACTGATTCCTGGGGGATGGGGTATGCACAGGATTTTTTGTCGAATATCGCTGACCCTTACCTCCACTCCTAGAACTACTATTGGCGTGTACCTATACGCGATTCCGAACCCTCGAACACATCCACAACGTCAAATCCCCGGTCACAATCATTCATTCTCACGACGACGACAACACCCCGATTTCGCACGCGGTCCTTATTTTTGATCAGTTAATTTCGTCGGTTCTAGGTCCAGCACCCCCTCCCTTCCATACACTTCCACTCTCCACATCTGAAGAAGAGTTCAACGTAATCAAAACCAGGCACAAGGAATACCGCAAACTTAGGGATGATACTGTCACGATCTCAAGAATGACGAACGGTGCATTTGTTGTAAACGAGGTGGTTCGTTCCGACGGAGCCAAGCTGAGTTTCGTGGAGACGGAGTTCGGTGGCCATGGTAGAATTCCCGCCCAGGAGGGAGTGCAGGATATCCTCATTGAACGATATCGTTTGAGGAATCCACTATAGTTTCCTTTTTTTTACACACGGCTGGGAGCCTGAGGCGTACCCGCATTCTACGTAAACTTACAAACCCTGGTTTCAACGTACAGCGCCGTGTCATCTAGCGCTGACGCCCATCACACCGTCATGGAATGTGACGAGACGATATCTCGTAATCGCGCCGTGAGGGTCAAAATAGATCACCAGCCCCGGAATCTCTCAAAATTTGCCGGACCTCTATCCATATGTTTTATCCAGCTAGCTACATAATGAGTATTTTTCGGCCCGTTCGACAAGTGTGACAAGAAAATATGCGAAGGACGACGAACACAGTTAATCCTAAACGCGGCCCCAAACGAAAATTGAGCGAGAATGCTCGATTTTCACCTCGGGGCGGAGCCAGCGTTCACCACGGATTGATGGAAGCGATCGCGGCTTCCCACTGACCCGTCCCCAGGCCCAGTCCCTTCCCCTCGCGATTGGGGACGACGCTGGCAAGCGGGGGCCTAGCCCTCGTAGGTATGCAGCGTATTAACATGTGTGTAGGATTTGAGACCACCCCGGTGTCGTTTGGCAAGGGTTCGACTACCCTCACCCCAGGATGGGAAGTAAAAAAAACCCCTACCGTGCCCCACACGAGCGAGTAATCTGTTAGATATTCCAGGAGCCTACTCTACTGACATATACAAAGGGAAGGGGGTCAGCGTAGGCCCATTTCATGCAATTTTCCGGCCCCCTGCTCAAGGGAGCCAAATCATAAAGATCACAGTTGTGCCCGATCGCGTAGGGCGATTGTTTCGTGATTTGGGGAACTTACTCTAGCGCACATTCGCGAGGGGCTCCCGCGCCGTCCAGCCGATGTTTCCCGCCCCAATAGATGTGGACACGTTCCTGGTCCCCCCGGGCTCTCCTTCAAGGTACATTTAATCTAATTGTGTGGGATGGCACTCTCATCTTTCACACACCGTTTTACGCAAGTTAGGCCCTCCCCCAAGTGAATAAAAACCAAGCGTCAGGCAAGGTTGCGGGTCGCCGGAATCCAAAGTGCGAATTTCGAGAGAAACTCGATGACGTCGTCGCAACGCCGCAGGGAGCAGGTCCACTGAGTTGTTGAGGTGCTGTACGTCGAGCGATGCGGACGCAAAATACTTATAAGAGTGATTGAAAAAAAAAAAAAAACAGCGGAAAAACTCGGCGCCAAATTATCTGAACACCGCAGCAGAATCTCCCGTCGGTTTTTCCGATGAACTGCTCCACCTTCCAATCGACGGTCGCGGGAAAGCCCTTGACAACTCGTTGCTGTTCCAACACCACGGTCTCCGGCTGGATGGAGCCCTCGAATCTCGAACACGTTCGAACAAACCAGTCCTCGCTAGGGGGCGGTTTACCCGAGTCGACGACAGTGGGGACATACGCCAACGGGTCGTCCAACGGCTCTGGTCCCTCGGTCACGTTGCGGTCTCTAGACGGTCGGTTGTGTGAAAGCGGGGTGGACGGACCCGTCGCGGTATCAAACCTAGCCCCCCTAAAGGCCATCAGATCCCTAAAGATTGGGGGTGGTATTTGGAATGATATTTGCTCTCGGATTCCATATTACGCCAGCGACTGGATTGACGCCTGGAATTATCGAGTGGTTCCGGCGACAACGCTCATTTTCTTCGCAAAGTATGGCAATTATTCTACCGAGCGACCACCGGATTTACCTGACCTCTTTCAGTGTTCTTCCGGGGATCGCCTTCTCTTTGGATCTCATCGAGACTACTGGAAGGTACGGCGTTGCGGAGGTCTTGCTTTCCTCTGCAATGGCTGCTGGGGTATTCTCAGTTTTCGGTGGCCAACCATTGTGCATAGCAGGTGTTACAGGCGCGTTTTCAGGCGTTGATGGGCCAATTCTCAGACACTCACCCTCTCATCACAGGTCCTATTACCGTGTTGAACAAGACGATTTACGATATTCTGGTCAAGACCTCAGACGCTCCGGATTACCTGCAGTTTATGGGATGGGTATACTTTTGGGGTGCGATATTCCACTGGATATCGGCTCTTCTGAATTGTGAGTAAGGGACTGCCCCCGGAAAACAACCTGCCTCATGGATCTTAAGGGTGTAACTTTTTGAGATACGTCACGCTCTTCTCATGCGACACCTTTGGTTTTTACGTTTCCTGGGTTTATTTGCAATACGGCGTCCAAGTTATTACCAGGCAATTCCCTTCCTCGTACTCTGGTCCTGGAGAGGAAGGCGCCTTGGTAGGGATCATCTGCGCTCTCTTGATGGTCGTCATTGGCTTCTCCCTTCGAACGCTATCACAATCGTTTCTTTTCCACCGTCAGGTCAGAAGATTCTTTGCGGACTATGGAATGCCTATCGCTCTTGTAGCATCTTCTGGCGTTGCATATTGGGGAAGGTTCAACTCCGCCAATCCGAGTACTCTGCCCATTGGTGGTGCATTCAGCGCTGCTGGTGGCCGATCTTGGCTCGTAAAATTTTGGTTGCTCGATGGGAAGTGGGTCGGAATTGCTCTTCCCTTCGGACTCGCCCTCTGGGTACTCTTTTTCTTCGACCACAACGTTTCCGTACGTGATCTCCCCTTCGACGGTTGTCTCTCATCTTATTTGGGGATTTAGTCTCTCATGGCACAGGGGTCGGAATTCCCACTTAGGAAGCCCCCTGGTTTCCACTACGATTTCTTCCTGTTGGGGATCACAACGTTTGTTGCTGGACTCCTGGGTCTCCCTGCTCCCAATGGCCTGATCCCCCAAGCCCCAATTCACACAGCCTCTTTGGTCGTCTGGGGACAGCCTGTGAACCACAAGCGTGATGAGGAGAATGATGTTGACGTGGACAAGTCTCGCGAAGGAGACGGTAACCATGGCTCTCACGAGGTGCCCGTCTCTGTCGTAGAGCAACGGGTCAGCAATCTGGCGCAGGGTGCTTTATGCTTGATACTCCTTACGGGCCCATTTCTGCACATCCTTTCCTTGATACCCAGAGGAGTACTCGCCGGATTATTGTACATCGACCCCTTCGACTCTGAATGAACTCAACTGATTCTCATCCAGCTGGTATATGGGGCTTGATGCCTTAAGCACCAATGGGATCACGACGAAAATCTACTATCTCATCCGAGACAAGTCCACGGTCTCATCGAAAGAGCCTCTCCGGAGGGTCAGACGCAGCCGAATCTTGCTTTTTGTGGTGATAGAACTCCTGGGTTTCGGCGTTACCATGGCCATTACCCAGACAATTGGTATGCTTGTTTACCTCCTCGTACCAAACTTACCCCTGACTACGACATTGCTAGCTGCAATCGGATTTCCGATTATCATCTCGCTACTCATACCGTTGCGCACAGTAGTGATTCCAAGACTCCCGTTTACAGAAGAGGAGTTGGCGACCCTTGATGGACCAACCGCATCTCCTTTCGTAAGTTTGTCATTCAATCTTCTGCGTCTCCTTCAATCGTGCTCACGGCCACATGAGACAATGGAATCTGTCGGTGGGACACTTTGAACCAGTATGTGTTGCCGAAGCGTGTCGTGCTGGAACCGTTTCCCGGATGGGTTGCGCGGTACATAGACTTACGTTAGACTTGCAGGGAATGTCAAAATCTCCGCAAATTCGAAACACAGAGGCGGCGATAGTTATAGATTAGATTCTCCAGGTGTACTACGTTGATTATCTTCAAGACCGTGTCTCGTAGCTCCGCGAAAAGGTAGCCGGATGGGTCCCCAACAGGCATGCCCACGACCGACAATTCCCCGACCGCAACAAAACTAGGAATTCCATCACAACCACCCTCAGACTATTCGAACACTCGAGAATGAAGGGGTGACTGAACACAACATCCGGGGCCTTGTTGCCACATATCGTTGTCCCCTCTGCTAGTCGAGGCATCCTATCCACTTTGTCCAATCGCGTCCGTTTGCCAACATCCCAAGTGCTCGGAACGCGGGAACATGCTGGTGAACGGGGGCGATTCGGGGGGGGGGCGAGGCAGCTCAATCGTTGAGGTCTTGTGAGGCGGAGTGAGATTACTTTCAGCACGAAGTTCGAAAACACTTCTGGATCGAAGACCTCCCAAAGGCAGGTGTTGAAAGTCCCCTTAATCTCCAGGGATTTGCCATTGTGAAGTACAGCAAGATGATCTGAGGTTTCCGTCATGTTCCACAGTAAGATGGACGACTCCCGTTCACCTAAAAAGGGCCTGGATCGTCTTGCAAGCTTAAATCTTTGATGGGCGAGGATAGGTAGCCGGGACCGCTGCCCGGCGGGAGACGGCTTCGGGCTCCATAGCGGACCGAATAACGAACAAGAAGCGATTCGAACAATTTCTGCTGGTTCCGATAGACCCAACTTTCAACACAAGTGGTCAGGCTCCCAGCGAGGCGGAACTGTCCTGGTACCAGTCGATAATTTGGTCGATGAGTTCTTGGACAATATACATTGCACCGAAACAATCGCAATAAAAGTGAAACTGGGAAGAGAGCAGACGGCCGGTCCTTGTGCAAGTTCGCACGCAGGGCTAGATCCGTCTCTTCCTGGTACACCGTCGCTGGCTGAAGTGGCTGCAGAGCGGTGTTCGGTATGGTAAAAAATTTCACTCGATGCCAAGAGGATCACACGATTTGAGTACGTGTGATCTTCACGGCATGGAAGATCTCCACATGCTAAACCGTGTCGGCTTGACGCGACGGTCACGTGCTCATGTTTGAGGTTTTGAACTTCTGCCACATCCCTGCACACCTCCATCATCTTCGGCACATTCCACATCACCGTAAACTACAGACTATCGTCCTCCCCACGTGATGTTCCGACCGGCCTGGCAGACGGACGAACTTGGCGAGGAATGGGTCGACCACGAAGAGGCGGGCAGTGTTCGCTGGCAGGACTCTGTGTCGTCTCGTGGAACCTCATCTGATCTTTCTCTGACCGAGGCTCTCCCCTCCACTTTTATCCCGGAGAGCACCGCTTCTCTAACTCACTCTCCCGTGGCCCCTGGGACATTTGTTGTCCGTGAGGACGCACCCGCCGTATCCCTCCTTCCAAAGACGCCCGGCCATAACAACAAAAGCAAGATGAAGGATTTCTTCAGTCCAATGGCTCTCGAGCGTATGTTCGAGCCCCCCTCCCCACCGAAGCGGTCAACCGAACCACCCATTCCGTCTACCTCTCACCATACGTCGGCTCCAGCCGTCCCATCTCGGTTGTCGAAGGTCCATTACCCCGACGAATCCGCAGTTGAGCACGACCCAAATGAAATACTCGAAACCGACATTCCCAACCTCGCAGCTTTCGATCCCCGCAAGCCGAGTCTGAATGGCCAGTTCACCTTCAGCTTCCCCCAGTCTACTCCCAGCCTGAGTCCAATCCCTCAAAGCACGCCGATAACTCGCCCCCGCGTTTCAAATAATCCGCCGCCAACAGATCCACGTCTGCGATTATTCCAGTTTCAATACGACACGTTCACCAGGGAACACCTATCCGCAATGGTTGATTCCATCGCCATCAATACTCCCTCTGCTGGTAGTAACGCAACTCCCACTCTCAGTGCACATATCAGCGCCCACGTTATCTCACACATATCCGAAGCGGAAGACGAGAGTATGAGTCGTATGAGAAGTTCTAAACGTATCAAACTCAGCCCTGCAACAGACTACGACGAGGAACCTCCGCCGACTCCGGTTCCTCCGGAACGACCAAACTCAAGGAGAGACTACGTTGGTGAATCGAAAAATCTCATGGAGCAAATCCGCCAAGCGCGCGACTTTTCAACCATTTCAACCAATGCCCCCAGCCGTGTCATCGACCGGTCTGCCGAGGAGAGCTTGGCTCATACCCCCCCACCTTCGAGTCAGTTTCCCGTCCCTCCATAAACCAGAAACACTTACCCTCTTTTCAGGACGTCTTAACCTCCTTTCTACCATCCAGGCATCTGCCCCATCCTCTGCGACGAACACCACCAGCTCCAAGCGTTCGATCTATTCATCGCTCGGTTATCGCCAGCAGGCAGCTGACTTGATGGCTCAAATCAGGGGCGACATGAAGACCACCCAACGACTTTTTTCCAACGACACTGAGATCTCCCATATGACTCGAATCGCGTCCGATGGCCTTCCACCAACAAGGGAACCCGAGGAAAAACCGCGCTCTATGAGACAGCGTTTCCCCACGACTACGTCTAACGAGGACCCGGCCCACGACGTTAGTAACATGTCCATCGAAGTCTGGCAGCCACAAGTTGTAACCGCTCCAAGACCTCCTCCTGAACTCGCGATCATCCCAGCCACACCCACAGACACTGTCACGATCCGGCAGCCAGTTCAGGACCAACGTTCTCCCCTACAATATAGCGGTCTATCGCGTCCTTCATCATCCATTCGATCCAGCGCAAATGAAGATCTGGACCGCTTCGTGTCGTCTAGCACTGTGGCGGGGACCACGCTGACCTCCGGGAGTGCTGGATCATTCGTTAAACATGCTGGGCCGAAGCAGATGCGGAGGATTGGGCCAGAGGATGTCATCGGCGCCCTGTCCGACAAAGTTGGACGGATGGTACTGGACCGCCAGAGGATGAAGTGGGTTAAGGACACTGCACTTGCCGCCTTGACCGCTGCTCGAGAACGAGAAGAGGACGAGGAAAGCGAGGATCCCTTCCGAGATATTGAGAGCCTGAGGGACGAAGACTCCACCCACCCCGAGGAGGAAAGTGAAAGCCGGATCGAGGAGATTGTGGAAGACGACGATGACCCCGAGGAGGCAATTTTGAACTCGTTTTCGTTCGATGATTCATCAGCTGCGATATGCCCCGTAATGACTGGTATCTCACGGCCCGATGATGGGGATTCTGAAGATTCGGGTGTTGTGGTTGATGACCCACTCACAGACTCGGACGAGAGCCTCGAGGAAGAGTTCGCGGAGTACACTGGACAACAGCACGAAGAAATTACGGACAACGTTTCGCTTCGAGAATTTCCCCCTCCCCCTCCCCGGAGCAATGCCGTTTTCAGCACTCCGCTTCCCCTACGACCTGCAACGATAACCTCTGCCGGAGCAACCCCATTCCCCTCGGCAGGGCAATCCGGATCTACAAAGAGTAACAGTGTCACTCCCATTTCCGCGCTTAAGGACCCGAATCGTTCCAAGGCACCTGCGAATCTTAAGCATCGACGATCGGTTAGTTTCTCAGACGGGAAGCGCGATGGACCAATTCGTGGGCTCAACGGAAAGGTGGGGGAAGCGTCCGACTCTGAGTCAGGGAACGAGGATTTGGGCAGGAGCGTTACAGGAAGCTTATTTGAACCATCTGTTCGATCCAAACGTATAGCAGGGATGCTGGATGATCTGCAGGATGGCTGTGGGTTCGGGTTTCTGTCCGTCTATCCCGTCGTCTCACCTTTGTTTTCTAGATGAGGACGAGTCCCCTTCGAAGACGAGCAGCAGTAGCACGCGACCGATGGCTGACGAAATCCAACCACTCTCGGTGAGACGGTCTACGCCTCTGGACCGTTCTAGCGGAGGGGATACCACTCAGCGAAGTTTATCTCGATCGCAAACACAAAGACCAGGTGCCAATCCGAATGCGACTTTCCTGACAGAATGTTCATTTGGTGTGGCGCACGATCGACTGGTGCAGGTGATAACAGACATTCAGCCGTTTGAACCTCATTGGGAGGCTCTGAAATCTATCGACCTGTCCAAAAAGTCCATCGAAAGTGTTGCGCGACTGAAGGAGTTCCTCCCTCAGCTGGACTGCCTATCTCTGTGAGTTTTTGACCTGACAAAACGAGACGAGAGGCTGATCGGCTGTGCAGGAATGACAATCAGTTATCTTGGCTGAGTGGGATTCCAGGCACACTGAGGACGCTGTCTGTCGCGTCAAACACGTGGGTCGATCTGTCGTCATGCACGGATTTGGACTGACATGTGAGCGGTATGTGGGGAAACAAGGTTGACAGACGTCACATCGTTCGGCCACCTCACGAGTTTGGAGCATCTAGACCTGAGCCGGAATGATATAGAGTCTTTGCGTCGTGAGTTTACGTTTTGCGGTGCTTCATTTGACAGGTCACTTAGAGTGGATGCTGTTCGGCAGAACTGGAGTGCCTGAGGAACCTTAGGGAGCTTCGGGCAGATGGGAACAAGATAAGGAGCATCGATGGGCTGCAGAGGCTGGAAAGTTTGGTAAAACTGAGTCTACAGTCGAACCAGATCCGAAACGTGGATCTGACCGGATTCCGATGGTGAGTGGACTGTTTTATGATCGGGGGTTATTGGGCAGATGATATTTTGCAGGCCAAGATTAGAAATGTTAAACCTGAGCCAAAACCGGTTGGACGACATCCAGGGCCTGAGGATGGTCGGGGGATTGATCGCCTTGAATCTTGGTACGTAGGCACGGTACCTTGTTCCCTGTAATTGAGTGCCCTGGTTGCTCGCTCCACTTCTATCTATCGATGGATGGTCGGCAATCAACCAGCGCCTCCGCTGGACATTTCTCACTTCGATACGGTGGTTGCGGTGATGGATTCCCAGGCGCTGACGCTGTATGTGTCTATACAGATAACAATGGACTGAGCGGACTCGGGATGGAAGCCGGAGACAGCGGAGATAGTGGGGGGAAGGGGTGTCTGGTCAAGTTGCGAATCCTGCGAGTAAGTGGCAACAGACTGCAACGGCTGGACGGGGAGTGTTTCCCGAACCTGCGAACGTTGTATGCGGACAACAACGCGCTGACGGGGATATCGCATTGCGGGCGGATGAGGAGGTTGGAGAACCTGAGCCTGAGGAATCAGGCCAAAGGGAAGCTGTGAGTGGACTGTGATCGGGCAGATCTTGCGGGGATTTACAAGGTTACAGGAGCCTCTCGTTACGGGACGTGAGGGACATCAAGCGACTGTACCTTTCGGGTAAGTGGAGGGATTGTTCGGGGGATGGCGAAACTGATGACGATTAAGGGAACCCGCTGAGTTGCAAATTCATGACGGAAGCGTGTTACAACCTGGTGTACTTTGAGCTGGCGGCGTGTCGACTGACGAGCCTGCCGGGGAACTTTTCGTCGCTGGTGCCAAACGTGCGGGTGCTAAACCTGAACTACAACTTTCTGGAGGACGTGAGGCCGTTGGACGGGCTGAACCGGATGAAGAAGCTGAGCATCATCGGATCGAGGGTGAAGGGGACGAAAGGGCTGATCAGAATGGTGCAGAGGATGGGGGAGATTGAAATGGTCGATTTCAGGTACGAGATTCCGTTTCTGGGCAAGGGGACGCGGACACTTCCCTGGGGGAGAGGACGTGGGCTCGCCTCCAGCGGTTGTGGTTACGCAACTGGAGTTCCGTGCTGCCGGGTTGATCAGATGTGCTGGCGCGAAGGCTAACTGAGTGCTGATGGTGGTAACAGGATGAACCCGTGCACTCTGGGATGGTACCTGCCGCTATTGGTCAGAGATGTGCCTGGCGCACTACAGCCGTCGGAGCAAGATGGAGATCAGGGGGGTCGTCGGCACGGGGAAGGGGCGGCAAAGGGAAGCGGGGATAACAGCGGCAAGCACTCGTCGTGGCGGTGGCAGGAGCTGGACGCCAAGTTCCGTCGCGACCTGCCCGACGAGGCGTATGTTGGGAGGCTCGCGTACCGGGGCCTGGTCATGCGCGCGTGCAGGGGCGTCAAGGTTTTGGACGGGATCCAGGTCAGCGAGAAGGAGCGGGAAAAGGCCGAGCGATTATTGACCGGGATTCTGCGGAAAAGGGACTAGATTTCGGGCACATCCTGTTCTTCGGAGGCTTGCCGATTCGTCACAGCGAATTTACCCAAAGTTGGGCTCGAGGATCCTAGTCTGTTGATAAATTGACGGTGATCGACACTGCCCTTCCCCATCTTTTCCCACGGCGGAGGGTGGCTGGGAAGCAAGCGGGTTTATATAATTCTGAGAGAGATCTCGGGGACATACCGAGCTGCCTTACCCCTCTCCTCCCGCCGGCTCGCCCCCCCAGACGACGCCAGCCCGCTGCGAGAGGATGATACCGTTCCGCGACGACTTCTGCGTCACCGACAGCCGGGTGTACTGTGACAACTCGGAGTGAGTGACTTTGGCGCTGCACAATTGAATGGACGGAAGTGTCACTTATGGCAGCTGTCATTCCTCCTCCCGAGGATGCGCCTTGGCTCCGTCCTCTGTGCTCACTCTCTGGACTGCTGGTCGCTGCTCCGTCGGCTTATTATCTGCCTCCGCTAATTATTTTCCTTTTTTTAAATATCCAGGTTTCGGGTTCCGGCGGCAAGTCCTACAAATATCCTGCCCCGAAATCAACGCTTCCCTCCCTCGCCCCTTGTCTCTTCGTCAAAGTGAGTAGAGCGTGGATCTTCCCCCCCGGCCGGCCGTTGACGACACCTGCCAGCTTCGCCGATCCGCACCCCGCCAGACCCATGTCCTCCTCCGCAAACTCGGTCGACACCGACTCGTCCTCCCTCTCCAGGCGCGACCACAAGCGGCCGTACACCCCGGACTCGCCGCCGCCCCACCTCGACCACAACAAGCGGCAGAGGGTTTCGCTCGATTCCGCCGCCGACGATCGCGTCCAGCTCCCGCCAATCCATTCTCTCCGAGATCACCATCTCGCCGACTCTCGTCGCGCTTCTCTTCCCACCCTCTACTCCGAGAACCCCGCCAGGCTCTCCAAGTCCTATCCCAACCCCGTCCCGTCCTCTGCCCGCTCGCCCTACCACCACCCTCCTCCGCTCGCCTCCTACCAGTTCCCCCCCGAGCACGAGGACAAGTATCGGCCCCGCCTCGACACCTCCCCCTCCTCCTTCAACCCCTACAACGCCTCCTACTCCAACTCGTCCACCCCCAACTCCTCCTTCCCCTCCTCCTACAACTTCACCTCTCCGCTCTCTCCTCCCCCTCAGGCTGGTCCTCACTCCGCCAACGGCTATCTCGCCTCGACCCACTCATGGTCTGCTCCTCCTCGTCCGAGCTCCAACCCAGAGACCGACCGCCACCCGACCTCCAAGTCTGAGGAGCAGCTTGACTCCTGGGCTTTCCCTCACTACTCCCAATCCAACTCGCTCACCAATGGCTCCAAGCAGTCTGCCCCCGCGGGTCCCGTTTCCTCCCTTCCTGCCCCCGCTGCCGCCATGGCCGAGCGGCCGAAAGGGAAACGGGGAAAACTCCCCAAGCCTGTGACCGATTATCTCAAGGATTGGCTCCATCGCCACTCTGACCATCCATACCCCAGCGAGGACGAGAAGAAGCAGCTGTGTCAGGCGACCGGGCTCAGCATGAGCCAGGTGTCCAACTGGATGATCAACGTATGCCATTTCCTGTCTCGTCTTGTTCCTAACAGTCGGTCTTACCCTGCTCTCCCCTCAGGCCCGGCGTCGGATTCTTGCACCAGCCCAGCGTGCGCAGGCGAATGCAGTCGGCTCACCTAACCAATTCCGAACGCCATCAGCCTCGAACCAACTCTTGTCGGACCCTTCTCTAAATCTGCATCATCGCCATCACCAAAGTCCCCAACAGCACCTCCACCCGTCTTCCTATCGTCGGGCCTCTGTCCCAGCCTCCACCACGGATCTCCAAATCTACTATCCCATGACATTACAATCAATACCCACTCCCGCTGCCTCCCTTCAGATGTCACACTCACTCCCATCCCATCAAAATTCCTCGGCGTCCCAAAGTCGACTTTCTATTTCGTCTGACATCTCGAACCCTTCCCCCAGCCTTCTCAGCAACTACGGGCTCTCGAACAACTACATGAGCGGCCAGGGAGGCCAAGGCCATCGGGGAAGCAATGGGGATATGTACTCCCTCAGCAACACCTCCGACTCGAGAGGCTACCCCACATATGCCAACGACAACGAGGCTGATGGAAACACAGATCTTACGGGAACATCGACCACGCGGGGTGCAGCCACTGCAGCATACGCCGCGTGACGAGACCGCGTAACGTTTAGTTGGCGCATTTCCTTTGACTGGATACCCCCCCCACCCGCATTTCCCTTACGTCTCCATACAAAACGAAAACGAAAAGAATGCGCGTTCTTCCCACTCCATCCGGCGTCTCATCTGGTAAAGTCCGGATGATATCTCTTCTTGGTCTTTCCTTTTTCCGGTCTTTATTTCTTCTCTCTTAACCTATCGTCGGGTGATGGGTGATATATATCCCCTTCATATCGTTTTATTTTTCGTGGTGTTGTGTCAGCGCGCCCCTTTACGGGCGTGTCGTTTGTCCCTTGTTTTCGTCGTCCTCGTTCACTCGTGCATATCCCCCTCCCAAGCATTAAGCCGCTGTATTTTTAAATTTAGCTGGCCAATAGAGGTCTCACTCTCCTAGTACAAGGTTATACATAGTAATGTCAATAAACCTCGACCTGTTCTGTGTCACACACAAGCGAACACGGAAGCAAACCGAGTGCGAATTTGAATTGACAGCTTTAGCGACTGGAACGGTTGTCTTACCGACAGCGTACACGGACGAGGGACAAACTCTAAATCGACAATTGCATATCCAGCAACCCGAGTGCCTCGACAGGTCTCTCTCTCTCGCCCGCTGCCTCGACTGGACAACCCACCCTTGCGACCACAGGTGTACATTACACATAATTCCGCGCACATAGTCATCAATCAGAGATGGGCCACCAATGTTTATATCGTAACGCCGGCTCTAAGCGAGTCTCGGGTCCTCTCCGCTTTGGTGAAACGCTGGGGGTTTCAAGGAACTTGCTCCGTCTGGACAAGATCGCGCACAAATGGCGCCCCTTTTCTTTTTTTTCTCCTCGTAAGGCTGTGCACGATCCACGGTAACCCGTCAAAACCCCACGCCGATCTCGCTGAGCGCGCGGGCAACACCTGATGGGAAACCCGCTTACGGCGCACTCTATCAGGTTCCCAACCCCTCCATGGTTACTTTGTCCCCAACGAGAGGCCCAGTCCACGGCCGTGTCCGCTACCCTGCCTTGTTCAGAACTCGTGCATGGATGGGAATCTCGAATCCATGGAAGCGTCGGGGAAACGAGGAAAATAAGGATTCGCGCGAGAACTCCCAGCTTGATGGTCGTCTCCATCACTCCTGCGACGTCGGTTGCGCTCACGTCGATCATCTTCGAGCAGGGCCCAACGGTCGGCCAACCGTGTCAAAAAGTACGTTGGCGACGACGCCACGAAGAGAGGCTCACTGACGCTGTCCTGTAGGCCATCGGACGTGGATCTACCCCTGCGATTAAATCTCCCCAGATGCGTCGAGATCCGTCCTCGCCGTCGCCACATCAGAGGTCGAGTCGAGCGTTTTCGACGAGATGCGCTTCTGGACGCGTCCGCAAATGAACGCCGCGAACACCCCGGTGGGTCAGTTCCCTTCTCCTTCCTCAATTAATCAGGTGGCTGTTGAATGGAACGTACAAAAATGATGGCCCAAGGCGGGGTCTCGAGAACATCGTCTCCAGGGTCAGCAAATCTCCGCTTGGGGAGGAACTCGCCTGATCAGCTCGACCTCTGGCTCAACCGTCGAGGGGGCTGGATGCGGTAAAGCCTGTCGGGTGACCCTCACTCGCAATGTCGTAAAGTCCCCCATAGTCGTCGGAGCATCACCCATCGGTCGAGACTGTGTGTTCTGATTGAGAAATCGATCGCACTCGACCGATTCCGCCGATCCAACAAATGAAGCGGCAAGCGTATTGTTTGGACGGAGCCGTACATAACCAAGGCGGACGTTTGAGCCGCAGGTCGGATCGGACTATACAAACGTCGGATCGGTACGACCTCGACGGCTCAACGTCAAGCGAGAGATGACATGGAAGCTGCGATAGAAAGAGATAGCTTTGTCGTCACAGGGGTCAGCGTCGTCCTGTGAAATCGGAGCGTCTAGTTCCAAGTGTAAGAGGGACCCCCGTGCCTTGAAAACGATCAAACCCTTCTTACGTTTCTCTCCAACCCACTGGGACATAGACGAAACACAATAATCCCCAATTCATCGTCACCCTGCCCCCTGGAGATGATAGCAATGAAACCCTTCACCAATTTGTCCCGTCCTCCGAACCCGTAGCGCAGACGGTGATGCCCTACACTCAAGGCAAGAACCCCCGTTCACCTCCTCCTTTTTTTTTCACGAATACAAACCCTTGTGTACTAGCCTCAACTCTTCGGGTCAGATGGCCTTTCCCCTGGGCGGTTGCCTCTTTCGGCTGTCGATCTCGGTCTGGCCGTCTCATCCACGCTCCTTTCCCACACTAGAATACCAATTCTACCCTCTCGCTCCAACCTGGAACGGCAGAG
>Ga0307517_10002546_pt1 | contig 29060 bp, 37 predicted proteins | sample 23_EM_MG_FD_194515 | JGI IMG/M metagenome (GOLD analysis project Ga0307517, IMG submission 194515) | Populus trichocarpa ectomycorrhiza microbial communities from riparian zone in the Pacific Northwest, United States - 23_EM | ecosystem: Host-associated > Plants > Roots > Unclassified | place... | reverse complement strand
CATATCACATTTGCTTACGCACACCTACATATCCTTCTATCCGGTAGAGGAGGTTCGATGGAGGGGGTTCATCCTCCCTCTCCATCGTCCTTCGCCCCGCGGAGAAGTCGACCTACCGTCGACTTCTTCTGCGCACCCCGTAGACTACCGGCTAGAACAATATTAAAATCTACTTGCGAACTGCGCAAACATCCGCAAGAAGGAACAAAACGGGGGTCCATGGGAACCTTATCCTTTCAACCACACCTCCATCTCGTCTGATCGTCTTCTCTGACTCGTATCATCAGAGTAATCATCAAACATTACTCTCTGCCGTTCCTCATGGACTGACGGTGAGTCTCGCGCGCGCTCCTTCCAAACGCAACTTCTTCCCTTCCTTTGTTTTCGTTGACGCTAGTATTGCCATGCTCTTCAGGCAACGATCGACGACCTCAGACCGCGAAGGAGGACAATATTTCTTGCCTGTATCTTCACCGATTTATAATGTGGGTTCACCCTCACACTTGTACAGCGGTGACGCTACCAGGTGAGTCTCCAAACCGTTTCCCTCCCTACATCCCCAGCACCGTTGCTGTGCACCATTTCCCCACCATCCCCATAAGTTGTTCTTGTGCACCTTCCATCTCTTGTTACTCCCTCACATGGACGTGGTTTGACATATCAATCGATAAACCTCCTCCTACCTAAGTGTGGTGGAGTGGGATAGATTGATTGTTCTTGCACAATGTTCCATGTGAGGGTTGAACCCAAAGTCTGGGACATGCACAACGGTGACACTCACACATCGTCACCGCCTCTGGATTCGGATTTCCGACCTTATTTGGGTGTATTTCTGGCCTGGGATTTCCTAGTTGTTGGTGTTCTTGCTTTCGTCGTGCTCGCGGCTGCGCGTCGACGTAAAAGATTGCTGAGCAATATGTTGTGCGGTGATCCTTGGCTTAAGCTTTGGATCTCCAGAGGATCTGCATTGGGAATATTTTGGATGGCTAGACTTTCTACGTGGATGAATGCGACTCGGGTTGTTTCTTGCCGCATTGGGGATTGCTGCAAAGGATAGTTCACTCGGGTATTTTATTCTCATCGTGCTGTACGAGCACCGAATACTTTTCCGGTGCCAATTTTCCGTGGATCTTTCCCTTCCGACCTTCCTTTGGGCTTCATCTCACACCCCCTGCCTCGCTTTAACTTTCAGAGCTCTATTAGTTCTCAAGGTGCAGTAGGGTACCCTGAGGTTGTAGTTGTTTTGTTTTTTTGTGCTCTATCAAAGCGAGGCAAGGGGCAGGAGTTGATTTATGTCTTCTTTCTTATCATATAACTGGTCTTTGGCTCGTCCTCGAGCTCCTTTTCTATCTGTTAGATTATGGTGCTTGCTTTTTTCGTTTTCAAAAACAAAGCCAACCCCGATTGGGGGGGCTCTAAACTTATTGTCATATTCATCATACATGTCGGCATTTACCTTTCCAGGGTCCCTCCTGTGGTGCACATATGACAACCTTGTGAGAATCTCGCCTACTCGGCGAGCCTTCATCTCATACTATGTATATTCCTTTCTCTGTACGTCTGCTCCCAGTATTGGTTTGTATTCCAGGAATTCTGGAGTTCGTCAACTATGATAACACCATGAACCACTCGACGGCAAACGTTATCGAATGTTGCTTGAATGCTTGAAGAACCTCAACGAGAATCGGGGCCGAGACTTTGCTACAACGAGTACCTTCCTTTCCTCTTTAATCGTGCGGCCATTACATATGCTCTGGTGCGGTCCGCCCGACGTCGTAATTTGAGTCGGTTATCGACAAGTTTTCCTACCGATGGATTGGTTGCAAAGCTTGCGGTATCAAAGAGAATGGGGAGGCGCTACCTTTGCTCAGTGCTAAATGTCATAGGTAGTACTACCCGACTTCCCCCTGCGCCGGGGGTCCTCGCCGTGGTAAGCATACATAAATAGATCAAATGTAGAATCGAAGAAATATACGGTAGAATTCATTGCACCTCGCTCAGTTACCAAAAAAATCATTTAAACCAATGACTTTCGATTGAATTACGTCTGCCAGTGCACCGAGATGTATGTGATTTCCTTTTTTCTCTCGTTTATTCAAGGGTGCGCGACGCGATCATACCATAACCGCATATCCTTGTTGATCCCGTCATCCAACTCAACCCCGGTTCTGTCCTGCTTCCTGGCTCGTCCTTCTGAGTTCTTGCCCATGACTTACGGGGGAGTGTTATAAGGTTGTTGGCTGTATCCTGGTCAACGTCCTTGAGTGCTGAATAGATATGACCAATACTCAGGCGCACTCCAAGCTCAACTTACATTGAACATCACGAGACGATTGGTGTTTATTTAGCCTTGTCGAGGTTCGCCCTTAAACCACCACCCTTGATATCCTTAGAAGCTCAATTTAGTACTCGTCCAACTTTAGGCGAGAATGCGAACACAAGCAAGATTTATTTGATTTCGGCGGGTTTGTAAAAAAATTGATGGTACAAGGACTTTCAAGATTACAGTGATAATGTTGGACATTGGCCAAGCTAAGGCACACGCTGTTGACGGATATTTGGGTGCACTCCGCCCAACAAAATCCTCTCCAACTTGTCGGGAGAAATACTTCCTGGTCCAGAGTACGGAACGGTGTCGACGATGTTCTGTTTGAAAGCACATTAACATCTGTCTTCACACAAAGCACAGAAAGAAGGACATACTCCAGTCTCTGCCTGGACTAACTTTGCAAGTGCCTCCGCGGCCTTGGCGTCGCCGCCGATCTGGACAAACTGGACGCCGAGTGAGTTGGGGTGGTGTGGGCCAGCTTTGATCTTATTCCCAGCCTCGATGAGCATATTGGTGAGCTCGTGTGCAGCGTCGTCAGCTAAGATTTGTGAATAAGCAAGAGAGCATGGAAATTGGGTAAGTCAGACGTACTCGGTTCGCCATCGGTGATGCAAATCAAGTCGAGCGGCTTGAGCTGGCCGTAGCCTGGTGTTCCCTTGGTCGCGTTGAGCTTGTCGATATGAGCGCCGAGGATCGTTTGCGTCCGCGCTCCGGTGGGAGTGCCTCCGCTGGGCGAAATACTGGTGAGTAACTGGGCTACCTTCCCTTTGTCCTGTTTGCCAAATCAGAATGGTGAAATAGAATTAGTTTCCAGAAGAAGTACCTGAATACCATTGAGGTCCTTGAATTGGAAAAGGTTGGTAGAGTTCAGGAAGCGAAGGTCGATGCCGTCAGAGTCCCAGCCTTTATCGATGATATAATTAGCTAGACCGTCAAGCGCATTTTTAGCCTCGGTCCAGCGGTCTCCCTGCATCTGTAAGAATATTAGTAGCATACTCGTGGACAGGGGATGAAGATAGTTACTGAGCCCGAATCATCCAACAAAAATACGACGTCGTACGCCCGAAGATAGTTGTCCAAAGTCGATGGTCTGGGACGATCAAGCACGGGGTTGTATCCTTTGATAACATTGTCGTCAACAGGAGGAGGGATGGGGTTCGGATTCGTCTTGACGAGGTGGACGGTTACGACACTAGTAAGTTCAGAGAGGTCAGACGTGGGTCAGAGATTCAAAGAGTAATCACTTGCGCATCGTCGAATTGACCGCTTCCAGCGACTTGTGCACTGTCCTTGGTGTCCTCTACGAAGATCTAAACGTAATAAATATTGAATTAACAGCTCGGTGGACCACGGCCATAACTCACGAAGTAAGTGACATAGTCAGGAATTTCAGGTGCAGCTGTCGGTGGTTTAGAAGACTAGGAAGGGAAAATCAATGTTCTCGATCTTGATTTTATAGTAAAGACAAAAACATACCGAGTGGATATCAACCTTGCTAGATGCATATTGCGGATCTTTAATAAGTCTCGCTGACTTAGGAGTCTCAGAATAATAAGCCAAGATTTCCAGTTCGACAGGAGTTTGTCGAGGAGCAATCGGGAATGTGGTGGATCCTGAGACGGCGTCTGGCATTGGGCCGCTCTTTCCAGCATCGCTTTTGAACGTGGACGAGCTGTTGCGGATGTTGGTTTTCACAAAGATCGCCTGGTCATAAGTCTTCCGAGAGATCTGTGTTGGGTGAACGACCTCTCGTGAATCTCAAATACGGGAATAAACCTGGTGAACAACCTACTGCGGAAATACTGATAAACCACTCAGGTGGGACGGTGATAGTGGCGGACGCGCCAGCGCCTTTGGAAATTGTAGGACGAGCGGCCATTGTTGGGTGGGGGAGGAGAGGCCCAAGGTCGCAATATGATATAGGCTTGAGTTTGTGGAATCTCAGGTTTTATTCACGTAACCGGACAGACTCCCCGGCCTTAGGCGTGACGGTGGGACAGGGGGATTCGTCTTCCGAAAAGAGGAGTGTTCGTGGGGGCAGTCGAAAAGTCCAATCTCTTTGCCGGAGATATGGTTTCCCCGTGATAGTAATGGAATGGCAGATTGACAATCAACTGACGGGATGATTAGAAGAGTTCTATGGATAAGTACCTTTGGAAAATGGGTTCTAAGTCTCGAAGCAAAATGCTCGTCGGATGTTTGGGGGTCCTTCCCCATTGGGACTTAGCCAATGGGTTGATAGGACCCTGAGGAGTAGTGCTGACCGCAGTTACGTAACGTTTAACACGAGGTCGCGATTGAAGACTTTCCAAAAACAAGGGTTGAATATTGAAATTTCTCTGCAGATATAGGCTATGGACTGGGCAAGTATATTAACATCGCTATCCGAGTAGCGTCTCAGAATGTGGCTAACATAAGGGGGAAAATCGGTTGGTTGCGTCGAATACTATCTGCACTTCTCCTTGGGCTTGTACCCTAGGCTATCCGGATATTTCCCTCATTTTCTCAAATTCTTCTAGTTAGGCCTATTCGAATTTCTTCTGCGTAGTTCCTATTTTCGGATGAATTACTTCCTTTTTTGTCTTGCCTATGCACCGATTGATCTGATCTGATTAGATAGCACTACTTATTCAAATTACAGTACGTCATAAGGCTCCGAGCGATAGAGCCGAGAACAACTGACCTACTCTTCTGCTCTATGGAGAATGTTGATGACTCGGAGGGCTGTCATTCCGAACGTGTTAATGCAGTAATCTCGTCATGACATTTCTTCAAATCCATTTTCAACGAGGTTCTAGTAAAGAGCGCACTAGATCCGATAATGATGTTCCAAGGTTGGAGACATTCTGGGGTGCTGATTCTAGCCTTTGACGTCAAATGGAAGTGCGTGCGATAATCCTGATCAGATTGATCGAAAAAATGACAGCCTTAGAGATAGTTTCTGGCACACCTGCCCCTCGATCAGGTGGCCCAGCGCTGGTCAAATGCCTTGCAAGATATTTACTCCCATGTCATCGCTACTACGTATTGTAGCCTTTGAGCCTAATTACTCAATCACAACAGGCACTCCGCAAGATTTACTTTCCGGTTCCAATATATAGTAGGTCTGAATCCAGTCCCCAACAGTACGCTCCGAGAATCCCAGAAATCTCGGGAAATTGATAGGGATACTCTGAGAGAACCCTCACAAGAGGAGATCTCTCTTTCGATTCACATAAACTCCTTGTCGTTTCGCTTTCGTTCGGAGGAACCGCCCCGATTCGAGTCAAGTAACGCAGGATGTCGCGCCCAACTCTTAGTCCACGCTCTGCAGGCAACAATGCGCAATTATCTATTCCGCCTGGATGGTTCACAACAATTACTGCGGTAGGTCCCATCCCATACAGGACGCCCACCTAGCTCTGACTAGTTATTAGATTACCCGAAAGCCGTACAACCAACTTGTGACAGTGTCCTTTGAAGCCCAGGGAGAGCAAAAGACCTACTTACTCGCTAACAAATGGAACCAACCCAACACGACGATGCGAGACCTTGGTAGCACTTATGATGTGGTTGCCGTCATACCCCAAGACGAAGCCTTAAACCTCGACATCAGATTCTACTCCTCCAAGGTCTCCAGTATACGTGAAGAGGCGCTGGAAAATCCGAAAAACGCTAGCAACAAATTCAATACCTTGATCGTAATTCCGTTTTCTTTATGTCACGTTTGCCTTTTGATAACTATTCCGTAGACTGAGAAACCGCTTAATGCGCCAAAGGACTTCCCGGATTATTCTACCTTCATTGTATGTGTATTATTGGAAACTGTAGAAGAAGCGTCCAAAATTCACTTATTCTAGATAATGGTCGAGGATGCGCCGGACAGTGAGCAGGTTGCAGGTGGTCCCCAGTTCGATGACCTGTGAGCCAAATATTCCTTAATGTTGACTATGACTGACTCCAATTAGCGTGTGCACCATAAATTGTATCAAGGGTGTCAAAGGGGACAACACCTCCACGGGCAATCCAGTGCCGTATAATCTTCCCAACATTCAGGGCGACATCTTGTGCGTGGGCACCACTTGCTACTTCCGGCTATATTAATCACTCCTACGCAGGCCGGCTTTGCCGAAGGCCCTCGAATACTTCTATTATTTCCGAATCAAAGACCTTCCTCACTTCCGCAAAGTCTTCAAAGAATTCATCCTCTCCAAGATCAACACTGCTGACGAGCTTGTCAACCATCCTCCGCCCCGTGTTAACCCCAACAAACCCGAAACGTTTGATTACGCCTTCCTTGGGGTCAATGTCGGCTTTTCCTACTTGGGAATGAAGCTCTTCGGGCTCGACGATAGTTTGGGCGACGATGCATACGTCAGGGGGCAACAACAAGATTCCAAGTTCCTAGGAGATGCTGGTACCCAACGGGGAACATTCTGGACGCCCGACTGGGACGGTGCATTCAAGGAGGTCATCCACGGGATCTTCCTCATTGTCGCGTACAACGAAAAGGTGGCAACAGCCTTCATCCAAGAGCTCGAGAGTAAGCTACTCGTAACGCCCAATCGCTCGTGCATACAAAAAGTGTACGTATTGCACGGTTTCCCCCGCGCTGGTGCAGAGGCATTGAATGACCACTTTGGGTACCGAGGAGGGATGTCGAACCCTCAAGTTGCTGGCGTTACCTTTCAGGACAAGATGCGGTACCCGGGCTCACCGCTCATACCTGCAGGTGTGATCGTCATGGGATATGAAGGCGACGCCGATAAGGACAAGCGCCCTGCGTGGGCGAAGGACGGTTCTTTCATGGTCACTCGTAAACTGGATAACCTCGTACCCGAGTTCGACGAGTTCCTTCTCCTGCACGGCCCTCGAATCTTCCCCGGAATTCCACCGAATGACGCCGCCTTAAAGCTTGGCTCAAGGCTCTTTGGGCGATGGAAAAACGGTATGTTATTGTCAAAGCGACACGGACATTGGGTTATTAACTGTTCCCTTTAGGGACCCCTGTCGAGCTCTCACCAGACAACAATGACCCTTCTATTGCTGCCGACGACAACAGGATCAACAACTTTGTTTTTGATTTATCAAAGCAGCAAGGGCGGTGCCCCTTTGCTTCGCATATGAGAAAGTCAAACCCCCGTAACGACGTAACTCCTGTCGATTCTGTATTTAAACATTTGTGAGTCAACAATTTTAAGATCAACAGAGTTGGAATTAAGGATTATTTTTGGGTAGCGTTCGGAGGCACAACATGCCATATGGTCCTGAAGTAGCAGACGAGGAACGGGACGGAAGGGGAACGATCCACGAACGGGGTTTGCACGTCGTTTGCTATCAGAGCAGCATCACGAGAGGATTCAAGTTTATTCAAGAAGGTAGTCCCCCCTTGTTCCCATTTGGCTTCCGTTGCACTCATCAGCGAATTTCTAGGTTGGTACAACGATCCCAACTTTCCTCCCAATAAGCCTGTACAACCCGGCTGGGACCCCATTTTTGGACAGACAGGAAAGGAAGACCAATCCGTCTATCGTTCAATGTCCGGGGCCAATCCTAATTACGAGCAGGAATTAATGAGCTTCCCTCACAAGTTTATCGACCCACGTGGAGGAGAGTATTTCTTTGCGCCCTCCATTTCTACTTTGAAGAACTATATTGCGGCCAAGTAACCAAGCTTCTTTTTTTCTTCCTCGAAATACAAAAACGCCTGTCCCTGTCAATTTTATCGCTGTACTACCAGTACTGCCTTCGTGTAGATGGCTTAAATATTGTTACGACTCTGCCAGTTATTGACCATAGTTATGCAGCGCCCCAGTATACCTGTACGAACGTGCGGCTTGCTGGAGGTGTAGTGGGCCGACTAAGCTACGGGTGGTTAAGAGGATCTATTACCCTTGGGGCATCACACGGCAGTCGTCACTCCACCGCAGATCTCAAAAATCAACTTCTATTTGAGACGATGAAGCCAATATGAACCCGTTCCCATTTGCCTTGAAAATTGATATTTCTATAATAATATGCCATGAACACGAAGACACCGTTCGACACAACCAACCAAAGGTGTTACAGTCAGACTCCCCCTGATTCATTGATGTCCCATGTATCTTATTGAAATAAAGAAACAGAATAGCAGAAATCGCGGTCTCATTTTGTAAACGGTTTGTAATTGATGGCGATGGCAATGGGCCAGAAGGTTGCTAAACCAAAAGAGGCCCGTACTATCATGCCTCTACTTCATGACGGGGTTTATGGAATGCAATCACCGTTCATGAAGCTCAGAATAATTACAGCTGTCTTACCGCTCTTGTGGTCAAGGGATCAATGGGGTTGTAAAGATCGCCCCTGAATGGCCCAATCAGGTGAAAGCGGGCCGATTTTCCATGAAATCCATTTTTCAAGTCAGAAGCTACACTTGTGCCACACGCCAGTGCAAACCAGAAGGGAGGATATGGTCCGACTGTAGGGTAATTAAAATGATGTATTCGCCTTCCACTGTCACTTGTCAATTTTGATACAGCTATAAAATCGCACATCGGTGGTGCAGCGGCTCCAGCACCGTATGAGCGCCCCGCATTCCGACTCGGATATGAGACAAGAATACGTAACTTCTTATCAATGGATGGGTGGATTGGATGAGATAGTAAGTACGGCACGCTTGTCGTTTGTGCCTAGTATCTACACGCCAAGAACGAGCAAATTTGAAGAAGTCCCGTTGGGGGGGAAGTTCATGGCACGTTCATTGCGAACCATGATATTAAAAACCCCTTACATGGACTTTGATGTCGACCGGAGATTATTGACTTTAAATAATTTATTGTTTTCAAAAAACGTTGGCAATATTATTCTAAATGAAGTAGACCTTCTCTCCAATTTCTTCCCATCCGTAGGTCCTTGCACCTGCATTGAGAGGGCGTGGGGAATTCTTGTTTGGATAAGAGAGCCTATTGTTTCCATCTTGCTTCCACGATTACTTAGCATTAGCGAGGCTCACCAGTCACCAGGGTCGGAGTCCGGGTGTCCCAAATTTGGTTGTCCAAGCACCTTATTTGGATGTCCCCTCTGCCAGCGTCGACATCGACCATTTGCACGGGGACATTTACTATTTTTTGGAAACGACCGTACTTAAAATTGCAACAAATTCATTGGAACAAGGCGACAGGCTATAAATGTACAATTGCTTCAAAAAGCTCGGAACTTAGGAATTCTTCACAAGATGGACCATGGCGACGCTAAGGGAAGTTGGACCCGTCAGCTTTTGAATGAACACAACACAAACATGTCAATGAACATACCCATCATCGAATTGTCCAGAGCCAGCAGCTTGACTCGCAGTATCTTCGACGAAGACAATGAAGGTAACACTGTCCGGCCCAACAAAGGACCCAGGTTGTTTCTCGGTCTAAAAGTAAACGATGAGTCGAGTATGATATTAGCTTGAAGGATTTTCCACCTTGACAACGTGAATCTTGTTACTTGTTGTGTTATTGTCCACAAGTACCTCTGCATCTGTAACAGAAGGGGTTGGGGAGAAGTAGAAGGTGATATCCAATTGATACGGGTCCTCTTGGTCCTTGAATGGGAGAGAGGTCGTCTTGTCGAGGGTGACCCGCATCAGGTCGTTGGCACTGCCGACTTTACTTCCGAAGATACGCGACTCTGGCTGAACGATATCGAAAGAGACGTCTACGGCTTGTATATAATTCTTGCGCGATATCTGCGAAAAATTTGAGTATTTGAGTGAACTTTGAAAGTTTTATCGGCTTACAGCAGTAGCAATTGCCAGCCAGCCAGGCGGAACTTTGATTGAGAAACGTGGTCCGACTGCTGGAGTATTCGTGGGACGCGACATCGTGCAGGAAGGTTAACGGTACGAAGGGGGACTCTTACACCAATGCAATAAAGGAGATGCTATATGCGTAAAGGAAGAAAGAGACTGGAATCGCCTTTCCACTTAGTGTCGGTTTGCCCTTGAGCGAGTCCGATCTCTCACCTGATAACCTCTATTTGTACAAACAGTAAGTGTCCCTACGGGTTTGGTTCGCTCTTGACCGTCATCTGACTTGATAAGATCTATATCTATTTGGACAAACAATTGATGCCCCTCCGAGGAGCTTATTCGAATGCAAGGAGGCTTTATGTAAGTGCCACACCAGAACAATGTTGTTGTAAGTGATCATCTCTTCCGCTTCTTTTCTTCTCTCTTGGTTGAGTAAGCCCTCGTCATTGTCCCTGGTGACTTTCATTTCCCCGAGGGAAGAATTCATCCTGCCAAGGTAACCCAAAAATAGAATATAGTTTTCACACGACAAGATACTTCCTCGGGACGATCAAGTTGCGATATTACTTTCGAACCCTTCATCTTAATTCCATGGAAGATGAACCGATGACATATCAGTCCCCGTCAAAGTTTCTCTGTGGATGTGAACTTACCTCCGCTCGAATGGGCTCTGCAACCCTAGGATCTCTGGGATTTCTCTGAGAACCCCAGTCTGGATTCTTGTTCTGTACGTTTCGGTGAGCCTCCCATATAAGTCCCTGTGCAGGATGGATAACTTGTTGGGTCATTATGTCTCGTCCTAAACTCCTCCCGTCAACAGGTTCCCAAGCCAAAGTCGAAGTTCCTTCTGGGTGGTTCGTCACCATCAGCGCAGTACGTGGCATCATATAACAGTTTTTATTCCATTTCATCGCTCGTCTACTTCGTTTAGATTAGTCGCAAGGGTTATAATCAACTCATTACTTGCGATTTCGAAGTTCAAGGCGAAGCGAAGAGCCACTATATGGTCAACAAATGGGGTCAACTCAACATAAAGATGCAAGACTTGGACACTTCGGAGGATGTGATCACCATTATCCCTCAAGAGGAGGCGATCATTTTCGAACTTAACGCTTACTTCTCTACCACCGGCTCCGTCAAGGAGGACACACTGAAGGCCGACAAATACAGGAGTTCTCGCCTCAACATTCTGGGGGTAAACGCTTTTCTATCGCTACCGCTTCTCCATCTCATCCTGTATATTTTTTAGACCCAGAAACCTCCCAATGCCCCTAAGGATTTCCCGGACTACAGCACCTTCCTCGTACGTTTATATCACTTCCGCTTTTCTTATTTTATTAAATATTCCCAGATCTTTGTCGAAGACAGCCCACCCGCTGCTCAAACTGCCGGCGCACCGGAATACGACGACTCGTAAGTCCATTTCCATTTCAGTATCATCCACTCAACTCTCATGCTCGTAGGTTGATCACAATCAACATCCTCAAAGGCGAGGTCCCTCCTCCTCCACCCGACCCAAGCTCTCAAGCGCTCGCCCAAACCGGAAAGGACGCCGTGGAAGGTTTCATCAACGCCTATACGGACCCAAAGCAGCCTGGGCCTACGATCGATCCTGGCCTCATCATTCCGCCCCCGTCTCGTCCATACGTTCCCCAGCTCCCGGTATGCATTATCGGTGCTGGTGTTTCGGGGTTGTACATCGCCATGATACTCGACTCGCTCGGTATCAAATACGAGCTTACGGAAGGTTCGGGCCGCACTGGAGGACGCCTTTACACTCACTACTTCCCGAAGAATGCTGGAAAGTATCAGTACTACGTGAGTAATACCTTTTGAGATAATCTGAGGTCATTTTCTGATGTAAACTGTAGGACGTCGGCGCTATGCGTTTTCCCGAGACCGCTTTCATGACGCGCACCTTCGATCTTGCCAAGAAAAGGCTTGGCCTCAAGATGCTCCCCTACCTTCGTGCCAACGATAGCGCGTTCCTCTCTTACAACAACATCAGCATCACCAAGGCCGAGAACAAGCAACATGATCTTGTCAAAGACGACGTCTTCAAGGTCAGCGTCGACAACGATGGCTACGTTCCCGAGGACTACTTCAAGCAAGGATCCGGGGTCTTTTGGGACCAGACTCTGGGCGAACTGAGGCAGTACTTCGTGGACTACCCGTTCCCCGTCGCTTTCGAAAAGCTGAAGAAGTTGGAGGACCATTCGGTCACAAGCTATTTGTTGTTGGAGAAGAAGATTCCGTATCCTGTCGTTAAATGGTGGGAAACCATGGAGTCGCGCACAGGCCTTTTCGATCTGTCGTTGGTCGAAACGGTGTTGGCGTCTCTGGTGTTCATGGGTCCCAAGATGACAGACAGCGTCAATTGGTGGTGCTTTGAGTTCGTACCCTCTTTCAATCGGCCTAGTTCCTGGACTAACCTTTTACTACCACAGCGGTGGTTCCGAAGTTCTTCACAAAGCCATGACGGAACGCATCAGCACCAAGCCTAAACCTTACATGCGGACCGTCGCCGTCAAAGAGAGCGACGGCGGCAATACCTTGACGGTCACGTTCGACTCGACGCACAACCCCCGACCTTCTGCTCAGGGTAGGACCGAGAAGAAATACTCGCACGTTATTTCCACCATGTCTTTCGGATGCCTGCGTATGGTCGACCTCGACCAGCTCTACATGTCCTACGGACAACGCAACGCCATCCGTCAGCTTACGTATACGCCGTCCATTAAGATCGGGCTGCAGTTCAAGTCCGCCTGGTGGGAGAAACTTGGCATCGTCGGTGGGCAATCTTCCACCGATCGCCCCATCCGCGATATGGTGTACCCGTCGTATGGCCCTGACATATCTCATCCCAACAACCAGAAGTCGAACTGTATGATTGCGGCCTATAATGGAATGCAAGACTCTCAGCGGCTTGGTGGTCTCATGAAGGGGAAAGATACCCCCGAAGAAAAGGTCTTGCTCGACCTTGTCATGCGTGACCTCGCCGCTGTCCATAAAGTCGACGTCGAAATGCTCTGGGACGAATATGAGGATTATTATCCCTGGGACTTTTATCGTGATGAGTTCCAACTTGGTAAGTATCCCGACGTGTTATTATCGGTGTCGTGGACGAGGAGATTGATTTTGGTGTTTGTTTGCAGGGGCGTTCTGTCAATTCGGGCCCAACCAATTCAAGTACACCTATCCGTATATCACCCAGCCTGCTTCGAAGAAGCAGCGTTTCCACTTCGCTGGCGATGCGACCAGTACCTTCCATGGGTAAGTCTTATTCCTACCTCTATTCCACTTCCATATAGTCATCAACGTAATTTAGGTGGGTCGCCGGTGCTCTCAACAGCGGCTGGCGCGCCGTCCTCGGCATGCTTCTTGAGCATCCCGAGCTCAACCCGAACCCCAACGAGGATATCATTGCCAAGTTCAAGAAGGAGTGGGGCGACTCGGAGGAGTGGGATCAGAGAACGCTGGCGAAGCATACTTTCCTTGCTCGCGAGGTCTCCAAGTTGGGCTTGCAATCTACATGATGAATGGTCGTTGTTGTTCCAAATCGAATGTATTCTGTATTAAAATCAAATTTGTGTTTGCGTGCGAGAGATATACTGAGAATGACAAGATATATGCATAGTATTGGGCGAGTGTTGGTCGCGGGGAAAGGGGAAAGGTGGGCAAAACCTTGAAGCCGCTCAATACGATGGAAACAGCAGATCTGCTGGGGGCTGTACAAATCCTAGAAGAAGCGAGCCGTAAGTCTAGGAACGATGCGAGTCCGTGACAAAAAGGAAAGAAAGAAAGGGGAAAGTACCTCAGCGTGAAGAAGAAAGGCCGAGTACGCTTGATGGCCAGGAGCAGGTCTATCTTTCTTCTCTACGAACTAATTTTAGCACGCCGGGCTCCTCATTTTTGATGCCTTCTGTGACGGTGTGGAGGAGACTCCCGTCTCTTGATGAGGTACAGGGAAATGTCGACTATCTGTAAATAAAGAGTAGACGTAAAATAGTACTGAGAGAATCAAAAAGACACTCAGCGTAGACATATTTGGGATGCACTAGCCAGTGCAGTTGCTGCAAATCAGGGTTTGATGTTGATAAGTTTTCGAATGCTCTTGAAGCCGAATTCTTGAGGTAAGTTTGCTCGAAGTCTTACAGTCGCGAGAATAAGCCAAAAGAGGGATAGAATTTGGACATAAGGTCCTTGGAAGTTATACGTTTCGATACAAACGAGTTTTTCCGAGACGCACGCGTGCTCTCACGTCGTCAGCACCGAAATAAAACTATGTAATAAGTAAAAATGTATAATAAAAAAAAGGTGAAAATAGAATCATGTATACGTGTAAGAGTCCGTGTTTGAAATAGAAAAGGCTCTCCAGACCTCTTAACCTCCGGAATGACTCCTCCCGAAGCCTGCTGCCTTGTGACGATTCAACGAAAGGGGAAGTACTTGGCGCGGTGTTACGAAGTGCTGGTCCTCAATCAGCCACGCCGGAGCCATTCAGCGTTCGCAACCAATTCCCATTCGTGTTGGCGGGGTGCGGAATTGTCATCCCCTTGGTTTTGAAAGCCTGGGTTGAGAGTATCGTACGAGCGAGGAAATAAAAAAAGAAAGTGTAATTGGAAATGAAAGTGGCTGTGATCGAGAATCTGAATAATGAGTAATTTTGATAACGAAGAGAATTAACGACGCAATGTAAGTTCTGTATTCCCTATCTGTTGTCCTTCGATCGTGCTTGAAGATAGTCGATGTGGAAGATTCTCGTGAGCGAATGTTGAGCTCGACGATGTCGTTCGGCGCTTGCGATGGCGTAGGGCGCTTGTCGGAAGCATTAGGCTATGGCGGTGTTAATGTTTCCGAAGCTCGACTTGTTCGGCCTCTTGGCTCGGGAGCTTTGTCATCAGGTACATGATTCCGATATTGCGTCCTGTCGTTTTTATGTGAAGTTAGCGTGTTCAAATAAGTAGAATTTAGTAGAGAAATAATTGTACAGTATTTAACCGGTACTTTGTACACCAAAAACAGTAATCTGTGAATAACTTAGCCAAAACCTCGTTTTACATTCCAGAATTTTTATACATGGCGGATATCAATGTCTACATGCTCCTTCTAAAGTATCAAAACATTCGAACAAACGGTAAAGTGTCGAGAATACAATTACCGGTGTACAAAGTAGTGATAAATCCCGATTTAAACTCCGGTAAAATGACGCTTCCTCTCTCATTCTTTTACCAGCTCAATACAGTTTCAATTGGTCTGAATTTTTTATAGATTCTATATTTCGAAGTAACAGTACACAGCTATGTATTTTTTTATCGGAGCACACAATCACTGCGGATGAAACCGAGGCACCAAAAGTGTACAAAGCAGCCGTTGTGTACAAAGTACCGGTTAAATACTGTAATTGGTATAGTGATGTAAAATCTAGTCTACGTCCGTAAGCATAAGTTTCAGAGAATTGACGAGTGATTCGTCTATCTCTTCCACAACGGTCACCGATATATTCACGTTATGCAAGTAGAGATAGCAAGATAATTATCCAGAGTTGCTACATTCGAAGAGATCTGTATGTCACATTAAAAACAACTTTCTCTCGCAAGTCATTTATGGGAGAGGGACGGCGACCGGCCTCAGTCTTGCCTTTGTTCGCGCTCCTCGAACCGTGGCATGTCATTTGATTGTCACCCTCCTTGTTATTGTGTTAATGTACCAATATCTAGACAGGGCTAGTAAGAACAAAATGCAACTTACGTGTGAGATTGGGGACCAATGAGGCACATGCGGCCCTTCATATCAAGAGCTCCTAAACGTAAGGTCAATAATAATCTCATTTTGATAGAAATACAAAGAGATCTCGCCTTTAAGGTTGCAGAACAGAAAGTTTTTTTGCAATTGAGAATATAAAACGGAAAAATGAGCAAAAGCATGAATTGCACGAGTAATATGGTCATCCGCATTCCTGATGCTTCCATTCCCAGTGAGCTTTTTGACGGGTGCATCGACAGGTCCACACGGAAGGAGGAGTCGCCAAAAAAGTGAGATAAGGAAGTGGACGGCTCTCTGAAGTTGGTGATGGAATAATCCGGCCAAGAATTTCTCCAGAAAATTTGAAAAAAAACTCTGTGAAGCCGATAAGTATTGTGACTCGTCGGAAATTGCAGAAATATTATGTACTGGGTATGGTTACAACATCCTTGCTTTCCACATGAGCACCAAATGCGACTTTGAAGGAATCACTCTGACACAAAAGTTTACACTGAGCCTCGAGAATTTCCTGGACGTCGGAATCAGCCATTTGAAGGTCGATTGAGATGGTTATCACATATTCCCGTCCCCCGAACCTAGCCTAGAGCAAATAATAAGGTCAACTAAGAAATTCGACCGAACAAAGATCAAGGGCATACATAAATACCCCGCTTCGTCGAACCTTTCCCAATGAACCCTGCCTGGCCTTCCTCTGACAGAGCGATCTCAATTACTTCTCACTTTTTCAAGACTTCCATTGCAACTTGGCCACTGCTCAGCCCTTCCTGAATATAATGAACGCTGGATCTGGTAACGTTGCATACCACCATCTCAATGTCTCGCGACCACTTGTATTTTGCTGCCACCAGCCGCGCTGGCGGTTTGAAAGCACTTCTGGGTACTTCCAAGTGGGTAGCTGCCAGTCTTTTTGTTAGACTGTTCAACGCTGCGCCTGTTGTACGTGACAGAAGTGCTGGAAGATGTAGGCCACTTTCTCTTCGAGAGATCTCATTAATATAAATGACTCAAAAGTAAAAATGACCAAACTCACGAACGGGGGCGTACTGATTAACACCCCTAGGGTTGTGGTTATGACTTGGCATGGTCAGTAGTGGCGACGAATAATGCTGGAGCTCGGGGATGGAAGATAGGGGAAACAATGGCTGAATTTACACGACCATTTCACCTTTTAAAGATTTCATAAAGTGTTGTGCTGGTTTTATGAGGGAAAATGTTCCATTTTAGCAGCGTAAACCAAGTAAAATAGGGTAATACGTAGACCATTTCACCCTTCGTAAAGATGAATCCAATTTCAATAAATCGTTCTTCTAGCTGATGGGCGGGCCCAAGGACAATTTCATTCTTATACGTAAAAAATATTGGCCTTGTGCGATCAATGTGCTCCAGCGATGAATACTTCATTTGATTTTCATGGGTGTAGCATGTAACATTGGACCTAAGGGTGTACACGATGAAATTGATCGTGGAGAAATTCGGAAGAAAAACTTACCAGCTGAGCGAAACCTCGTCGGGGCTTAACTTCTGGAAACTGTCCCTCACGGCTCCGAAGGGTTCATCGAGAGCTGATCCTGTATCTCGACCCGGATTAACGACTTGGATGGCATGGAGCGGAGTAACCCAGGAAAATAATTGGGTTGAGCGTAGAACTTTTGATAAGGTAGAGACTTATACCTGAGTAGGAGTGTTCGAATTCGAAGAATTGTCCAGTATCCAAAGGGTAGCGGCAATTCTTATCCCAACCTCAATAAGCTTTGCTTCTTCTGCCTTCTTTTTGCGCTCGGCCACCACCTTATTGGCCTTGTCAAGATTCTTAAAGTTTGGGATAGAAGTCGATGAGTTGCGTATTGATCCTGCAGTGTGAACAGTGTTATGAACCCTAGGTTTTGATGCCTGGGATTGATGGACCTTTGCACGGTCAAGGATAGCAGAAGTAACGTCCTCGACATTTGGCTCAGATCCGTGCCCAGTAATATCCGCGTCGGAATCGGCATCTTTGCGAACAAGAATTTCCGCTATTCCCTGCAACCTGAGCACAAACATAGGAACATCGGATGTTTGATGCTTGTTGAATAAACGCCACAAGTCGCACATTGTGGCTTTTCCTATGTAGCCACTGTATTAATCCAGAAAGGTTCCGGAGTCAAATAAGAGTTGTTCCTTACATTGAGTGACGCCATCTCTAACTTCAAGAGTCCAGGCACCCGGGCCTTGTATTTTGCACAATCGCAGTCGTCTTCCAGTTGAAGGAAAGTGTGACTGCATTTTTGACATGTAGACATCTGTGATTGTTGGTTGCGAGTTTTCAGTCCCAAGAGTGCAGAGCAGAGGTGCTTAAGCTCAGTGGAGGGCGGGACAAACAAAGACGACAAAATTCGAACGACTTAATCACAGACCTGCGCCCCATCGAGACCTGAACCTCAGTTTTACCATCATTTAACCACTTCATAGTCATTCAGCAGATTTGACACGCAGATGGAATAGGATACAGGAAATAGAAACCACTAGTATTTACCATGGGCAGAAGGTCGCTAAATACATGCCAAACATTTTCCATTGTCAGTTTAGTGACACCGAGAGCTTCGTATGCCGCCTCTGCTTGTTCAGCAAACTCGGATGTCACAAACTCAAGCAAAGAGGGACCTCCGATAGCCTGCTTCTGCCTGGATAATCGCAAGGCCATTCTCTGGGAGGGGAAGTAGGCAATTCACCCCCCCCACTCTTCGGGGGAGGCTGAAAGCTTCATTTCGCGAGAAACCAGATGGGCCTGGCTTGTTCCCATCCTTTCGCATTCGAATGCCATTTCGAAAATCGAAAGTGGCAAGCTCTTGGCGCAGGAGTTTGGGCCATATCCATTGACAAACCTCGCTAAATGATATCAGGAAAGCAATTATATCAGCCGCTAATAATGTTTGAAAAGAAATAAAACATACTAATGTTTCTTGTCAGCGGAATTGTAGATTCCAGAACTGCGTTGTTTCCAAACTCTAACCGTAAGCGAAGCCAGGAGCGCTCAATTCCGATGTTATGTATGCTGCGTATATAACGGTGAGCCGGGAGCGCTGCAGGATCGATGTGAGAATGAAACATTTCCCTACATTAAAGCGACAATAATTTAAGTGGTTAATATGACATTGGAGTGATAAAACAGACCTAAGGGCATTAACAATGCCGGGTCGTTTCGGAGCCAGTCTGTCGAGAATTCAAGGGGAAGGCCTAAAAAAAGGTTTGACATTTGAGATGACTTTGAAAGGGGAGAAAGTTTGGATAACTGACCTCCGATGTCTTCAACAAGACAAAGGAAAAGATACGCAACGACGCTCCCCATGCGGACGACCCACGCGCCAAGCCATGGAGAGCTTGCATCATCCACAGCAAATTGGAAATCCAATAGAGTATAGCTTATCATGGCCGTCGCCAGCCCAGCGCTCGTGTATGCTGATGGGGCATTTCTCGACACGAATCTTCTTGGATCCAGGTTCCCGATTTTCGAAGCCATCGGGATCAAAGGCGTGCATGACTTCAGATATAAAATCGCGAGAAAGACGGGCTAGTTTGTCGTAAGCGATACGCGACTTGACATTGGAAAGGCCACGGGAATTGCCGATGTCTGCATCCATTTGTGAAAGAATGAGCTATAGCGCCTCGTCGTAGGGAGTTGTGGCGGCCGTGACCCGACTGCCCATAAGGTTGGGTTCCTAGCGGCGATGCTTAACAGCTGAGTCCCTAAAATACAAAGTATCGTGCAAATAGGTCAGATATATGAGGCAAAAGTAAATAATAAAATACTGACTTGATCACGATGTTGTGGTCAGCTTTGAGGAGCTCGGAAGTCCTCTTGTTCGATGTCAACCCTTGACTATGATAGGTCTCCAGCGCAGCCTTCAAGCAGGAAACGTTCACAATAAAACAAGGCTTACTGGGTGATGTGAGCATAAAAGAGGTCGTCAGTCCAGGTCACCCGAACAGGTAAGTGTACGTGTGAGATGCATATTTCGAGCTTCGTTAATTCCTCGAACAAAAATCTAGGTCATTGCAACGTGTACAGCAATTAAAACTTGGAGAACTATAGATCTGGGCTCTGGGCTGAACCTACAGGGTAATGGTTTTAATTACGGTCGCCACCGGCTCGGATTCGGAAGTTGGATGATGCATTGTCGCTCCGTCCTTCTAGACCAGGTTCATATATATATAAGAAAGTGAACTAAGGCTCATCAAGACGACCCACATGACACAATTGAGATCTGCCAGGTGGGAGGGTTGATTAACCATTTGTGAGGAGTGAGACGATTGATGCTGTGGTGGATGTATTTATTGTATGGAGAAATTATGCTACTAGGCCATTCTACAAATTAATTAATAACTTATTTAAAAGAGAGAAGGGAGCAAGACTCCTTTAGGCGAATAATCTACGTACTTGAAAAAAGAAACAGTCTGCTGTCCGTGATCAACAAAAAAAATGGGCCAAACTCCATTCGACGGTCCACTTATAATTACTCATATCTCCCGAGGCAGCCTCAAACTCCAAAACACCGCAACCCCTGGTATAATCGAAAACACGACATATACCAAATATCCTCCAAACCAGCCTACCCACCCATCCAGTATATGCAGCTCAAGAGAGAGCGCGAACAGAGAAGACGCCGCAGTAGGAGCGAAAGCCCGCATGCTGGAGGCGGTGAGCTGTGCGAGCCCGTTCGTCGTTCCTAAGAGGAAACGGTTGGGAGCAGAATATGAGATGTACATGAACATACATGCTGTGAAGATGAAGACGTGATGAGTGAAACGGAATTAGGGTTGAAAGAAAGGAAACAGGAGAACGAACCGTAAGACATGTAGGTGAGCATGTACAACCCTAATTGCACAGCAACCCCACACCACACCAGCGCACTCAACTTACCCGCACCCGGGCCATCGTCCTCGGCCCCTCCCATCCGCGCTAGCCAATTCAAAACAGGAAACATCCCAAGCCCAATACCCAAGCCCACCATTCCAGCCACATATAAATTCCGATGACCCACGCGTTTCCTCAGCCGAGGAAAGGCAAATACCTGTACGAACCCATTGAGCACGCCCCATCCGCCGAGGATGGAGCCGATGGCGGAAGGAGAGAGGGCAAGGCCGCCGAGGTTGAGAGGGGTGGAGTAGATGAGCGGAAGGAGGACGAGGAAGGCTTGGTCGAGGAAAGCGAGGAAAGCGAAGTTGCTGACGGGGATTAGGACACGTGGGATGAGGACATGGCGGAAGGAGGGCTTGGATGTGGTGGGGGGGAGAGACGGTGATGTCTGGTTCCGCGCCGTTGGATTGGTGATGGTACCGTAGTCTGTGCCGGTTGTTGAGGATGGGATAACTCGAATCAGTGGGGCTCGGCAGCGCTCGATGGAGCTTTCGTCATAGCTAGTCGTCTTTGGTGGTAAAGTCTGAGGATAAATTCGTCAGGCAAGAAATGGGGTGAGATAATATTTATGACCTCTCTTAATCCCAGGAATGCGAAAAAGAAAGCGCATATAGGCACCAGAGCTGCGATAAAACAAGGCAGAAAATAAGGATAGCGGTGGAAGAACTTCATTTTGCCGAATATTTCAGGCCACAATTCAGCTGGGTTTGCAAACGTTCCGCCAATTAAAGGACTAATGAAACAAATTCTTCAGCAAACCCAATACACGCCCCAAAGGGACTCTATGCTGACCCGACAGTGGACCCGATTGACCAAGCAATGGGGAGGAACGAAAAAGCCTGCGCTGCATTCGTTGAATCGGTAATCTCCCCCATGACGCTTTTCATCACCCCAATGTTGCCGTTAAATGCGCCTTGCATGCATCGATTGAGGATAAGCATCCAGTATTGTTTGCTCAACCCAAAACTGAGCATCGAGAGGGCGAGACCGAGCACCCCACCAAGAAGTATGGGTCTCCTGCCAATGGTGTCCGAGGCGCGGCCCCAGTGCAGGACCGTGAGTGCTTCTGTGGCATAGAATACAGATTCCTGGGCGTAGGGGATGTTGATGTCAATCAGACAGTCGCAGAAAGGTGATGAGCGACTTACGACAATCCCCACGTAATATCCTGTCCTTTTCTCGTCCCCGTTGGTCACTCCAAGCGATCGGATGAGCTCATTCACAAAGGGATATATCACAGTCGAGGTAACAGGCTCAGAAATTTGGATAAATATAATGATAAATAATTGGAGTTTGGGGAGGGGAGTCGGTGCGCAGTCAATGGTAGAGTCCATGCTTGTGCAACTTTCGTCGTCCTGCTCGACAAGGGCGGAGCGCTCGTGGGGGTATTCTTGAGGGATGGTGGCCATGATCGAGTGGAACGGGGAAAAAGCATACTTACATACACGAGGCATGAATTGAGGCACCTCCGGGAGGCGAATTCGATCAAGCCTAAAGAAGACTAGGCTAGTTCTTCGACAGGGCGGAAACTTCCGACATCGGAACTAACTGCCTCCACCCCCATTCCCTGGTACTTATTCATACAAACGTTCGACTGGTAGGTGCCGGCGTTGTCGGTGTTCCGGAAGATCTGACCAACTGACAGGAATTCTCTCGTTACATATTGTGGTCCGTGTGTCGGAAAAAAAAAGTGCCTAACATTCCAGTTGTGTCACGCTTTCCTTATAAGGATTACCGCCGAAACCATAAATACGTCCAGGAGAGTTGTTCATGCATTTTGTTGATTATGTAAAATTGCATGAGATATCTTGCAACTTGTTAAACATCTCTCACCTCCAAGTATGGCAAAAAAAAAGGGCCCGAAACACGATTTTTAAGTTCATTGGCCATAATGCCGACAGGTAACACTGTGACGACGCCTTATTATACCCTCGAGGTTTGATAGGGAAGTTAATTGATCAATTTGGATTAGTCTCTCATAGACAGTCTTCGATATATGTGATGTACCCTAGGGATCACGATATATGAAGTCTGTTTTCTACCGCGCCCCCAAAACCGTGCTGGAAAGTGTTTATGTAATCTTCGGACTTTGAAACCACGTTTCCCTCTATTGAACGCATACATGGAAGGGTTCTTTCAGATTTCCTTAGACAGAAGGTTTCTTAGTGGGTCTAAATGTATATTGTATCAGAATTTTGGGACCTTCTAAGTGGATGTGGAAGCGTTTGGAAAATTGGTTGTTGATAGCAACTTTTAGATCACGTGCACGGGTTTCGGCCTCATTTCCATCGAGAAAAATGCTCACACAAGGGGCGCCCAGCTCCCCTCAAATTTTCGTTTCTGAGTTTAATAATTTACAAATGAATGGTTTCTTTCAAAAAAATGGGCAAGGGTGGTTGCTGTCGCGTGAAATTTACGCGACATAGTTTCCAAAGTCCGAATATTACATAATGATTTTCTAGCGCGGTTTGGTGGCGCGGTAAAAATAAGACTAAATTTGGACCAATCTTAAGATAAAATCTGTGGTTTGGATGGCCAGAGTACACTGGGAGCTTGCTCTAGGCAAGCTCCGGGCGACATCAGCATATGTCTTTGAGGCAAACGTGACACTTTAAATTTATAGGGCACTTTTCATTTTTCTGACAAATGTGCTTCTCCTAACATTTGAAGTTGACTTACAGAATGTTATGAAATTTGTACGTACTATCGTTCTCCTTTCGGTTTGACTCCCGGTTCGGTTTCTCGAGAAATTCTGCACAGAGATCATTTTACACTTTTGCAGGTGCATTCTAAGTAGACCTTTCTACATATTGCATAAAATACGACGCAGGGGAAAACTGGCAAGGTTGGACGATGTCACACAATGATCGCCGCGCCGGTGTTTAAATACCTTTCACCTCGTCGCGTTCGGAGCCTGAAATTATACATCAAGATTTGATGCGATTTCTGTTATTGATGTGACCATCAGTGACAAAACGAACCACTGACGTGCTGCTTGGCTTGCCGCACACCCATACATATGTCCCTGCATCTACCATCATTACCGCAGTGCACGGGCCCCTCTAGATCTGCACGTGCATTCTCGGGATTCCTTTCCGCCATAGAAGACGATGCAAAAAGAGCAAAAAAGTAGGAATAATGTCACATCGCCAGCGGTTGAGTTCTGACCATCAGTGATAAACCGAACAAAGCGGTCAAATGGAATACCCGTCGATGATTGTCATGGATATAAGGCGGTCTGTCCCCCCGTCCGGATCTGGGGTTATGAGTAATATTTCATCTAGACGCACCACCTCGTTTAAATACTCGATGGCACAGACCCACAATTTTCTACGTTGGCGCCATGTCCTTGGTCTCAGACGTTGAATTTTTACCATTTGGTTTCCACGTCGATGTTAATGCCCTCTATCGTGCATATACGTGGCAGCTATGGTGCCTCGGTATTGCCGGATTTTTTGTGACTCTCGTCTGGTATTTGCTCGCGGTCCCCAGCGACTTACGCCACCTGCCAAGAGTCTCTCCATATGCAACAATATGGAGCTACGCTCGACGAGAGTCTGTCGATCGTCGGGTGAAGCGCCTCATCCTCCCGTTTGCCGAACGGGGCGAAGGAGTCGTGTCGGTCTACATGCTGGGTAAATGGGGCGTACACGTCTTGGATGCCAATGTTCGTTTGCTTCACCTTGTTTCCCCATTGTTATTCCTGATTACTTGTCACTTGAAATAGCTCGTAAAGACCGTCTGTCACGACATGGATCGATTCCCAAAGAAAAACTACCAGGAGCATCTCCATTTCACCTTCCTCAGCGGACCCAACGTCGTATTCTCCAATGGAGAAATGTGGAAACGCCACTCCGCCTCCGTGAAAGCCGCGTTCGACCGCGAGATCCCTGTTCACCATTTCGTCTCCCTCTCTCATGAGCTATTCCAGCGGATCGGCAAAGGCGGAGTGCACAGGTTCAGTGAACTCGTTCAGGTTTGCTTTCTATCCATCTAGCATATTCCTATCCCTTCCTAAAACCCCATGGCTCTTCCAGCGCTACACATTGGACGTTGTTGGGACAGCGCTCCTTGGGCACAATTTCCGTGCACTCGAGGTTCAAGAGGATTCGTTCATAGATCACTTCAACCGCGTCATGTCCAAAATTGCATCTCCCGTTCGCCTCATCCTTCCTTTCCTCGACGACTGGTTCCCCAGACACGCAGTGATTCAAGACGTGCATGCACTGAACGCGAGATACGGTGCCCTATTAGAAGCAAAGAAAAAAGACCTCGGAGTCGATTTATTAAGTTACCTCCTCGAAGATTCCACGCTCTCAACCGAGGAGCTCATTTCAAATTTCTCCATCCTCTTCTCTGCCGGTCACGTACGTTCGCTTCCATATCTAAAAATAACCCAAACCTTTCGGTTAACTCCGTACCCCGTATGAACAGGACACGACCTCAGGCGCGCTATCCACAGCCGTATACCACCTCGCCCAACATCCCGAATACCAATCCACCGCACGCGCAGAAGTCCTCTCCGTCCTAGCAGGCCGCGATGAACCCACATTCGACGACCTCGGACGCCTTCCTTTCCTCAGCGCCTGCATCAAAGAAGCACTCCGGATCAACAGCCCCATCTCCCTCCTCCCTGCGCGGATGACTACAGAACACGTTATACTCGGCAAATACTCTATACCAGCTGGTGTATCACTTGTTCCGAACGTCTGCGCTGTGCATTATGCAGAGAAGAATTGGACGATTCCGTCGGAGTTTGATCCGTATCGGTTTATAGATAGCAAGACCCGTGCGGTTGCTAATATTCCGTTTGGGACTGGTCCGAGGCAGTGCGTGGCGAGGCAGTTTTCGTTGTATGAGGTGTGTAGTTGTTTCATTGTTTCGAAGTCATGGTGTTCTAATTGATTCATTGTTTATTCTTCTTATTAGCAACGAACATTACTCTGCATGCTCTTGAAGGACTACGAGTGGAGTCTTCCGTCAGGCAGTCCGCATGCGGACTTTGTTCAAAACGAGTTCGGGGCATTTGGACTGAGTATTCCACATGACCTCGACATCGAGTTTGTGAAAAAAAGGTAGTTCGAGTTTCTCCGGGTTCGGACAGCTTTTAGGGACTGCACTTGCATTGTTACTATGCCTCTTTGAGTGGACTCGGTCACTGTATTGTTCTTTTCCAAAATCTATGCCATATTGGAGCGCAGTCGGAATATGAAAGCCATGTGCCTTGGGTCGACGTCGGTAATTAGCTGGTATAAGTAGTATTCGCACCTGGGTTCACTCTGTCCCTCAGACATCTAGGGTAGATCTCAGATGTATTTAGGTCGCCTTGTTCCGACGATGCAGACGCATGAGTGATCACTGTCACTGTAGGTGATAAAAAATCAATGTAGCTGAGCCGACAAAGTTGTATGACCCTTAGGTCACCTTGTTCCGACGATGCATACCCATGAGTGATCACTATCATTGTAGGTGACAAAAAATCAATGTAGCTGACTGAGCCAACAAAATTGTGACAAGGGACAGGGAGTTGCCTTTGTGTCATCAGGGTCCCGGTGAAATTTTGACAATTGGTTGAACTTCGAGAGCCAGAATGCACCCACTGCGACCATCTCCGACTCGATACGTTCCGGAGTGCGCCTCGGTGTACTGAATGTTTGATTGAGATCTAATCCTCGACTTTTTTCATGCTTTTGGGGATCTGGTGATTCCGCTCTCGATACCGTCGATGCGCTCCTGACTCCTGGTAGAAGGTTTGAGGGCATTGGTTTCGCTTTCGTCCACCCCTTTTTTGCATTTTCCTAATTGTGTTACCCAGAAACCATCGCTCTGGGCGCCCAATTCGTTAATCCATCTCTATGTGCTTCGGCACGGTGGGTGTCGACATCGGTGCGATCCCTGTTCCCTCTTGCGTGGTTCAAATAAAATCGCCGCCCAGCGCTGTCAGTTTCGCGTTCTCCCTGATCGAATTATTATTCCATCTGCTCGATTAATGCAGGCATAGATATTGACATACGCCTACATGGCGCGCTGATGACTTCTAACTACTTTAGTTCGAAAATGGGAGGACGCGTCGGATTGATTGGGTTTGAGGTCCGGGAGTCAGGTCTTTCACATTTTTTGTAATGTATTCTTCAGCTAGTAATGTATAGTAATACGGAGGTCTACGGGCAGGTAAGGCCGATTGAGGTACATAGCATCTCCCATCCGCATGTGCGTCTCCTCCCAATATTGACTTCTCATGCCAGTGCCCACCACTGGAACCTATATCGCTACCGTGAATACTTAATGGACAGTTGTCTTGAGGTCAAACAAAGCACTGATGCTATTATAGGTTTTTGGATACCTCTGATTTTTACGCTCAATGCCTTCATATATCCGTGCTACTTCAAGGCCCTCCACTGTGTCATCTGAACGATGCCATTTGCTGTTCGACCACTTTCAAATCTTTATCTATTCCGCAAGGTTAACGACGAATAACACGCATATGAAGCGGTGGTCTGACCACAGTTCGAAGCTTCACCAGGGGATAAACAAACGCGCCGTAGTTTGAAAGTTGAGATATATTCAGCCGCAAAGAAACTGCGAGATGTCTTCAAGTCGAATATAGGTAAGCAGCCAAATTCGCATTGCCCCTCTTGTTTCTGGTGTCCCTGTTTCTTACGACTTTCAAGCTGAATATCAACTCGAAATGGAAGTCGTGGTGAACAATGACATAGCCACGAAAGCAAGCGAGGCGGAAATGTTGAGTGTATTGAAACAAAAAAAAGAGAGGGGCGGGAGAACGCAGAGATATGTAAAGTCGGTCAATCATGTACAGAGAGTCTGGCGGCGGAGCTGTGAATGCCTCCAAGATAAAATTGGAAGATAAAATGTTAAGAATGGATAAGAGAATTCCGCTACTTTGGCACTCTGTATCAGGAAGGTCTGAAGGCAATTAGACTCTGCATTCATGCAACACACGAATCTTGACCAGGTCGAAGAATGTAAACAGCGAAGATCGCTCTACCTCGTTCCTTGTCACAGAAGGAATAAAATCAAACAACTTTCGATCGGGTTACAATCAGAAGGAGAAAGGGGTTGAGAGACACCAAGCGAGGCGGGAAACAGTGAGCATAGACGCCTCGAAAAAGGCGCCTCCAAGTTATAAGACACTCCCGGCGGCTTGGAAAAGCGAGACAAAAGAGGAGAAACGATCCAATTGGCATCAGACTCAATGCATCGGTACAGAAAGTGCTGCGAGATCCGGAAGTATGCATCTCGAAGATAAAATCGAATGGCAGATAATGGCAGATCAAAAGCGAATCGCTGTTCGCCTTGCTGGTACACCTCGCTGGGATACTTAGCTTGAGGGCCATTGCCTTGCATGGCATTTACGAGTCCAAGTTTTGTATTATCGATATCGACCAGAAGGGTCGAGACCACGTCCATCAGATGAGAATGGCAACGACTGGAAATTGTCGAAACCACTGTCCATCCGTTGGCTAACAGCATGAGCTCAGCACTTCTCTGCCTCCAATCTCACCTGAACGTTGGCATCCTCCTCGCCAACTCATCCTTCAAGCTTTCCATTCCACCCCACTTCGTCCAGTTACTACTGAATGAGTCCGTATCGGCGTTGGCGACGAAATACGATAACGGCGGTCACTGAGACTAACCGAGGCCGCTGTTCCAACTCAACTGGGACCCAGCGCAAGTATCCCATTCCTATCGAAGGTGGTGCGGGGGAGCGTGATATCAATGAGGACGGCCACGGCTTCCTGAGACATTCTCCGATGGCCCATAGTGAGTTGCACCGGCGAAATGACTGCTTGTTGGGAAACTAGAAATGAAGTAAGTAACTGTTCAACGAAAATGAGGACTTGAACTCACCTAAGGATTGTTCTAGACAGATATTCAGGCCATGTCACCTCAGGAAACCTCGCAATAGCATTGCGAGTGTCAAATGACATTGCCGTGCAGTATTGCGAGGTTATACGTTCGATGGGTGATTGTCATGGGATTGTTCTACATCAGGGATCACATCCGAGCCGACGAGCGATTGCACACCATGAAACCACCTCCTGTTCGGTCTTGCGTGCGAGGGAGGTGGAGGTGTGGACAGCGCCAAAGCGCCATGAACGTCCACATCCGGCTCAATCTGGCAGAAAGGGAGATGTAGGGGGTAGAAGCGGCATCGAAAGGCCACGAACGTTCACCTCCGACTTGCTCTTGCATGCAAGGGAGGTGGAAAAGGTGTGAACGATGGGGAAACACCATGGATGTCCGCCTCCAGCTCGAACTGGCATGCGAGGGAGGTGGAGGGGGCATGAAGGGTG